>Ga0210394_10004983_pt1 | contig 15117 bp, 13 predicted proteins | sample IncBWC12MmetaG_FD_160121 | JGI IMG/M metagenome (GOLD analysis project Ga0210394, IMG submission 160121) | Forest soil microbial communities from Barre Woods Harvard Forest LTER site, Petersham, Massachusetts, United States - Inc-BW-C-12-M | ecosystem: Environmental > Terrestrial > Soil >... | reverse complement strand
CCTGGCGAATCTGGAACAGAAAGACGAATTTGCGTTTGGCAGCGAAGTGATATTTGCCGCACCGATGGCGGATAACAAGCAGCTATTTGTGCTGACCGCCGATCAGTCTACCTACCTTCTGGAACCAACCGGAGCCACCGTTGCGGTTGCGCACTGACCAACGCTCTTGAGCGTGCGTTGGTCGCATTCCTTTGAATACTGAAAGAGCGCCGGGCAAGGAAAAGACAAACGGAAGAAAGCCACTCGGTGCAAATTGCGCGAAGGGTACGGCATCCGCCATGAATCTGCGACTCGCCGACCCGGCGGCGGTCACGGTGTTCTGGGTAAATTGGAAATCAAGCCGCGATCCCTCCGCTGCGGGCCGCAAACTACGCGGCCCTTCGGTCGGGATGACAGCGTCAAAGAAAGTGGAAAAAGAGGAAGAGCCCACCCTATGCAAACCCCGCAAAGGGTAGGCAACCGGGGAAAATCCAAGAGCCGAGAAAATCCGTGGCCTTCGTGGCCGCCATCGTAACCACTTGACAACAAGTACTAACTACTATATACTCCAGCATGTGCGCTCGAAAGAGTTTCGAACACTCCGCCCTCCGCCTCATTTCACCCGTCAACCCACAGCCCTTTTTCACCCCATTTGTTTTCATATACATGCGCACACTTTAGCCCATAACTCGTTTCGTTTGCTATACTTCCGCAAAACAGCCGGGGTGGCATAGGCCTCCCTCTAACTCCAATGATTGCCAGCACTTGCGCACAGCGTTGCGCCGGCCGCCAGTTCGCCCACGTCCTCGAAGCGCTGGCCATGATGTACATGTGATAGACAGCCATGCTGCGAGATTTTCGCACGCGTTTGTTGCTTCTGTCATCCCGAGCGGAGGTCTGCGCTTTTTGCAGACCGCAGTCGAGGGATCGCGACAAGATGCAAACCACACCGAGGCCCATGTGCGAGCAGTCAAGTCTAGAGCGTAGTTCAGGCGGGGCGGGCTGGGGTGCAGGGACAAAGGACGGAGCGCGATCGGGAAAGAAAAGAATGGTGGAGCGGGCAGACGGTTGGGATAGAATCGCCGCGGTTCGGTGCTGGGGCGAATGCGGCGGATGTGGGCTGCAGGGAAACCCAAGAGCCAGCCTGAAGGCTGGCCACTACAAAGGCTGTGATGGGAGGTTTGCGATGGCTACTACTGGTTCCGCGGAAGGATTGCATAGTCCGGCTGGGTTGGTGAAGAAGGTCACCGTCTGGTACATCGTGATGGCCGCGGTGTTTATCAGTCTGGGAATCCTGGCGATCGTAGAGCCGCTGGTGGCGGCGATCGCGGTGGCGTTTCTGGCGGGATGGCTGCTGGTGTTTGGCGGAGTGGCGCACCTGGTGACCGCGTTTGGCGGAGGCGGAACGAAGCAGGTGGTAATGCACGCGCTGATCGGAATTTTGTATTTGGGCGGAGGAATTTATTTTTTGATGCACCCGCTGCTGGCGGTGGGCACGCTGACACTGGTGCTGGCCAGCGTGATCCTGGCGGAGGGCGTGCTGGAAGTGCTGGCGTATTTCCGGATGCGCAAGGAAGGGGCGTCCGGGTGGTTGCTGCTGAACGCGGTGATCACTCTGCTGCTGGGCGGGCTGATCTGGGTGCACTGGCCGTCCAGTTCGGAGTGGGCGATCGGGACGCTGGTGGGCGTGAATCTGCTGATCACCGGATTTTCGCGGTTGATGTTCGGGCTGGCGACGCGGAAGGTGATTCGCGGCGCGGCGGCGTAAAGCCAGGAAAGAAAAAACTTACCGCAGAGTTCGCGGAGGTGCCACCGAGTTCGCGGAGGCGGCTAGCCTGGGCCTGAGATTTGTTCAGGATTTGCGGATCAGGGTGATGGTTTCGCTTTGGGATTTGCCGTGGTCGGTGAAGGTCCAGACCTGGGTGAGATGATTTTTATCCGCGATGTTGAGGGTAAGCGAGTGCATGTGGCCTTCGTCGGGCGATTTTGCTCCGCCTAAACGCACGAAGGTGAAGTCATACTTGCCGGTGGCGGAATTGAGCGCGGCGGTCTGCATGGTCGGTTGATTGCCGGCTGAGCAGTAGTGGGTGACGATGAGACGGTCGCCATCCAGCGTGTACATGGTGAGCATGTCCGGTTCGTTGGCGGGCTGCAGGTGCTCCATGACGGTCGTGCCGTTGGAGACCACCTGGTAGGTGACTTTTACCGCCGCGCCGGTGCTGCCTTTGCCCTCCCAGTCTCCCGCGAGCGATTTCAATTGATCGAAGGCCGGAGTACTGCGCGCGGCGGAGTGCATTTCCTGCGCGGCGACAGAGTGCATCGCGTAAACAATCAAAGCGAAGAACAACGAACCAAGTAGAGCCCAGCGAATGCGGGTAAGGGGAGAAGAAAACATGGGGAACTCCTTTTGCGCCGTTGCGGACGGCAGATAGGTTACGGACAGAGCAGGGTTGGGAATTCAGCGGGAAGAGTTTGCCGCAAGCCGGCGGGCCTGTCGAGAGGGAAAAGAGGCGGGGCTGTGGTGGAAACAGCGATGAGCGGCGGTGATTGACCCGGGCAGAAGGGGCTACTTACCATAGGGGGATGAGTCCCTTGGGGATGCGGACGCCGGGAACGCCGATAGGCCAGACAGGTGGCTGGCGGCGGGGTGCGCGCGTGTGCCGGGCGGCGACCTGGGCGCTGGCGCTGGGAATTGTTGTAGTGGCAGGCGGCTGCGAAGAGGGCAAGAAGCCAACGCAGGCGCGGGTGCCGGCGCTGGATCCCGCCAAGAAGACGCCGGCTGCCTCGATTGCCGAACTGGGCAGCGTGCCGGTGCGAAATTTGACGGCGCAACCCTTGCTGGCGCTGCAACAGCCTACACAGGGCGGAATTCCCTACCTGATTGCACAAGTAAAAGAAAAATTCGCGGAAGGTGAGGCCAACTACAAGGCCGGACACCTGGAGACCGCGCGGCGGAATTTCGATGATGCCATCGACTGGATGCTGGAGAGCGGCTACGACCCGAACGGCGATGCGCGGCTGAGCGAAGTGTTTCACCAGGTTTCCGACGCGGTGTATGCCTACGAGTTGCAGGCGTTCCGCGCGGGGGATGGCTTCAGCGAAGCGCCCGCGGTGCCGGCGCCGATTGACGAAGTGGCGGAGATGACTTTTCCGGTGGACCCGCGGCTGAAGGAACGCGCGGAAGAAGCGGCGAAAAATGTTTCGCACGATTTGCCGTTGACGGTAAACGATGTGGTGGTTTCGTATGTGAACTTTTTCCAGACGCCGCGCGGGCGGGCCATCGTGGAAAACGGATTGCGACACAAGGGCAAATACCAGGACATGATTTCGCGGGTGTTGAAAGAAGAAGGCGTTCCGCAGGATTTGATTTACCTGGCGCAGGCGGAGAGCGCCTTTCAGCCGCTGGCGCTTTCGCGGGCCGGGGCACGGGGCATCTGGCAGTTCGTGCAGTGGCGCGGGAACGAATATGGCTTGCGGCGGTCCTGGTGGGTGGACGAGCGCATGGACCCGGAGAAAGCCACGCGCGCGGCGGCACAGCATTTGCGGGATTTGTACGGGTTGTTCGGGGACTGGTACCTGGCGATCGCGGCGTATAACTGCGGGCCGGGAAACGTGCAGAAGGGCATCGAGCGCACCGGATACGCGGATTTCTGGGAGTTGTATAAACGCAACGTGCTGCCGCGGGAGACCAAAAATTACGTGCCGATTATTCTGGCGCTGACGTTGATTGCCAAGGACGCCGCGCACTACGGGATTTCGACCGATTCCGAGCCGGCGCTGGAGACGGACATTGTGAAGCCCGGACGGGCCATTGATTTGCGGCTGGTGGCGGAGACCATTGATGTGGATGTGGCTACTTTGCGTGGACTTAACCCGTCGCTGCTGCGCATGGCTACACCGGACGATGCGGAGTTTGTGCTGCACCTGCCAGTGGGAACGGCGGAGCGTTTTTCGGCGGAGATTGCGGACATTCCGGCGGACAAATGGGTGAGCTGGCGGCGGCACCGGGTGGAAACCGGCGAGACGCTGACGTCGATTGCGAAGCAGTACCGGGTGACCGCGGCTTCCATTGCGGATGCCAACGAATTGGATCACGGCGAGGCCCTGAAACCGGGAGAGAAACTGATCATTCCCGCAGCGCGGCCGGTGGAAGAGACCAAGAGCCGGCTGGTGCGCTACCGGGTACGCAAAGGCGATACCCTGGGCGGGATTGCGGACCAGTTCAGCGTGACCAGCGAGGACTTGCGAAAATGGAACGGGTTGAAGGCTCCCAAGGTGAACCGCGGGATGGTGCTGCGAATCTACACCGTGGGCGGACCTATGGAGGCTCGCCCGGTGCATCATACGGTAACCCATTCCACAAAGAGTGGGGCGACGAAGAGTGGGACGAAGAAGAGCGCCACGGCGAAGAGTGCCGGACCGACCAGCAGCGCCAGCAAAGACCCCAGCTAAAGCAAAGCCTGCAATGGGCGGTTCGAGCTAAATCAGCCTAGGTGGATTGTGGGCAGCGTGCCGCGCAGAGGCTCAGCAAAGGAAAATGTAGCCATCCGGCGTTGGACTCTTGACATCCTCGTTGGAGTGGGATAACAAAGCGCAGGGACTGTTGTGATCGTCTCCGGCTGGTGAACCGTGCCACGTACATCAGGAAAGCAAGTGCCCCCAGGGGAGGAGCGCATGAATTTAGAGAAGGATCAGTTCGAAGAGGACGACGAGTTGTCACGCCTGGAGGATGACGAAGATCTGGGCGCCGAACCCGAAGCCGTGATCGAGGAAGAAGAGATCCTGATCGTGGAAGAGCCTGGAGACGACGCCGAGGAAGTTCCCGTGGCCAAGGCCGCCCCCAAGAAGGCCGCCCCCAAACCGCCAGCCAAAAAAGCGGCCGCGAAGGTAGCCCCGAAAGCCGCCAAGAAAGCGGCAAAGAAGCCAGCCAAAAAGGCCAAAAAAGCGGCGAAGAAAAAGGCTAAGGCCAAGCCTAAAAAGGCCGCCAAGAAGGGCAAAAAAAAGCGGCGCTAAAAGCGAACGTCAATACCAGAATCGACCATAGCCCTCCGGCATTCCGGGGGGCTATTTTTTTGCATGGGCGGGCCGGAGCGTTGCGCCTGAAAGTGATCCGCGAGGGATTTGCTGAGACCAGGTTACTGGGACAGGGTTACTCGGACGGGGTTACTGAGACAGGGTTACTGAGACAGGGTTACTGACGCGAGTTACCGGGACCGAGTTGCTCAGACAAGTCTGCTCGGCGAAATTCCGCCGTGCGTACCGGGTTGGTCTTGGTTCGGGACAATAAGGAGTTCGGAATGGGAAATGGAGGGCCTGGAATGGCACCGAACCCCGCTGCGCTAGCCTGATAGCCGCATGGAGTAGTTGCAGGAAGATGAAAGTATCGATACGATAATCAGCGATGTTGCTTGCTATCGAGCAGATACGGCGCATGCGTGGGGGAGCGCAGTCGCACCTGATGAGGTGTTCGGACGGCAACTACTATGTGGTGAAGTTCCAAAATAATCCGCAACACCGGCGAGTTCTGGTGAACGAGCTGCTGGGTACCAGGATGGCGTCGCGGCTGGGGCTACCGACCGTTCCGGTGGCGGTGGTGCAAGTGAACGCGGACTTGATCCGCTTGACGCCGGAGCTTTGCATCGAGTTGCCGCGCTCGCGGACACCTTGTCAGCCGGGCCTGCAGTTTGCTTCGCGCTATCCGGGCGATCCGCGACTACTCACGCTGCATGATTTTCTTCCCGACGAGAAACTGCAGGAGGTGGAGAACCTGCACGACTTCGCGGGCATGCTGGTTTTCGACAAGTGGAGTTGTAACACCAACGGGCGGCAGACACTGTTTTTCCAGGAACGCAAGCAGCCGGCGGGAGCGGGCAGTGCCGGCGACGCGGGCCCGCGCGGCAACGGTCCGGTCTATAAAACAGTGATGATCGATCAGGGCTTTTGTTTTAACGCCGGAGAGTGGACCTTTCCGGATGCGCCGCTGCGCGGATTGTATGCGCGCAACCGGGTGTACCAGGGGGTGACCAGCCTGGACTCTTTCGGACCGTGGCTGGAGCGGCTGGAGCGTCGAATTACCGCGCGGGTGCTGAATGAGGCGGCCAAGGAAATTCCGCCGGAATGGTATGAGGACGATTACGATTCGCTGTTGCGGCTGCTGGAGAAACTGGAGAAGCGCGAGGCCCGGGTGCCGGAACTGATCCTCTCGGCAAAGAACACCGACCGGCAGCCATTTTCGCGCTGGAATTGATTTGCTGAGCAGAGACCGGTGAATACTGGTGGAAAGGTGATTGGCGACTAGTGATTGGTGGCCGGTGGAAACCCAAGAGCGAGCGCGTGAGCGATAGTTGCCGCCGAATTGTTGGCAATTGAATGAACTCCACGACTCCCTAGTCACCGGTCATAGTCACTGTTCACTGACCGCTGTTCACGGGCCACCAGAGAAGAGGATGAATGACAACCACAGAAACGAACCAAGGCGGCGCGCGGGCGTGCGCCTACCGGGTGCTGCGCTACACCCCCAACCTGGTCCGCGATGAGTGGCTGAACGTCGGGGTGCTGGTGTTCGACTCGCAAACCGGCGAGCGGCGCTTGCGGATGATCGAGGATCCCGCGGAGTACGCGCGGGTGCGCCGGTTGCACCCGCAAGCGGATGAAAGCCTGCTGCGCGCGTTGCGCGACGACCTGGAGAAACGCTTTGCCGGCGCCAGCATGCTTTTTGGAAATGGCAATCCGCAGGCCAGCACGGACTGGCTCAAGTTGCTGGGCAAGTGGGACGAGACGCTTTCCAACGCCCTGCAACTGGCGCCGCAGAAAGGCGTGTACGCGGATGACCTGGACGCCGAGACAGAACGCTTGTACGCGGACCATGTGGCGCTGCAGCGCGCTGCTAACCGCGTGGGTGCACCCGGGAGCCGCGGCGAAATTCGCAGCTATTGCGCGCAGGTTTTCAAGCAGGCGCGCTTGTGGGAGCGGCTGCAAAAAGGCGTCCCCGCGGAAGAGTTTACCTTTCCCGGAGACCCCATGCGGCTGGACTTCGGTTACCGGCGAAACGGCACGCGGGGTTTCGTGCAGGCGTTGAGCGTTTCGCGCGCGCCGGCGGACGCCAAGTTGCTGGCGTATACCGCAGCGCACATCCGCGAGAAAACCAAATCGAGCGAATTCACCGCGGTGACCGATGTGCATTTGCTCGCGGAAAATGAGCGGCACCGTTTCGTCCAGGAAACGCTGCGCGAGGCCGGTGTGGACAGTGTGGCCATGGAGGGATTTGCGGTGTGGACGGCCAGGATGCGACCGATGATTCAGTGAGGAAGGAATCAGCGAACAAGCGACCAGGGATCAGGAAGCAAGCGGCGCTAAGAAGCGAACGTGTATCCCGCAACCGCCGTGTATCCGGCCACTAACACTTACCCTCGGGAGAACCGGTCACTAGTCACCAAACACCAGTCACTTCCGGCTAGACCAGCGGCTCGGACCAGTTTTCCAGGGTTTCTTTTACCTTGTGCAGAAACTGGTGGGCTACCGCGCCGTCCACCACACGATGGTCGTAGCTTAGCGTGACGTAGCACATCGAGCGGATGGCGATAGAATCGTTGATGACCACCGGGCGCTTTTCGATGGCGCCGAGCCCCAGGATGCCCACGTTGGGCTGGCTGATCACCGGCAAGCCGAACAGTCCGCCGAAGACGCCGGGGTTGGTAATGGAGAAGGTGCCTTCCTGCACTTCCTCGGGCTTCAGTTTTTTCGAACGGGCGCGCTCGGCGAGATCGTTCAGGGTGCGCTGAATGCCCAGGAGATTTTTCTCGTCGGCATTTTTCACCACCGGCACGATGAGGCCCCAATCGAGGGCAACCGCTATACCGACGTTGATCTCCTTATGCAGCACCACGTTGGTGCCGTCCAGCGAAGCGTTCAGCGTGGGAAAGGCGCGCAATCCGGCGACCGCGGCCTTCACAAAGAAAGGCATGTACGTCAGCTTGGTTTCGTAGCGCTTCTCGAACTCTTCCTTGGCTTTGCCGCGAATGGCCGCGACCTTGCTCATGTCGATTTCGTCCACCGAGTACACATGCGGGGACACGTGCGTGGAGGCCACCATGTGCTCGGCAATGCGCTGGCGCATCACGCTCATGGGTTGCACTTCGTAATTGCCGAAGTACAAGCGTTCGCGGGGAACGGCCAATTGCAAAGCGGGAGTGTACACGCTTCCGTGAACTGCCGGGCCACCTGATCCGGCCGCAGGAGCGGGTGCAACAGGCGGAGGCGGTGCGGATGGACGCGCGGAAGTCGAAGAGGATGCAACTGGTGCGGCGGCCGGAACCGCGGAAGTGGCCACCGCGCCGTCCGGACCCTGCGCCGCGATTACCGCTTCGATGTCTTCCTTGGTAATGCGGCCTGCGGCGCCGGTTCCAGGAATGGTCGAGAGGTCCACGCCATGTTCCTTGGCCAGTTTGCGGACCAGGGGAGAAGAATGGATGCGTTCGGAGGAAGAAGTTCCGGCCGCAGGAGCAGCTTGCGCGGGCGCGCTCGGAGGCGAAGCTGGTCTTGCAGCTGCGGGAGCCTGCGCCTGAGAGGCTTGGGGCAGAACGGCAGATTTAGCGGGCGTTGCGGCCTGGGCCGGCGATGGAACAGAAGCCGAAGCCCCTCCCGCGCCATCGATCACTGCAACGATGGTCTGGATGGGAACGGTCTGGCCTTCGGCAATCTTAATTTCTTTGAGGACGCCGGCGGAGGGAGAAGGAATTTCGGCGTCCACCTTGTCGGTGGAAATTTCGAACAGCGGTTCGTCGCGCTCGACCTTGTCACCGGGCTTCTTGAGCCATTTGGTGATGGTGCCTTCGAAAATGCTTTCGCCCATCTGGGGCATGACTACATCAACTGCCATGGAATGTTTCTCCTTGCCTCGGGAAACTCGCGGAGTTGCGGAAGGCCGGGGCGCACTAGGCCGGTAAGGAAGCCGACCCGTTTAGTTTACAGCGAAAGAGCTGCTCCGAAAAGGCCGGGGCAAATTCGGTTTTTCGACCAGCGAAATTCAGGGCGCGGCGGTAGCGGTGCCTGGCTGGTAGCGGGCCGCTCGAGAATAGCGCGAATAAATTCTGTTTCTTCGGGGCGGTAAGGCTGGCCGTCGGTGCGAAAGACTTCGTGGAACCACACCGCGGGCTCGTGGCCGACGTAGGGATGCTGCCAGGAATCCCAGGGAAGGTAGGTTTGCGTTTTTCCGGCGACCAGCCCCCAGTTGATGGCCGCGACGTGCTCCTTTTTTGCTAGCGGAAGAATGGCCTGGAAGGTGCTCCCGGTGGGCCGGGCCATGTATTCGGTGCACAGCAGCGGGCGATGGTATCGCCGCAGCCATTGCACGTGCTTTTCGAAATCTTCCGGCGGGGCATAATTGTGAAAGGAAATCACGTCGGACAATTGCAATTGTATTTTTTCGGTGGGGCCGAGTTTTTCCGGTGAGGACCAATCGCCCTGCCACACGCCGCTGGTGAGCGGTTGGGTGGCGCCTGCTTCGCGGGCCCAGGTAAATACTTTCGGCAGTAGCGCCAGGACCAAGTCGAATTTATTCGGCGGTTCGCCGGCTTCATAGCTTCCGGAATTTTTGTTGTCGGGTTCGTTCCATACGTCCCAGCCGAGCACGCGTTGGTCCTTGGCGAACGCGCCCACGACGCCTTTTACATAGGCTTCGAGGCGCGGAAGTCGCGCGGGATCCTGCAGCGCGGCTGCACCGGGACTTTGCACCCAGCCGGAATTGTGCACGCCGGGGCGCGGAGCGTGCTGTTTGCCGAGTTGTGGACGGGGATCCCAGCAGGAATCGAAGAGAACAAAAAGAATTTTGATGTGATGTTTTTCGGCGATAGCGAGAAACGTGTCGATGCGTTTCTGGAAGCCCGCGGGATCCTGCTGCCACAGTAAATCGTGCAGAAAAACGCGCATGGTGTTGAAACCCAGTGAGTCGGCCCAGCTGAATTCGAGATCGATGCGCTGGGGATCGAAAGTTTCGGCTTGCCACATTTCCAGTTCGTTGATAGCGGTGGCGGGGGTGTAGTTGCTGCCGACCAGCCAGGGCTGTTTGGCGTACCAGGCGTTAGCTTGCGCTTCGGTCCAACGCGGCGTTTGCGCGCAGCAAACGCCGGTGAGCGACGGCAATAGGAAGAATAATACTGCGATGAAAGTCATTTTATTGCGCATGGGCCTCGAAAAACTATTGGCAATCCACTGGTCGGAGTCACATTGCATAGCTGCGCTCAAACCAGTATTGGTGCATTCGCTTTAGAAAATCGCGGGAAATAGGATATCCAGAAGCAGAGCCAATCACCGAGTCTATCCCGCAGTGGGGACACATCGCGGTCTGATCATCGTCAATCCATTCGGAGATTTCCGACGGGTCAAAGTTCTCCAGGCAATAGAAGCACCCGCACATTTTGCTGCGTAGGATTTCACTTTTGTGTTTGGACGCATGCTTGTGAGCACGAATATATCGCGGGCCGACGAACTTAAGCAGCCGAGTTCCGAACAAATGAACGCGGATCCGAAGGGGCCAATCACTCACGCACGCGCTCCCTAGAACTTGGCCAAATCTTTTGCGGCAGTGAAAACTTTTTGGGCATTGGGCATAAAGGCTTCTTCGAGGGTGGGGGCGTAGGGAACGGGCGTATCGAGCGACGTGACACGTACCAGCGGGCCGTCCAGATCGTGAAAGGCTTTTTCGGCGAGGATGGCGGCGATTTCGCCGGCGATGCCGCCGGTTTTGGTGTCTTCGTGGACCACCAGGCATTTATTGGTTTTTTTGACAGATTGCAGGATGGTTTCTTCGTCGAGCGGCAGGAGGGTGCGCAAGTCGATCACTTCGGCTTCGATGCCTTCTTGTTTCGCAAGGGCGTCGGCGGCTTCCAGCGAAGTGTGCATCATGGCGGCGTAGGAAAGAATGGTGAGGTGCTTTCCTTCGCGGCGAACGACGGCTTTACCGATGGGTACGGTGTAATCGCCGGCGGGAATTTCTTCCTTGATGCGGCGGTAGAGAAATTTGTGTTCGAAGAAGAGCACCGGATTGTTGTCGCGGATGCTGGCTTTTAGCAATCCCTTGGCGTCGTAAGGCGTGGAGGGATAAACAATCTTGAAGCCTGGCGTGTGCAGAAAATACATTTCCGGATTGAGCGAGTGGAACGGGCCACCGTGAACGCCGCCGCCGGACGGGCCGCGTACCACGATGGGCGCGGGTGCATTCCAGAGGTAGTGGCCTTTGGCGACGAAATTGGTGAGCTGATTGAAGCAGCAGGCGATGAAATCGATGAATTGCATTTCAGCCACCGGGCGCAGCCCCATGTAGCTCATCCCACACGCTGCGCCGATGATGGCGCTTTCGCTGATGGGCGTATCAATGACCCGCTCCCAGCCGAATTTTTCCAGCAGGCCTTCGCTGGTTTTGAAGGCGCCGCCGTAGACGCCGACGTCTTCGCCGATCAGGACAACGCTCGGGTCCGCGGCCATTTCTTCGAAGAGGGCTTGCTTGATGGCTTCCAGAAACGTGACGAGAGGCATGGATTATCGCCGTGCCTTTCCGCGCAGCGTGGCTTTGGCCGCTGCAGGCGCGGGTTTCTTTGCGGCCGAAGTTGCGGATGAATTGGCGGGAGGTTTGCCGTTGGATGGCGCCAGCGATTTTGCAGGCGTCTTTGCTGGGGGCGCCGCAGCAGCTTGTTTTTCCGCAGCGGCGGCGGGAGTTACGTCGCCGAAATGAATCGGCGCGTCGCCACGGGCGGAACTTCGCCCCGTGCCGAAACCTTCCACAGTCCAGACCGGCTTTACGCTGGATTTTGGCGGGAGCAGTTCGTTGACGGGGCGCTCCCAATTGGGCGCGATCTTGTGGCATTCGTCGCCGGTGCAATAAACGCCGGTGGCGACGGTTTCGGCTGGAGGCATCGGCGAATTTTCGGCAAACTCCCGCTCCTTTTCGAGTAGCGTGGCGATTCTGTCTTCAGTTTCTTTTTTGCTTTTTGCGTCCAGCAGTTTTTCTTTTGTTAGAAAAGTCTCGTACAGCGCGATGGGATCGCGCTTTTCCCAGTGTTCCAGTTGTTCCTTCGGGACGTACTCGGCAGGATCGTGCTGCGCGTGGCCACGTCGGCGAAACGTTTTCGCTTCGATCAGGATGGGCCCTTCGCCGGCGCGGGCGCGATCGACGGCTTCCTTCGCGGTGCAATACATGGCCACCACATCGTTGCCGTCGACGATATAGCTGGCGATACCGTAGGCTTTCGCACGGTCGGCAAGATTTTCGATGGGCACCTGGCGGCGCACCGGAGTGGAATAGGCCCACTGATTATTTTCGAGAATAAGGACGAAGGCGGCTTTTTGCGAGGCGGCAAGATTCATGCCTTCGTGAAACACACCGGTAGAGCTGCCGCCATCGCCGATCCAGGTCATGGAGACGATCTTTTGCCCCAGGTAGCGGCCGGCCATGGCCACGCCGGTCATCACTGGAATGAGATCGCCGAGCATGGAGATGGGTGAAACGATATGAAGATTTTCCAGATCGCCAAAGTGGCTGGTGCCGTCTTTGCCCTTAGTGGGCGAGGTGAATTTGGCCATGTGCTGCGTGAAGATGTCGCGCGGCGGGACACCCTTTACAAGTAACGCCCCGATGTTGCGGATCATCGGCGCCATCCAGTCGCGCTTTTCCAGCGCGTAGGCCGAGCCTACCGAGACGCCTTCCTGGCCGAGACTCGCGTATAACCCGCCAACGATCTTGTTCTGGCGGAACAGCTTGGTCATGGTGTCCTCAACCTCGCGGTTGAGGCGCATGTAGTAGTAGAGGTCGAGATATTGCTGGCGCGAGAGTTTACGCTTCGCGGCGGTCTCAGTGGCAGGCATGGTCGGCGTATCTCCGGGGCGTCCGGTCCTCTATCTTAAGCCCCGTGCGAGGAAAGTCCAAAGAGGCGCCACTGTGGATTTCTCGTCGACAGACCCTGAGAGAGTAGGAAGCGATCCCTCCGCTGCGCAGCGGCGAGAACGCCACTGCTCCGGTCGGGATGACAACGATTGCGGTGGCACTTCGGACAATGGTTGCGAGCGGCGCTCCGGCCGGGATGACAAAAAAGCGGATTCACGGGGAAATGCCTCCAGATTTGGCGTTCCTTTAGCGACGGATGCGGTGCCGGATTGGTCTCCTGCCTGATACTCGCGCTTCTCGTTGTGTTCCCAACGCGCTACGCTCAGCGAAATGTTCGCCGCGTGGAATCCCGCTCAGCCCGAGATTACCGACCTGATCATTGAGCATGACCCTGGCACGCTCGAACGCCTGCCCATCCAGAAGCAGAAACTCATCGAAGTGTTCACGCGATTTCGCAACCGGCGGGCGCTGCGTGCGGTTCTAGCGCTTCCTGAGAAGGGCGGAATTCTGGACAACCGCGAAATCGATGCACTACTGCTGACGGTTCATTGGGAGATGCAGCGGCTCGCTGAGGAGTTTTATCACGGCCATCGCGTGTGGGAGCTTCTCCGCTGCGTCATTGCGGCCATTCGTGCCACCGGCAATCGCGAAACGCTGCGCATTGTGGATGTAGGTTGCGGAATCGGCTATACGCCGCGCTGGCTGGCCTCCAATGTCCCACTCGCGAAGCACAATATCGAAGTCGTCGGCATGGATCTCAACTCGACTCTGATTGCGGAAGCCAATCGTCTGGCGGCCGCTGAAAACTTACCGTGCCAGTTTCTGCACGCGGATGCATTCTCTGGAAAACACGCCAGCCATATACTTCTTTCCACCGGCGTGATTCACCATTTCCGCGGCGACGCCCTCGCTGAATTCCTGCAGCAGCACGATCGGCCCGGAACGCAAGGGTTCCTGCACTTCGATTTTCAGCCCTGGTTCCTGGCCCCGTTTGGCGCGTTGTTTTTCCACCAACTGCGCATGCGCACGGCGATCGCGCGCCACGATGGCGTACTGTCCGCGGCCCGTGCTTACGATGGCCGCACACTCACGGAAGCCGTTCGCGCTTCCGCGCACGGCTTCGCCGCAGGCATCTATGGCGCGAAGATTTGGAATACCCCCGCCCCGCGCGTTTTTCACACACTGGTGGGAATGCGCCGCGAACTTGTCCCGGAACTGCGAAGCCAGCTTGGCCGCTACGCCAGCCGGTTGGAGGAACTCCGGTGACGCTGCTCCTTCTGTACCTTCTTGCGCTACTGGATGGGCTTTTGTGCGGCCTGCGCACGTCTATGGGACGCTGCGCCTTTATCCGAAAACGCAGCTATTACACGCGCGAGGCGTTGCGCGGAATGGCGGGCGCACAAGTGGCCAGCATGCTGGCGCTCGGCGCGTTGCTGTTGATGCGCGCTTTTTCCTCGCATCGCGAGGTGCTTCGCGCCGATCTCGAATTTGCCGCAGGCCGCATGCTGTGGGTATTTCTTCCCTACGCGGCCCTGGTGCTCTTTAATCTGGCGCTTCGGTTGGTTCCCTCAACCGACATTCGCAGCGCGACGAGCGTTTTCATGCTCGGGCCGCTGACGGCTATCCGGCCCGTGGTGATGATCGTGGGCGTGTTGTATGGAATTTTTACGAGCAAGCTGCTGGAGACGCGCTTGCTCGGCGGCTTCGTTCTCGCCTTGATGCTTTTTCTGGAGTTCGCCCTGAATCGCCGCGCGGCTCGCGCACAGGCGATCCAGATTCACCAGCTAGTTTGACGCCCGCTTAAAGCGGTTAATTAAGGTTTTGCGTCGCCTTGCGGTTTCACATCAGGCTGCGCTGCGGGATCTCCCGGCTTGGCGTCCGCTGCGGGCTTGGCTTCGCTCTTGTCCTTGATGGACATGAGTTCGACTTCGAAGATCAACGTGGAATTCGGGGCGATGACATCCGCGCCACGCTGTCCGGCGCCGCGTTCGCCATAGGCGAGATTCGAAGGCACGAAGAGTTCCCACTTGGAGCCCACCGGCATGAGCTGTAACGCTTCTGTCCAGCCCTTAATGACCTTGTCGACGGGGAACGTAGCGGGTGTGCCGCGCTTGTAGGAGCTATCGAACTCGGTGCCGTCGATCAGGGTTCCGCGATAATTGCAGACGACTTCATCGGTAGCTGCGGGCTTCGGTCCGGTGCCTTCTTTCAGGATCTTGTATTGCAGGCCGCTGGGAAGCGTGACCACACCATCCTTGGCT
>Ga0210394_10004982_pt1 | contig 15118 bp, 14 predicted proteins | sample IncBWC12MmetaG_FD_160121 | JGI IMG/M metagenome (GOLD analysis project Ga0210394, IMG submission 160121) | Forest soil microbial communities from Barre Woods Harvard Forest LTER site, Petersham, Massachusetts, United States - Inc-BW-C-12-M | ecosystem: Environmental > Terrestrial > Soil >... | reverse complement strand
AGTAGATAAGGCGGAGCATGAAAGTTCATAGGGCCAAGCCGGCCAAGACATCCTCGAAACCAGGGAAAGTGCCCGGGAAAGTGAAGGAAGGGATCATGCTCAAAGTAGGCGACAAAGCTCCGTCGTTTCGCCTGAAGGCCGACGACGGCAAGGAAATTTCGCTCGCGGATCTGCGCGGCAAGCCGGTGGTGCTGTACTTTTACCCCCGGGCGATGACCACCGGGTGCACGCTCGAAACGCAGAATTTCCGCGACCTGAAATCGCAATTCGATAGAGCCGGCGCGGTGATTCTCGGCTGCAGCGGCGATACCGTCGAGGCACAGGCCAAATTTCACGCCAAAGAACACGTGAATTTTCCGTTGCTCAGCGATCCGCAATTCGACGCTATCGAAGCCTATGACGCGCGCCGCATGAAAAGTTTTCTCGGCAAGACGTTTCTGGGCATTGTGCGCAGCACGTTTCTGATTGGCCCGGACGGCCGCATCGCCAGGATTTGGGACAAGGTCAAGGTGAATGGCCACGCCGCCGAGGTACTCGAAGCGGTCAAGGAACTGTAGGCTGAAACGTTTGCATCGAAAAAGGGCGGGATTGCTCCCGCCCTTCTCATTCCATTTGATCTCCCGAACCTAGCTAACTTTCACGGCCTTCGTCGTTACGAACCGCAGTTTGGTTTCGGCCGGGAAGGAAATGTCCTTCTTTCCCGTAGCTGCCGCGCCGGCTGTACCCGCGCCCGCGCCGACCGCCGCGCCGATCAAGGCGCCCTTGCCGCCGCCGGCGAGGCCGCCGATCAACGCACCGGCGCCGGTGCCGCCGCCGATGGCCACGACGTTGCGTTCATTGTGATTTTCGCCGGTCTGGCCTGACCAGCGAGTCGCGGTGTAATAGGTCTTGCCTTTCAGTTCGACGGAATCAACTTTGAGCCACAGCTTGGCAGGCGTGCTGAGGCGACCGGAAGCCTGCACGTCGGCCACTGAGAGTCGCACGCGAGAGCCCTTGGGCACGGCGACTTTGCCGTCCACTACGATGTCCTGTGCCACGCTGCCGTCGATTTTCTGTCCGGTGCGAGCGTCCTTGGAACTGACGGACTGATCGAGCGTGACCACGATTGCCGTTCCTGAGGGAACATTTTCATCGGCGCGAGCGGCGGGAGTCAGACCCGCCAGACACGCGAGCGCGAGAAATGGAATCCAGCGTCTCCGTCTATCGTTGCGCATGAGAAATCTCTCCTTCGACCAGGTGTCGTAACACCAGTCTAGCAACGTGGCTCCGCGCGGCGGTCGGAGATTCCCAACAGGGCGTGCTTAAAGCGAGCACCTGTCCGGCGACCTGTCCGTCCGGACAGGCGCATTGGAGGCGGTTTCGATGAGCATGTTGTCGATCAAGCGGGTGGCGCCGATGCGCACGGCCAGCAACGCGAAACAGGTGCCGCGCAAAAACGTGACGGCCTCGAACGTATCCGCGTCGACGACTTCGGCGTAATCCAGAGCAGCCAACGGCTCGGTTGCCAGCACGCCGCGCATGGCTGCGGTGAGCCGGGCGGCATCGCGCTCGCCGCCTGCGATGGCCTGACGCGCCGAATCGAGCGCACGATAGAGCACCGTGGCCGCCCGCCGCTCTGCGGGCGAAAGATACGCGTTGCGCGAGGACATCGCCAGGCCGTCCGGCTCGCGCACAATCGGGCAGGTCACAATCTCCGCGTCCAGCGCCAAATCGGCAGCCATCTGGCGAATCACGCGCAACTGCTGCGCGTCCTTGCGGCCGAAATATGCGAACCGCGGCCCGATAATTTCCAGCAGCTTCAAAACCACAGTGGCGACGCCGCGAAAATGGCCCGGCCGCGCCCGCCCTTCCAGCCGATCGGCGAGCCCTTCGACGTTGACCGTGGTGCGAAATCCGGCCGGATACATCTCCTCCGCCGATGGAGCAAATAGAAAGTCCACGCCGAGTTTTTCCAGTAGCTCCTGGTCGTTTTCAAAGGAGCGAGGATACTTTGCGAAATCTTCCTGCGGGCCGAACTGTTTGGGGTTCACGAAGATCGAAATCACCACCGGGCTGGTCTCGCGCCGTGCGGCTTCCACCAGCGAAAGATGGCCTGCGTGCAGCGCGCCCATGGTCGGGACGAAGCCGATGACGCGGCCTTCGGCCCGCGCCTGGCGCGCCGTCTGCTTCATCCATTCGACGGTGTGAATAACTTCCACGAGAGCGGAGGCGGGGCGCTTATTGCGCCGTAGCCGCCGCACGCTCGCGGTAGAACGCGATGAGGTCCGTGGAAAGGGGTTTGGCGCCGAGCTGGCGCAGAAGAGTGGTGATCTGCCCGCGATGATACGTGCCGTGATTGGCCAGATGCTGCAGCGTTTGCCACCGCACGTTGCGGTGCGAATTGCCCTTCAAGTCGCGATACTCGAAGCTTGCGGCGAGGTCTTCGCCCGAAAGCTGGTCGACATAATCGCTCAAGCCTTGCTGGATTTCATTCGCGCGCGCGCTCAGCGAGGCGATATCCGGAAAGTCCGCCGGCGGCAGCAAGCCTGGCGGGACGCGCCCGTGAAAACGCTCAAGCCACACGAACTGTGCTCCCACGATGTGCGCCAGGGTGTCGCGCACCGAATGAAAGCTCGATCCCATGTCGCGCGTAAACTGTTCCGGCGTGAGCGCCGCGCAGGCGCCGAGGGAGCGGCGGTTGGCCCAGGCATCGTAGGCAAAAAGTTGGCGGGCTACTTCCGGTGACATCGTTTGGCCTCCGCGATTCGATAATTACTTGCGGCGTCCCGCAAAAAGTTGCTCGCGCACCTCGGCCGAAAGATGAAACGATTCAGCGTCGGCGGGAAACGCACCGTTGCGCACGTCGCGCGCATATTCGCCTACTGCACGGGAAATCGATTCGGCCACATTCACGTACCGGCGCGCAAACTTGGGCGTGTGTTCGCCGCCGAGGCCGATCATATCGTGAAGCACGAGGATTTGTCCGTCGCAATCCGGGCCGGCCCCGATGCCGATGGTAGGAATGCGCAACTCGCTTGTGATTTGCGCGGCCAGTTCGCGCGGCATGGATTCCAGCACGATGGAAAACGCGCCCGCGGCTTCCACTGCGCGCGCGTCGCGATAGAGTTGCTCGGCGGCCTCGACTGTTTTTCCTTGGACGCGAAATCCGCCGAATGCGTGGAACGATTGCGGCGTCAGGCCGATGTGGCCCATCACCGGAATTTCCGCTTCCACCAGGCGGGCGATCAGCTCCATGCGCCGCTCGCCGCCCTCCACCTTCACGGCCTCGGCGCCGGCTTCTTTCACGAAGCGCACAGCGTGACGCAGCGATTCGGCGGTGTCCACGTGGTAACTGCCGAACGGCATATCCGCCACGAGCAGCGCCCGGCGCACGCCACGGCGCACGGCGCGCGTGTGATGCAGCATCTCGTCCAGCGTGACCGGCAGCGTAGTCTCGTAGCCCAGCACGACCATCGCGAGCGAATCGCCGACCAGGATGATGTCCGCGCCGGCTTCGTCCACCAGACGCGCGGTCGGCGTGTCATAGGCGGTTAGCGCGACGATTTTGTGTTCTGTGAAATTTGCAGGATGCGATTTTCGAGCCAGAATGTCGGGCACGGTAACTTTCCCGTTGCCCGCATGGAACGCGGTGCTCATGGGAACCTCCGGTGCCGCTCCCGCTCGGCGGGATGCAGCCCTGACGCACTTCTCTACACAAACATTATAACATGCAAGTCAAACGATCTCGCCGCTTTGCGAAGAATATGCGCTTTTTCTCAGGCGCCATGCGCCGACGAAGTAGTCGGCAGCACGCGCTTGAGGAACGCGAGCGTCCTGTCCCACGCGCTCTTCGCCGAAGCGGCGTCATACACTTCGGGGCGCGCTTCGTTCATGAAGGCGTGCTTTGCGTCGTAACGATACAGCTCAAACTTTGACTTCGATTCCTTGAGCGTGGCTTCCAACTCATTCACCTTGGCGAGTGTGCACCAATCATCAATATTTCCGAAATGCAGAATCAGCGGTACCGCGATTCCCTTTAACATGGCGGCATCGACGGGAGGAATCCCGTAGAAAACCGCGCCGGCATCCATCTCCGGCACTTGCAGAGCAGCCGCCAGCAGGGTGAGCGCGCCGCCCATGCAAAATCCGCCGACGACAACCGACTTTGACGATTGCTTCAGGTACTGCGCGGCGCCGCGAATGTCTTGCCCGGCAGCGTCGGGAAAGTTGAGGTTGCCCATCATGTGGTTCGCTTCCTGGGCCGACGTTACGATCTTGCCCCGGAAAAGGTCCGGCACCAGCGCGCGATAACCCGCATCGGCCAGGCGATCCGCGGTCTTCTTGATTTGGTCGTTAAGTCCCCACCACTCCTGGATCACCACGAATCCAGGTGCACTCGATCCTGTCTTTGGCGTCGCCAGATAACCGGAGCAACTCTTTCCATCCGGCCGCTTGAATTGGATCATCTCAGCCATGACGTTCCTCCCATTTTGCCTTTCCAGGTTTCTGCGTGAGGCGCATTCTAGCTCAATCCTGTGCGGCCGCGTCCGGCGGTTCAGGATGAATCGTGACGCGCGCGATTTGCGGGAATTTTTCGCGGACGCGATCTTCCAGCGTGCCGATCACGTCGTGAATCACGGTGATGGGCAGGTTGCCGTCCATGGTGCAATGGCACGACACCAGAATCTTGCGCTCCACCTGGCGCACGCGAACTTCGTGGCAATCCGTCAACTCGTGAAATTCCTCTCGCAAATCATTGATGAAATTCTCCACGTCCCGCGCCAGATCGCGCATCTCAACCACGGCCTGCTCGCCGCCGGCGATATGGGTTCCCAACGGCTCGATGTGGATATTGATTACGGCGCTCTGCGCCCCGGAATCCGGCCCGAGCGAGGAAAGGCCCCGGATCTCCTCTTCCAGTTCGGTGGCGCGGCGATGAGCCTCGCGCAGGCTGAGCTGCTCGTCCACTTCCAGGTGCAGCTCGATAAATAGACGCGACTCAAGCTGATATGCCGAAAGCTCGTGAATCGCCAGGCCCTTCCGCTGCGCCGCGGCGCGAATGGCGTCAAACAGGTGCTCGCCCGGCTGCGCTACGGGCTCCATATGCACCATTACGTCGGCCGGGACAATCTCGCTGACGCGGCGCTCGATGGCGTCGCTGATGGCGTGCACCTGCTCGAAGCTGGCCGCGCGCGGCACGCTGATGGTGATGTCCACGAAATGCCGGTTGCCGGCGCGACGCACACGCACGCGCTCGGTGGCCAGAACGCCTTCCATCTCCTCCACGGCGCGGGCTACCCGCTGCCGCAAACCTTCCGGCGCGGCGTCCAGTAGCGCGTCAAGCGTGCGCCGCCCCAACTGCGAGGCCACCCAGATCACCACTGCGGCCACGCCCAGCGCTGCCAGAGGATCGGCAAAACGCAACCAGGCGATGCCCGTGCGCTCGCCGATCCCGACCGCGGCGATGCCCAGAATGACCACCGACGTACTCCACACGTCGGTCGAGAAATGCAGCGCATCGGCTTCCAGAGCTTCGCTTTGGTGTTCGCGAGCCACTCGCTTCAGCGCGCGCGAACGCACAACGTCGATGGCCACGGCCACGAGCAAAATGCCAATCGCCAGCAGGCTCGGCCGGATATGCACTTCGCGGAAAAACAGCCGCTGCACGGCTTCCCAGATGACGTAAGCCGCCGTCAGTAGGAGCAATCCGGCTTCCGCGAATGCCGCGAAGCTCTCCACTTTGCCGTGTCCGTAGGTGTGCTCCTCGTCGGCCGGCCGGTCGGAGACCCGCACGGAAAGAAACGTGATGACGGCGGCGACCAGATCGAGGACGGAATGGAGCGCCTCGGAAAGCACGCCGAGGCTGCCCGTGGCGACGGTGAGAAAAATCTTCAGCGACACCAACACCAGCGCCGAGCCGACGGACGCCAGCGCCGCTACCTGCTTCGCCGAGCTGGGACTTGGACTGGAAATATCTTAGAGCGGCGGAGGCGCCACCACCGGCATGCGCCGTGCTTCGTTGTGCGGTCCGTGCACCTCGACTTCGTCCAGGAGCAGCGAAGGCGCGATCACTGTAGCGGGCACGCCGTTATCGGCTGTGCCGAATGCGCCCAGGGCCGTGCCGGCGATTTCCGCGTCCTCGCTCTGCATATACGCATAGACCGTCGGGTCGTTGCCGAGCCCAGCGATGTTGCGCAACGAGCGCGACGTGAGCCTGGAAAGGATTGCGCCGCGCACCAGTTGCTCGCTGCCGTCCTGCACGTTCACGCGATACACCAGCAACGGCAGGCGATCGCCGCCGCCGGCGCCCGTGGCCAAGTCGGCGAAGGAGTCGGAAAGCTCGTCCTGGTTGGAACTGGCGATCACCGGGTTATCCATTTGCCGCACGATCAAACACGACTGCTGTCCGTTTTCGCGACACATGGCTATCAACGCCTGCTTTAGTTCCGCGGGTGACTTCCCCGCAGTTGAAGTGAGGAAGAGATTGCCGGACATGGGCCGGGCGTCGGACAGGTTCGCGGAACGCCCATGGCCGTTTGATTTGTCCAGTTCCGGACCCGGCCGGCGCGACATCAGCAGGTCCCGCAGCAGGCCGTCCGCGACCATCTCAACGCGCTCCGCTTTGACGCCTTCCTGATCCACGCCGTAACTTCCGATCAATTCCTGTCCCTGGAAGTCCTTCGCCGTCGGATCGTCCGTCACGCTCACGCCCGCCGGCATCACCCTCTGGCCCATGCGCCCCGACCACTCGCTGCGTCCTCCCAGCGACTGCTGCATCTGATCGAATCGCGGATTCGCGGAAAGCAACGGGCGCGCGCCCCCCAGGGACGGCCCGAGTAATTGGGCGATGAGTTCGTCGGCCGCCGGCGCCTCAAACAACACCGGTCCGTCATAATCGGAAATGCGCGGTGCCGCGCGCAGCGCTACCAGCTCTTTGCTCACGCGGTCTAGTTGCTGGCGCACCGAATCCGCCGCGGCCAAGCCGCCGGGCCGGGTGGCGTACAGCGCCAGGTAGTTGTGGACGGGCGTCCCGTCGTCGGCGAGCGCGCTCAGCCCTGCCTCGATGGAGGCCAGGCTGCGGCCGGTGCGAATCTGAGTCCCTTCGCTGGTCATGAGATACGTCGTCGTGTAAGTGAGCCGGTAGACGACGCGAGACCCTTTGATCTGCGGGTAGGCGCGAACCGCCGCCGAGGCCTGCTTGGCTTCCGCTTCCCAGTTCCGGTTCGTCCAATCGGGCTCCTGCCGTGGGTCCACCATCACCATCGGCGGGACCTGCGAGAAATCGTCGATGGTCGGTGCATTGGCCAGGTTGCGCAGAAACGCGCGCTTGCCCGATAGCAGATCGAGGGCCTGCTTGTACGCCTGATCGGTGGCCAGCCACAAATCCTGCCGCAGCGAATCGTAGTCGTGATCGATCCCGACCGTGCCGGTGGAATCCAGGAAGCCTCGGAACCCGCCGCCGGAAATGAAGTTGGAGCTATCCACGTGATAGTTTCCCACGCGCACGTCGACGTCCATGTAGCGATTCCGCGTGGTTGTGCTGGAAACCACCGAGCCGAACTCAGCCACGATGGTGCGCTCGTCGAAATCGAGCAATCGGTATTCGATGTAGTAGGGCTTTTCCTGTCCCGGCAGAAATAGCCGCGTGCGCGAGCGCTCCATTTCATCGCGCATTGCGGCCAGCGTCTTGTCCGGATCGTTGGCCGCGGCTTGAGCGGTCTGCGCCGCCTGCGCGGGACGGGGCTTTGCCGCGAGCGCCGGACCCAGTAGCGGCAGCACCGCCGCCAGCAATCCCACGCGCAAAATCCACGCGGTCCATCGGGTGTTCTGCGCGTCGCGGTTCATCGCTGGCCTCCTGTAGCCTGCGGGTCGTGCGCCGGAGGGGGCAGGATCGGCGGCCGATCCGTTGAACTCTGCTTCTTCTGCACTTCCATTTCGGAGATCAGCATGGCCGGCGCAGCGGCCGCGACCGGCACAGAGCCCGACTCCGCGCCGCAGTATCCGTTGAAGACTTCCGGCGTATCTCCCGTAGCCATGATCTTGGTCAGCGAGACCAGCGGGGTTCCGACGATATCGACGCCGCGCACCAGCATGTCCGGCCGGCCGTCGGCGAATACTTCGTACACCACCAGCGGCTGCACCTGAAAGGCCTGCGGCTGGCCGCGTCCGGTGAATGTAAATCCGCCGGCAATGTCGTCAATCAGCAAGCCGAACTCTTTGCCCTGGCGCTTGACCTCGGCGATCAGCATACGCCGTAGTTCCGCGTTGCTCACCATCTTGCTGCTTTGAACGATGAGATTGCCCTGTCGCGATACCGGCGCCAGACCCACCTGCCTGCGCCCGTGCCCATTGGATTGCGGGAAACCGACAATCGGCTGCCGCGACATCTCGAAATTTTTCAGCATGCCCTTGTCCACCAGGGTCACGCGCTGCGCGGCCACGCCCTCATCATCGAACGGATAATTGCCCAGCAGAATCGACGAACCCAGTTTGGCCTGCGTCGGGTCGTCGACGATGGAAATGAAGTCGGGCAAGATCTGCTCGCCCACCTTGCGCGCGAAGGTTTGCCCTTCGTTGATGTCCTTCTGCCGGAATCCTTCGGCACGATGCCCGAAAACTTCATGGAAGAAAACTGCCGACGCGCGGCCGGTCAGCATGGCCGGCCCGGCAAAAGGCTCGACCAGCGGCGCCTTCACCAGCCCTTCCATTTCCTTCTGCAGGATCGCGCACTGCGCCAGCACGGCCTTGTCATCCGGCGCGGCGTTGGGGTCGGTCCAATCGAAGTTGTAATAGCGGTTGATGTCCATGCCGTCAGGCGCTTTACCCTGGATGTACAACTCCAGCCGGTAGTGCACATCGCCGAACTGCAGTTTGGTGCCCTCGCTATTCACCTGGTATTGATTTGCGGCTTGTGCTGTGAACGTGACGATGGAATTCAGGATGGCCGGCGATTGGCGAAAGAAAGCGGTGTACACGCGCGTCTTCTGCTCCCAGGGCCGCCGGTCCAACGACATTGTCGCCAGGCGCGTGTAGGACACATTGGGCTTCTCGTGTGAAAAATCCGGGGCGGCGCCCTCCGCCGTCTGCACTTGCACGTCGCGGGTGGTCTGAATCTTGATGAGGGCGTCGGCGGCGGCGCGATACTCGTTTTCGGTCTGTCTCCACATGGCGCGGCGCACCACGCCGGCGTCGTCCTCGACCGGAATGGGCTCGCCATAGCCGCCACCGTCGCCGCCACCGCCCGCGACCTTCCGCGTGTTGTCGAGGTCGTAGCTGCCCACGCGCACTTGAGCTTCCAGCCAGCGGCTCTGTGCCTGGCTGCTGGAAAGCAGCGCGCCGTTGGAACCCGAAACTGCCGCGCGGTTGCTCTCCGTCACCGTATAACTCATGAAGTAGGCCGGCGGGTCAGCTTTGCCCAGCGTGGCCATCTCCCGGTCGAGCTCCTGCTGTATCGTGCCGATGATTGCCGCCGGAGCAACCTGGGCGGTCGCCGCGGCAGCTTGGGGCCGGGGCGCGCCGGCCGCCGGGGCTGGTTTCGCCCCTGCTGCCGGGTCTCCGGCCCTCGCCGATGTCACGGCAAATAAAACCGCTGCCGCCAGCCACAACCCTCTGGACATCGCAAAACAGGATTCGTGTTTCAACGGAGTCGCTCCCTGAGCCCCAATTTGTGGGCTATAAAAATCGCACACTATGCTAACGAGCCGGTTCCGCAAAGCCCGCCGTGCCGGTCGGAGGCCGTGGCGCCTGCCGGGTCTTTCGCAGGTCCGGCGCCATCAGGTCCAATTGGTCGGCGGCGATCTCTTCATATTTCGCCGCAGGGTACGCCGCCTTCAGCGCATCCCTGAACGCAGCGGCGTTGCCGACCAGCACTAGATCCAGATTTTTTGCATCGAAATAGCGCGCCGCCATCTGCTGGACTTGCGCGGCGGTCGTCGCCCGCACTTTGGCGGGATAGGTCTGGTTGTAATCGTCGGGCAGACCGTAAAAAGCAGCCTGCGTCACGCGGCCCGCGATCTGGTTCGGCGTTTCCGAGCCGATGACGAAGACGCCCGCCAGATAGTCTCGCGCCACGTTCAATTCATTCTCGGTCGCCTCACCGCCGGCCATCTTCCCGATTTCGTCCAACACCAGCTTTGTGGCGTCGACGGTAGCCTCGGTGCGCGTGAAGGTTTCGGCCACGAAGTCTCCCGCGTACAGGGAGCTGGCCAAACCGGAACTGGCATCGTAGGTAAGGCCCCCTTTCACGCGAACGACCGTGTTGAGGCGGCTGTTGAAGCCACCGCCGAAAATATAGTTGGTCACGGTCAACGGGAGATAGTCAGGATGATTGCGGGGTATGCCCGGCCGGCCGACGCGAATCTGGGTCTGCACCGCTTCGGGCATATCCACGACCACGATGCGCAGACCGTCGGGTCGCGCCGGAATCGTGATCGCCGGAGGCGTGGAAACCTTCTTTGCCCAGCCGCCGAAATATTTCTCCGCGGCCGCGAAGCCTTCCTCGGGCGTGATGTCTCCGGCGATGGCCATGACGGTTTCATTCGGCAAATAATACTGGTCGCGAAAATCCGCCAAATCCTCGCGTGTAAATGACGCTACCGAAGCCGGCGTGCCATCCGCGGGCGTGCCGTATGGGCTCGAGCCGAATACCATCCGGCGGAACACCGCCGACGCCAGGTAATCTCCATCTTCGTAGGCCCTGCTGAAATTGGAAAGGGCGCGCTGCTGTGCCCGCGAAATTTCGTCGGGTGGGAATTTGGCGTGCAGCGTGATATCGGAGAGCAGATCCATCCCCAAATCGAAATCCTTCTTCACCACACTCACGCGCAAGGTCGTCGAATCCGGCCCGGCCCCGGCGTTTAGCGTCCCGCCCACAAAATCAATCGCGCTGGCGATGTCCTGAGCGGAGCGCTTCTCGGTCCCCTGTCTCAGCAAACTGCCGGTAAAGTCGGCGAGCCCCGGCTTTCCCTGCGGATCGCGGACCATGCCCGCATTGCGAATAAGTAACTCGACCGATACCGCCGGATCCACGCTCACGTCCGCTCCCCGGCGCGCGGATACCACAAACACTCGCAGCCCATTCGGCAGCGTCCGCGAAACCGGCGCTGGGAAGGCAAAGGGCCGGGGCGCCGCCGCCGGTGGCATCTCCTGGACCAGTTTTACGCCCGAAGCCCTTTGCGCCGGCGTCTGCTGGGGTGGTTTGGCAGTCGACTGCGGCGCTGCAAGGTCCGCGCAAATCAGCGAAAGCGAGGCCGCCAGAACCGGCAGCGAGAATCGGAAAGCCCGGAGCGTCCATCGAACTCTCATTGCGGCGTCTCCGTCTTCTCTGCATTCTTGGGTTCAACGATCAATACGGTGCTGTGAGCCGCCACCAGGTATTCTCGCGCCGCCCGCTGAATGTCAGCGGCGGTTACTTTCAGATAGCGATCCAGTTCCGTATTGAAAAGATTGACGTCCTTGCCGATCACGGCGCACATCCCCAGCGCTTCCGCCTTGCTATGCACGGTTTGGCGCCGCAGTACGTCAGCGGCAATCTCCTGGTTTTTGGCCTTTTCCAAATCTTTGGGATCGACCGGCGTGGTCTTCAAACTTTCCAGCACGGAATTCAGCGCCTTTTCGCCCTCTGCCGGCGTTTTCCCCTTGTTCATGATGGCGCTGGCAATGAAAAGATTCGGGTCTTCGGTGAAGTTTCCGCCCGCTGAGGCCTGTACGGCCAAACGCTCTTCGTACACTAGTTTGCGATAGAGCATGCTGCTCTGCCCGTCGGACAGAATGGACGACGCGATATCCAGCGGGTAGGAATCCGGCGCAAAATTCGCCGGGATATGGTAGGCCATCCATACTCCCGGAAGCGGAGTATTGTCATAGGACTTCGTCAGCCGGCGCTCGGTCGTTTGCGGCGGCTCCGGCGTGTTGATACGCACGATTTTTTCCTTGGGCCGCTCGATTCCGCCGAAATATTGCTGCGCCATTTTTGCCGCTTCATCGGGAGAAAAATCTCCGACCAGCACAATGGTGGCGTTGTCCGGACGATAGAATGCGTGGAAGAACTCGCGCACGTCTTCGATGGTCGCCTTGTCGAGATCCTCGATGCTGCCAATCACCGGGTGATGATAGGGGTGCACGGTGAATGCCGCGGCCGCCAGATCCTGCCACACTTTGCCATAGGGCTCGTTATCGACGCGCAGCCGCAGCTCTTCTTCAACCACTTGACGCTCAGCCGCGAAATTCTCCTGGCTGATGTTGAGCCCGCCCATGCGGTCCGCTTCCAGCCACATCACGCGTGCCAGATAGTTGCTGGGAAACGTTTCATAGAAAACCGTTACATCTTCGCGGGTTTCTGCGTTGTCCACGCCGCCCATGCCCTCGATGATGCGCATGTGTTCTTCCGGCGCAACGTGCGTTGAGCCCCGGAACATCAAGTGCTCGAATAGATGCGCGAATCCGCTGCGCCCCGGCCGCTCGTCCTTGGAGCCGACGTGGTACCACATTTGCAAGTCGATGATCGGAGTCCGATGATCTTCGACCATCACCAGCTTCAATCCGTTCGGCAACTCCCGATTCACCACCTGTACTTGCGCCGGACGAACCATCGGCGTTGCCGGCCTGTCCGCTTTGGCTGGCGCGGGCGATTGTGCCGCTGCACGAGGCGCGGCGGTCCACCCCCCGAGCGCGCATAAGAGGACAAGAATGCACTTGCTGAATTTCAAACCGGACTTCATTAGGGGTTACCCCCGCGGGACCGGATTTTCCGGCCGCGATTTCGGCAGGCCTGGCTTCAGTCCATTGTCGGCGGACGAAGGGTCGCCGATCAGCCTGCAACCTAGCCGCTACAGTCTAGCCCAAGTACTTGCACCGACACATAGAAAGATGCGCGCGACGTGCTACGCGTTGCGGCGATTCTCAGCTTTTGGATGGAGGTAGTAATTCGAGGCCCTGATCGGCCGCTTGCGCCGCCGGAGTGTCGGGGAATTCGCTTTTGACCTGGTTGTACAGCTTGGTGGCCTCCTGCGGATTGGTCTTGCTGTCGCGGTCGGCCATTTTCAGCAGCACCACGGCCCGCGGCACGAATTCCGTCGGCTTGTCGGCCAATTGCTGGTAGATCTGCAGGGCCTGGTCGGCGCGGTTGGTTTTATCGTAGACCTGCGCCAATTGGAATTTCGCGAGCGGCGCCAGAATTTCGTCGCCGGAGGATTCCACGGCTTTCATCTCGCGCTCGGCTTCATCATTGCGCTCGAGTTGCACGAGGCAGAGCGCGTCGTAATAGCGCGCCACGCGCCCCGGTTGTGTGCGCGGGTAGCGCGCGGCCACCTCCGCGAATTTCTTGGCGGCGTCCGCGTATTTGTTTTTTTCGTCGACGTAGGTGACTTCATCGGGCGCGGCGGGTTCATTCGCGGTACGAATGCGCGCATTGTAAATTTTCATCGCCGCGCTCAGATCGGCGCTGGAGCGCGCGGTCTGCCGCTGGCTGTAGAAGCGCCAGCCCAAAACTGCCAGCAAGACGGCCAGCGCGCTGCCGGCCAGGATCCAGGTCAGTTGCTGGTGCGCCGCCACCGCTTCGGCACCGTGCCCCAATGTCTCGCGGAGCGCGTCTGTCTTCAGCTCCTTGCGCGAGATATGCTTGGCCATAAGAAGAATGCTCCCGTGGAACGAATTCTTTCATGCTATCACAGACCGCCGAGCGCCCGAAAAGGCGAAGGGCCCTGTCCGGAGTTGCGAACAGAGCCCCGTAGTTTTTTCTCTCAGATGAACCGGACAGTTAGACAGCGGTGACGTTTTCGGCCTGAAAGCCCTTGGGGCCTTGCTTGACCTCGAACTCCACCGTTTGCCCTTCCGTCAGCGACTTGTAGCCATCCATCTGAATCGCGGAGAAATGGACGAAAACGTCCTCTCCCGACTGGCGTTGGATGAACCCATAACCTTTTGCTGCATTGAACCACTTCACCACACCCTGTTCTCTGCTCAACTTCTTGCACCTCGTTCAAGACGTTCGCCATTTGCCGGGTTGTAAAGCCAGTCGGTGGCGCGCAAAGCAGAACTGCCGAAGAGGTCTCCGCACCACTACGGGATTACGGTCCCACAAATGCGGCGACATGCTGGCATAAACGGCAGGGCAATGTCCAGCGAGTTTCGCAGTGGGACGGCCTCTGCTGGGCGATGCCACGGGGCGCCCGATTCCCGCGACGACCCGCCCCTAGCGGCCGTTAGAACTCGGGTCATTCGCGCAGGGCGGGAGGCGCTTGGCCATCACCAGTTCCGCGCCGCCGGCGCTCGAACGCATGACTTCGAGTGTGTCCATGAACGCTTTCATCAGGAAAATGCCGCGGCCGGAAGTCTTCAGCAGGTTTTCCTGAGCCAGCGGGTCGGGAACGTCGGCTAGGCTGAATCCGCCGCCCTGGTCCAGAATGTGGACGATAAAGCGTTCGGCATCGACTTCAAAAATCAGCTGAATCAGTTTTTCCGGCCGCTGCTGGTTGCCGTAATAGACGGCATTGGCCATGCCTTCCCGGACCGCCAGGCTGATCCTGTGGCGGTCATCGTCGCTAAAGCCAAGAGAGGCAGCCACGCAGCGGCTTATCTCCTCCGCCAGGTGGACGCTGTCCAGCAGCGTCTGGAACGTGATCTCGATGCGCTTTCTATCTGGAGGCACGATCTCCTCATGCCGGACAAAAGGCCCGTATCTGGTAGCATAGCGCATCTCGCCAAGTCAATCATGCCCTCGCAGTCGTCCTCCGCGCACCCGCGTCTCCGGCCTCACCTCAAGTCTCAGAAACAAGAAACCGCAACACCGAAGTCAAGAACCCGAGCCTTAAACTCGAAGCGTCGGGCACCCGGCAAGATATCCGTATAGGACCGTGCCTGCGTCCAACGCGAACTTCGCGAGTCCCACCCCGCCAGATCGCGTTCATTTCCGTCGTTTTCTGTTCTCTTGAAGCTCCACGTGCTCCCTAAACGAGGCGGTCGTCAGGACATACACGTGGTCATCGCCGGCTGGATTGCGACGAATGCATTGCTCGGCTAGCTCATTATTTTCATTGACATATTCCACCCAATCGCCCGCAGGTACATCGGGCCATTTTCGGGTAATTCCCAGATCATAATCCGAGCAGCCATTGGCGTAGAATCCATCGCACTTTACAAG
>Ga0210394_10004981_pt1 | contig 15120 bp, 12 predicted proteins | sample IncBWC12MmetaG_FD_160121 | JGI IMG/M metagenome (GOLD analysis project Ga0210394, IMG submission 160121) | Forest soil microbial communities from Barre Woods Harvard Forest LTER site, Petersham, Massachusetts, United States - Inc-BW-C-12-M | ecosystem: Environmental > Terrestrial > Soil >... | reverse complement strand
AGTGGCATGAGAGGGTCATATGAATGCGCTGGAACTGATCGGTTTGCGCACAGTGGCTGGGCACGAAGTCCGTGCCAAACGCCGCGACTTCTATGACCGCTACGACCTGTTGCTGGCGAACTGGTATTTGCTCACCAACCGGATCCAGCAGGAGATCGAGGAGGTCCGACAGGATCTGCACGAGGAGCTCGCGGGCTGGCGGCCGCACCAGGCGGAACCGGATTGGAACGCCTATGCAGATCGGATGAACATGATCTGTCGTGCGGGGGGCGTTCAGTTGCCTCTTCGCGTTTCGTGAGAACGTAGAAAGGCCGGACCATCGGCTCGCGGGACGCCATCGCCAGCCTCCTGCGACTGTCGGATTTCGAAAATCCGGCGATACCTACGAAGAGCTGGATGACGCCACTGCGAACAACCACTTCTTCGCTTTCGAGAACCAGTGGGAGTACAGCCCATCGTGGTCGCGACTTTCGATAAGACCCTCAACTTGTTCGCGAACTTGCGCAGCGACTATCCGGCAAGCCAGGCCGGATGCTCGGATCCGGCTGGAATCAGAGCGACCTGGAGCTGACGAAGGAAACCATCATTCTCAACTGGTCAACACCGTGGCTTTGAGGTTGGAGCCCTCGCAGTTACGATGCGGCTGAATGAGCGACCAACAAGTCAGCAGAGCACGAGGGGCACTCCTGGGCCTCGCGATTGGCGATGCCGTAGGCACCAGCGTTGAATTCCGCCACCGAGGCACTTTTGAGGAAATCACCGACATGGTCGGCGGAGGCCCTTTCGGTCTGCGACCCGGAGAGTTCACCGACGATACGTCGATGGCGCTGTGCCTCGCGGCAAGCCTGATTGAAAACGGATTTGATCCCCTGGACCAGATGCGCCGCTATGTGCACTGGACAAAGACCGGGTACATGAGCAGTAACGGCCGCTGCTTCGACATTGGGGGCACGGTCAGCGCCGCGCTCGACTGGTTCCAGGCGACCGGCAATCCCCTGGCGGGGCCCACCGACGCATACAGCGCAGGCAACGGCTGCATCATGCGACTGGCTCCGGTTCCGATTCGATACGTAGAGAACGCGAAGTTGGCGGTCAACTACTCCGGCGAGCAGTCGCGAACCACGCACGGAGCGGAAGAATGCGTTGCAGCGTGTCGCCTATTCGGCGAGATCCTGGTGCGAGCCCTGACGGGCGCCTCAAGAGACTGCGTGCTGGCGCCCCCGGAATATGCTGGAGACCTGCCACCGAAAGTGAGGGCCATCGCAGCAGGACGTTACAAGAGGGCAAACCGGGATCAAGTCAAAGGCACGGGTTACGTAGTGGACAGTCTGGAAGCAAGCCTGTGGTGTTTCCACAAAAGCGAAAACTTTCGAGAGGCGGTTCTGACCGCAGCCAACCTCGGCGATGACGCCGACACCACAGCCGCGATAACCGGACAGCTGGCGGGCGCCTTTTATGGAGAGCACAACATTCCTCAGCATTGGCGCGAGCGGGTTGTCATGGCCGAGATGATTGGCAAGATGGCCGAGCAACTGCTGTCGGCGGGTAAAGGCGATCCTTGAATCCGGAACCCGCCTTGGATGCTCACCCGGAGGGCGTGCCATTGAGCGAAGCGCCGCAAACCACCCCGGATCTTGATAGCGCCCGGTCACTGGTGGCCAACGCCAAGGAAATGTACGAGCACGATCCTGCCGACTACCTCGAGCGTGTCGGCGCCGCGCTCGATCGTGTGCGCACCCTGGGGCGAGCCGACCTGGAAGTGCAACTAAGCTATTACAAGGGGTGCGCGGCAGACGTCCTGGGGCGTTTCGAAGAGGGCTACGCGGCGATGAAGCGCGCCGATGAGCTGGCGTCGACACTTTCCGATCCATTCTGGCAGGGCAAGGCCGCTGGCGGCCTGGGCGGCATACTCGTCGGCCGCGGCGACAGCACCGGCGCGATCGAACACCTGGAGAGATCTCTGCCGCTACGGCGGGCTGCCAACGATCGCCAAGGTGAAGCAACGTCGTTCAACAATCTGGGCTTCGCGTACCTGAGCATGCCCGGCTTCGAAAGCCGTGCGGTTGAGTTGTTCGAGAAAGCACGCAGGATCTGGATCGAGGTCGGCGACCTGAGCGATGGCGCCCTGGCGCTCAGCAACATCGCCTGCGGCGAGCTTTCCATCGCCGATCGGCTTTGGGAAAGCGACGAGCCTGCAGCGCGGCGGGGCGCCGAGCGCGCTTTGGCGGCGGCCGAGCAGGCGTATCGCGAGGCCGACGAGCAACGGATTCCGCGTGTGGCGATCGATGCCCGAATCGCCTTTGCCGGAGCCGCAATGCTGCTTGGCCATACCGCGCAGGCCATCATCCAGCTCGAGACGGCTCGCGATCTGCTGTCGCGCTTCAGCTCGGTGGTTCTGGAAATGGAATGGCGTCTTGCGCTGGGCCGGGTTTTGCGCAGCACCGGTGCTGCCTCGGAGGCGGTCGCGCGGCTGCACGAAGCCGAGCGGCTGGCGGTCGAAAACGACCGCCCAGTGCATCGCGCGCGCGTGCTCAACGAGCTGTCACTCGCCCAGGAGGCTCAGGGCGACCTCGCGGGGTCGCTCAGGACGTGCCGCCTCCATCACCGGCTGTCCGAGCAGTTAAGGGACCGTGCCGCCGAGCGGCAGGCGCAGGCGCTCAGCACCCGCTTGGCGCTGGAGCGTGCCGAGCACGCGGCCGAAGTCGAGCGCCTGCGGGCAGCGTGGCTCGAGGAGCAGAACCGGACCCTTTCCCTGCACGCACTGCAGGATGGGTTGACCGGGCTTCCCAACCGGCGCGCCTTCGATGGACGCCTGCACGACTTCCTCGGCCGTGGCCGCGAAAGCCGGGCGCTGGCGATGGCGGACATCGATCACTTCAAGGCCATCAACGACCGCCATTCGCATCTGGTGGGCGACGACGTGCTGCGGCGTCTGGGGCAGCTGCTGCGCAGTGGCGTGCGCGATTTGGATTTCGCGGCGCGCTTCGGTGGCGAGGAATTCGCACTGCTGTTTGTCGATGTGGATATGGTGCGCGCGACGGCCGCCTGCGACCGCCTGCGTGAGCTGGTCGCCGCACAGCCGTGGAGCGAGCTGACGCCGGGTCTGCAGGTGTCGATCAGCATCGGGCTGTCGATGGTGCAGCCCGGCGACGATTCGATGGCGGCGTTGACGCGCGCAGACCGGGCGCTTTATCTCGCAAAATCGTCAGGACGCAACCGGGTCATCGCGGCAGATTGCTTGCCGGCCGCCGGAAGTCCTTAGTGCCCGATCAACCACGTGGCGACTTTCGCCCACGCCGGATTGAAATAAAGCCAGTTCGCGACGAGCTCGCTCGCCAGGATCCAGAGGGAGCCCGCGATATAGGCCGGATGCAGGCGACCGCGCGTCAGGAAATCGTATGCGCCAAGCGCCACGATCAAGGCGTCCGCTCCCGCGTTCAAGGTGACGAACATCGATCCGAAGGTCGGTTCAACGCCGAACGCCAAGAACCACCAGCGAGAGAATCCGGCCAGAGACAGGTAGATCGTCGACAGCAGCATCAGCCGCTTGTGCGCCGGCGGGTGGCTGCGCATCCGATACGCCGCCGCGACGAGAACCGGAAAGCACACCATCATCGTGATCTGGATAGCCAGGAATGACGGATCAGAGTCCGGTCTGCCAAACTTGGCTCTTTCCGAAACGACGGCTGCGGCAATCCCGAGCACCGGCATGATGGCCGCGAGCGACAGGCCGAACATTCCAAGCCGACGATGCAGGTCCACGCGGCGCACTCGAACGAGCAGCACCTGGGTCGTCAAAAGTGCAAGCCAGCTTACGAACACCGCGGCGTGCACATGCACGATCGCCGGGTACGCGGGCTTGTTGGTTCGGATGTGATCGACCAGATCCCACCCGAAGCCGACCGCTGTGCCGATCCAGATCAGCAGGACGAGCAGGAGAAAGAAGTTCCGGTCCCACGGCTGCTGTGGCACGAAGGGCTTCCCGGGACGTGCCAAGAGGCCTGCAGCAATCGTGTTCGACACTCCGGGTCCCCTCCTGGTTTGGCTAAGGGGACCTTACGACACTTACCCTTTGGCTGTCCAGGGTATTACCCCGGTACGCCAGATTTTCCGAGCCTTCTTAAGATGGCCGCCTGAGGCGCGTCGCGGCCATCTGAGCGAACAAGCCAGGGCCGCTCACCTCATTCGTCTGCCGGCCTCACGAAAACAGAAACCGGAGCCGACGGGATGCCGTTGGCGATAACCACCAGCTCGCTGGCGCCGGTCTCCTGGTTGCGCGGCACATCGAAGTGGGTCGATACCGGACCGCGATAGGCAACCGCCATGCTGCTGTGGTCGTGCGTGCGGCTGTAGAACACGTGGCCGGTGGCGTTGTTCGTGATGCGCACCAGCGGGAAGTTGGTTGCGGCCTGAGTGTCGTCGCCGTACGCGGCCCCCTGCGACATGCCGTTGAACAACGTGCCCGAGACGACGTACGAGGCGCCCGCCCTGACCGAGGTGGGGGCCGATTCGATCGTCGGCGACCATTCCGGGTTGTAGCTTCCCTCCGGCGTGTACACGGAGACGAAGAAAAAGTCAGTTAACAGGATCTGACCGGTCGGAAGCACCAGGAAACTGCCGTAGAACGACCCGTCGTTGGCGGCGTTGGGATTTGGCTCGCTCGGTGTTAGGTCGTCGCCATCCCACTCGAAGAAGCTCGACGGCGGATTGCCGTACCCCGGGCTCGCCATCATCAGAACCTTTCCGTTGGGCTCGAGAACAGCCGGTCCATCGGCGATGTTCAGCGAATCCGGAAAATAAGGTCCCGCCCTCCAGTGGCCCCGGTTGGAGTCGTAGATCGCGGTGGCACCCGGGAAGCCCGGACCGCAGGTGTTGGACCCCGTGTAGAAGACCGTTCCATCGGGGCGCAGCACGGCGGGGCCCAGCTCGAAGGACGGGCCGTTAGTGGGTTCCTGCGACATTTCGCCACAGTTCAACCACGAGTCCCACAACTGCACCTTGGTGCTGCCGGCGCTGTGCCATGTGGCGGACGCCGTGTCAAAGATTTCGGAATTCTTGCCCCCCGGCTCGTAGGGGATGTTGAGCGGAACGTACGCGTCGACGGTCAGCACGTCGCCGCTCGGCAGCAACGTCCATCCTTCCTCATTGTTGGTGTCGAATTTCCCGGTGCCCGTCGGCGTCCACGTCAAGTCACTCGGGTCCAGGAGCGCGGCGTCGGTGGTGCAGCAGTTGCCGAGCATGAACGTGCCGTTCGGCAGCACGACGCTGGTGGCATCCCCGATCGTGGTCCATCCGGCCGGCGGATTCACGCGCTTCCACCGGTCGCGCCGCGGATCGTAGATGGCACCCTGATTGGTCCAGACCGGCTGCAGCTGGTTGTATTCGCCGCCTTCGATGATCAGGCGCCCGTCGGGCAGCACGGCCATCGCGTGATACAGCGGGCTGTATCCGGCCGGGGTCGACGCGATTTGCGTCCAGGTGCCGTTGACATAGTTTCCGAAGGCGTCGGGCGTCAGCTTCCACCAATCCTGGCAGCCGGCGTCGGCCACCAGCACGGTGCCATCCGTGAGCAGGATCGGGCTGCCCGGGCCGCAGTCCTTGTAATCGAGAACGGCGGGTTGATTCGGCAGCGTCTGCCAGCGCGACGGAGGTGCGTCCGCGCTGGCGGTCGCGGGCGCGGCGACTGCCGCAGCCGGGGCCACCGCGGGAGCGGCGCTGAGGTCTTTTTTAGGCGGTAGCGGCTTGAGGCGCGGCACCGACAACGACTGCGCGCTCGCAGCCCCAACCCAGGTTAACAACGCAATCACCGCGAACGCGAATACCCGCCCGATCCCGGTTCTCTCTCTCATCGCCTCTCCTCCTGGTCAAGGTCATCGCCTGCATTGTTGTCACGCGCCGACGTACACGGGCGCCGCATGATGTTAAGGCGCGGTCAACAACAATCGACCGCTTTCACCCCATGGCTTCGATTACAAAACGTATACAAAAGCGGCCCCGCGTTTTTCGCGGGGCCGCTTTCTGCCGGTTTCAAGCGGCTAGTCGTCCTCGGCCGGATCCTTGGCGGGAGGCGGCGGGGGCAGGGGCGCCGTGACGTTATAGGCGTACGACGGAATCGCGCAGGCGCTGGAATCGCAGCGCACTTCCGGATAGGCGAACAGGGACTCGTGCCCCTGGCGGTCGACCGCGGCGACCGAGACATAGAAGGTGTCGCCCGGATTCAAGCCCAGGGTTTGCGGCGAGATCACCTGGTCTTCGCTGGGATGTGAGATCACGACGCGTTGCCGATAGAAGTTCTCGCTCGTCGAGCGAGCGGCAACGACGAAGTGGTCCGCGCGGCTTTGTTCGCCCTCGTCGAATTTGATGCTGATGCCTTGGGTTGCGCTGCCGGTCGCGTTGAAGTTGCGCGGCGACTCGGGTGCGCGCGCAAGGCTGGCCCCGACGGCTGCCATGACGCGGCCGATACGAGCCGCGTAGTGCGGCGTGATGTACTTGACCAGATCGTTGGGCGAGTGCTGGTGCGTCGTGATGAAGCTCGTGTCCTTGCAGAACGCCGGAATCTGGGCGGGCGGAGGGCAGGGCAGCGGCCCGCCGCAGCTGTTGTCCGGGGGTGACGGCGAGCACTCGAACGTTTCCATGAAGCGCACCGCCGGGTGTTCCTGGTTGATGAAGGATGCGTGATCGCTGCCGCGACCCGGCCGGTCCTCACGCAGCTTGGGCATCATCGTGATCGAGGGGACGTACGCGCCACCCCAGGTGCCGACGTACCGCATCAAGCCGCGCGACGGCGACATGTTGTCGGGGGTGCCGTCGGGGTCGGTGCTCAGCCGCTCGCGCGGAATTCCCGGCGAATAGAGCCGGAAAAACTGAAGGTCGTGCGCCGTGTTCGCCGTGTTGTCACCGCCTGGAATGTCGGTGTTCAACATCGCGATCACTTTCGGGTCCTCGAAGTAGCGATTGAGGTTGGCCGCGATCGAGGCCGAGCCGAAGAGGCCTTGCTCTTCTCCGGAGAACGACATGAACACGACGGTTGCGTCGAACTGATGGCCCGCGAACACGCGAGCGAGCTCGGTGACAACGCCGGTCTGGGCGCCGGCATCGTTGCCGGCCGGTGCGTCGGACGTGGAGTCGAGCACATTGGTCGTTCGTGAGTCGTAGTGGCCGCCGATGATCAGCAGGCGATTCGGATTCTTCCCGGGTAGCCATGCGATCACGTTGAACGTTGGAGCGGTCGGGCAGTTCGAGTGAATGAACGGATCGAGCCTGACTTGCAGGCCGGGAATCGAGCTGTACAGATTGAAAAGATAGTCGCGCGCAGCCGTGACTCCGTGACCTGGCTCGGGCTCGCCCGAGCAGGATTGTCGCGTCCTGAAGTTTTGCAGCGTGGTTGCGGTGTTCAAGATCCGGGCCGGATCCACCCCTTTGATCATCGCGCTGATTTCGGCATCCATGGCCAGGCCGGAATCGCGATCAGCGTGAGCCCCCAAAAAAGGCAGTGCGAGTACCAGCGCCACGATGCACTTCATCGGCATTCGCTTCATGTGGAATCTCCTTCTTTAGTAGTTAGGATCGTCAGGATTCGAGGAGAAGCGTGAAATGCTGGCACACGAAGCAAAGGTTGCACAAGAACCAGAAGCCGAGAGGCGGTCGGGTTTCCCTCGTTGAACGCGTTGGAATCGAACCGGCACAAACCGATGGGTGGTCCCGGCGCCGACGCTTCTTGGCGAATTCATCGTCTTGCAAGGCGCTGGCAATCTCCTTCCTTCTCGTAGGACAATGGCGCCGCCTCGCCGGTCTGATCGATACGCGAAGCGAAGGTAGCGATTTGACTCGGACGAGCCGCGTGGTTTGCTTGTTCGGAACCGACAACAATGGCGTTCTGCAGCGGTTGCCGTCGCAACCGGGCGGCAGCGCAGCCAGCGCGACGGGGTCGCCGATCTTCGGCATCAACGCGCAATCGAATAACCAGTTGGGAAGCGCGCTGGTGTTCGCCGCTGATCCGAAGGACGGATTTGCGAGGCTTTGCCGGCATGAGCTCTGAACGCCGATATTGGTTTCCAGCCAAGCGCTACGGCTGGGGTTGGGGTCCGCCGACAACCTGGCAGGGTTGGATCGTGGTTGTCCTGTACTTCGGTCTGATCATCACCGGCATCGTCGTTTGGCCTCCCCGTCGTGATTTGGCGGCGTTTCTCGTCTGGGCAACCTTTCTTACCGGGCTGCTGATGGCGATCTGCTGGATCAAGGGCGAGCCGCCGGGGTGGCGAGACGGCAGGTAGATCGCGTAGGAAGCTTCTGAACGCACCATGGGGATATACCAGAGAGGCGACACTCTGGCGGTGGGGATCACCCGACGTGGCCCCGGGCAATCCTGCAGCCCGTAGGGGACAGTCCGTCGACTTTTTGGTGACTTTCGGCACTTTCTAAGGTCGCTGCCGTCGAGCACAGTGTGTTCCATTCATCGCTCATCCGCGCGGGGTTTCTCGAGTGGCGGAGAGCCATGGGGGAACTCGCAAATGATCTATGTACTGTTGCTCGCATTTGTATGGTCCGCGGTTGGCGCGTTGGTTTTCTTTGTTCGAGCCAATGTCACGTTGACTCAACGATTGGCGCTGACGATCGGCACATCGCTTGCCTTTGGCGTCATCGGGTGGGTTGACGTCTCGAGCATCTACCAAACGGTCCACTCAAATTCCGCCGTCATCGCCAAGGCGGTTGGTCAGGTCGGATCGCAGTGATCGAAGGCTGCGAACTGACGCGAAAATAAATATCCCTGCCGGAAGGGTTTGCTTCGCCCTGCGAACCGATTTCGAGCAGTTCTACCGTAGATCGCCGAAGGTTCCCGCAGTTCTATGGCGCGGTGCGTCGCAAAGGCGGCCTAGTTTTCAACGTCGTCCCCGTTTACCATGTAACGGAATCTGACCGGGCCTTTGCGGTTGTATTCCGACAATGAGCAAATCGCCGACCAGGAAGCCGAGCAAGGCTTCAGCAAAGAGCTTGTCCGCGCGAAAGCCGCAGGCGACGCCCGCACGCAACCGACCCGCCCTTTCTGCGGATATCGCGCCGGCCCCACCGGCCGGGCCAACCCCGGAAGGGCCCATCATCGTCGGAATCGGGGCTTCGGCCGGCGGCTTCGAGCCGATCAAAACACTGCTGTCGATCACCCCGCCGGACATTGGGCTGGCGATCGTGGTGATCCAGCATCTGGACCCGACCCACAAAAGCCTTGCCACCGAGCTGTTCGCAAAGCGGACCAAGATGTCTGTGACGACCGCCGAAGGGGGCATCCGGGTGCAGGCCAATCGCGTCTACGTGGCGGCTCCCGGGCAGGAAGTGACGATCCACGAGGGCGTACTGCACGTGTCGGCCCCGGAGAGGGTCCGCGGCCAGCGGCTGCCGATCGACCGCTTCTTCCAGTCGCTCGGCCAGGATCAGCAGCAAAGAGCGATCGGAGTCATCCTGTCGGGTAGCGGCGCCGACGGGGCGCTGGGGTTGAAAAGCATCGTCGGCAACGGCGGGATCGTGCTGGTACAGCGTCCCGAGACGGCGCAATTCGAAGGGATGCCACGCGCTGCCCTGGCCACCGGGCTGACGACCCACGTGCTGACCGTGGAAGAGATGCCGGCCGTGCTGGCGAACTACGCGCGCCACCCGTACGCGGTGCGCCCGGAGCAGCCGGCATCCAGGGGCGACATGCAGGAATCGCTGCTGCAGGCGATTCTGGAATTCGTTCGCGCCCGGCGGGGCCATGACTTCAGCGGTTACAAGCGGGCGACGCTGCTGCGGCGCATCCACCGGCGCATGGGCATGCTTTATATCGAGAGCATGGCCGACTACGCGATCCGGCTGAGGCAGGAACCGCAGGAAGTCGACGCGCTGTTCAAGGACCTGCTGATTGGTGCGACCGAATTCTTCCGCGATCCGGAGGCCTGGCAGATTCTGGAATCGGAGGTGATCGGACCGATCGTGGCGGTGCGGGGCCCGAACGAGCCGATCCGCATCTGGGCGCCGGGCGCCTCCACCGGCGAAGAGGCTTACTCGGCCGCGATGGTGGTGCTGGAAAAGCTGGAAAAAGTACACAAGCGTTCCCCGGTGCAGATCTTCGCGACCGACACCAGCGAGGAGTCGCTGGCGGTGGCTCGGATGGGTGTGTACCCGGCCGGCATCGCGGCCCAGGTATCGCCCGCCCGGTTGCACCGATTCTTCAACGAGATCGACGAGGGCCGTCATTACCAGGTGACCACCGAGCTGCGTGGGCGTGTGGTGTTCGGCGTGCAAAACCTGTTCGCCGACCCGCCGTTTTCGGGGGTCGATCTGGTGGTGTGCCGCAACGTGCTGATCTACCTGGAGCCCGAAGTGCAGCGGCGCGTGCTCCTTTTGCTGCATTTCGCGTTGAAGCCCGATGGCTTCCTGTTCCTGGGTGGTGCCGAGACGATCGGAACGCGCGAGGATCTGTTCAAGCCGGTTTCGAAAGGCGCCCGCATCTACCGGCGCATCGGTGCAACGCCCCGCGATCAGCTCGAATTCCATACGACCCAGATCGGACCGCAGTCCGAGCCGGCCGGATACAGGGCTCGGCCCTCGGCGCCGCAGCTGGTGCAGGCGTCACGCCTGGCTCAGCAGATCATCTTCGACCGCCTGGCGCCGGCTTCGGTGCTGGTGGATCGCAATTTCGACGCGCTGTATTTCTCCGGCCCGACCGACCAATACCTGGTTCATCCGCGCGGGGCACCGACCAGCAATCTGCTGGCGCTGGTGCAGCAGGGCCTGCGTTCCCGCCTGCGCACCGCGTTGAGCGAGGCGGCCAACACCAACGCCACGGTCATCGCATCGAACGCGAGAGTCAAGCGCGGCCTGTCGTACGAAGCGGTCCGGTTGACGATCATCCCGACCATCGGCTCGGAGTCTGAAGCGCTGTTCCTGGTGGTGTTCGAAGACGACCCGCGCGCACTGGGCAAGCGACGTACCGGTCCTCGCGAGCGCACATTGGTCAAGCACCTAGAGGACGAGCTGCTCGTGACCCGGGAGGACCTGCGCGCCACGGTCGAGGGGCTGGAGACCACGAACGAGGAGCTGAAGGCCGCCAACGAGGAAGTCGTGTCGATCAACGAGGAGCTGCAGTCCAGCAACGAAGAATTGCAGAGCTCCAAGGAGGAATTGCAGTCGCTGAACGAAGAGCTGAACACGGTCAACCAGCAGCTGCAGGGCAAGCTCGGTGAACTGGAGACTGTCAACAACGACCTGAACAACCTGCTGGAAAGCAACGAGATGGCCGCGCTGTGCCTGGACCGCGATCTGCGCATCAAGTGGTTCAGTCCGGCGGCCCGCAAGGTTCTGGGGCTGATAGCGAGTGACGTGGGCAGGCCGGTGAGCGTATTCGGCTCGGTATTGATGGGCGATTCCCTGATCGGCGAAGCGCGCACCGTGTTCGAGAAACTGGTGCCGGTTCAGACCGACATCAAAGGTGAGGGCGACGTTTGGTTTCTGCGCCGCATCCTGCCGTACCGCACCGAAGACAAGCGCGTCGATGGCGTGATCATCACGTTCACCGACATCACGATCGGCAAGCGCGCGGCGGATATTCTGCTCGAGGCGGGCAAAGCGACCGCGGTTGCTCTGGAGGAACGCGTCGAAGAGCGGACCAAGCAGCTGCGCGCGCTGGCCTTCGAGCTGACGCGGACGGAAGAGATCGAACGGCAGGCCATCGCGCGCGATCTGCACGACGGCCTGGGTCAGCTGTTGGCGGTGGCCAAGCTTCGTCTCGGAAAACTCAAGGGCAACGGCGGGTCTGCCGAATTCGAGCGCGTGGCCGCCGAGGTGGAAGAATTGATCGGCCGAGCCGAAAGCACCACCCGCTCGCTGGCCTTTCAGCTCAGCCCGGCCGTCCTGTACGAGCTCGGGCTGGTGCCTGCGCTGCAGTGGCTGGCCGAGGATCTGGCGAAGACTTACGGTCTTTCGGTCGAGCTGAGCGATGACGGGGTACCCAAGCCGCTGAGCCAAACCTCCCGCACGGTCGTGTTCCGCGCGGTCCGCGAGCTGCTGATCAATATCGTCAAGCACGCCGGGGTGCAGAAAGCGCATGTCGAGACGCGGCGCGTCGGTGGCCAGATCGAAGTCGAGGTCAGCGATGACGGCCGCGGCTTTGCGGGCAACCGGATCGACGGGCACTCGCGCACGGGCTTCGGCTTGACCACCGTACGGGAGCGGTTGTCCTTCATCGGAGGCAACGTCACGATCTCCAGCCGTCCGGGCAACGGCACCGAGATCCGGTTCACCGCGCCTCTGTCGCAGGACGAAAGCGAACAGCGTCCGGGCGCCAGGCCGCATTGAGAGTCCCTGTCGAGCCGACCCGCCGGTACCCCTGGTACCTCGTTCCGTTTTTCTGGAACCAGAGGCGCAAGTACGGACAGGTGTTGGCGCCCGCTTTGCTGTGGGGTCGCGTGCCGAAGCTGTTCATGGCGGTGGCGGCGCTGTACGGTGTGCTGGACCGCCGGCGCAGTCCCTTGGACCCGGTGCTCCGATCGCTCGTCACCGTGCGCGTGTCGCAGCTGAACGGCTGCCGCTTCTGTGTCGATATCAACTCGGCCACGCTGATCCGGCGTGCGGGATCGCAGGCCAAGGTCGATGCGCTGGACGGCTGGCGCGACAGCGATTGCTTCGACGCGCGCGAAAAGGCCGCGCTCGAATACGCCGAGGCGATGACCGACTCGGCTCAACGCGTGACCGATGCGATGGTGGAGCGGCTGCGCGCGTTCCTCGATGACGATGCGATCGTCGAACTCACCGGCTTGATCGCTTTTCAGAACCTTTCGAGCAAGTTCAACAGCGCGCTGGATGCGCCGTCGCAGGGCTTCTGCCGTTTGCCCGACAGCACTTCCTCGCCCGATCAGGCTCCCCGAGCGCACGGCTAGGCGCCGGGGCATACTGGCGGGTGCGACCGCCAACCAGTCGGGAGAACGAGCGATGGGTGTTGCCGAAATCGAACGTGCGCGTCCTGCGAATATCCACGCGGACGAGTGGGCGTTGCGCCAGCAGCTGGCCGATTGCTACAACGTGTTCGCCCACCTGGGTTGGACCGAGGCGATCTTCAATCACATCTCGCTGCGCGTCCCAGGGCCGGAGCGCCACTTCCTGATGAACCCGTTCGGGCTGAACTACGACGAGGTCACGCCAACGAACCTGGTCAAGGTCGACCTGAACGGCGAGAACGTCGAGGCGGGCCCCTATCGCGGCAACCCGGCCGGCTTTGCGATCCACGGCGCGATCCACGAATCGCGCGACGACGCGCACTGCATCATCCACACCCACACGACCGCCGGCATGGCGGTCGCCTGCAAGGCAAGCGGGCTGAGCCACGACAATTTCTACGGCGCGATGCTGCACGGACGCATCGCCTATCACGAGTTCGAGGGCATCACGGTGCGCCCCGACGAGCGCAGCCGTCTGGTCGCCAGCCTGGGCGACAAGGAGATCATGATTCTTCGCAATCACGGCCTGCTCGCGCTGGGGCGCGATCTGCCGACGGCGTTCCTGCTGTACTGGACGCTGCAGCGCGCATGCGAAGTGCAGGCAGCCACGACTTCGATCAACGGCCCCGATCGTCTGTTGTCGGACGCGGTTCGCGTTCAGACCGGGGTCGATTCGAAGCACTTCGACGCCGACGGCCGTCTGGCGCAAGTGACGTTCGACGCGGCGGTCCGGCAGATGCGCGCGTCGCGTCGGCCTGCGCAATAGAGGCGGCCAGCCAGGCCCGGTGGTCTCGGGGAATCGACTGACCCGGCGGGAATCGACCGACCCGGCGGTCTCAGGGAATCGACCGGCCAGGCGGTCTCAGGGAATCGACCGGCCAGGCGGTCTCAGGGAATCGACCGGCCCTTGCCGGGCCGCATCCACAGTCCCACCACGAGCACGCAAGCCGCCGCGACACGCGGGGCGGCTGCGGCGAATGGGATCGACTGCGCGTCGAGCCAGGCCTTGGCGGCAGGGTCCGAAGCGGCCAGATCACCCGCGACCCACCCCAGCAGTGCGCCGCCGGCCGGTATCAGCGGCGGATAGCGGTCGAGCGCGTGCGACACCAGGCGGCTTCCGAAGATCAGGATCGGCACGCTCAACAGCAGTCCGAACGAGAGCAACAGATAGCTGCCATGCGAGGCGGCGGCCACGGCCAGCACGTTGTCGGCGCTCATCACGGTGTCGGCGATCAGGATCGTCGCCAGAGCGCTCCACAAGCCGCGCCGCTGGCTGGCGGGCTCCGCCGCCAGGCTCGCGTGAGGCGCGCTCAGCTTGACGCCGATCGCCATCAGCAACGCAGCGCCGACCAGCTTCAGAAACGGGGTGTTCAGGATCAACGCCGCCAGGGTGGTCAACGCGATCCTCAGTACGACGCCAGCCGCGGTGCCTAACCAGACGACCTGGCGCCAGACATCGCGGGGCAGACCGCGGCAGGCGAGGGCGATTACGAGCGCGTTGTCGCCGCTCAGCAGCAGGTCGATCAGCGCGATCTCGAGCACGGCACCCAGGAAACCCAGGACGTGGCCCAGACCCATCGAGGTATTCATCGGTCCGCTTTCATCCAAGCAAGCCGCGGGTCGCGGCATACAGGCCGACTGCGGCCGCACCGAAGAACAGCAGAGCCGTCCAGATCGCCGCGGCACCGCGCAGGCGATGCTCGGCGGGAGGCGCTGTGCGCGCCAGCCGCCACAGCACCAGCAGTACGACCGGCAGCAGCACCGCATTGGCTACCCCGGCCGCGATCGCAAAGGCAATCAAGTCGATTCCCGAAGCCACCAGTGTGGCGCCCAACAGCAGGACCAGGCCGAACGAGGCGTAGAACCATGGCGCCTCGAACGGGCGCTGCTCGAGCGAATGGTGAAAGCCGGTCACTTCGCCCAGCGTCCAGGCCACCGTCAGGCACACCACGATCGTGGCGAGCAGCGCGCCGCCCGTGAGTCCGAGCGCAAACACGAGATCGCCCATCGCCGGGCTCAGCGCGGTCGAGAACGCGGTCGCGATCTGTGCCACGCTGTCGAGCGAGTTGCCGCCCGCGTGAGCCCCCAGCGTGCTGGCAGCCGCCACCAGAACCGCCGCCGTGATCGTCTGGCACACCAGCGCACCGAGCAGTGTCTC
>Ga0210394_10004979_pt1 | contig 15132 bp, 12 predicted proteins | sample IncBWC12MmetaG_FD_160121 | JGI IMG/M metagenome (GOLD analysis project Ga0210394, IMG submission 160121) | Forest soil microbial communities from Barre Woods Harvard Forest LTER site, Petersham, Massachusetts, United States - Inc-BW-C-12-M | ecosystem: Environmental > Terrestrial > Soil >... | reverse complement strand
CACCATCGCCGGCACGCGGATCGCCGGGTCGTCATCTGGAGCGCCCGCTTCGATCAGCGCGACCGTGACGCCCGCTTCGGCCGACAGCCGGTTCGCCAGCACACAGCCGGCGGTACCGGCGCCGGCAATCACGTAATCGAAACCATCGCTACGGCCGCTGTGTATCACCAATTCTTCGTCACGCGCCGCCGCCGAACAGCGTCGCGACGTAGTGACTGTCCATGTATTCGCGGATGGCAAAAATTCTGCCGTCTCGCACGTCGATGCTCCAGGCGTAGCGATTGTTGTATTCCCGACCGTCGCGCAGCTTCCCCGAACCGCGCGATTCACACATCACGGTGTCGCCGCTCGACACCATGCGATCGACCGTGGTCTTCGGATCGCCGGGGGCAAACAGGCCGCGCACCGGCGCCAGGAACTCATCGACGATCTTGTCGCGTGGCCCATGAATGCCGGCCCCTGGTACGCCCTCGACCATCGGCCGCCAGGTGGCATCCGGATGCAGCGTCGCGCGTATGGCCTCGAGATCGCCGCTGCTCAAAATGCGGAAAAATTCGAGTACCAGCTGTTCCTGCGGTGTGCGTGCAGTCATCATTGGTAGGCTACCCCTGCTTGGCCTGATCGAGCTCGGCAAACGCCTCGCGCGCGATGCGCACGCTGTCGATGCCGGCGGGCACGCCGCAATACACGGCCACTTGCAACAGCACCTCGCGAATCTCCTCGCGCGTCACTCCATTGTTGAGCGCCGCCTTGACGTGCAGTTTCAGCTCATGCGGCCGATTGAGCGCGCTGATCATCGCGATGTTGATGAGGCTGCGATCGCGCAGCGCCAGCCCCGGGCGAGTCCACACATAGCCCCAGCAGTACTCGGTCGAGAGCTCTTGCATCGGCATGCTGAACTCGTCGGCGCCCGCCATCGAGCGTTCTACATAGTCGGCCCCCAACACCTTCTTGCGCAGCTTCAGCCCCTCGTCGAATCGATCCTGTCCCACAGCCTCACTCCTCTTTGCCGCCGATCTGGCAGCCCGCCCAGTTTTCTACAACCCTCACCAGATCGGTGCAATCCGCTTCGGCACCATGGATCTGGTGGGTAATGGATAACATCTGCCGCACCGCCGCGCCGACCACCATCGGCACACCCAGGGCCTCGGCTTCATCGAGGCACAGCCGTACATCCTTGAATGACAGTGCGTTGGAAAATCCGAAATCGAATCTGCGATTCAGCACATGCTTCGGGATCTTGTCCTGGGTTGCGCTGTTGCGCCCCGACGAGGCATTCAGCACGTCGAGCATCGCGGCCGGATCGACGCCGGCCTTCACGCCCATCGCCAGCGCCTCGGCGGCAATCGCAAGCGATGCTGCCGACATCAGATTGTTGGCGAGCTTGACGGTCTGGCCCAGGCCCGGCTTCTCACCCAACCGATAAACCTTGCCCAGCACCTCGAGGAGCGGGCGCACCTGCTGCATGGCTGCTGCGGGGCCGGAGGCCATGATCGCGAGTTTGCCGGACGCTGCCCCCTTTACGCCTCCTGAAACCGGTGCGTCGATGGCGCTGATTCCGCGCGGCTCGAGCAGAGCGGCAATCGCTTGCGCCGCGGCTGGACCGGAAGTGGACAGGTCGACGAATACCTTGACCTTGGTTGAGCCGGCGATCAGCCGCGCGGTCTCGCGTGCATCGGCGGGACCGGGCACGCTGGCCATGGCCACGGCGCTTGACGCTGCGGCATCCGCCGCAGAGGTTGCGACCCTCGCACCGAGCGCTGCCGCGGGCGCCATGGCGGAGGCCACCGGATCGTAAATCGTGAGCTCATGACCGGCGGCGATGAGCCGCGCCACCATGCTCGAGCCCATGCGGCCCACGCCGATGAAGGCAATCTTTTCGCCCACGAGACCCCCCTGTCGCAGACCCGCAGCGCCCGAGTCTAGCAGCCCCCGCCACTGCTGCGCGGATCGAGATCCACACGCACCGCATCGGCGAGGCGGGCACGCGCGGCTGGATAGCGCGCCAGCACCAAAGGATCGTGCCCCGGAATGACATGCTGCGGCGAGCTGGCCAGCGCCTCGATGGTCGCGAAGGCATCAAGGTAGGCCGCGATATTGTCGACGATCGGAAATGGCCGCCGCTCCAGCCAATTGGCGTAAAAATGCGCCGCGTCCGACGCCAGCACCACCCAGCCGCGCCGCGTGTGGACGCGCACGACCTGCAGGCCGCGCGTATGGCCGCCGACGCGGTGGAGCGTGACGCCCGGCGCCAGTTCGGCGGTTCCGTCGTGATACACCACCCGCCCGGCAAACAGCTTGCCCACCATCGCCTGTACATCGCGCGCCTCATAGGGCGCACGCATGATGGCGTGGCACATCGCGCTGCCGGTGCAGAATGCCATTTCCTCGGTCTGCAGGTGATAGCGGGCGCGCGGAAACAGCTCGTGGTTGCCCGCATGATCGTAGTGCATATGACTGATGATGACATCGGTCACCCGCTGAGGATCGACACCGACGGCCGCAAGCCCCGCCTCGACGGGCTGCACCAGCTGCCGGCCGCGCGCAGCACCCATCATCGCATCGAACCCGGTATCGAGCACCAATGAGACGCCCGGACCACAGATGGTCCAGACATAGTAATCGAGCGGCATCGGACCGTCGTGCTCATCGCCGCCGATGAAATTATGGCTGGCCGTGCGCTCCAAATGACCGTAGCGGACTGCGCAGATTTCGTAGTAAGGAGCCATAGCGGTATGCTCGCGGGATCCACCGCAACAAGCAACAGGGGAAATGCACACAACCATGACGAGCGCTGATATCGTTACCGTGGGGTCGGGCCACAACGGCCTGGTGGCGGCCGCCTATCTCGCGGCGGCCGGCAAGAAGGTGCTGGTGCTCGAGCGCAATGCCTGGTTCGGCGGCGGCGTCGTGTCGCGCGAACTCACGCTGCCGGGTTTCCGCCACGATCAGCATTCCATGAGCCACATCTTCATCCAGGCCAATCCGCTGCTGAAGAACGACGAGCTCAAGCTCAAGTCGCGCTATGGACTCGAATACATCTTCCCCGAAGTGCCGATGATGTCGGTGTTCGAGGATGGCAGCACGCTCAAGCTGTATCGCGACCGTGAGAAATCGGCGGACGAGATCGCGAAGTTCTCGAAGCGCGATGCCGAGGCGTTTCGCAGAGTGTCGCTGCAGGCCGCCGCCTGGCTGCCGATGATCGCTGCCACGCTGTATGCGCCGCCGGCTGCGGTAGGCGCCACCCATGCGATGTTCGATGCGAGCCGCGAAGGTCGCGAGCTGTGGCGCGTCATGCAAATGAGCAGCCACGATCTGCTTTGCGATTTGTTCGAGCACGACAAGGTGCGCATGCATTTCGCGCGCGTGGCCGGCGAGAACCTGGTATCTCCGGACGAAAAGGCCACCGCCTTCGGTGTATACGTATTCTTGGGCTTTCTCGAAGCCTGCGGTTTTGGCGTGGCGCGCGGCGGCGCGGGCCGGTTGACCGATGCGCTCATCGCCTGCATCCGGGATCACAGCGGCGAAGTCATCGCCAATGCCGATGTCACGCGCATCAAGGTCGCCAATGGCCGCGCCACCGGGGTCGAGACGGTCGACGGCCGCAGCTTTGCGGCGAAGGACGCCGTCATTGGCGCCATTCATCCGCACTTGCTCGGCGGCATGATAGAGGGCATGGACGCAAGCGCACGCGCCGCTGCGGAGGCCACGCACATCACTCCGGCGGCCTGTATCACGGTGCACGCGGCACTGCGCGAGCCGCTGCAGTTCCGCACCCGCGACCCGGTCGCCGCGGTCATGGTCGAGTTGCTGCCCATGAGCTACGAGACCCTGCGGCGCGACTTCGATGAACTGCGCTACGGCCAGTTCATGCCTTGCCCGCTGCTCGGTTTAGGCTCCCTGACGCAGTTTGACCCGAGCCGCGTACCTCCAGGCAGGGCCATTCTGCATCTGTGGGACTATGTCCCCTACCGTCGCCCGGACGGGCGCAGCTGGGACGAAACGAAGCAGGAATACGCTGATCGCATGCTCGCCCATCTCTCGAAGTTCGTCGCGAACATTCCGGGCTGCGTGCTCAAGGCCCATATCGACAGTCCGGTCGACATGGAGCGCACCAGCCCCAGTTTTCGGCGCGGCGACCTGCACGGCATCGCGACGGCCACCTATCAGAGCGGCGCGCACCGCCCCACGCCGGAACTGGGTCAATACACGGTTCCCGGCCTCGAGCGCTTCTACCTGGTAGGTCCGTTCCAGCATCCTGGCGGCGGCGTGTTCGGCGCAGGGCGTGCCACGGCCATGAAGATGTTCGAAGAACTCGGCCTGGACTTCGAGAAGCAAGGTCGCATCCAGTGAAACTGCACTCCACCGACGGCGGCGAACTGATGACGGTGAGCGCACTGGAGCGCAACGGCAACTCGCTGCTCATCAAGGGCAAGGTTTTCGGCACGATGCCGCTCAACGCGCGCCTTAGCCCCAAGGAGGCGCGCGCGGCGCTGAAACTGCTGACGCCACGGCTCATCCTGTTTCTACTGACGCTGCCATTTCGCCGGGGCTAAGGACGCCCCGGCCGCCCACGCAGCACATCCAGTGTTGAACGACGCCCAATTCGACTATGTCATCGTCGGCGCAGGCACGGCCGGCTGTGTGCTGGCGGCGCGCCTTTCGGAGGACCGTCACTCTCGTGTCTGCCTGCTTGAAGCGGGCGGGCCGGCACACCACCCCTTCATCCACGTGCCGGCGTTGGTGGGCGCGGCGATCGCGCATCGCGGCCTGTCTTGGGGCCTTTGCACCGAGCCGCAGACCGCGCTGAACAACCGTCGCGTGCCGCTGCCGCGCGGCAAGGTAATCGGTGGTTCCGGCTCCATCAATGGCATGGCCTATCACCGCGGCCACCCAAAGGATTACGACGATTGGGCGGCCGCCGGCAACGCCGGCTGGAGCTGGCATGAGGTACTGCCTTACTTTCGATTGTCGGAAAACAATGCCGACCGCCGCGATACCAACGTACACGGCATCGGCGGACCCATCCACGTGACTTTTATCCCGAAACCCAATCGCCTGAATCAGGCGTTTCTCGACGCCTTTGCGGCGCTCGGCGGCTATCGGCACTGCGATGATTTCACCGGCCTTGATCCGGAAGGGTACGGACTTCGCCAGGGCACCATCTATCGCGGGGTTCGGGATTCTTCCGCGCGAGCCATGTTGATGCCGGCTCTCAAGCGCCCGAATCTCACCGTGCTCACGCGGACCGCTGTCACCGGCATTCGCATCGAGGCGGGCCGCGCCGCCGGCGTGGACATAGCGGCCGCCGCCGGACAGCGCCGGGTGCTGGCCTCGCGTGAGGTGCTGCTGTGCGCGGGCGCGGTTCACTCACCTCAGTTGCTGATGCTTTCCGGTATTGGTCCGGCACAGCATCTTGAATCGTTGGGGTTAAGCGTCAAGGCCGACCTTGCCGGAGTCGGTGCGAATTATCACGACCACCCGGCGGTGCCGATCGCGCTGGAGATGCACGATACGACGTCCTACGGATTGTCATGGCGTACGCTGCCGCGCGCGCTGTGGAACATTGCGGAATACCTGCTCGCGCGACGGGGGGCGCTGGCGAGCAACGTGTTCGAGTCGACCGCTTTCATTCGCAGCAGCGCGGGCGCGGATCGCCCCGACATCCAGATCGCGTTTCAGCCGGCACGCCGCAACCCTCACACATTTCCGCTGCCGTTGGGTCATGGCTTCGCCTTCAGCGTGGTGAATCTCTACCCGCGCAGCCGCGGTGAAGTGCGGCTCGCGAGCAATGACCCGCGTGTCGCGCCACGAGTGAATCCGAATATCCTGGCCGATCCTGAGGACTGTGCACCGCTGCTGCGCGGCTTGCAGCTTGCCCGGCAGCTCTGCGATACACCGGCGTTTGCGCCCTATAACGCCAATGAAGTGCGCCCCGGCCGCGGAGTAAGTAGCGATGCCGAGTTTAAGGCCTATCTGCGCGAGGCGACTGCCACCGTCCATCATCCGGTGGGCAGCTGCCGCATGGGCATCGACGCCATGGCCGTGGTGGACCCGGCGCTGCGGGTCCGCGGCATCGAAGCATTGCGGGTAGTGGACGCCTCGATTTTTCCGAGTATTGTGGGCGGCAACACGAACGCGCCGATCGTCATGGTGGCCGAAAAAGCCGTCGACTTGATCATGGGGCGCACTAAGGAGCCAGTCTGAGCATTCCACGTGGCCGCGAGACAGGCTAGGAGCAGGCATGGCGGCTGAACATATCCGGCACTGGCGCGTAGGCGATGTCGAAATCGCGCGCATCGTCGAAGTCTACGGCTTTGAAGATGACATCAGCATGCTGCTGCCTGACGCCACGCCGCGCTACGTGCAACAGTTCGGATGGCTGCTGCCGCACTTCGCCACGCCTGATGGCCGCATGATCATTTCGTTCCAGTGCTTCGTGCTACGTTCGAAGGGCCGCACGGCCATGATCGACACCTGTATCGGTAACGACCGGCGGCGGGAATTCGAGGTGTTCTGCAACATGCGGAACACCTTCCTGGATGATCTGGGGAGCGCCGGTTTCCCGCCAACCCAGGTCACCGATGTGCTGTGCACGCACCTGCACTTCGATCACGTGGGCTGGAACACACAGCTCATCGACGGCAAATGGGTGCCGACCTTCCCGCAGGCGCGATATCTCTTTGGGCGGCGTGAATGGCAGCACTGGAAGCATCTGCGCGACACCAATGGCTATCATCACATGGACCATCTTCAAGATTCGATTGACCCGATACTCGCCGCCGGGCTGGAGCAATTCATCGATGCGGATTTCCGCCTCACCGATGAGGTCTCGCTCATCGCCACGCCGGGCCACACGCCGGGCCACGTCAGCGTGCTGATCGATTCGCGCGGCGAGCAGGCCGTCATTACCGGAGATTTGATGCACAACCCGATCCAGATCGCGGTGCCCGCCACCGAAGCACGCTTCGACATGGACAAGCCCCAGGCGGCGCGCACGCGCTGCGACTTCGTGCAGCGCTTCTGCAATACCGGGACGCTCGTCATCGGTACTCACTTTGCCGAGCCTACCGCAGGCCATATCGTGCCCGACGGTGAGGCGTGGAAATTGCAGGTCTGAGCGCCATGGCGGCCTACCCCGATCTGTCCGGTCAGCACGTCTTCATCACCGGCGCCGCGCGCGGCTTGGGCAAGTCAATGGCCGAGAAGCTGGCTGCTTGCGGCGCCGCGGTTGCCGTGACCGATGTAGATGCCGGCGGCTGCGGTGAGGTTGCCAAAAGTATTCGCGCCGCGGGCGGTGCTGCGCTCGCGTACCCGCTCGACGTCGCCGAGCGGGAAGAATTCATGCAGGCTGCCGCGGAGTTTGCCAAGGCCTGCGGCCGTATTGACGCCGTGGTCAACAACGCGATGCTGCTGCGCTACGAGCCGGTGGAGAGAATCACGCCGGAGACGCTCACCCGCATGACTGCCATCGGCATCAACGGCAGCATCTGGGGCGCACAGGCGCTGCTTGAGCACTACGATGCGGCGCGCGGCGGCGCGATCGTCAACATGGCATCACCCGTGGCGGAGAAGGGTTTCCCCAACACGGCCGCCTACAGTCTCGTGAAAGGCGCCATCGTCACGCTCACCAAGGTTCTGGCTGCCGAACTCGGACCGCGCAACGTGCGCGTCAACGCCATCGCGCCGGGTTCGGTACCCACGCCGGGCGCACTCGGGCTCAACGACAAGGCCGAATACGATCGCCGCGCGCGCACGATTCCGCTGCGGCGCCTCGGCCGCGAACAGGACAACGCCGAGGCCTGCGCATTCCTCCTGAGCGGCGCGGCGTCGTTCATCAACGGCGAAATTCTGCACGTCGACGGCGGCATTGCCGCCGCCGGGTAGTTACCATGCCCAAGACAATTCCCGAATTTGACACCGACCCGTTCTCGCACGATTCAGTGCGCAATGCGCGGGCGGTGGACGACCGGCTGCGCGAATTGGCGCCCGTCGTCAGGCTGCCGCGGGAAAACGTTTGCATGCTCGCACGCCACGAGCACGTGGCCGCGGGCCTCAAGGATTGGAGGAGTTTTTCGTCCACCTCGCGCCCCTGGCACGACCCGAATTCCGTGCGCCCCGAACTGCTGCTCACCGATGATCCGCCCAAGCACAGCCGCGTGCGCGCGGTCGTGGCGAACGCGCTCTCGCCGCGGGCGCTGTCGCATATGGCCGAAGCCTTTCGCCGCGATGCCAGGAGCATTGTCGATGCTCTACGCTCGCGCGAAGTGCCAACAATTGACGCGGTCGCGGATATCACGCAGCCGTTCGTCTACAAGGTGCTGCCCGATCTGATCGGTCTGCCGCAACGGGGGCGGGAACACATGTACGCCTTCGGCAACATGGTGTGGGCGACGATGGGGCCGATGAACGAGCTGTTCCATGAGGCCATGCAGAACACCGAAGCGGTCATCGCCTGGGCGAGCCAGTGCTGCAACCGGGAGAATCTCGCGCCCGACAGCCTTGGCATGGCCATGTACGAGGCATCCGATCGCGGCGAGGTCACACCACAGGAAGCCTATCTTCTGGTGGGAATCCTGCTGTCGGCGGCTGCGGATACCACCGTGCTGACCCTTGCCAACACCATCCGAGCCTTCTGCGAATTTCCCGGCCAATACCAGCTGGTGCGCTCCGACCGCTCGCTCATCAGGGCCGCATTCGAGGAAAGTCTGCGCTGGGACTCGCCCTCGCGCATGGCCGGACGCATTGCCATGAAGGATGTGGAGATCGATGGCTACCTCATACCGGCGGGCGAGCGCTGCGGTCTGATGTTCGCGGCCGCCAACCGCGACCCGCGCCGCTGGGAGGCGCCGGAACGTTTCGACGTGCGCAGAAACAACCGCGACAACCTCGGCTTCGGCTATGGCGTCCATGCCTGTGTGGGCAGGGTGCTCGCGCTCCTGGAGGCAGAAGCGCTGCTGGGCGCGCTTGCCGAGAGCATCGAACATTTCCAGCCGGCCGGTGAACCCGAACCATGGATGACCACGATCGGCCACGGTCCCATTCGGCTTCCCATCAAGGCGGTCTTCGCGGCGCACGCCGCCTAAGGTTTCCGGCCGTTTTACGTCGCCGCAGAAATGACCATATCGGACAGCTTCTGGAAGCGCTCGGTATTGGCATTGCTCTCCATCAGACCGGCCGAGAGAAAAGTGAAGGAGAGATCGCGCTCCGGATCGACCCAGAACAGCGTGGTGCCTGCGCCATAATTGCCGAAGGTGCCCGGCGAGGCCAGCGTGCCGAACAAGTGGCGGCAGATCGCCGTGCCGCGCAAGAAGAACCCCAGACCGATGTACGCCGGCTCCGGATCCCAGCCGCGCTCGCGGCCCCGCGCCGCGTGCAGTTCGTTGGGTTTCTCGCCGGTCCAGTTGCGGCGCGCCAGCGCCAGCGTTGCCGGCGACAGGATGCGCGCCCCATCGAGTGTGCCGTTCTGCCGGAACATCTCGGCAAAACGGGACATGTCAGGCACCGTGGAGGCGATACCCACCCAGGGCATTTCGGCATGTTCTTCCTCGAACGCTCCATTGGGGCCAAAGTTGCTGTGTCCGCGATGCCCGATCGGAAAATTGCCGCGAAAATCCGGCACCACATGGCGCGACTTCAAATCGGCGCGCAAACCCACCGACGTATCGTTCATCTTGAGCGGCGTCAGGATCTCCTCCTGAACGATCTGTCGGTAACCGCGGCGTTTTGGATCGTGGCGGCGCACACACTCCGCGAGCAATACGTGGTTCACGAGCGGCGAATAGGCCACCGTGGTGCAAGGTGGTTCCACCGGCCGCACCACTTCGATGACCGCGGCGATCATTTCCTCGAACCGATCGATGTACATGCCCGGTTTGACTTCGAAGATGATCGGAAAGCCCGCCTGGTGCGACAGCAAGTGCCAGATCTGCACCTTGTCGCGCCCGTGACCGGCAAACTCAGGGATCAGCTCCGATACGCCCGAGTTCAACGCGAACTGGCCCAACTCGATGGCCCGCAGCGCCAGCGTATTGGTGAACGCCTTGGTGATGGAGAAGATGCTGAACACCGAGTTCAGCGCCAGCGGCTTGGTCTGCGCCGCATCGGCGGCGCCGATGGCCGCCCGCAGCGCGACCTCACCGCCACGCGCCACCTGGATGACGGCGCCGTGATAGAGCCCGGCTTTGATGTCCGCGCGAATGACATTCTGCAGCTCGGCAAGACGTTGTCGATCCATACCTGGCGACGCCATTGATCCCCCGCTGGTCCATTGCAGAAACGACCAGTATAGCCAGAGCTTGGGCGCCTGCATCCTGAACTTTCTCGCCAGGCGCCCAACTGCAGGGGAATGACCCTGTGGGACAAACAACAGTTCGCTCTCAATTGAATCGACGCAACGCTGATGGTGTATAAATTGAGACAACTAAGGCGCCGGCGCGACCCATTGCGGCGCGAAAAAGATCACTTGGGGGATGGGATGTCTACAAGATTACCGCTAGGGAAAACACTTCCGGCAAACCCGCGCCGCTTCGGTTTTGCGCTGGGTTCGGTCGCAGCAACCGTGGCGTTGGGGCTATTGGGGTCGGCGGCATTCGCCGACGCAATCGAGGAAATTGTCGTCACTGCCGAAAAGCGCAGCGAGAACATCCAGAATGTGCCGATCTCCATCACGGCCTTCACCGCCGACACCTTGCGGAGCAAGGACCTCTCCGACATCCGCTCGCTGTCGAATCTCACGCCGAACGTCAACCTGGACGGCGGTGCGCCGTTTTCCGGCGACACGTCGGTGCTGTCGGCCTCGATCCGCGGCATCGGCCAGGACGACTTCGCGTTCAACCTGGATCCCGGCGTCGGGGTGTACTTGGACGGCGTATATCTCGCACGTACGTTCGGCGCCAACCAGAGCCTGCTGGATGTGGATCGCATCGAGATCCTGAAGGGTCCGCAGGGCACGCTGTTTGGGCGCAACACCATCGGCGGCGCAATCAACATCGTCACCCATACGCCGGGTACCGAATCGACGCTCAACGGCAGCGCAACCGCGGGCCAGTTCAACCGCCACGATGTCCTGTTGAGCGCCGACATGCCGATTTCGACCAACGTCCTGACGACCATCAGCGTGTCTTCGCAAACCCGTGACGGCTATCAGAATGTCGTCCCTTATCCGCCGAACTCCGTCATCGGCAGCACGCCCTACCAGGTCGATTCACAGACCGACTTTCCGAAGGCACAGGGAACGCAGAGCTCATCCTCGAACGGCGGCCAGAATGTGCAGGCGATTCGCGGCAAGCTGCTCTGGCATGCAAGCAGCGTTCTGGACCTGACGGTCGCGGGAGACTACACGCACGAAAACCAGTCGGGCATGTCCAACACGATCCAAAGCGTGACGACGGCCAACGCCACCACTTACATGGGACCCTCGCCGGCGCTGTTCGGTGCGAACATCTTCGGCAATCTGTACAACATGTGCATCACCACGCCGGCTGCCACACTGAACGGCGGCGGCTTCGGCGGCATCTTTAATACCACCAACGGCCTGTGCGGTCCGCTCGCCGTGGGCACCTGGAACTCGACCACCGGAAAATTCTCGGGAACCCCGTATGGCCCGGGCAGTCCGGCGCTGGGGGGCGTGGGTGCCGTGGGGGTGCCCAACACAGTGCTCGCGGGACTGCTCGCCTCGAATCCTGCGCTCGCCCCGTTCATCACGCAGGGTGCCAACGGGGTTGGCAGCGTGATCTACCCGGGACAGACGCCGCGCATTTACTGGGGCTTTGGCAACACGCAGACCGGCAGCATCGATGCAACCTATGCCAACGGCCCGAGCTTTGCGAAATCTGACTCATACGGCGTATCGGCGACGTTGGACTGGCTGATCAACGACAATATGAAGTTCAAATCGATCACCGGCTATCGCGGAATCACTTGGAACATCGGCACGGACCTGGATGGCACCCCCGAGTCGTTTCAGGAAGTCACCGACAGCCAGAAACAACATCAGATCTCTGAGGAGCTGCAGCTCACCGGCAAGGCGCTCAATGATCGCCTGAACTATGCCACCGGGCTTTACTACTTCACGGAATCCGGCTACGTGCATGATTTCGTGCCGTTTGATTCGGGGTATCTCTACATCGGTGACGTCGCTAATGACGTCAAGACCGATTCGTACGCCGTGTACACCCACTGGGACTTCAAGCTGACGGATCAATGGGGGCTGACGGCCGGTGGCCGCTACTCGGAGGAGCGCAAGAAATTCCTGGGCGGTCAGTCGGATCTGAACGGATTCAACTACAAGATCTCAGGCTGCCTCGATCCGAACGCCCCGGCCCACAACTTCATCCCACCGGTTCCTTCGCCGGGCCCCACTTGCCAGCAGCTGCTGGGATTCCCGGTCCCCGGGCAGCCGCTGCGCTACTTCCCGAATGAGTGGGACCACCAGGACTGGAATGTGTTCACGCCCACCGCCGGCACGCAGTACCAGTTCACCCCGGACCTGATGACTTACTTCAGTTTCTCCAAGGGCTTCAAGTCGGGCGGCTGGACCACCCGCCTGTCCCAACCGATCTCCAGCCCCGTCATGGCCCGGTTTTCGCCTGAGTACGACAAGACCTACGAGGTGGGTGTGAAGTCGCAGTGGTTCGATCACCATTTGCAGGCGAACCTGGCGGCTTTCGAGAGCTTTTACGACGGCATTCAGCTAAACGTACAGGAAGGCCCGTCGCCCGTTTATCAGAATGCCGGTAACGCAAGGATCAAAGGGGTGGAAATCGAGGTGCAGTCGGTGTTCGACAATGGCCTGTCGCTGAATTTCGCCGGCGGCTATCTCGACGCGTACTACACCTTCCTGAATCCTTGCCTGCTCTATGTCAACTGCAACCCGGCAAACGGGCCGCAGTACGTCCCCGGATTTGGTGGCTTCTCGTACGGCAGCGAGTTGCCGAAGACACCAAAGTACAAGGGCACCTTCAGCCCGCTCTACGATCTGCATCTGCCCGGCGGCAGCAGCATGCGCTTTATCGCCGACTATACCTACGTGACGCACCTGTTCAACGACGCTCCGAATACGGTCCTTCTGGAGAGGGGTCCGACGCATACGGTCAACGCATCGATCCACTACCTTCCGCCGAGCGCTAAGTACGAGTTCATCGTCGGCGGAACCAACCTGACCGACGATCGATTCCTGACCACCGGGTCGACGAATTATGCGGCCGGCGAGGTCGTTGGATCCTACAACCCGCCGCGGATGTGGTACATCACGATCAACGCCAAGATGCCGTAACGAGGCCCGGATCCCTTAGGTCCACGGGTTGGACCGGGATATATAATAGGCGGGCCCACCCCAATCGCAAGGCGAGGATTCATCATGGCAACGGCACAACCAGTCATCAAATCCACCGATTCTTTCATCCAGCCCGACTATTCGGCGGCGGCGAAGCGCGCGCTGGCGCGCGCTCCGGCGCTGTTCATCAACAACGAGTGGGTGCGCTCCACGCACAGCGCGACGCTGACGGTGGAAGACCCGTCCGTGGGCCGGGAGATCGCGCGCATCGTGGACGCTTCCGATGCGGATGTGGACCGTGCGGTCGGCGCGGCTCGGGCCGCGTTCGATGATGGCCGCTGGTCGAATCTTCCACCGAACAGGCGCGAGCGCATCATCAACAAGCTTGCCGACCTGATCGAAGCGCATGCCGCGGAATTCGCCGAGCTCGAAGCCATCGACAACGGCAAGCCGGTGAACATGGCGGGCGCCATTGACGTTCCCGGTGCGGTCGACATGCTGCGCTACATGGCGGGCTGGGCATCGAAGCTCGGCGGCGAGCTGCTCGAACCTCAGGGGGTGCCGCGCGGCAAGTTCTTCAGCTACGTGACCCGCGAGCCCGTCGGCGTCGCGGCGCAGATCATTCCCTGGAATTTTCCGCTGCTGATGGCCGCGCTCAAGATCGCCCCGGCGCTCACGGCCGGCTGCACCGTGATCCTCAAGCCCGCCGAACAGACATCGCTCACGGCTCTGCGCCTCGCCGATTTCGTGGCCGAAGCCGGTTTTCCGCCGGGCGTCGTCAATGTGATCACGGGCAACGGCCATACGGCCGGCGATCGTCTGGTCAGGCATCCGCAAGTCGACAAGATCGCCTTCACGGGGTCCACGGAGGTGGGCAAGCTCATCAACAAGAACGCCACCGATACCATGAAACGCGTCACGCTCGAACTCGGCGGCAAGTCGCCGGTGGTGCTGATGCCTGATGTCAACGTCGACGACGTGGCCCCCGCCGCGGCAGGCGCCATCTTCTTCAACTCGGGTCAGGTCTGTATTGCCGGCTCCCGCCTGTTTGCGCACCGCTCCATATTCGATCGCGTGATCGAGGGCGTCGCGGGTGCATCGGCGTTTTGGAAGCCGCGCCCATCGCTCGATCCGCAGGCGCACATGGGCCCGCTGGTCTCGAAGGAGCAGATGGATCGCGTCATGGGCTACATCGAGGCGGGCAAGCGTGACGGCGCATCGGTCGCGATCGGGGGCGATAGCGCTGCGGCAAACGGCTACTACGTCAATCCGACGGTACTGGTCAATGTGAAGCCCAGCATGAGCGTGGTCCGCGAGGAAATCTTCGGACCGGTGGTGGTGGCGCAGCGGTTCGATGACCTCGATGAGGTCGCGAAAGCTGCCAACGACACCTGCTACGGCCTGGGCGCCGGTATCTGGACCAAGGATTTGTCCGCCATGCATCGGCTCGCTGCCAAGATCAAGGCGGGTACGGTATGGGGCAACTGCCACGCCGTCATTGATCCCGCTCTGCCCTTCGGCGGCTACAAGCAGTCCGGCATCGGGCGCGAACAGGGACGGCAAGGCGTCGAGGCTTACACGGAAGTAAAGACCGTCATCATTCAACTCTAGGCAACAACAATAAGAATGTCGGCATCATCACGAGGCGCTGTTCAGTCGCTCGAATCGCTGCTGAACGGCGCCGGCAGCATCGTTGAATTTCTGCGCAATCAGCAAGCGGGCCCGAACGTCTATCCGGGCGTGCCCGCCGAGTACACCAACTGGCGCGATGAACAGCGCGCTTGGGCGATGAGCTGCGTCCTGTTCAACCAGTCCTACCACATGGCCGAGCTGATGGTGGAAGGACCGGATGCACT
>Ga0210394_10004977_pt1 | contig 15140 bp, 19 predicted proteins | sample IncBWC12MmetaG_FD_160121 | JGI IMG/M metagenome (GOLD analysis project Ga0210394, IMG submission 160121) | Forest soil microbial communities from Barre Woods Harvard Forest LTER site, Petersham, Massachusetts, United States - Inc-BW-C-12-M | ecosystem: Environmental > Terrestrial > Soil >... | reverse complement strand
GTCGGACTTTGTAATTGCGTTTATCACTGCGCCGGAGGTCCTTCCGTATTCCGCGGTGTAACCGGTTGTAATTACGGAAAACTCCTGGATCGCGTCGACTCCTAGATTCAAGCCGGTGGCGCCCCCGGGTGCGGCGTTGGTGTAGTCGTTGATTGAGATTCCATTCAGACGATAGCTGTTCTCATTTGGACGATGGCCGGAGTCGGTCAGTTGATTGCCGAATCCGCGGTTGCCTTTGTTCGCGCTGAAGGATGCCGTGGCTTGGTTGGGAATGCTGGCCACGCCGGGTTCGAGAGTGGCTAGGCTGGTCCAATCACGACCGTTAAGAGGCAGTTCGCGGACAGTCCTGGAATCCACCGTCGAACTGACTGCGGTTGTGCTGGTCTGAACATCGGGCGGCGTTCCCATCACATCGACAACCTCGGTTACCTTGCCGGGTTTTAAGCTGATGTTGAGGGATTGCTGCGCCCCGACGGTAAGGGTGATTCCTCTCTGCACCACCTTCGCGAACCCTTCAGCCGCAGCAGAGACGTCATAGGACCCCGGCAATAGGTTCGGAGCGGAATAGAATCCGTCACCGTTCGACAGAACCTCGCGAGCCTCTCCCGTTCCGACATTCCTGATGGAAACCTTGGCGTTGGCGATCGATGCTCCGGTCAGGTCCGTGATCAGCCCGGAAAGAGTCGCGCCCGCCACTTGTGCTTCAGATCGTGCGGACCACGTCAAGTTCAGGCAAAAGGCAAGCACCACACAGGTCATTAAGCCAATCGTTGCATTCATTCCCTTTTGCATCGTCATCAGGCTCCTCGTTTCGTCGTTAGGAAGTTTTACGTGCCATGCGTCGCAAAATGAGTTACGCCGTGTTGAGAGGGTCCCGAATTCCCACATTCGTTCTGACCCCAAGCCTCGGACAATGAGGCCATCTTGCGGAGGTAAATTTGCGCAAACCCACGCTTTAGCGCAATACTTGATGTGTCCAATCGAACACATTTCTTCATCCGTGATGTTGTTATTGAAAATAATGAGGATACAGTTGTTCCTCTCAAATTTTGACCTTGAGTCCCGGCGGAGCTATACTCCGACTCGGCGCTCTGAAATTACTCATGGGCAGCACTGCAGCGGTTGCGAGGATTTTGCATTTCGGGGTTTTCGAAGTGGACCTGAAGGCCTGCGAGCTTCGCAAGCACGGTCTTCGTCTCAAGCTCCCGGAGCAGCCTTTTCAAGTTCTGGCTGTACTGCTCGAGAATCCGGGAGAAATTGTCACGCGAGACGAATTGCGCAATCGTCTCTGGCAAGGTGATACTTTTGTTGATTTTGACCACGGCTTGAACAACGCGGTAATGCGCCTGCGGGAAGTTCTAGGTGACTCTTCTGACAACCCGCGCTTTGTGGAGACCATCCCCCGGCGTGGCTATCGTTTTATTGCGCCGGTTGCGGGGTCCTCCATTCCAACTACGTCTATTAGTCACGAAGAGTTGGAGAATGTCCATGGTCCCGCGCCAGAGGGTGGGCCGCAGCTGGTCGAAGCGCCAGCTTTGGCAACTTCATCTGAACCAGCAAGCGTCCGGCAAAAGTCCTCAGTCGCGCGTCTGACCATCCTGGTTCCTGCGGTCCTTATGGTGGCAGTACTCGGTGCTGGCTTGCTTCGTTACCGCCGGTTCGGCCTCGATAAGACGGCTCCGGTCCGAAACAAGTCCTTGATCGTGTTGCCGCTCGAAAATCTTTCCGGTGACAAAGACCAGGAATACTTCGCCGATGGCATGACCGACGACCTCATTGCCAACCTCGCGAAAATCCGGTCATTACGTGTGATTTCGCGCTCCACAGCCATGGCTTACAAAGGTACGCGCAAGCCGCTGTCGCAGATCGCGGGCGAACTTAACGTCGATGCTGTAGTTGAGGGCACGGTTCTGCGAGTAGGCAATCGCGTCAGAATAACCGCGGAACTGGTGCAGGTTTCCACGGATCGTCATCTTTGGGCTGATACCTACGAGAGCCCGATGGGGGATGTTCTGGCTTTGCAGAATCGCGTTTCATCCGCCATCGTGAACGAGATCCGCATCAACCTGACGCCGGAGGAGGAACAGAGGCTGGCCAGTAATCCGGCAATCACGCCCGAGGCCTACGAAAACTATCTCAAGGGACGCTACTACTGGAATAAGAGATCGGATGAAAACTTAACCAAGGCCATCTCATACTTTGAACGGGCTACGCTCCAAGATCCGCAGTACGCCCTCGCTTACGCTGGCCTATCCGACTGCTATGCAATCATCAGCGCCGAGATTTTCGGAACCATGCCAGCGGCGGAAGCGGCTCCCAAAGCAAAAGCCGCTGCTCTACGAGCTCTTGAGATCGATCCAACTCTCGCGGAGGCCGAAACTTCTTTGGCCACCGTGAAGTTTAATTACGATTGGGATTGGAACGCCGCCGCCGAGGGCTTTGCCAAGGCGATTCAGCGCAACCCAAGCTACGCGACGGCCTATCAGAGATACTCGCTTTACTTGATGGCGATGGGTCGTTCAGCAGACAGCTTCGATCAGATTAACAAAGCCCGCGAACTGGATCCTCTGTCGATCAGCATCAATTTCAGCCTGGGATGGAGGCTCTACATGGCGCGGCAGTACGACCGAGCCATTCAACAGCTCCGCAATACTCTGGAAATGGATCCGTCTTACGAACTACCCCATCTGGTCCTCGGCTTATCGTACGCACAAAAAGGGGATTTTGATCTCGCCATTCCGGAATTGCGTAAGGCTGCGGAACTGTCCCATGGAACCCCGTTGATGATCTCGGCCTTGGCGAACGCTTACGCCCGCTCGGGGAACAAGGCAGAGGCGGAGAAACTTCTTACCGAGCTAATCTCCCTGTCGAACAAGCAGTACGTTTCTCCTTATTATTTCGCGGTTGTGTATGTGGGTTTGGGGGAACACGAAAAAGCTCTCGATTGTCTGGAAGAGGCTTTCGCGGATCGTTCCAATGGCCTGGTGTTTCTGAAGGTGGAACCTGAACTCGATGACCTGCGCTCAAACCCGCGCTTCGTAGGCCTGCAACTAAAACTCAACTTCACCAGCTGATGCTTGGTCCCTAGAAAAATAAGGAATCCCGCTCACAAGCTGAAACTGTCACGGCAGCGTTCTGTGGAACACACTACCCGGATGGCCGACTGACTGTCGGACCTCAAGAAATCTTCAGTTTGTCGGCTTTCACCCCAGTCTTGCGTGCCAAGTGTGTGCGGGTTCCGCGAAAACGAGGACCGGCGATCCGAAGTTGTAGCACCTTGCTGCGCCCGGGTCTGCGACGGTTGGTGGAAATGGGTCGGGTGAACCAGGGACCACTTTATAAACCGGGGAGAAATCTACTTTCCCCTTGAAGGTAATCAACCCATCTTTGATCGTCGCCGTCTGGGCGCCTGGACTTCCGGCGGCCTTACGCAGCTTTGGCGCGTAGTTGATGCCCAGCGCGTGGGCGAATGCGAAGTCAGACGCATCGGTCAGAATGTAATAGACCGACTCCCCGCTAGAATCGAGCCCGCGAAAAAGCGGCAGCGTGACAGAAGCTTTGCGATAGGTAAAGTCAACGGCCAGCGCGAACGAGTGTCTCATCCTGTTTGTCAAACGGCGCGGACGCCAGTTGTAGCAGAATGTTGACTCAATCCACGCGGCCAATAATGCGAAGTCCACTTTTATGCAGAGAAGTGCGGCAGGCTACTTGATGAGACCCCGCAGCGTCCAAGAGATTGGCTGATTGCGTGTGTTGACCGCTTCGCATAATCTGTGACAGCCAAGACTTGACCTTGCAGACCATGCTGTCGGATGGAAGTGTTGAATGGGTCGCCCTTGCACGATTTGTGTTCCTCTGCACTCATTCTGTCAGTGCGGTCGCTCAATCAGAATCCCGGCAGAGCCCCTTGCAGATTGAAGAAGCGGGCGGCGAGTCGTTAGCCTGAGCGCTACTTCGAAGCCAGCGCCTGCATCAATTCCTCACGCTGCGTCGCAACCCGGACTCGCGCGTCGTTGCTTTGAACAAAACCTGTAGCCAGAAGTTGCTCCGGCTCGGCGAGGCGGCGCATCTTGGATTCCAAATCGTCGGCACGAGCGCTCGCCTCGCCGGGAGGCTCACGCAACGCCGCTTGCGCCGAAAGCATATATTGCTCGTACGCACGAATCTCCTCCGTCGTTGGAGGAAGCCCTCGTTTCGGCGCACTATACCCATACTTCTCGTACACCGCTTTTGGATTGCTCGACGTTCGAAGCTGTTGAAGAAATTGCTCTCCGATTGCACATTCAACGCCCCATGGCAATCCCCAATCGAAGCCACCCTCCGGCATCGCTTTCAGAAATACAGGCAACTCTTTCTTCTCTTGCTCGCTCAATTTTCCCTGGCGCGCGCTATTCCTCAGTGGCTGCAGATTGTCCAAAATCATGGCCCCCGCCACAAGCGCCACGATCACTGGCCCGCTGCGCGACACATCCTGCACAAACTTGAACCCCGCCAGCCACGTATTCACGGCCGCTTGCGAATCGCCGTGCGCCATCTCGCGTATCCCCTCAAACCCATTCAGCTGGGCCAACCGCCGCGCTCGCATTAGAAACCAAACCGGTGTCCTCTCCCCGAGTCGGTAGTCAAACCCCCAGCTGCATTCGGGAAGCTTCGTAGCCTGTTGCATCGTGCGAATCGCGTCGAGGTTGGAATCCAAAAGGGGTCCGAGTTTCTTCTCGTCCCACTCCACTCGCCCAGCGAACGTCGCAGACAACAAATTCATCGTCGCGTCGTCGTCGACGATTGGTTCCCGCAGCTCCGCCATAGCCGCCCAGTAGCGCAACGACGCGTTTTTCGTTTCAAGGGGAAACGTCGCCTGTGCCTGCGCGCCGCCCGCAGTCGCCAGAACCGCCAGAATTGCCGCCAACAGTCGAAGCTTCATGAGGATCAAGATACGACGATTATAGGCCGAGAATCATTAGGCCCAACCTAACATACCAGCTACGGATGACTGTTGATAAATCCTGATGCGCTCAAAACCCCCAATCGGGTCGGTCAACTTGGTGCGTCGGGCAAGACTTGGCCGCTAGGAGGTAGGCACAGAATAGTGCCTGTGTCCGACACATGGAGCCTTGCCAATCCTGTCCACAGGTTCGAGTTCAAACCATTACACAATAATCATGATGCCCCCAGGGAGGGGGACATCATGCTGATTCAGTACTTCACACGCCCATCACGTATCGACGAACTACGCAACTGCCCCAGCGGCCATCTACTGGAGGGCTTCGCCAAGGAACTGGCTGCGGCCGGTTATCAGTGGGTGGCGGCGCGCCAACACATTCGGACAGCCGAGCACTTTCTGCGTTGGATCGGACATCTGGGCTTTCAACCGGATTGCAGCTCCTCTTGGGGAGAAATTTTTCCTGAACGACAAGCGGCCGATGGAACCCCCCGATACGGTGCATGGGGCCGGGACTAGATTCCCAAATATCTGTCCTTGATAAAGCTGCGCTTGCTGGGGAAGTGCGCGGAATGGGCTGTTATGCAAATAAGCCAGATAGTCCTTATTTACTTGCCGTTCAGAAGGCACTGGGTACCGTTGACTTATCCTGCGAATACAAAGGTGTGACCTTTAAGGTCCCTGCCAGCAGCATCTCATTGTGTGTGGGCGGAGAGGGCACCGTCATAGTGGTTGGCAACATGCCGCCGAAATCTAAATGACAGACTGTTTACCGCCCAAATTGTGGGCTCGTTTTCCGCTTTTTTGGGAAAAGCGTCAAGTTTTCGTTTTATAAAACACCAGTGAACGACGAAGGAAAACCCACCGCCGAGCACACCGCCGCAGGCAAAAGACAACCACGAAAACAGACGTTTCGGGAGCGTTGGAGACGGATGTCGCTTCCGAATAAGCTCATGTTTTTCGCGACGGTAGTCATTGCTTTTGGAACCGTCGTCAACGTATCTGTACTCGTGCTTCAGCTAGCCTCGCGAGATTTTTGGTTGTCTTGAATTGTGGCCTCCAAAGATATTTTGGCCTGACTCAAGCTCCCTTCCATGGCCGTCGCGATGCGGTCAGAGTGGGTGATAAGCTTGTCGGTTTGTCTGGAACCACCAATCATGGCACTTATGGCTGCAGTAATTAGCATCGTCTCTGGTCGACAGGAAGACGACTTCGCACACCGCGCATTTCTTTCGATGCCGATGTTGTCGAGCGACGTGGGCCGTCTTCTGTGTTGATACCTCATCGAGCCATGCGTTGAATCCTATCTGCCCGATACGTTCGCGATCGCACGAGTTCAGGCCGTTGATGTCGATTGCGTTGTGCTTCGGTCGTTCTGCCTCAGTCATTATTTACTTGCCTCGTATTCTTTTTTGCGGATTGAACTGTCCAGCGCGCCGGAACAATCGATCAAAAGTCGTTGGATAAATTACGTGACAATCACAGGCAGCCTGGAGGATAATTTGAAGCCCGCCCAGGAGGACCGCCATGAAGCGATTTCGCAAGACAGCCAAGCTTTCCGAGTCAATCCATCAGCAGCTCAGTATGTATGCACTTGCAGCCAGCGCGGCGGGAGTGGGGATGTTGGCACAACCGGCAGAAGCGAAGATCGTTTACACTCCTGTTCACCACGTCATTGGAAGAAATGAGCGCTACAAGGTCGACCTCAACCACGACAAGATAGGTGATCTCACCCTGGTGAACACCTACGGGTGCAACAACGATTACTGTGTCGACGCCCTGTCTGCGTTTCCTGCCGCTGGCAATGGCGTCGAGGGGAAGTACGGGCTTGCATATGCTCTGCTGCTCGGGACAAAGGTCGGCCCGAAGCAGCCCTTTACTGGGAAAATAATGGCTCTGTCCTCGAGTAGTTTCGGGACGTTTGGCCAATGGTTCAACGTTTCGAACCGGTATTTGGGAGTGAGCTTTAACATTCAAGGCAAGACACACTACGGATGGTTGCGGCTAAGCGTTCGGGTATTGGGTCATGCCAAGATGATTACCACCTTGAGTGGCTACGCCTATGAAACCATCCCTAATAAGCCGATCATTGCGGGCAAAACCAAGGGACCTGAGGAAATCGCCCAAACACCGGACGCAGCTCTTCCTGCGACCTCTCCCCAACCTGCAACGCTGTGCGCACTGGCAATGGGAGCGCCGGGACTTTCGATCTGGCGGCGCGAGGAAGAACGAGGAGCGCGGTAGAACGGTTATTCCTTCGCGTTCAAAGGAGCAATTCATGAGACGGATTTCCAGGACACCCCGCCGCTTACCATATTCAATCCATCAGCGGCTCAACATGTATGCACTTGCGGCAGGAGCGGCAGGGGTGGGGATGTTGGCATTGTCGCAACCGTCAGAGGCGAAAATCGTTTACACACCATCGCATAAGAAAGTCGGTTTCGGTACCTTCATCGATCTCAATCACGACGGCATCAACGATTTCAAGCTCAGCCTTACGCGCAGGCAGAGCTGCTTGGGTTTTTGCTCTACCAGCGGCACCACCAACGCCTCATTAGCTGGAAAGGGCCTGGGAAAAGCCAATCAGCTTTACGGGCAAGGCAAGTTTGCCTCGGCGCTGCCAGCCGGAGTTCGTGTCGGACCCAAGGGCAAATTTCCGGGCGGAGACAGGATGGCGTACGTCCATGCCACCGACGAGATAAACGTCGACTTCTCCGGTCCCTGGGCGGGGAGCGGAGGCGGCGTGCAACATCGCTTCCTTGGCTTGAAATTCGTAATCCATGGCAAGACACATTTCGGATGGGCGCGATTAAAGGTGACCATCGGGCGATCTGCAACGATAGATGCGACGCTCAGCGGCTACGCCTACGAAACGATCGCGAACAAGCCCATCATCGCCGGTATGACTCACGGCACTGATGATTCAACCAACGAAGATTTCCGCACTGATGCCTCCTTGACCAGCCCCATTCCCGACGTTCCGCAACCCGCATCACTGTGCGCACTGGCAATGGGAACGCCTGGACTTTCGATCTGGCGGCGCGAGGAGTCGGCGGTTGCAGCGCGGTGAAATAGCCGATTGATAGTTGGGGAGATGCGTCGATTTATCCCGAGCGGACGCTCGTGGTAGCCTTCATTGACCTTCCCACGAGGTGGTAAGGATGGATTCCTCGTCCCCGAACCTGAAGATCCTAGTAGCGGATGATTCGCCCGTATATCGCAAACTTGTCGAGCAATCGCTCTCGCAAGAGCACTACACTTTGTTAATTGCGAAGAATGGCAGACAAGCGCTGGATCTGTTTGCCGAACACCAGCCTGGCGTAGTGATCACCGACTGGAGTATGCCCGACATCAGTGGCATCGAACTCTGCCAGCACATACGTCGCGACTTCAATCAGTTCTATGCCTACGTCATTCTCCTTACCGGCAAATACTCGCACTCTTAGTGCCACAGCTAGCTTCGGAATCGCAGGGCTTCGCGTAACCGCCTCTCCCAATTTCAGCGATCTTGTTGCCCGCGCAGACGCAGCCTTGTACTCGGCAAAGAAAAAAGGCCGTAACCGCATCGAACTTGCTACGGAGTAGACCGAAGCGGGCCGCTCGGTACACGCGGAGATGGGCATTCCTAGCGACGCTGGCTTTTGAGGAATCCTCACGACGCTTGTTTGCGAATCTTGTGGAGTAAGGAGCTAGAACCGCCGTCATGATCTGCACCGTCTTCTTCCAGTGCAACCGGTGTCATCTTGCCGGGTAGACTCCGAATCGCCGGACGACACTACGCAGTTCAGCATCCGGCATTGCGCGGAAAGCAAAGGTAACTCTGTTCTTGGCAAGGTAACCCGATTCCAGGAACGACGCGGGGGTCTGTGGGTGGATGTGCAGCGATGGATTGATGTAGCGTAACGGAACTAGAATACAAAAGCGGGTGGCGGTCGAAGCTGGTCGCACTGCTGGCAGGTACACAGATAGGAAGGAAAGCCTGCGATTGTGACGTGATCGCAAGTAGAACACAGGAACCAATCTCCGTCTTCCCCGGCCCTCATGATCTCCCGACAATACGGGCATCTGACTTCGGGCAATCTCTCACCTCACGTTGCGCATGAGTTTAGGGTGACGGAGACGAGTCCGTATGTGATCTGCGTCACAGGCGGGCTGGGGTTCTTGCCAACGATCCCATAACCAAGTGAGATTTGGTCAGTCATCGCTTACAATCGTCGAGAGTGAACGCGGCAAAACCAATCCTGCTAATATCTGTGTTCCTCTGTACTGGAAAGGCCCTCGCCCAGGCTGACGATAGAGAACCTGCCGCAGTCATCGAGCTTGGAGCCGCTGCCAACCGAAGCCTAACGGAAGGGCAATCGAGCTTTGGCCCCACTGTCGCTGTTGAGGCTACACCGATAGAGAACTGGCTGGAACTTGAAGCTGGAGTCACGCCTTTGTTTCGCCGTCACTCGACCGAATGGAGCATCGACCTTCTCTTCAAGAAACCGTGGACGCTTTCCGACAAGATGGAGTTCATGTTCGGGGTTGGCCCCGAGTGGATTCATACGAACGCATAAGGCATCAAGATGAACTCAGTTGCTGCTGAAGTCGCACCAGACTTTATGTTTTGGCCCTCCAGAAAGCACAGATTCGGCTGGTATTTTGAACCGAGCTACGAGTACAAGTTCGGGTCCGGGCATGAACATTCGCTCGGTATAACGGGCGGCCTGTTGATTGGAATTCCATGAGGGCCATTTTGTTAGCTTTGAGTTAACGTAAGGTCGCGATTACACAAGGGGCATTATTCTGTATCATCCACCGAGCCGGAGCGTCTTGCCCACGATCCCGTAACCCGCTATCCTGCCGTCCAAGCGCGGTGCCTGTCTTTTCTCGATTGCTGCGATGGAGCCTCCGCAAACGGTGTCCAAAAGGGGTAACTATGTTTACCGGAGACCGCTACGGTAGCCGCGTCCCGAACGAACGGGAGCTGAGAGTTATCGAACTCGTCGCCCAAGGGCTCAAGAACGATGAAGTCGCACAGGTCATCGGCACTACGCGGCACGTTGTCAAGAACTACCTTTGCGTCATCTACGACAAACTGGGGCTGTGGAATCGCGTCGAACTTGCTCTGTGGTATGAAGTACACAAGCAGCCCCACGACACAATGAATTGAACACGCCTGCTGGCCCGAAGGTTGCATTGACATCGAGCGGCGGAGGGCTAGTCTGGTTGCCTCAAAAAGAATGGCAAGGATGGCGAGGGGCTGGATCTCTGAGATATGGAGGCGAGGAAAAGCCACTTTGGCGCTAGCGGGGTTAATTCTGCTCTCGATCATCGCGACTATCTCGGCAAGAGTTGCACGGGTTCTCCATCGGTGATGAATTCATCGTTGTTCTTGCCGCCTTCGTTCCACCAGGAGCGCCAGATCGGCCAGGAGACGACAATCAACTTCGGCGACGACATCGACCAAGAACGAAAGTGCTATCCGGGGGTCTTGATATCGCGCGAAAAGCGTTTCTAGAATCCCGACCGCCTCCATTTTCTTCAGTTGTTCAAGAGAGACCCGCGCCGAATATCGAAAAGAGTTGGAACTTGGTACGCGAATCCTATCTACAAACCCTCTGCCGTGCAGTTCGTTGAGAGCCGCCGCAACAGTGTTGTAGTTTAACCTCGATCCGACCAGGCTACCCAATCTATCCACGACGTCCCAAACCCTACTGGGGCCAGACCCCCAAAGCGTCTCTAATATTTTGAACTGAAGCACACCGCGCGGCAGGTGCGACCTTTCTTCTCGTCTACGTTCAATCATGAGAAAAGCGACTGAGGATAGCTAAGAAACCATACTCCGGGAAAGGTGTCAAGGACCTGTCCAAAAGGTTGCGGCACGGGATCGAGCAAACGCTAAGGACGGCGATTCGCTATGCCATCGTACTGACGAGCGTACTAAACCTCATAGGCACGCCTTCTTGGTTCTTGCGTGCCTGATCGCGAGGCTGACCTGCCGGGCGTCGGCTGGGCGAAACGTCGCGACGCCATCCTGCTCGCGGGATTCATCGTTGCTCCATGCGAGCTTCCAGCGCTTCCGTGCCGAGCTTGGTCGCCTCAACGCGTAGCACGCTGTAGTTGCCGCTGTGGTCTCGGTACGCCTGCTCGATCCGCGCCTCCAAGTCTGCCCGGTATAGCGCGGTAGGATTGGTGGAGACAAAACCATCACAGTTGCTGCCGTGCCAATCTTCCCAATCAGTCCGTTCACGCAAGGCGGCGGCTTCGTCTCGTTTTATTTCTGCGCGGGCCGCCATTTCGAGCTTCAGTCGTTCGGTTTCTTGGCGAGATTTTTCAATGCGCTTTTGTTCCTCGGCCTGATTCTGAGCTTCTGCCAGCTTCAGGACGGCTAATTTGGTGATATTGGCGCTCATTTTTTTTTCTGGTGTCAGGCTTGGCATTCTGTCGCGTTCCTCGATCGTGTTCCCGACATAGCGAGCAGCGGCGACGATGTCTTCCCAGGGCACACCCTTCGCCAACTCGTCTCGAGCGATCTGCTCGATCCGCCCGTTGAACTTGAAGGTCCGTCCGTTACTCAGGTCCAGGAGGCCAATCGAAGTCAGTGCCCTTTCTTCATCCGTCATGCCAGACTTTAGGGCAGCCCACCACTCTGGCGAGCCATGAGGCGGGAGACTTACGCGGCCCAATGGATTAGTTCACTGCGGAAGGGAACGCACAAAGTGTCTAAATTCGGTACGTATCGGGCCCCCGCAACCAAACCTTCTGTTTGGTTTCAATGGGTTGAGCCTATCTCAAAAGCTGGCTCGGTGACTCTAAACCCAAATTCCCAGCCACATTTTCAGAAGTTCTTTACGCACAGTTTTACGCAAGTCCCCGTGGAAGCTGCATTTTTTGCGCTTCGCGCGCCTACGACCTTCCTACACGTACTCGTCACGACGGATTCTCCGCACGAGCGTCGGTAGGCTGGTTGCTATCGAGAGATTTGTCGCCAAGTGCGAACCGCTGCAGGTCGGTTCACTCTTCGCGCAGGAGTACCCAAGGATCAAGCGAGAGAGCGCGTCGCGCCGGAATCCACGTAGCTACTAGCCCCACCAACGCCATGGCAAGAACAACACCAGCCAATACCAGCGGATCGCGCGGAGTTGCCTCATAGACGATGAGAGCCAGCACCCGGCTGGCCAGAATTCCGAGGGTCAATCCTGCTGCAGAACCAATCGCCAGCAATTTGACAGCCCGCCCCAAGGCTGCCTGTAACACTTCCTTAGGCTGGGCACCAACAGCAATACGAATTCCCAACTCCTTCAGGCGCTTGCTGACCGAGTACGCCGCCATTCCAAAAATGCCTGTAACCGCCAGCATCGCGCCCATCCCGCCCATCACGCCCAGCGCAATTGTCGCCATTTGGGGAGGAAACAGAACTGCGGCTATTTCATCAAGCCGTTTCTCGATCTCAACCGGAAGCCCTGCATCGATTCGGTGCAGCGTGCGCCTTATTTCCGCCCCAACTTGCTGCGGATCTCGGCTTGAGCGCACCACCAGCCACGTAGAGTTCGACGGCCACTGCAAGATGGGAAGAAACATCGCTGCTTTTGGATCCTCAGTCAAGCTGCTATATTTTCCCTCTTCTGCAACACCTACCACTTGTACGCGCTTGCCGTCCGGCATCTTGTAGTAACCGCCGATTGCGTTTTGTACGGAACCGAAGATTTCGCGGGCAAACTCTCGATTCGCCACAGCAACGAGTGGCGAACCCTCGTCGTCATGCCATGTGAAAGCACGGCCGGCGGTCAACGCAGTTCCCTCCGCGCGGAGGTAGTCGGGAGATACATGGTACAGATAGGCGCTGACCGCTGCCTTCGACGGCCTTAGGTCCGCCGTGCTATCGGTAAACACATTCGAATTGCTCTGGTCGTTCAGTAGTAGCGCATCGGTTAGTCCAACCGACTCCACACCAGGAATCGCTGCGACGGCATCGAGCATGCGTTTTTGGAGAGTGGGAACTCGATTACCGCTGTAACCAGCCATGTGCAGATCGGCACTGACCAGAATGGCGTTCTGCGGATCAAAGCCGAAGTTGTCGTGCAGAGCACGGGCGATTCCCCGCACCGCAACCAGAGAGGAGGTGACCAGCACCGCGCAGATCGCAATCTGAATCGCCAGCAATATGTCTCGGCCCGTCATCCGTCGCCCAACGACCCCAGTTGATCCCGATTTGATGACCTGGTAGGGATTCGTGGCAAGCACCTGTTTGACCGGGACCGCGCCAAAGAGCAGTCCGCTGATTATGGCCAGCAGCAATGCCACTCCAAACACAGTAACGTCCGGGTTCACAGGCGCGTGCATGGGGAAATTCCCAAATGGCTGCCACACACTTAGCCAGCGCAACAGCAACACACTGGCCCACAGCCCCACGGCGCCTCCAGCGAGCGAAATCAGCAAGGCTTCGGTGAACAGCCCACGTAGAACGCGTCGGGGGGTTGAGCCCAGGGCCATTCGCAGAGCGACTTCACGGGAACGGTCAGCCGCGCGGGCGGCAAACAGGCTGCCCAGATTGGCACATGCCGCCAGCAGGATCAATCCCGCCAGCAGCATCAATCCTGAAAGGAACGCATGAAAAGGGAGGCTGAACTGATCGCCCAATAGACTTGGGCGCGCCAATGAAAAGCTCATCTGCCTTTCGTCTTTGGGGTACGTTTTTTCCAGGTAGGCGCCAATTGAGTTCAGGTCGGTAGTTGCCTGTGCCGGAGTCACTCCAGCCTTCAAGTGTCCCATGACTATCAGAATGGAAAGGTTGCCGCGATTCTTCAGGGCATCGTCCCCATCCACCTGCTCGCTGTTCACCATCGGCACAAAGAAATTGGGAGAGAAAAATACTAAAGTCCCCCGAAATTTAGGCGGCGCTACGCCGATGATGGTAAATGGATGCTTGTTCACCTGGACCGTACGCCCCATCACGTTGCCATCGTCGTGAAAATGTGCGTGCCAGTACGGGTAACTGAGCACCATATAAGGAGCGCTGTTCGCCCCATGCTCGTCGGAGGCGTGAAAGAACCGACCAAGATATGGTTGTATCCGCAACGCATCGAAATAATTCCCGCTGGCCTCTACACCCCAGGTGGCCGAGGGCCCCGGACCTGAGTCGAGTGCAGCCTGAGCGATGCTGTAGGCCACCAGATCTTCGAAGCTATGGTTGCGGTCTCGTAGATCCAGATAGTTGGGATACGATTGAGAAGTATCCTTATCGTTCGCAAGCTCGATTGCATAGAGGCTTTTCGGCTGAGGCACACTCAGGGGGCGCAAGATCAGCCCGTTCATAACACTAAAGACCACGGCATTTGCGCCAATCGCCAAGGCCAGGGTCAAAACGGCAGTGATGGTGAAGCCGGGTGACTTGCGCAACACGCGCACGCCGAAGATCACATCGTGGAGTAAGCTCCCCACCTTGAACACCCTCCCGGCCATTGGAACCGAATCGGCATAACTGTTGCAAATCTCAGACCAACGTCGCCGAATATGTAACCCCGTGAACTAATTGAAAATCATGCATCGGGTTGCAGGAAAACATTGTGCGATAGCGAAATCGAGTGTGCGTTAACGGACACTATTTCGGCGCTAATAATTCTTCCGTCCCCGCTAACGCACATTCTATTTCCAAGACAACGCGAGCGTTGAACGCGGCCTGGGTGTCTACTTGTTCCGAAGCACGGCCAGTTGCCGCACAATCTCTTCCAGCCTTACCTTTCTCTTCTCGCGTGCGGCTTGGTCCTGATGCCGGTGCGGCTTCTGAGAGCGGTAGATAATGTTTAGCTCCTGGATTCCTTCGATCTCGCGTCTCGGGTCGGCGATCTGTTGACTGAAAGCCGCATCAATTGGAGGCAAAGTAGCGGTCGCATCAGGGGTTCTGGAGCGTTGCGTGGAGTGGTGCATAAACGCCTCTGCGGGGCAGTATAGCGCAAATGGTTTAACGCCTGAGTTGAAGAATTGTTAAAGCGGGCTAGGCCGGTCGGCAGGAAACAACTAATCCGGCCCGGCCCGAGGAACTTCCTTTGCGCAACGGCGGTGAAGCATTACTGCTCAGGCTACATCAATCCAACGCTGCACATCCACCCACAGACCGCCGCGTCGTTCCTGGAATCGGGTTACCTTGCCAAGAACAGAGTTACCTTTGCTTTCCGCGCAATGCCGGATGCTGAACTGCGTAGTGTCGTCCGGCGAT
>Ga0210394_10004976_pt1 | contig 15144 bp, 13 predicted proteins | sample IncBWC12MmetaG_FD_160121 | JGI IMG/M metagenome (GOLD analysis project Ga0210394, IMG submission 160121) | Forest soil microbial communities from Barre Woods Harvard Forest LTER site, Petersham, Massachusetts, United States - Inc-BW-C-12-M | ecosystem: Environmental > Terrestrial > Soil >... | reverse complement strand
AGACCGTCTCGCTGTCCACGACTTCAACACGAAAACCCTCGACCGACTGTGCGCCCAGCCGCGCGGCTTCTGCGGTGGCCGAAAGCGATCGCGCGATGTGGATGGAGATGCATCCGTCGTGGTCTTTCGCCAGACGCGTGTACATCTCCGCGAAGTCCCCCGGCGACGGCGCGGAGGTCGTGGGCAGCTTCGTGCTGGTCGCCAGCCTGGCGAAGAACTCCTCGTTGTTCATGTCCACGCCGTCCCGGAAGGTCTCCTCGCCGAACAGGACCTTGAGCGGGACGACCTCGATCTCGTAGTGTTCGCGCCACGCCTCGGGCAGGTCGGACGTCGAGTCCGTGACGACTGCGAAGGTGCGCTTCAAATGCGGGTTATTCGACGGAGAGGATGAACGGGTAGTGCTGCTGCCCGCCCTGCTGGACCTCGATCTCCAGGCCGGGATGGATTGACCGAATGTCCGATTCGAGCTTGTGGAGCTCGTCGTCGCTGGCGCCTTCTCCGCGGTAGACCGTGATCAGCTCGTAGGAATCAGCCCCCAGCTTGCTGAGGGCCTTGTTCACGACCTCCCCGTAGTCTGTGCCGGCGAACTCGAGCTTGTCGTTGATCAGGCCGATGACATCGCCCTTCTTCACCTTGAGGCCGTTGGAGCGCGTGTCGCGAACCGCGTGAGTGACCTCGATGGTCTGCACGCGTTCCGCCTCGGCCTTCATCGCCGCGATGTTCTCGGCGCCGGGACGGTCGCCTCGAAATGCCACGACGGCCGCGACCCCCTGCGGGACGCTGTGCGTCTCGATGACGTGGAGGTTCTTCTTGGTCAGTCCGAGCACCTGCTTCGCCGCCAGGATCACGTTCTTGTTATTGGGCAGGAGGACTACCTCGCTGTACGGAACCGATTCGATCGCCGTGAGCATGTCCTGCGTGCTGGGATTCATGGTCTGGCCACCTTCGACGATGGCGTCGACGCCCAGGCCACGGAAGATCTCGACGAGGCCCTTGCCCGCCACCACGGCCACCAGCCCTACGCCGTTGGAGCGCGGCGCTCCGGTGGCCTGGGCGGCGCCCTCGAGGATCCGTCTGTGCTGCGTCGACATGTCGCCGACGTTGAGCTTGAGCAGCTTGCCGTGACCGCCCGCGAGGGTGATCACGCGGGTGGGGTCGTCGGTATGGACGTGGACCTTCACCAGTTCGGGCTCCCCGACCACGAGCACGGAGTTGCCGAGGGCCTCGATCTGGTTTTTGATGCGGTCGAGGTCCAGGTTGGAGCCTTCGATCAGGAACTCTGTGCAGTAGCCCCAACCACCTTCCGGCAGCTCCAACGCGACCTGTGACGCTGCTGGTGGCGCCATGGGCCGGGCGGCTGCGAGGGCCGCGAGCGAGGACTCGGACTCCTCGACGGTCTTGAGCATGCCCTCGAGGATGATCTGCAGACCGAACCCGCCCGCGTCGACCACGCCGGCGTCGCGCAGGATCTGGAGCTGGCTTGGTGTCTTCAGCACGGCCGCGCGAGCGCCGGCGGCCGCTGCCGCAATGACTCCTGGCACGCTCGCGTCAGGACCGCTTGCGGCGGCCGCCGCGGACCGGCCCGCTTCGCGCGCGACGGTGAGGATGGTGCCTTCCGTCGGCTTGTTCACGGCGCGGTAGGCCGCATTGGCGGCTTCCTCGAAAGCGGTGGCCAGCTCCGCCGGTGACAGCGAGCTCTTACCCTCGACGGCTCGCGCGAAGCCCCGAAAGATCTGTGACAGGATCACGCCCGAGTTGCCGCGGGCGCCCATCAGGCTGCCGTGAGAGGCGAGCTTCGCGATCTTGCTCACCTCGGCGGCGTTCGACTCCTTGATGTCCTCGACCGCCGATTGCAGCGTGAGCAGCATGTTGGTGCCCGTGTCGCCGTCGGGGACCGGGAATACGTTGAGGCGGTTGACCTCCTCGTGGTTGGCGGAGAGCCAGCTCAGACTGCCCAGCAGGGCCCGTTTGAAGAGGGGTCCGTCCACCCCTGGGTGCCTTTCGTCAGACACCGGCTACCGCTTCTCTTCGCGAACGCCCTGGACGTTCACGTTGATCTGCGCGATCGGGACGTTGACCGACCGTTCCACCTCGAACTTGACCGTCTCCTGGAGGTTGTGAGCGACTTCTGAGATGCGGATGCCGTACTGGACGATCACGTACAGCTCGATGCTGAGCCCACCTTCGGCCTCCTCCACCTCGACGCCCTTGTCGGCGTTCTCCCGCCGCAGGAGCTCCGCCACGCCGTCGCGCAGCCCGCGCGCCGCCATGCCCGTGATGCCGTAGCAGCCCATGGCCGCGTGGGCCGCGATGGCGCCGACCGCCGAGGGGAAGACCTCGATGCGGCCCCACTGGCGGGACTGGATGAGGGCGGTGGTGGTCTTGGAGGCCATGGAAAGCCCATGGTACAATTCGGATCACCCGCGACGGTCGCGTGGTCTTCGTCGTTTGCGATGTCTGGACTCCCAATCGGAAGGTGCCTCATGGCCAAGCGCTGCGCGATCTGCGGCAAAGAGCCGCAATACGGACACCACGTCAGTCACGCGAAGAACCGGGTCAACCGGAGGTTCATGCCCAACTTGCAGATGGGCCGGGTGACCGTGGCCGGAAAGAGCATGCGTGCCCGCGTCTGCACGCGGTGCCTGCGCACCTACGCCGGCTAGCCGAAGTCCATCGCGTGCACCTCTCCGAGGTGCGCCAGGTCTTTCTTCAAAGCCCCCCAGACCCGTTCCTGTACCTCGACGCCCGGAACCACCTCTGACGGGTCGTTGACCTCGTCGGCAAGGTCTGGGCGCTCGACCATCTCGGCGAAGAGCAGGGTCCAGGCGCGCGGGACCACCTCGTAGATCGCGTAGCCCCCACCCCCCAGCGCCAGCCACCGGCCGTCACACAGCTCGTGGGCGAGCTCGTGGAACACCCGGCCGACGCGAGGCCAGATGCGCGTGGACGCCGCGAGGTGCGCCAGAGGGTCGAGGTAGTGCGTGTCGCAGCCGTCCTGCGTGACCAGCACGGTCGGCTTGAAGCGGCGCAGCAGGGCGGGCACGACCCGCTCGAACCCATGGAGCCACGGCTCGTCCCAGGTGTACGGGAGGAAGGGAAGGTTGGCGGCCGACCCACGACCCGGTCCGACCCCGCAGTCTTCCGGGAAGCCCGTGCCCGGAAACAGATAGCGGCCGCTTTCGTGGAGGCTGATCGTGAGGACGTCGGGATCGGCCTGAAAGATGTCCTCCACGCCATCGCCGTGATGGACGTCGACGTCCACGTAGGCGACGCGATGGCCCTGGTCCTTGAGCCACTGGCACGCGATGGCGGGGTCGTCGTAGGTGCAGAAACCGGAGGCCCGCTCGCGATGGGCGTGGTGCAGGCCGCCCGCCGGGCTGAAGACATGGAGCGCGGCACCGCTCTCGATCGCCTGGGCGGCGACGAGCGTCGCGCCGGCTACAAGCGCGGCCCCCTCGTGAAGCTCGTTCGAGATCGGGTTGTCGGCGGACGCAAATCCGGCGTCGTCGACCTCTTCGGGCGAGACCTGGTCGCGCTGATTGGGGTCGCTCAGCCTGCGCACGAGCTCGATGTACCGGCGGGAGTGCACGAGCTCCAGCTCCTGGAGCGTCGCGCGTCGCGGTGGCAGCAGGTGCGCGTGCTCGATGAGACCGGTCGAGCGGATCAGGTCGACTGCCAGCTTCACTCGAATCGGCTGCAGTGGATGGTGGTCCGACAGGTGGTGCTTCATGAGCTCGTCTCCGTAGACGAGCGCGACCGGTCCAGGCACGGCCACTTACCCTAACAACCTGGTGAGAGGGGAAGGCCTGTTCGAGTCGGTGCCCAATTTCTCCGAGGGCCGCCGCGAGGACGTCATCGCGGCCATCGCCGTGGCAGGAGGGGCGCACCTCCTCGACGTCGACGCGGACCCGGACCATCACCGCTCGGTCATCTCGCTCGCGGCGGAACGGGCCAGGCTCATTGACGGATTGCTGGCCGCAATCGGCGCGGCGATCGAGCGGATCGACGTGCGGACGCACTCAGGCGTCCATCCCCGTGTGGGCGCCGCCGACGTGGTCCCGATCGTGCCGCTCGGGGGCAGCACGCTGGCTGCCGCACGCGAGGTCGCGCGAGAGGCCGGTGAGCGAATCTGGAGCGAGCTACGAGTGCCGGTCTACTGGTATGGGGAGCAGCGCTCGCTGGCCGACATCAGGGCCGGTCGCGCCAGCCCCGATCTCGGCGGGCCGGAGCACCACCCCACCGCCGGCGCGGTCTCCGTGGGTGCGCGCCTGACCCTGGTCGCGTTCAACGTCCTGCTGCCGGGACTGTCCCTTGTTGAGGCCGGAGCTCTCGCGCGCTCCCTGCGCGAGGCGCGCGCTGGTATGCGGGGCGTGCAGGCGCTGGCCTTCGAGCTCTCGGGCGGCCGCGTGCAGCTGTCGATGAACCTGTTCCGCGTGGACGAGACCCCGCCGGGGGCGGTGGTTGCCGAGCTTCGACGTCGCGGCGTTGAATTAGGTGAGCAGCAGGTGGTCGGGTTGATCCCGGCGATTGCCTCCGGAGAGGTCGGCCGCGGGCGCCTGCTGGAAGGGCGGCTCGCTTCAGCCGCGGCGCGTGCGAGCGCTTTGAGATTGAAGGACCGAGGGGACGAAGAGAGTCTCGCGCTGGCCAGCCGGCTCGATAGCGAGTCCGGCGCCCTGGCCAAGCTAGGGGCCGAGCAGGCAGAGCTGTTAATCGGCGCGGAGCGGGCGGCGGCGCTGACCCCGGTGCTGCGCGTAGCCGGTGTCCTCGACGGGGAGCTTGTAGCGATGCTGGATGCCGCGGCGCGTGGGCTGCGCGCTGCGATCCACCCGGAAACGGCGGCAGGTTACTCTGCCAGGATCGCGGCGCTGGATCGGAGGCTGGACGACGACTAGCTGGTGGGTGCGGCTGCGTCCATCGTCACGGTGCACGCGCCGCCGCTGACGTCCACGCGGTAAGTGTCCGAACCCGAGCCCGTCGACTGCTGCACCTCGCCGATCGCGTGGCTCTGGCGCCCGTCGAACGTCAGGCTCACCGCTCCGCCTGAAACGTCGACGGACGCACCCGCGCCTGGCGCGCGGTGCAAGTTGACCGTGAGCGCTCCGCCGTTGATCGTGATGGGCACGACCCCGGACGGGGTGCCGAGCGTGATGTCCTCGCGACTGGCACCGCTATTGATCTCCATCGACTTGAGCGGCATGGAGGCAAGATTGAACGTCTCGGTGGACGCCCCGCCGTTCGAGGTGATCGACCACGGGATGCTGGAGTTGATCTGCAGGTCGAGCGTGAAGCGGCGCGGCGCGAACAAGCCGAATCCGGTGTTCCCCTGCGAGATCGTGAGGGTTCCGTTCGAACGGTCGAGGTTGACCTCAGGCTTGGGGCCCGCGTAATCGATGGTGGCGTTGTACAGGTCGCCCTCAAGCGCGCTCGTACCCGTCACCGTGACGTTGGCTGCGCCGGCGTCGATCTCAAGCGTTGCACCGTCCAGGTTTCCGAGAGCAGCGTGAGAGTCGAGCTTGCCGGATGTGGTTTGGTTCGGGGCCAGCGCGACGTAGGCGACGGCGCCGCCCGCGGCGAGCAGAACTATGAGCATCGCGGCCACGTCGCCGTGCTGACCGGGGATGGCGCGGCGCGCCAGGAGCTCGAGGCCGATCACGATGAGGACCAGAGGCCAGAGGTCGAACAGCAGGTTCAACCGGTCGGTCGAGATGACTCCCGAGTTGACCAGGAGCGCGAAAATTCCGATCAGGATCAGGACCGCCGGCCAGAAATAGCTGCGGTACCGCCGCGCGGCGATCATTCGCTCAGGCCCGGGAGCGCCTGACGATCAGCCAGGCACCGAGTGCGATGAGCACCACCGGCCAGACGATCTCAGGCCTGAGCCACCAGAGCAATCCGAGGTTGTTCAAGAGGAAGTACACGCCAATCACGACCAGGACGGCCGGCCAGAAATACTCGCGGCGCCAGTACCTCACCCGGCGGATTCTAGGGGCTTCGGGTTAAATCGGGGCGACCACCTCGAAGAGGTCAGGGCGCTCTTTGCGGGCTGCCTCGACGAGGTCCAGACCGGCCACCGTGGCTTGAACCGGGTGGGCGACCATGAGGTAAGCGCTCGCGACGCGGCGCAGGTCCTCCGCGGTGACGGCCAGGAGGCGCTGCTTGAAGCGTTCCCTTTCCTCGCGCGTGAAACCCGTCAGCCGGTTCGTCGCCTCGCGGCGGCCTTTGATGTCGGGGGACTCGAGAGGATCCACGTCGCCGCACGCCCCGAGGATCGCCTCTTTCAAGGCTTCGGGATCGATCTCGTGGTCGGTCACCCACTTGACCGCCTGGTCGTAGATGTCGTAGGTGCGGACGATGTTGGGGTCGCGATACGAACCGAAGTAGAAGGTCCCGCTGCCGATCCCGGCCTGCGCGTAGGCGCCGTACGCTCCGCCTTTCTCGCGCAGCTCTCGGTGCAGGAACGTGTCGCGCACGTAGTTGGACAGCACGAGCAACGCCGGCGAATCGGGGTTCGTATAGCGAACGGTTTTGAAGATGCGGACGTTGAAGGCGACGGGGACCGGGGCCGTCCTTGCCTCGGGGGAGTGCTCGAGGGGCTTCGGCTTCTCGGCGGCGCCCGCGGATGCGCCGGCCGGAAGGGCCTCGACGAGTCCGGCCAGGAGGGGCTGCAACTTCTCGATCATCTGGTCTTCGCAGGTCACGACGAATCGGATGGCGCCCGCGCGAAACAGGCGCGTCCTGATGGCATCGAGCTTCTTGATCAGATCGCCCAGGTCTACCTCATCGATCTTGTTGAGGCGCCGCATCACATGAAGCATCCCTATGCCCTGCAGGGAGTCATTGATCGCGCCCTCAGAGGTGAGCTTCGAGTGTGCGCGCAGGATGGCGAACTGAAAGCCGAGGCCGGCGATGGAGCTTTCGAGGCGCGTCGCCATCTCGGCGATGACCTCCTTCAAGCGCTTCGGCTGGAGCTCTAGGCGCACCGTCAGGTCGGTCAGGAGGTCGACGAACGGCTTCGCGTTGCGGTCCAGCGCCCGGCCCGACAGGACAAAGGACTGGAGGTAGTCCTCCTGTCTAGCGAGTGATTGGATCTGAGCCGCCGCACCCACGCCGCCTGTGACGGCGGCCATGCGCTCGGCAATCTGCACGTAGTCCTGGCCGGCCGCACCGCTCTGTGTCAGGACGCGGCTGAGGAGCGGAAGGAGCTCCTTCTCTTCGGGGCTCAGGGCCGCGAAGTCGGATCGGATGTCCAGGTAGGTGATGCCGTTGGTGGGTTGGGGGAAGAACTCGACCGCCGCCTCTTTGATGCTCGCGTGGCGGCTGGGCACGTCCTCGAACTTCATCGGGATGTCGCTGAGCTCGAGCGTCGGCAGCGCCTTGAGGTCCTGTTTCGCCTCCTGGTCTGCCTTGAGCCTCAGGGCTTCTTCGACAATGCGCTGCTTGTCTCCTTCGCTCAGCGATGCCTCGATCGCGGCCAGGCGGTCCAGCTCCTTGCGCCGCTTGCGCTCCTCAAGCTCTGGGTCCGGCTCGATCGTCAGCAGCGCACGATGAGTGTTGTCGAGCAGCTCGGCGCGGATCAGGTCCTCGAAGAAGCGGCCCTCTTGTCGGGCCCTCTGCAGGTGCTCGAGGTCGGCGTCGAAGTTCAGCGCATCGTAGGGGTCGCCGCCGTAGTAGTAGGGCGCGAGGCACGTGAAGAGGAGCTTGAGCGCATACGGGAAACCCGCATTCGACCGTTCGCGTTTCTCGAATTCGAGCCGGTGGATAGTGGCGTCGACGTGAGCCTGGTCGACGCCCTCACCGGCGAGTCTCTGGAGCGTATCGAGGACGACCTTCTGCACCTTCTCGGCGTCTTCGGACGCGACATCCTTCAGGCCGGCGCCGAAAACGCTTTCACGATAGTCGTCCTGGAAGCCGCTGCCGTCAGCCAGGGCCGTGCCGAGGCCCGAATCGATCAAAGCCTTGCGGAGCGGCGATCCCGCGTTGCTCATGAGGACATCGGCCAGCACTTTCATCGCGAGCTGCTGGAATGAGTCGCCGGTCGGCACCGTGACCCAGGCGACCAGCGCTTGGGACTTGCGCTTGATGTCCTCACCCGGCGTGACGGCGTACGGCTCGACGGCGCTGGTTGGCCTGGTGAAGCGCTTGACGTCGGGGATCTTCGTGTCGACTTCGATGCGGTGGAATCGCGAGAGGACGTTGCGCTCGATCACCTCAAGGGTCTGCTCGAGAGGCAAGTTGCCGTAGGTGTAGAAGTACGCGTTGCTCGGGTGGTAGTGGGTGGCGTGGAACTGACGGAGCTGTTCCCAGGTGAGGTTCGGTATGTCCTCTGGATCGCCGCCCGAGATGTACGAATAGGTCAGGCCCGGGAACAGGGTCTTGCCCACCGCTCGCTGCACGGCGGCCTGTGGCGTCGCCAGCGCGCCCTTCATCTCGTTGAAGACGACGCCCTTGTAGCGAAGGCCGCTTTTCGGATCGGCGGAGTCTTCGAACTCGAAGCGGATTCCCTCCTGCTTGAACGAGTCCTCGGAAAGCCTCGGAAAGAAGGTGGCGTCCAGGTAGACGTCGAGAAGGTTCATGTAGTCCTTGGCGTTGCGCGAGCTGAAGGGGTACATCGTCCAGTCGGCACTTGTCATCGCGTTCATGAAGGTGGCAAGCGAGCGCCGCGTCATGCTGAAGAAAGGGTCGCGGACGGGGTAGCGCTGCGAGCCCGCAAGCACCACGTGCTCGAGGATGTGCGCGACGCCGGTGGAGTCTTTCGGCACCGTGGGAAAGAAGACGGCGAACGCGTTGTTGTCGTCTGTGGACGCGATGTGGATGTGTCGGGCGCCGGTGCGGTCGTGCTCGAGCTCGAGGTAGGCGCCGTCGAGCCGGTCGAGGGACTCGCGGCGGCGGATGGTGTAGCCGCCGATCGTTTCCAGGGTTGGGTCAGCTGTCTTTGCCATGAACGGTTGAGTCTAGGATGTGTTTGCTGATGGCGTTGTTCAGTGAGGCCGAGCTCGAGTTCCTGCGCTCACAGCGGATCGGGCGCTTCGCCACCGTCGGACCGACCGGGTGGACGCACGTGGTGCCCGTCATGTATGCGGTGGACGATTCAGGTTCGTTGGAGTTCGACGTGGACGGCGTGAAGCTGCGCAATCTCACGGCTGAACCTCGCTCGGCGATGGTCGTTGACGCGATGGGCCCGAAGCGCGGGGTGTCGATTCAAGGGTTGGCTCGGGTTGTTTCGCCTGGTCGGGCGCGTCTCGAGCCGGCGCGGAAGTTCAGCTGGGGTCTGTGACCCCAGGTCGTAGCGTCGGTCGCCTCGCTTTCGCAGTCGGCCTGGCCGTCGTGTTGGGTGCATGCTCTGGTTCCGGTTCGCCCTCTCTTGCCTCCCCTTCCGGTTCACCTTCGCCCGTGGCGTCCCCGTCTCCAGCGCTCGCCGCCGACTGGGTCGAGTACCACCGGAGCAGCAGTCGGAGCGGGGTCGGGCCGGCCGTACCGGCGCTCAGCAATCCGGCGGTGGCGTGGACAGCTCGGTTGGACGGCGCGGTTTACGCGTCTCCGCTGATCGTGGCCGGCCACGTGCTAGCGGCGACAGAGAACAACACCGTGTACGCACTCGACCTGTTCACCGGGGCAGTGGTGTGGAAGATTCACCTCGGGGCGCCGGTGGACGCCGGTTCGCTGCCGTGCGGAGACATCGGGCCGGTGACGGGGATCACTGGGACGCCGGCGGCGGACCCGGTCACCGGGCGGTTGTATGTCGTGGCATTTCTGAGCACGCACCACCACATGCTTTTCACACTGAGCCTGGCGGACGGGTCAGTCGTCTCACAGCAGGACATCGATCCCGCCGGATCCAACCCCGCTGTGGAGCAGCAGCGTGGGGCCCTGGCCCTCGGTGCGGACTTTGTCTACGTGCCTCTCGGAGGCCTGTACGGCGACTGCGGCCAGTACCACGGGTATCTCGTCGCGGTTCCGCTGGCCGGGGGTGTGGCAACGACGTACACAGTGCCGAGCGCGCGTGAAGCAGGTATCTGGAGCCCTCAGGGCCCCACGATCGGGCCAGACGGCGACGTCTACGTGGTCAGCGGCAACGGCGCATCGCAGTCGAGCTTTGATTTCAGCAACGCAGTCGTAGAGCTGTCGCCAGACCTCCGAGTTGTCCGATCGTATTTCGCGCCTTCGAATTGGGCATCGTTGAATGCGAGCGATACGGATCTAGGGTCAGTGGGCGCGACTCTCCTGTCCTCGTCGTCGCCAGGCGTGGTGCTCGCGATCGGCAAGGAGGGCGTCGCTTACGTGCTGCGCGAAGGAAGCCTTGGAGGGGTAGGCGGGCAGGTGGCTTCGCGGGCCGTTTGCTCGGGTTCGTGGGGAGGGACAGCGTGGTCGCACTCGACGGTTTTCGTTCCGTGCGCGGACGGACTTTACGCGCTGTCAGTCGGCTCAGGTTCGATCGCCATCGCCTGGCACGCGCCACACCCGGTGCTGGGCTCGCCGATCATCGCGGCGGGCGCGGTCTGGGGAATCGAGCCGGGGAGCGGTGTGCTTTACGCGCTCGACCCCTCATCGGGCGCAGTCGTGTATTCGGTCGGGCTCGGCGGGGCGGAGCACTTCAGCACGCCAGCGGCGACGGAGGGATTTGTGGTGGTGCCGGTGGGCGACAGTGTGGCCGCGGTCTCAACCTCCACCTAGGTCAAGAATGGCCGCCGTGCGGACCTCCCACTCCCAGGACAGTCCCTCCCCAACACGGCGCTCCGAACCTCCCGCCCGAGTAAGGGTGACGCCGGACGTCGACAACCCAAGTTGTTACGTAAAGGTCTAGCCCTGGATGCTTTGCAGAAGGTTGGCCATCTCGATCGCTGCTTCGGCTGCTTCGGCGCCCTTGTTGTTCTTCGGGCCTGAGCGGGCGAGCGCCTGCTCCTTGTCCTCGGTGGTCAGCACGCCGAACGTGATCGGCACGCCCGTGTCCAGCTGGACCTGCATGACGCCGGCCGACGCCTGGCCCGCGACCAGCTCGAAGTGATAGGTCTCGCCCCGGATCACACAGCCCAAGCAGACGATCGCGTCGTGGCCGCCCTTCTCCGCCAGCGCCAGGGCGGTGACCGGAAGCTCCAGCGCACCTGGGACCCAGAAAACGTCGGGTTCCTCGACACCGTGCTCCTCGAGCGCCCCCAGAGCGCCACGAAGCAGGCGCTTCGACACGTCCTCGTTGTAGCGGGCCACGACAACGGCGATGTGCAGGTCAGCGCCGCTCAGGTCAGGTTTGGCGCCCTTCTCCCCCACTAAAGGAGGTGTCCGAGCTTGTCTTTCTTGGTCTTCAGATAGCGCTCGTTGTGCGGGTTTGATTTGACCTGGATCGGAACCCGTTCGACCACTTCGAGACCAAATCCTTCGAGTCCGTAGATCTTCTTGGGGTTGTTCGTCAGCAGCCTGATCTTGCGGACTCCGAGGTCGTAGAGGATCTGGCTCCCGATTCCGTAATCCCGTTTGTCGGCCGGGTGGCCGAGCGCCTCGTTGGCCTCGACTGTGTCGAGACCCTTGTCCTGCAGGTTGTACGCGTGCAGCTTGTCGAGCAACCCGATCCCTCGACCTTCCTGGTGCCGGATGTAAAGGATGACCCCGACCCCATCCGCGGCGATCATCTCTATCGCCGCGTGCAGTTGCGCACCACAATCGCATCGCAAGCTACCGAAGATGTCTCCGGTGAGGCACTCGGAGTGAGCTCGGAGGAGGACCGGTGTCTGCGAATCGATCTCGCCTAGGACGAGGGCAAGGTGATTCTCCTTCCGGAGAATGTCCTCGTAGGCATAAAGCTTCCACATGCGCGGCTCTTTGTCGCCGATGGGAATCGTCGCCTCGACGCGCCTAGCGATCAGCTTCTCGTTCCGGCGGCGGTAGGCAATCATCTGCTCGACCGTGATGAGCTTGATTTCGTGCTCGCCGGCGAAGCGCTCGAGCTCCGGCATCCGCGCCATGGTGCCGTCGGACTTCATTAGTTCGGTGATGACGCCGGCCGGATAGAGACCGGCCAGAATCGCGAGATCGACCGCGGCCTCAGTTTGGCCGGCGCGGGTCAACACGCCGCCATCGGCCGCGCGCAGCGGGAACGTGTGGCCGGGCATCGAGAAGTCAGATGCCCTGGCCGAAGGATCGAGGACCTTGCGAATGGTGGCCGCGCGGTCGTACGCCGAAGCGCCCGTGGTCGTGACGTCCTTGGCGTCGATACTCACGCTGAACGCGGTGCCGAGCCGGCTGGTATTGCGCTCCACCATGGGCGCGATGCCGAGCTCGTCGAGCCGCCGCGCGATGATCGGCATGCACACGAGGCCGGATCCGTGACGGGTCATGAAGCTGATGTGCTCCGGAGTTACCAGCTGCGCGGCAACCACGAGGTCGCCCTCGTTCTCGCGGTCTTCGTCGTCGACGATGATGACGAACTTGCCCGCCTCGAAATCAGCGATCGCTTCCGGCACGGTGGCCAGGCCCATGTTTCCCAGGAATGTTACCGGCCGAGGTTTCGAGCCACGTACCTGGCGACGACGTCGGCTTCGAGGTTGACGATCGAACCTCGTTTGTAATCGCGGGCGATCGTCACCTCGATGGTGTGCGGGATCAGGGCGACTCTGAACGTGCCGGCGGGCTTGTCGACCGCCGCCACGGTGAGGCTCATACCGTCTACCGCGATAGATCCCTTGACGGCGACAAAGCTTGCAACCGCGGCGGGGAGCTCGATCGTCAGCTCGCGCCCTGAAGCGGCGCGCTCCACCGTCTTTACCCTGCCCGTGGCGTCGACGTGGCCTTGTACAAGGTGGCCGTCCAGCAAAGAGCTCGCGCTGAGCGGCAGCTCGAGGTTGACCTCCGATCCGCTGCGGAGCGCGCCGAGGTTGGTGCGTCGAAGCGTCTCGGGAACGACGTCTGCAAAGAAGACCGGTCCCCGCTTCCTCACCACGGTCAGGCAACATCCGTTGACTGCGATGCTGCCGCCGACCTTCAGACGGCGCGTGATCCCGGCGTTGTCGATCCCCAGACGGTTCGGATCTGCCAGGACGACCCTGGAGACCGCGCTAACTATTCCGGTGAACATCCACGTATCCCGTGATCAACAGATCGTCGCCCAGCCGGACATAGTCAAGTTCGCTCAAGTGAGTCGCCGCGGCAAGGTGGTCGATTCCTTTACCCGCAAGTGGCCCAGGCGCTTCGCGGCCACCAATCAGGCGCGGCGCCAGGTATGTGTAAACCTTGTCGACCAGAGCGTCTGCGAAGAACGAAGCGTGGACCTCTGCACCGCCTTCGACCAACAGGCTCAGCGTACCGCGGTTGCCCAGTTCGTCCAGCAAGGCGGGGAGGCTGACGCGGCCGTCCGCGCCGGCCGGCAGGCGAAGCACTTCGGCCGCGCCGACACGACCAGCTTTGGTGCTGGCGATGATCGTGTTGGCACCGACGATCCTGGCCGACTGGCGAATCCGCAGTTGCGAGTCGAGCACCACACGAAGGGGTTGCCGAGAGTCTTCCCCCTCCAGGCGCGTGGTCAGCTCAGGATCGTCAGCGATCACCGTGTTGACGCCGACGAGAATGGCGTCATGCGCGTGCCGGAGCCGGTGGCCGTGGGAGCGAGCCTCCTCGCCTGTAATCCATCTGGACTCACCAGTGTGCGTCGCGATCTTGCCGTCCAGGCTCATCGCGAACTTGGCGGTCACGAACGGACGGCCGGTCAGCCGCTGCTTGACATAGAACTCATTCAACCGTTGGGCCCTGTCCTCGAGCACGCCAACCGTCGTCTTGATGCCGGCTCTCTCCAGCATCCGCAGACCGGCTCCTCGCACGCGCTCGTCGGGATCGGTCATGGATACGACAACGCGCGCTAAGCCCGCGTCGATTACGGCCTGGGCACATGAGGGGGTGCGGTGGACATGGGAGCACGGCTCGAGGTTCACGTACAGCGTGCCGTTCATCGCGCGCTCCCCGGCAGCCGCGAGAGCTTCCTCCTCGGCGTGTGGGTCACCGGCCTTGCGATGGAACCCCTCGCCGGCCAGGAGGCCGGCAGAGTCGATCACGACGGCGCCCACCATCGGGTTGGGGCTGGTTCTGTAGTCCGCCTGGCGTGCGAGCTCCAGGGCGCGGGCGGACCATTGCAGGTCTACGGTGCGGTCGCTATCGGTGGGATTCAGTGCACGTAAATATATCCGCGCTGAATCAGACCACCCAGTGATCGACAACCGAAAGGTCTACGAGATGCTCCATTGCTTTAAAGCGCTGGATCCGTTGACGTTACGTCTCTTCAATGAGCTGAAGAGTGAGTTATAGGTGAACAAGCCCTCGGGCTATTAGTACCGCTCAGCTCAAAGCATTGCTGCTCTTACACCCGCGGCCTATCAACCTGCTTGTCTAGCAGGGCCCTTACCCGGTTAACCCGGTGGGAGACCTTATCTTGGAGTTGGCTTCGCACTTAGATGCTTTCAGCGCTTATCCAAACCGGCCATGGCTACCCGGCGCTGCCACTGGCGTGACAACCGGTACACTAGCGGGCCGTTCAACCCGGTCCTCTCGTACTAGGGTCAACCCTCCTCAAGTCTCCTACGCCCACGGCGGATAGGGACCGACAGTGTTGTTACTCGCAACCTGATTCGTTACGAGGCCGAATCATTTCTGCTCGGCTCTGCATGTCGCCATGCAGCTCGGACTGTATCTTCGGAGACCTTCTCCGTCCGGCGTACAGTCTCTGAGGATTCCGGATGGCTCGCCGTTTATGTAGCCGGCAATGTAGCCATCCGGCCTTTCCTGCTGATCGTCCGCACTCTTCACGTTGTCACCGTATGCGGTTGCTGTTCGATTGGCAGAAGGCCTTAACAGCGCGCTCGCGGTAGTGAGAGATTCACCGGATATTCCAGCATTTGGCCAGATTTATAGACAGCAATTGTCCTTACTGTCTCACGACGTTCTAAACCCAGCTCGCGTACCGCTTTAATGGGCGAACAGCCCAACCCTTGGGACCGACTCCAGCCCCAGGATGCGACGAGCCGACATCGCACGTTCTCTGCTGTTACCAGCAGCGCAGACTATATCTTCTCCCTGCTCGAGACCGAGCGAGGGGTCGGCGTGTTGTGGCAGTCATAAATTTGCCGTTATGCACGAACTGCCACCGTGGCCATAGCCACAGTCGTTACG
>Ga0210394_10004975_pt1 | contig 15148 bp, 15 predicted proteins | sample IncBWC12MmetaG_FD_160121 | JGI IMG/M metagenome (GOLD analysis project Ga0210394, IMG submission 160121) | Forest soil microbial communities from Barre Woods Harvard Forest LTER site, Petersham, Massachusetts, United States - Inc-BW-C-12-M | ecosystem: Environmental > Terrestrial > Soil >... | reverse complement strand
CGAATTACTGGATCAACCTGTCGAGATTCTCGTTCCTCACCGCTTCCACGGGGAACACGCCGGACATCGCCAGAATTATTCTCAATCGCCACGCCCGCGCGCCATGGGAGCCGATTTAGAACTCTTCGGCCGCCGCAAAGATGGCACTGAGTTTCCTGTCGAAATCAGTCTCAGCCCACTCGAAACCGGCGAGGGCAAGTTCATCTCCAGCGCCATCCGGGATGTCAGCGACCGTAGGCAAGCAGCCGAAGCCCTGAAAGCGAGCGAAGAACGCTTGCAGCTGGCTTTGGAAGCAGCGCAATTGGGCGTGTGGGATTTGGACCTGATCAACGATCGCGCCTTCCGTTCTCTTCGCCACGATCAGATCTTCGGCTACGATTCGCTCCAGCCCGCGTGGGGCGTGCAGATCGCCCTGAAGCACATAGTTCCCGAGGACCGCGAGCAATTTCAGTCGAATTTCACACAAGCACTCGCGACCAATATCTTTTCCACAGAATTCCGCGTCAGGGGAGCGCAAGACCACGCCATCCATTGGGCCTTCGCTCAAGGGCGCGTCTATCGAGACGGGAATGACAAGCCGGTGCGCATGATGGGAGTTGTTTCCGATACCACCGCGCGCAAGCAAGCCGAACACCAAATTGAGCTCCATCGCCAAGAATTGGCGCGGTCCAACGCCGATCTCGCCGCCGCGAATCAGGAACTGGAGGCCTTCAGCTACTCCGTCTCTCATGACCTCCGCGCACCGCTGCGCCACATTGATGGATTCGCTCGCATCTTGAAAGAAGAGCACGCCGCAGGGCTGTCTGAAGAAGCCCAAAGATATCTAGACCGCGTTCTCCATGGCGCTAATCACATGGGCCACCTTGTAGATGACCTTCTCAATCTCGCAAAGATCGGCAGACGGGATCTCGCCCGGCAAAGAACCAAACTCGACTTGCTCGTTCGCGAGGCCCTCGCGGATTTGCCAGGGACCGAGAACCGAAGCGTAGAGTGGCGGGTCGAGCCCTTGCCCGAAGTTGACTGTGACCCCGGCCTGCTGAAATTGGTTTTCAACAATCTGCTTGGCAACGCGCTCAAATTTACCCGCAGCCGCCAGCCTGCCGTAATCGAGATCGGCGCCAGCGATTCCGCCGGTCCCACCACGATTTTTGTCCGTGACAATGGCGTGGGCTTCGATCCCAAGTATGCCGATAAGCTTTTTGGAGTCTTCCAGCGCCTTCATCGCCAGGAAGATTTCGAGGGCACCGGTGTCGGCTTGGCTACCGTTCAACGAATCATTCGAAAGCACGGAGGCGAGGTCTGGGCCGAATCCGAAGTGGATCGCGGCGCCACATTCTTTTTCTCACTTGGCGCCAGCGCGGCCACCGCACTCGTGCCCCAACCCGTGGAGGTAAGTCGTGCCTGATGCCATCGAAATCTTGTTGGTCGAAGATAATCCTGCTGATGCTGAGCTGACCATCCACGCTCTCCAGAAAAGCAAGCTGGTCAATCACATTCGCCATCTCCAAGATGGCGCCGAAGCTCTTGATTTCTTGTTCTGCCGCGGCGACTATTCCACGCGCAAGTTCGATGCTCCTCCCCGCCTGATTTTGCTCGATCTAAAGTTGCCGAAGGTCGATGGAATCGGCGTACTGGAGCAGATCAAAAGCGACGCGCGAACAAAAGCCATACCCGTGATCCTTCTTACGTCCTCCAAAGAAGAGTGCGATGTAGCCACCAGTTATAAGCTGGGCGTGAACAGCTACATCCAAAAGCCGGTGAATTTTACCGAGTTTCAAGATGTCGTGAGGCACCTGGGCATGTATTGGTTGATTGTCAATAGCAAGCCCCCTGCGTCCGCATTTTCCTAGGAGTCTTGACTTGATGTCGGAGATCTCGCCAGAAAAAGAACCTTTTCGAGCAAGAACGCCGCTCCGTTTGCTCCAGATCGAGCACGAGCCAGACGATGTGGAGCTCTGCCTCCGTGAACTCAAGAAATCCGGACTTCAGTTCGAAGTCGATACGGTCGCGACAAGGGAAATCTATGTCCAGAAATTGACTGAGAAGCCCTTCGACGTCGTCATCGCCGACTATCGCCTGCCTGGCTGGACGGGAATGGACGCTCTAGCCGAAATCAAGCAACGCGATCTCAATATTCCGCTAATTCTCGTCACGGGCACGCTAGGTGATCGTGTCGCAGTGGAATGCATCAAGGAGGGAATCACTGATTACGTCTTGAAAGACCAGTTGGCACGCCTCCCCGCTGCGCTGATTCGAGCGCGCGAAGAAAAGGAATTGCGCGACGCCGAAACCCGTGCCATCGACGCGCTTCGTGCCAGCGAAGCTCGCTATCGAGGCCTGGTACAGAACGCAACTTATGGAATGCTCTGGATCACCAGCGACGGAAATCTTCTCGCCGTCAACCCGGCATTCGTCCGCATGCTGGGATACGATTCCGCCGAAGAACTTCTCGCCATCGGTAACACCACTGCGCTTTACCGTGATCCCTCTGCATCAACGAAGCTGCGCGAAAAGTACAAGGCCAGTGGCCACGTGGAGGCCACGGTCGAATGGAAACGCAAAGACGGAAAAATCATCACCGTCCGCCTCAGCGGCCGCCGCGTCATCGATCCCGAACAAAATGGCGAGTGCGCCGAACTTATCATCGAGGATGTCACGGAGCGCCTGGCTCTCGAAAAACAGCTCTTGCAAGCACAGAAGTTCGAGGCTATTGGCCAGCTCGCCGGTGGAATCGCGCACGACTTCAATAACATGATCGGCGCCATCATGGGCTGGTCCGATATCGGCATGGAAGAGACCGAGGAAGGCGCTCGGCTCCGCCGCCATTTTCAGAAAATCCATCAGCAGGCTGAACGCGCCGCCGCGCTTACTCGTCAGCTACTGGCTTTTGCTCGCCGCCAAATTCTCGAGCCGCGCAATATTGACCTGAACCAGAGCGTTACCGAGACTCTCAATCTTCTGGAAAAAGTGATCGGCAGCCATATCGAAATCAAGACCATCCTCGCGCCGGCTCTCTCCCTGGTTCGCGCCGATCCCACCCAAGTCGAGCAGGTGCTCATGAACCTCTGCATCAACGCTCGCGATGCCATGCCCGACGGCGGCTCTTTACTCATCGAGACCGCGCTTGTCATCTTCGATACGGAGTACTGTGCCCACCAACCGTTCGCCCGCCCCGGCGACTACGTGATGCTTTCTGTTACCGACACGGGAACGGGAATGGACGCGGCCACCATCGATCGCATTTTCGAGCCCTTTTTCACTACCAAGGAGCTGGGCAAGGGGACCGGTCTCGGGCTCGCCACGGTTTACGGCATCGTCAGGCAGCACGGCGGATTCACGCATGTGTATAGCGAACTGGGTGTCGGAACTACATTTCGTGCGTACTTTCCGGCTGCCCCGCTCGCGACTAAATCTGTTGAAGTAGTCGAGGACACGCAACCCGTTCGCGGCGGCGTCGAGACGATTCTTGTTGTAGAAGACCATCCCGGTCTGCGCGAACTCGCTTTCGAAACGCTCACCAACCTCGGCTACAAAGTGATTCTCGCCTCCGACGGCGAGCAGGGGCTGCATGAGTTTGAAAGCCGGCGCGATCAAATCAATCTTCTTGTTCTGGATGTTGTTCTGCCCAAACTGAGCGGGCCGCATGTCTACTCGCGCATCTGCGAAATCAAACCCGACGTCTTGGTGATTTTTGCAACGGGTTACAGTGCCGATATGGCTTCGCTTCAAAAGGAACTGCAAAAAGGGTTGCCGATCCTCCAAAAGCCCTACTCTCCGCGCAACTTAGCACGCAAGGTTCGCGATACGTTGGATCAACCTCGTGTTCCCGTTGCGCAAGAAAAGCCTGGTAAATCGCCGCAGCCCGCATCAGTTCATCACGATTAGCATTGACACCATTTCTTTCCTCGTGGTATTTCAGAATTAATCCGTGGACACCGGCTTCTTGCCGGGTTGCTGGGTCGTCAGACGCGGAAGTACCACCCAAAGGACGATCCCGTAACGAGCCCACCCACCCCGGGAGGTGGAATGCCGCTTGGCTTTCACCTCCCTTTTATTATGCCCGCTGATTTCTTGGCCGATCACTGCGAACCTGCATTACCGCTCGCGATCGCTTGCTTGCTCAAGCACTTGCGGGGTTATAATGCGCACTCGGCAGCCACCAGTAGTGCGCCAGTATGTGGCGGAGGGGACATGGGCCTGCAAATTGCCGCGCGTAAATCCGGAAACGTCACAATCCTCGATCTGCAGGGCCGTATTACAATCGGCAACAGCAATGACGCACTGGGTGCCGAATTGCGCCGCCTCGCCGAAATCGCCCCCTGCGACGTCCTCGTCAATCTCGCTGGCGTTCAGCAGGTCGACAGCTCCGGCATCAGCACGCTCGTTCGCTCCTTCGTCACACTCGAACGCAACGCCGGCAGCCTGAAGCTCCTCAACCCCACCGGCCACGTCCGAGAAGTCCTCGAACTCACGCGCCTCATCCAATCCATCCCCACCTACACCGACGAAGCCAAAGCCGTCGCCAGCTTCCGCGGCGGAGTCGCCACGGCCTAGCGCGGCCGCACGCAGTAATGGGTTTCCTGGGAGTCTGTTTCGAGGAAAGAAAAAATAAGGTGGGAAACTAGCAGAAGGCCTAAGCGTTCTTCTTCAGGTCCGCAAGTACCAGCTTCGCAACTTCCTTCAGCGTATCGAACACGCCCTGCCCGGTGACCGCAACAGCCTCCATCGAAGGCTCGCCTTTCACGCTGAGCTGTTTCTGCAATTCATCCACGGGCAACACATTCGGCAAGTCGCGCTTGTTCAACTGCAACACGTAAGGAATCGTATCGAAATTCAAATTGTGATCCTTCAGATGTTCGCGCAAGTTGTCGAGTGTTTCGAGGTTCGCATCCAACCGCTCTTCCTGCGAATCCGCCACAAAAACCACGCCATCCGCGCCCTTCAAAATCAATCGCCGGCTCGCCTCGTAAAACACCTGCCCCGGAACGGTATACAAATGAAAACGAGTCCGAAATCCCCGCACGGTCCCCAGATCGAGCGGAAGAAAATCGAAGAAGAGTGTGCGATCCGTCTCGGTCGCGAGCGACACCATCTTTCCCTTTTGATTCGACCCTGTGTGCTCGTAGATCCACTGCAGGTTCGCGGTCTTCCCGCCGAGGCCGGGGCCATAGTAGACAAGCTTGCAGTTAATTTCGCGCGCGGGAAAATTAATAAACGGCACAATTTCCTCAGTTTTGCAGCCGAGGTTACTTATAGCACAGCCTCGCACCACCGCCAACGCGACCGCCACCCCATGCTTCGCAATTGACAACTCTCCACCCCACTGCCAGTTAGCAGGAATTCACCCTCCGACTGACATTCTGTGTCCAATTCGCCAAAAATCAGCCTGCCGCCTACCTTGAGCCCTGCATTGACGCAGGTGCTCGACTTTGCTATGTTTCCTCGACAGTAATACGGAGCCACCACGTGAAGCATCGCGCAGCCCGCACCTCTCGATCCCCGAGAAGTAGCCAGAAGATGCTGAAAACAAAGAGCTTGAAAGCGAGCGCCAAGGCAAAAGCCATGCCTCCCGATCCCGAAGCGGGCGCCAAGCTCGCCCAGCTCAAATTCTACGAAGAGGCTCTTAAGTATTTCCAGCAGCAGAAGTTTCAGCGCGCTAAGCAGTCCCTGGAACGCGCCCTGGAAGGTCCCAGCAGGGAACTTCGCGATCGCGCGCAAGTTCACGTCCGCATTTGCGAACAGCGCATCTCGCGCCTGCCGGCTGCTGCGCCAAAATCCGCCGAGGATCATTACACGCAGGGCGTCGCGCTCATGAATCTGGGCCGCTGGGACGAAGCGCGCGAGCATCTCGACCGCGCCCGCAAATCCGCTCCCAAAGCCGACCACATCGTGTACGCCATGGCCGCCCTCGATTGCCTCACCGGCGAAGCCGATTCCGCCATGCAGAATCTGAAAATCGCGATCCAGCTTCGCCCCGAAAATCGCTACCACGCTCGCAATGACGAGGACTTCGCCTTCTTGCAGGAAGACCCTCGATTCACCGAACTCCTCTACCCCGAGCGAGACGGTTCGAGCGCCTAGCCTCGATTTTCTTCCGTGAAAAATAGTTCGCACCCTCGCGCCCGCCCAGTTCGCATTGTGGCCCTCGGCGGCGGCACAGGTCTCTCCACCGTCCTTCGCGGCCTCAAGCAACATATCGGCGATCCCAAACGCGGGATTCAGCGGCCCATCTCCGATCTAGCTGCGGTCGTCACCGTCACCGACGACGGCGGCAGTTCCGGCCGTCTCCGCCGCGATTATCGCGTTCTCCCCCCTGGCGACATCCGCAATTGCATGGTCGCGCTCTCGAAGGACGAAGACCTCCTCGGCAAATTATTTCAATACCGTTTTTCGGGCGGCCGAGGGCTCGCCGGCCACAGCTTCGGCAATTTATTTCTCACCGCCCTCACCAACATCACCGGCGATTTTCCCGAAGCAGTGCACGTTTCCTCGCAGGTGCTCGCCATTCGCGGACGCATCTTCCCTTCGACTACCGAGAACGTCACCCTCGAAGCCGAACTCGAAGATGGCTCCCTCGTGGCCGGTGAAACAAGAATTTCCCGCTCAAAGCAGCGAATCCGCCGTATTCGTCTCGTCCCCCGCCGCGTGCGTCCACTCTCCGAAGTGCTCGCCGCGCTTCACGACGCCGACCTCATTCTCGTCGGCCCCGGCTCGCTCTACACCAGCATCATTCCGAATCTGCTCGTCGAGGGCGTCACAAAAGCAATTTCCCGCTCCAGCGCAAAATGCGTCTACATCGCCAATCTCATGACGCAACCCGGCGAGACCGAGCACTACTCCGTCGCCGATCACGTCCGCGCCATCTACGAACACACCCGCCTCCGCCTCTTCGACTGCGCGGTGATCAATCGCACTCCGGCCTCCCCGCAAATGTTGCGCCGCTATCGCAAACAGGGCGCCGAGATTGTCAGGCCCTCATTCGGTGAGCTCAAGCGAATGGGACTGCCTTACCTCACTGCCGACCTGCTACAACAGCGTGGCAAGATCCGCCACGATACCGGCCGACTCGCCAAGCTTCTCCTCCGCGAATTCGTCACGCAGCATCCCCGCCATTGATTACTGTCCCGTTTTGCGCCAGTCTAAAGGCACTTCCAAAAAGCCTTTTCTTGCGCCGTGTTCCGCCTGTTCGTATACTTGCCCGCGCTGTTTATAAGCCATATTGGCGTAATTTGTGCTGCCTATAACAACGTCCATTTCCGAACGCTTTCATTCATGCTCGTCAGTTTCCTCCAGGAGGTGTCATGTCTGCGGCTGCGCAGGATGAATTAAACGTTTATCAGTCTGCGGAAGCGCGCTTCGAAATCGCTGCGCATAAGCTGAATTTGGAAGAAGGCCTTTACCGCTATCTGAAATATCCCAGCAAGGAAATCACGGTTTATATTCCCGTCCCGCTCGACAACGGCAAACTCGAAGTCTTCACCGGCTATCGAGTGCTGCATTCCACGATCCGCGGCCCAGGTAAAGGTGGTATCCGATTCGCTCCCGACGTCAGCCTCGACGAAGTCCGCGCCCTTGCCGCCTGGATGACTTGGAAATGCGCGGTTGTCAATATTCCCTTCGGTGGCGCGAAGGGCGGCGTGATCTGCGATCCGAGCAAACTCTCGAAGACCGAAATCGAGCGCATTACCCGCCGCTACACCGCCGAGCTGAGCGAATGGTTTGGGCCCGAGCGCGACGTTCCGGCCCCCGATATCGGCACCAATGCGCAAACCATGGCCTGGGTGATGGACACCTACGCTATGCACGTGCGCCAAGCCACCACCGCCGTCGTCACCGGCAAGCCCCTCGAACTCGGCGGCTCGCAAGGCCGCACCGAGGCTACCGGCCGTGGCTTGATGATCTGCTGCGACAAAGCCATTCAGAAACTCGGAATGCAGCGTCGCGGCGCTCGCGTCATCATTCAGGGCTTTGGCAACGTCGGTTCGCAGGCCGCGGACCTGATGCACAAGGCGGGCTACAAAATCATCGGCGTTGCGGACATCCATGGCGGTCTGTACAACGAAGGCGGCTTCGACATCCCGAAGCTAACCGAATGGGTCTACGGCCAGCGTAAACCGCTTCCCGATTTCCCGGCAGGCGGCGAAAAAATGAGCGCGCAGGAAGTGCTTTTCCATCCCTGCGAGATTCTGGTCCCCGCGGCCACCGAAAATCAGATCACCACGAAAAACGCTCACCGGGTGGATTGCAAAATCCTATGCGAGGGCGCCAACGGCCCCACCACGTCGCACGCCGACCCGATCATCGAGAAGAAGGGAATCTTCATTATCCCGGACATTCTCGGCAATGCCGGCGGCGTCACCGTCAGCTACTTCGAGTGGGTACAGGATCGCCAGGGATTTTTCTGGCGCGAAAGCGAAGTAAATGAACGCCTGCAGGACGTAATGGAGCAAAGTTTCGATCAAGTTGTGCTTTACGCAGAAACCCACGGGGTGAATAATCGTATCGCCGCATATATTGTGGCGATTGATCGCGTGGCCCGCGCCCTGAAATTGCGCGGCATCTACGCATAAACAGCTTCACAGCAGGGGCACGGCATGTCGAAGATCCCGGATGGGGTCGCGGAGCCGTGCCCGATCGACCGGCGGCGGAAGCTGCCCACAGTAATCTTGAATGTAAGCGTCGTTCGCGACGGAGACTATTCTGTATCCTGAAGCCATTTCGCCAGGCGCTCTGAAAACCGAGGACGAACACCGCCGCGACATCTGCGCCGTCGGCCGCTGGATTCACGACCGCGGCTACGTCGCCTCCACCGACGGCAACATCTCGCTTCGCCTCGATCCTCGCCGCATTCTCACCTCGCCCACCGGCATCAGCAAAGGCATGATGACGCCCGACGATCTCGTCGTCACCGATCTCCAGGGCCACAAGCTGAGCGGCCGCCGCAACGCCAGTTCCGAACTCGGCATGCATCTCCTGATTTACAGCCGCCGTCCAGACATCAATGCCGTCTGCCACGCGCATCCGCCCGCTGCCACCGGCTACGCAGCCGCAGGCATTCCGCTTAACAAAGCTATCCTCTGCGAACTGGTTCTCTCCCTCGGCTGCATTCCGGTCGCCCGCTACGGCACTCCCGGAACCAACGAACTCACCGAAGCTCTCGAACCGCTCGTCCAAAGCTACGAAGCAATCCTGATGGCCAATCACGGCGTCGTCTGCTACGGTCAGGATCTCCTCTCCGCTTTTTTCCGCATGGAGACCACCGAACACTTCGCCCGCGTCTCCCTCGTCACCGAATTAATCGGCAAACAAGTCTTGCTTTCCAGCGGAGATGTGGAAAAATTGCTCGCGGCGCGCGCCCGTTACGGCGTTCAAACAGCTTCGTCAATCGGCCCCGACTGTCCAGTCACGGCAGACGCTGCCGATTCCGAGCGCATCACCCTGACGCGTCGCGAACTTGAAGCGCTCGTGGATGAAGCCGTGCAGAAAGAGCGATCGCGCCGCTGATTTTGTTCGGTGCAGTCGATGTTCTTTCAGTAGGGGCACGGCATGCCGTGCCCGCTCGACCGCCCGCGAAAAGTCGCCATCGATCGCGACGGGTAAATCGCAGTAGCTTTGTAGGCCGCGGTTTTAACCGCGGCAATTGCTAAACCAGAAAAAGGGGCTTTAGCCCCTGAAGTACATCAGGCTTGTTTCAAACGGACACCAGACAACGTTCAGAAGTGGTTGCCGGAGGATCCAGAATGGGCGAAGCACTCGGTATGATCGAAACGCGCGGCATGGTTGCGATGATCGAGGCCTCAGACGCGATGGTAAAGGCGGCCAAGGTCACGCTCGTCGGCTGGGAGAAAATCGGTTCCGGCTACGTCACCGCAATGGTCCGCGGCGATGTGGCGGCCGTGAAAGCGGCCACCGATGCCGGCGCTGCCGCCGCTCGTCGCGTGGGCGAACTGATCGCCGTCCACGTCATCCCGCGGCCGCATCAATCGCTCGAGGATGTGTTGCCCATCGGCAAGACCCCGATGGTAGCCGCCAAGTAGCCGTCGCAAAGCGGCAAAGCGCCCAGGCTCGGCGCACCAGCGCGCAGCTGTCACCAGCGGTCATCGCAATGAATAGTTTTCAGTGTTGGGTTCGGTTTGGTTTTCCGGTGATGGGGTCCAGTTTGGTTTCCGGTGATGGGGTCCGGTTTGGTTTTCCGGCGGGAGCCCCCTGCTTTAGCAGGGGGAGCTGGACTTCAGTCCAGCGGAATCAGCCGTTGCCTTTGACTTGGGCTTTAGCCCCGGGAAGTAAGATTCAGAAATGGTCGCAAACTGGAACCCGATTGCGCCGCAAATTCACGCCTGTCGCCAGTTTCGTAGCTCAGAATTGACCTGAGGGCTTTGACGCAAGCTGAAACCCTGATCGGGACGTAAAAAGCTTTACCAAAACAAATCAACCTCATGCTTCTCGCTCGCATCGTCGGCACCGTCGTTTCCACTCGCAAAGACCCGCGCCTCGAAGGCAAAAAGCTCCTCATCGTAAAACCCATCAATCCCGAAGGCGGCGACGAATCCGGCTACCTGATCGCCGTCGATACCGTTGACGCCGGTTTCCGGGAAACCGTCCTGGTCGTCTCCGGCAGTTCCGCCCGCATGGCCGCCGAATGCAAAGACCGCCCCGTCGACGCCGCCATCATCGGCATCGTCGACACGATCCAGCTAGACGCCCACCACGAAGGCGAACTCGCCGCCACCCGAAAGAAATGACCAATCAGCGAATCCCCGTCATCCTGAGCGCAGCCAAGGATCTCAGCGTCTCGTCCGCCTCTCAATCCAATTTGCACTTGTCTTGCGACGGACGGCATCAATGATTCTCGGCCGTGTCATCGGCAAAGTCGTCGCCACGATGAAAAACGACACACTCATCGGCCAGCGCCTGCTCATCGTGCAGCCAATCGACCGTCATGGCCGCGATAAAGGTAAAGCGATCGTCGCGCTCGACTCGGTGGGCGCCGGAGCGGGTGAGACCGTCTATTGGTGCCGAGGCAAGGAAGCCAGCTTTCCGTTTCTTCCCATCGAGGTTCCCACGGAAGCAACGATCGTAGGAATTGTGGATGAGATCAACATCCCAGCAAAATCCGGGAATTCCTGAATGCTGATCGCGCGAGTCGTCGGTGACATTGTCGCTACTCAAAAGGATCCGTCGCACCACGCACGCAAAATCCTGCTCGTGCAGCCGCTGAATCTCGACGGCTCCGATCGCGGCGAAGCTGTTCTCGCCCTCGATGCTGTGGATGCCGGAATCGGAGAGCGCGTACTGCTTTCCGCCGAAGGTTTCTCCGCGATGACCGCCGTAGGCCGCCCGAATTCTCCAATCGATACGGCCGTGATCGGTATCATTGACGAAGTCACCCTGATCGAAAACGTAAAGTAACTTAATTCCCGCCACAGCACGGGCGGGTCTCAGACCCGCCCGCGCAGCCCACACTTCCGGCAACCCATTCGCCGTGGCGCACCAATATTCGGCCCCGTTTCGATTCGCTCGTTCAAGAATGCGGCCGCTTCATTTCCGTTGACCCGCAAACAAAAAGGCAGCGCTCGCTGCATCGAGCGCTGCCCCATCCGCGACCACCAACAAATCCCTAGCCGCGTCAGATCGTTACTTCCCCGCTACCGTGCCGCTCGTTACCGAAATGTATTTTGCCTTGCCTCCAAAATGAACCTCGGCGATTTGGTTGCTGTCCAGCACGACGGAAGTGTACGAAGCCTTGCTCTGCCCGTCTTTCCACTCGATCGGAGCTTCCGCCACCACTTTTCCATCGCGCGAGATTGTCATTTTCGTTTCATCTGCCGACACTTGATACGTTCCGGGCTTGAGATCTTTGCCGGCCAGGGTTGCGGAGCTGTGCAGATCGACGGCAACACGAGAAACCGGCTTGACCGTTTTTGAATCGTCGGCGCGAGTTGCGATTGGAATCACCAGAGCAAGCGCCGCCAGGATTGTCACCACAAAATTCATTCGACGATGTTCCATTTTCATTTCTCCTTGTTCTCACTCGCCCCTTGCAAATGCTTAGACGCGATGGCTTCTGCACCGAGAGCGCCATTTCAAAAGATTCATAAAAAAAGCCTTGCAGTAATCGTTATGACGAAATCGCTCCGCATGCGGACACCGTGCGTGCGAAAGCGAACAGCCCGCTCGGCCCGGCGACTACAAAATGAGTAAAAAATCAACATTCTCCGAATTTTCGGAGAATGCCGAACGCTGCAAAATGCTTTTTCGCCGCACTCTTCTTGTATACGCAGCGCTGCTGCGATTAGTTCCGGCGTAGTAGAAAATTAACAATGTTCCTCAAATTCGGATTTGTGCTGCTGATTGGGTTGCACCCTTTTGGTGCACACGCTTTTTGTGGCCTGCTGGGCTCACATTGACACCCTGACGACGCTCAGGAATAATCGCTCGACATGATCGGTTCGCTTCGCGGCAAGCTCATTGAGAAACGCCCTAACCAGCTCCTCGTGGATGTGAATGGCGTGGGCTATCAGGTGCAGATTCCGCTCTCCACGTTCGCCAGCCTCGCTGCGCTCCACGCCGAAACGAACCTGTTGATTCACACGCATGTGCGCGAGGACCAGCTCACGCTGTACGGCTTCGCGACGGCGCGCGAGAAGCAGTGTTTTGAGCTGCTGATCTCTGCATCCGGCGTTGGACCTTCGCTCGCTCTGAAGATTCTGTCGGGGATGAGCATCGAAGAGCTGGTTCCCGCAATCCGCAAAAGTGATCTCGCGCAGCTGGTGAAAATTCCCGGCGTGGGCCGCAAGACTGCCGAACGAATCGTCGTCGAGCTGCGCGACAAGCTCGTCGTAATTGACGTTCCGGAGGCGGGTAAGCCGAGCACGCGCTCTCAGCTCGAGGACGACGTGGCGTCAGCTCTTATGAATCTTGGTTACGATACGAAGTCAGTGGAGCATGCCGTTGAAAAATCACGCGCGGCGAGCGGCAACGACTTCGAAAAACTGCTGCGTTCATCGCTCCAGATTCTCGGCAGCTCCGCGATGCAAAAATCCGCCCGCGCGGGTCGCGACGAATGACCGACAATCGCAGCCGCATCATTTCCGGCAAAGCCCTCGAGGAAGACGCGCGCATTGACGCCACCGTGCGTCCGCAGAAGATCGAAGACTTCATCGGACAGTCGCGCGTAAAGGAAAACCTGAAAATTGCCGTGGACGCCGCGCGCAATCGCGGCGAAGCGCTCGACCATGTGCTGCTCTACGGCCCTCCCGGGCTCGGCAAGACCACGCTCGCGCAGATTCTCGCCAACGAAATGGGCTCGGCTATCAAAATCAGCTCGGGCCCGCTTCTCGAAAAAAAAGGCGATCTCACCGCTGTCCTCACTTCTCTTGACTTGCGCGATTTTTTCTTTCTCGACGAAATTCACCGCCTGCAACCGGCGCTTGAAGAAATTCTCTATCCCGCAATGGAGGATTTCCGCATTGACCTGATCATCGGCCAGGGACCCGGCGCGCGCGTTCATCCTTATCAGTTGAATCGTTTCACACTGATCGGCGCCACCACGCGCGCGGGCTTGATCATGGCGCCGCTGCGCTCGCGTTTCGGGATCGTCCACCGCCTGGAATTTTATTCCCCGGAGGATTTGCAGCGCATCGTGGAGCGCTCCGCAAAAATTCTCGGCATCACGATGGATCGCGAAGGTGCCGCCGAAATTGCGCGCCGCAGCCGCGGCACCCCGCGCGTCGCGAATCGCTTGCTGCGCCGCGTCCGCGATTTTGCCGAGGTGCGTGCCAAAGGCCACATCACCCTCGGCGTGGCGCGCGACGCGCTCGCTATGCTCGGCGTCGACGAGCACGGCCTCGACGAAGTCGACCGCAACCTGATGCTCACCATCATTCAGAAGTATTCAGGCGGCCCGGTAGGCTTGAATACAATCGCCGCCTCGCTCAGCGAGGAAGAAGACGCCATCGAAGAAATCTACGAGCCTTACTTGATGCAGCTTGGGCTGCTTGACCGCACGCCGCGTGGCCGCGTGGCGACGGCGCTGGCTTACAAACATTTCGGCTTCGATGAGCCGCGCCGCCAGCCCGCGCTTTTCAGCTAGGCGCTCATCTGGCATCTGCGCCATCCCCCCTTTTACCGCCTATTAGAATTTCGTAAATTGCTGATTCGCGGCGGTTTGCCGTGAATTTTAATCGCGGAACCGTGTATTAAAACTCACGGCGCTAAACCCGATTGGCGCGGCCTTACTGTTCGCGCCGGGCTAAGCACGCCGTGCCCCCCAAAGAAGAGTCGACGCTCGCCATAGAAGTAGGCACTACTCCATTCTTAGATGCGTGGCCAACTTAGCTGGTAGCTTCGTGGCCAGAAATCTCCTCCGTGCATGGCTATTGCCAACTTCCGCAAGGCGAATTTGTAAAGGGATGGCATCCGCAGGACGGTATGGCAACATCGAAGTACCAGTACGGGCATCTGGCTGTAACTGTTTGGGGTGCGGTTAGCGTGAAAACAAAAAGACATTGGAAGCGGGGAGCCGGGGGCTGGCGGCCGATCATCCTGGCTGCGTTCGCGGCGCTTCCTGCGGTTGCTGGGGCCGGCGCGTGCGATCGGGTACCTGCAGGGCAGACTTTTGAAATCCGGCTTCTGCAGCCGCTCGCGTCGTACAGCGCAAAACCGGAGACCAAGGTGCGCGCTCTTCTGGTTGAATCTCCGCAATGCGACGGTTCCGCGGTTTTCCCCATCGGCACGATCGTCGAAGGATATATCCAGTCCGTTCATCGTGTGGGCATGGGAATTCGCCACGAGACCGCGGCGCTTCACGTGGTGTTCAACCGGTTTTCGAGCGCCAACGGTGAATCATCGGAAATGCAGTCACAAGTGGTGGACGTGGACAATGCCCGCGAGAACGTGAAAAGGGGCGTGATTCAAGGGGTGCTTGGAACACAAACACCGCAGGGGCGCATCACCAGCCGGCTGAAATATCTTCCGACGATCAATCCGTATTCGGACTGGTTTCTGCTCGCCTACCGGGCAACATTTCCAATTTTCCCCGAGCCGGAGATCTATTTTCCTGCAGGAACGGATATGCGCGTGGAATTAACATCATCGATGCCGGTGATCGACCGGCCGCCGGCGGAATCAAGGGTAAGCGAGTTTGACC
>Ga0210394_10004974_pt1 | contig 15150 bp, 15 predicted proteins | sample IncBWC12MmetaG_FD_160121 | JGI IMG/M metagenome (GOLD analysis project Ga0210394, IMG submission 160121) | Forest soil microbial communities from Barre Woods Harvard Forest LTER site, Petersham, Massachusetts, United States - Inc-BW-C-12-M | ecosystem: Environmental > Terrestrial > Soil >... | reverse complement strand
CACCTAAAGCTCCTTGAGGCGGCGGCGCCGGTGGTGGGGATTGCCCTCCGCACGATGCGCTTGCACCACGCGAACGAGCTTGCGCTCGCCCAGTCGGTGCGCATCCAGGAGCTGGCAGCGCTCGCCGGCCACGAGCTCATGAGTGTGGTCGCGAACATCGCCGACCAGGCCCTCACGATGCTCGAATGCGCGGGGGTTGTTTGCTGGGCGTTCGACACCGAAGGTCGCATCAGCGCGACTCGCGGCAGTGGCGACCCCGCGGCCGAAAGCGTGCTGGCATGGGCGGGCTTGAACTCCGAGGACAGCTGGCGCGAGGCGCCCGCCGGAATGCTCACGGGGGTCGCCCGGGAGCAGGCTTGGAGCTTGATCCCCCTGTGGTACGGCGACCGCCTGGTCGGCGCCATCGGGTCGGTCCATGCATCCGCACACCTGGCTGAGCCCGGCTCCGCGGCGTTGGACTTCGCCCGCCATGCGGCGGTTGCCATCGAGAACTCGCGGCTGGTGGCTGAGACCAGAGGACGGATCCGGACGCTGGAGGCGGTCGCTGCCTTCACCGAGCTGACGCCCACCGAGCCGGAACGTGCGCGTGCCGAAATGGCGCGCCTCGTCGGTCGCGCCCTGGCGAGCTCGCAGGGCGAGCTCTGGTTGCTGGAGGACGGCCACCTCGTAAGACGCGCGATGGAGTCGGAATCTGAACCCCGGGTCCCGATCGCCGACAGCGCCGGGCTGCTCAAGGCGCTGCTCTCGCCGACCGGGGGCCGGCGGATGCGAGCGCTGCTGGATCTACTGGGAGCTTCACCTGATGCATTCGCGATCCCGATCCAGGTCGAAGGCCGCCTCGCAGGCTTGCTGGTGGCCAGGATGGCCGGAGGGGCTTCCGAAACCCGAAGGCTCGCGGCGGTGCTTGCCGGACAAGCCTCCGTTCTCATCGGGCAGCTCGAGCTGGTGGACGCGCTCGATCGCGAGCGCAGAATGATGAACGCGATCCTTCGCCATTCGCCGGTCGGCGTGATGCTGGAAGACGCGGCAGGACGCGTGGTCTACGCCAACCCGGAGGTCGAGTCGATCTACAACCTCCAGGCTTCCGACATGCCGGGACGGAAACCCGACGAGATCTACGCGGCCGCCGGCGCCGTGCCGAGGGACGACGCCGAATCAGATGGCACCCTCGAGTTGCACCTGCTTGACCCCGACCGCATCGTTCACGTCCGGCGCGTGGTCATCCCCGGTCTCGAAGGCGAGCCTGCCGGCGTCCTGACCCTGCATGAAGACGTGACCGCGCAGCGGCTCGCCCTCGAAGCGAAAGACCTGATGCTGCGGGCGATCGGCCACGAGGTGCGAAGCCCGGCCGCCGCGATGAAGAACACCCTCGCCGGGATCATGCAATGGGACACGACGATCGATGCGGGCGGGCGACGCGAGTTGCTGCAGGAAGCTTACGAATCATCGGATCGCCTGCTCAGCCTGGTCGAAAGCCAGCTGATCATCGCCAAGCTCGAGACCAGGCATTTCGAGCCGAATCCCGAGCGCGTCGATCTGGGTCCGGCGCTCGAAGGCGTGATGGCCGTGCTGCATCACCGGTATGCGGAGCGCGCTTCGGCGGTCGAGATGAGCCTCCCCGAGGGACTGCCTCCCGCCAATTGCGAGCCAACCCACCTCGCCCAGGTGCTCACCAACCTGATCGGCAACGCGCTCGAGTACACGGACAAGACGGTGCTGGTGCAGGCCAGTAACTCACCCAGCGGTTGGCTTGAGATCACAGTCGCCGACCGCGGGGCGGGCCTGCCGACCACGAGCCTCGACCGGCTCTTCGAGAAGACAGGACCGGCCGGGCGCAACCGCTCGCAAGGTGGGCTTGGACTTGGGCTCTACCTGTGCCGCCTCGTCGTCGAGCGCTCCTTCGGCGGGAGGATCTGGGTCGCTTCGAGCGACAGGAGCGGAACCACCTTCAAGTTCATAGTTCCCGCCTTCGATGGCGCCGTCAAAGCCCGTTCGCGAGAATCCGCAGGCACCAGCCGTTAGGCACATCACGTGATCAGCTCTAGGTGGACCACCGGCCCGCAGCGGTGGCAATAGCCCCCGCCGGTCGGCGCTCCTCAGGCGCTGGGCCGGCGTGGGTCAGAGTCGGTGGCGGGATGGAGTCGATCCCGAACCATCTTCGTCATGGCCCTGCCGATGTCGACTTTCCACCGCCGGGCGGTCCGTGGAAACCGCTCGTGCTGAACGGCCGGCTGGTGGGATGGGCGGAAGATTCGGGGCTTGCACTGGCGCGACGAAGCTCAGAGCTGGGTACGCAGCTGGCGGACGAACACCGCGCATATCTGCTGTCCCGACTCGGCCACAAGCTGCGGTCGGCGTCGCTTGCGCTGCAGGAGTCGGCGCGCCAGGCCGCTTTTGGCAGGCCGGAGCTGATGGAGACCGTGTTCGAGCAAGCGCAGGAGGTGGCTCGGCGCGCAGCCGCCGTGGAAGCTGCGGCGGTCCAACCGAAGGAGGGGGCGCGCGGAGTCGTCCTCGGCGCGGTGCTGAACCTCGCCCTGCACGGCGCCGACCGCAGGCTTCCGCCCGAGGCGTCCGTCCTTGGCTCGGAGCCGGCGCTCGTCGAAGCGTTTACCCGAGCCAGGGATTGGATGTGCGGTCAGAGCCTGACGGTCGAGGCGGAGCTCATGGGCTCGTGGTGGAAGGTCAGCGTCACCGCCACCGGCCAGAGGCAGACGCAGGCCGTCCCTGAAATGGGGGAGCCGCTGATCAGGCTGATCGTCGAGTCGTACCTTGACGGCTGGTTCGACGCCAGCCACACGGACCGCGCCGACTTCTACCTGCCCGCCCACCGGTCGCGCTGATGACCCTGGTGACACGGGTGGTGGCGCCCAACCCAGGCCCGTACACGGGGCCCGGCACGAACACCTGGATCCTCGGCGCGGGGCCCGTGGTCGTGGTCATCGACCCGGGCCCCGACGACGAAAAGCATCTGTCGGCAATCGACAGCAAATTGACCGGCGCAGCTGTTGGGGTGGTGCTGGTCACGCATTCCCATCCCGACCACCTGCCGCTGGCCCAGCGATTGGCCTTGGCGCATGGCGCTTCGGTGCGCAGGTATCCAGAGCTTGGTGACGGCGATGTCGTGAGGGTGGGCACGCTCAACCTCGTTGCGCTCCACACACCGGGCCATAGCGCCGACCACCTGTCGTTCTGGCTGGCCGAGGACCGGGTGGTGTTCACCGGCGATCTGGTGCTGGGAAAAGGGAGCTCGATGGTCACCTACCCCGAGGGCAATGTGGCGGCCTATCTGCGCTCGCTCGACCGGCTGATCGCGCTCGAACCCAGGATGCTCTTCCCCGGTCACTGGGACCCCGTGACCGACGCGATGGGAAAGCTGAGGGAGTACCGAGCTCATCGTCTGGCGCGCGAGGCGCAGGTGCTCGCCGAGGTCGAGCGCCGCCAAGGCACCGCCATGGAGCTCACCCGACGCGTCTACAGGTTAGAGGTGGGCGAGGACCTGCTGGTCGCCGCCGAGATGACCACGCGAGCGCACCTGCAGAAGCTCGTCGAGGATGGCCAAGTGCGAATCACCTCAGAGGGCAACGAGGAAGTGTTCGAAGCCCACGCCCAAAGGAAAAAAGATCAGTAAGGCGCGATCCCCGCTCGCCGGGGAGATGGCGGACGGAGGCCGCCGGAGGGGACGTCCAAACACGCGTCACCGCGGCGAACAGATCACTCGTTAACGTAGCCTCACCCTGTGGGCGATCTCAAACCGGCGATTCTTTCGCTGTCGGCCTCCGAGCTAGAGGCGTGGCTGCTGGCGAAACACGCGCCTGCGTACCGGCGCCGGCAGATCTGGGGATGGCTCGCTCGCGGCGCATCGTTCGAAGAGATGCAGGACATTCCAAAGGCGTTGCGCGTCGAACTTGAACAAGCTTTTCGCAGCACTTCGTTACGCACCGTCACCAACAGCGACGCCGATGGGGCCCTGACCTCGAAGACGCTTTACGAGCTGGATGGCGGCCACTCGGTCGAGGCCGTCGTCATGCGGTATACGGACCGCTCGACTCTGTGCATCTCGTCGCAGGCGGGCTGCCCGATCGGCTGTCCGTTCTGCGCCACCGGCAAGTTTCCGTTCGGACGAAACCTGAAGGCGCATGAGATCGTCGAGCAGGCGACGGATGCGGCAAGGCTGCTCGCCAGAGAGGACAAGCGTCTGTCGCACGTGGTCTTCATGGGCATGGGTGAGCCGATGGCCAACTATCAGTCGGTCGTAGAGTCGGTGCGGCGGATCACCGACCCGGATCTCTTGGGCATCAGCCCGCGACGAATTGTGGTTTCCACCAGCGGTCTCATACCGCGCATCGAGCAGCTGGCGGCTGAAAAGTTGCCGGTGACGCTCGCGATATCGCTACACGCGGCGCGCAACGAGCTGCGCGATGTGCTCGTTCCGATCAATCGCAAATATCCACTGGATCTCCTGGTCAAAGCAGCTCAGGGCTACGCGGACGCCACGGGACGTCGGGTCAGCTACGAATGGGTTCTGCTGGCTGGAGTCAATGACACAGAGCGCGACGCGAAGGAGATGGGGAGGTTGTTGCGCCGCCGGCTCGCTCACGTGAATTTGATTCCCTTCAATCCAGTCGAGGACACGCCTTACCGCGCTCCCGATCGCGGCTCGATAAAACGCTTCAAGGAATGGGTCGAAGGCCAGGGCCTCAACGTGACAGTCCGCGATACTCGCGGACGCGAAGCCGACGCAGCATGCGGCCAGCTGCATGAGCGTGTCATGCGCGAGCGAGCCGCCGGACCGAAGGTGGGGAGCCGCGAACCGTCGGTGGTCGGGTCATAGGCGGCGCTCTTTACGCCGGCACATCCGGCTTCAGCTACGCGAGCTGGAAAGGCGTCTTCTACCCAGCGAATCTTCCCGGTAGCCGCATGCTCGAGTTTTATTCGCAGCGGCTGAATGGAGTGGAGCTGAACGGAAGCTTCTATCGCACGCCCCCGGAGTCGACGCTGGCGGCGTGGGCGGCAGGCACCAAACCGGAGTTCCGGTTCTGCATGAAGGCGCACCGGGGTCTCACCTACTCGGCCGACGCGTTCGACCGGATCGGGCTCGCCGCCATCGTCGGTGAGCGGCTGGCGCCGCTCGGCGACCGGCTTGGCCCTGTTTTGTTGCAGTTTCCGCCAGCGCGCCAGCGCAATTTGGGTCTGCTCGAAGGGCTCTTGTCAGCGCTCGGCCGTCCCGCCGCGGCGGAGTTTCGACACGAGTCGTGGTTCGACGAGGGCACCTATAAGGTCCTGCGCACGCACGGCGCGGCCTTGGTCGTGACCGATGAAGAGAAATGGCCGCGCGCGCCGATCGTGACGCTCGGGCCGACTGCGTATTTCCGCCTTCGTCGGGGCTACGACTCTGACTCGTTGAGGCCCTGGCTTGCCGATGTCAAGGCAGCGATCGCGTCACACGATCAGGTTCACGTCTACTTCAAGCACGACCCCGAGGCGCCCGCTCTCGCTGAGCAGCTTCTGCAATCAGCCGGGTAGCTCGTCAGGCGGCTGTGGTGATTCGGGCGGGTTCTTCGTTCGCGCGACGCGCGGGCCCCGCGGGCCAGCTGGTTTTCGGGCCGCCCGGGGCAATGGGGTGGCGGCCGCAGCCGGGACCTCATCAGACGGGGCGGGGTGGGATTTAGGGAAGATCTCGAGAGCCGTCACGGGTTCTGGCTCTGGAGCGGCCTCGAGATCGTGCGACGGTGTCGTCTGTGGCGCCACTGCCACCAGCTGCGGGGCCGCCGCCGCCGGCTCGGAAACCAGCTCACCTCGCACCGCCCTGGTCTGCCGCCTCATGAGGATCGGGATCGCGACCACCGCGATGACGAACATCAGCATGGAGGCAAGCTGAGCCTGGCGAAGCCCCGCGAACACGACGGGGTCCGTGCGCAGGAAGCTGAGGAAAAACCGTCCAAACCCGTACAACCCGAGATAGATCAGGCCGAGCACGCCATCGGCCAGATGGGTCTTGAGGCGCTGATGAAACGGCAGCAGCAACCCGAGCAGCACCAGCGTCAGGATCATCTCGTACGCCACCTCAGGGTGAACGACGAGGCCAGGCTGGCCGAGGGTGTTGGGGTTCACGTACTCCACGCCCCAAGGCAGGTTGGTCGGCGTGCCGTGGTGCTCGCCGTTGATCACGTCGCCGATGCGCCCGATCGCCAGGCCGATCATGGTCGCCGCCCCGGCCGCGTCGATGACCTTCCAGTAATTGATCGCCGCGCGGCGCGCCCAGATGTAAGCGCCGAGCATGGCACCGAAAAGTCCGCCCCACTGGCTGATGCCACCTTCGGTGAGCAGGAAGATCCTGCCCAGCTGGCCCTGGAACAGCTTGTAGTTCTCCCACACATAAAGGAGTCGGGCTCCGATCAGGCCGATCACGACCATCCAGGCGACACCGTCAGCGCCATGGGTCACGTCGACGCCATCCTTGCCAAGTAGCCAGAGCCCAAGGCGCGCAGCGGCGAGGATGCCCAGCACGGCGAAGACTCCGTGCCACGTAATGAGAAATGGGCCGAGCTTGAACAGGTTCGGATCGAGGTCGATGACGATTGAGAGAGGAATCAATCTGAAACTCCCGCCACCCTGGCGAGGCGGTCGAGCGCGAGTTCTTTCGGCAGCAGGGCAAGGGTGTAATCGATGGGCGGCGAAATCTTCTTGCCGGTTATCGCCTGGCGGATCGGCATGAACGTCTTGTTCGGCCCGAGCCCCGATTTTTCCACCACGCGCATGAGCGTGTCATGGATGGCGGCCGGTTCCCACGCGACGTCCCTGAGTACCTCGAGTGCGGCACGAACGCGCCCGGCAGCATCTGGATCGAGCGCCGGCGGCGTCGGATCCGTCCACAGGTAATCGAGCAGAGCGACCGCGTCCGCAAGCTTGGTGATTCGGGTTTTCAATGCCGGCGTGGCGTGCTTGATCGTGACCTCGTCGAGCTTCGGAAGAAACGGCTGGAGGCGCCGCGCGAGCTCGTCGTCATTGAGGGCGCGGATGTACTCGCCGTTGATCCAGTTGAGCTTGTCCCAATCGAATCGGGCGCCGCCGTGCTGCACCCGATCGAAGGAGAAGACACCAACGAGCTCTTCAAACGAGAAAATCTCCTGCGAGGTCCCCGGGTTCCAGCCCAGCAGCACCAGGTAGTTGATCAAGGCCTCCGGTAGATAGCCCTGCTCGCGATAGAGCAACAGGTTGAGCTCGGGATGCTTGCGTTTGGACATCTTGCTGCCGTCGTTGGCAAGGATCAAGGGCATGTGTGCGTATGCCTGTGGTCGCGCATAGCCGAGAGCATCGATCACCATCAGCTGGTAGGGCGTGTTTGACAGATGCTCCTCGCCGCGGATCACATGCGTGATGTTCATGGTGGCGTCGTCGATAGGGCTCGCGTAGTTGTAGGTCGGATACGTGTCCGACTTGACGATGATGAAATCGCCGATAAGCCCTGAATCGAAGCTCATCTCGCCGCGGATCATGTCGGTGAACTTCACTTCCCCGCCCGGGACTTTGAATCGAACAGTGAATTCGTTCCGGCCCTCTGGCGGATTTATCAAACAGCGCCTCGAGTACTTGTACGGACGCTTCTCAGCCTGCGCCTGCTTGCGTTCGGCGTCCAGTTCCTCGGCCGTGCAATAGCACCTGTAAGCGTGGCCGTCCGCGATGAGCCGGGCGGCATGTTCCTTATAGATGTCAAGTCGCTCGGACTGCCTGTAAGGGCCGGCGGGACCGCCCTTGTCGGGGCCCTCATCCCAGTCGAGGTTCAGCCAGTGCAGGCCCTCGTAGATGACCTGTTCGTACTCTGGGCGATTGCGCTCCACGTCTGTGTCGTCGATGCGCAGGACGAACGCTCCGGCGTGTGCGCGGGCGAATATCAGGTTGTAAAGCGCGGAGCTCGCGGTGCCCAGGTGGGCGAACCCGGTGGGGCTGGGCGCGATGCGCACCCGGACGGGGGAGTTCTCAGACACCGCCATATGCTACGGGCGTGACCGCAGCGCAAGGAATGCTCGCCCTTGTCGGGGGCGATGAGTTCAACCCTGGCAACGAAGAGCAGGACGGCATGCTGGCGGCGGCCGCCGGCCCAGGTCCAGCGTTTGTCGTCCCGACTGCGGCCGCGCGCCAGAAGCCGCAGGCGTCTGTCGCACACGCGAAAGCCTGGTTTCGCCAATTCCGGATCGAGCTCGAGGAGCTGCCAGTGCTGAAGCGGGCGGATGCCAGATCTGCTGATCTGGCCGAACGCGCGCGGGCGGGCGGCCTGTTCTACCTGGTCGGCGGCGATCCAGGGTGGGTCGCCGAGGTCCTCAGAGGCTCAGCCGTCTGGGCCGCGATGTTCGAGGCGTGGCGCAACGGCGCCGCGCTCGCCGGCTCGTCGGCGGGGGCGATGGCGTTGTGCAGCGACACGCTCGTCCGCGCGAAATGGCCCAATCACGTCAATCGCCGTCCGGCCCCCGGCCTCGGCGTGGTGGCGAAGACCGCGGTGCTGCCGCACTTCAACACATTCGGACATAAGTGGGTCGAATCCGCGCAGGCCGCCGACCCGGACCTGTGCCTTCTTGGCGTCGACGAGCGCAGCGCAGCCCTGTGGGACGGGTCAGACTGGCGAGCCGCCGGACCGGGCGCAGTGACCATCATCAAAGGAGCGAAAGTAGGGCGGTTCACAAGCGGCCAGCGCGTTTCTGGGGTGGGCCCGCCCGCACGTATGCTTCCAAAAGAGTGATCTCCTCGGTGCTGAATCGACCGCCGAAGAGGCTGCACGCCGAGTTGATCCAGCTCGGTTCGCTGCGGGTGCATCACATGCACGGCGGTCGCGGCACACCGTTGCTCTTCATTCACGGCCTTGGCTCGTCCGGCTACATGGAGTGGCGTTTCAACCTGGAGCCCGCGGCGATGCGTCACCGGGTTTACGCACCCGACCTGCCCGGCTTTGGTCGGACCGAGAAGCCTCGCGCTCGCTATGGCGTCGCCTATTTCACACGCTTCGTCGAGCGCTACATGGACGACAGGGGCCTGCGTTCCGCCGCCGTCGTTGGCGCCTCGCTCGGAGGCCGGATCGCCCTTGAGCTCGCCCTCGAGCACCCGAAAAGGGTTCGCAAATTGGTGCTGGTGAACGCCTTGGGGCTGGGACGACCGAACGTGCAGCTCTCGTACGGATTGCTGACGCTGCCGCGGCTGGGCGAGGCGTTCATGAAGGTGGCCGGCGATGCGGTGCGGCTGGCGCCCCGGCGGGTCATCCGCCGCGTCGCCGCCCGATATGTCGGCGCGAAGGGCGCCGACCTGAAGAGGACTATGGACGACGACTACTTCGCCAACCTACGCGAGCTCTACGCGGCCGATGGCTACCCCGACGCCTACTTGGCCACGATCCGCTCGCTGGTGACCCCCAAGGCATTGATGGACGCTGAACACGACCTGTCGAAGCGGCTGGCGGAGATCAAGGTGCCTGTACAGCTGATCTGGGGCGACAACGACCCACTTTTTCCGTTGGCTCACGCCGCCAATGCGCACAGGTTGATACCGCATTCGCGGCTGGCCGTTCTGGAGGGCGCCGGCCACACTCCTCAGGCGGAACGTCCTGAAGAGTTCAACCGCGTCCTGGAAAATTTCCTCTCCTCCTGACCTCGGAAGACCTCCCAAGTCGTACACCGGTCCCGAATACCGAGCGCTGGTCGATGCCCCGCTCGACCCGCTGGTGCATCCCGACCCGCAGCACCCCCCGCGCCTTTACCGTGCGGTTCGCCGTTTCGTGCGCTGGCTCGTGCCGAAGATCTTTCGCGTCACTGTCAGCGGGCTCGAGAACATCCCCAAGCCCCCTTTCATAATCGCGGCCAATCACCAGGCTTGGTTCGACTCGGCGTTCATCATTCCGTTCTTTCCGGAGGCGCCCGTGATTTACACCATGGCCAAGCGCGAGACAGTGTTCAACCGCGCCTGGAAACGGCGACTCCTGCCATTGATCGGAGTCTTTCCCATCTCACCGCACCAGGGGCAGCTCGACGAGGCGGGGCTGCGTACCGTCTACCAGATCCTGGTACGGGGCGGCGTCGTGCTGATGTTCCCCGAAGGTCGCTACTCGCGCGGGCGCGCCCTGCGTCCTTTGAAGGTCGGGATCGGGCATTTTGCCCTCCAGGCCGGGGTCCCGATTTGTCCAGTGACCGTGCGGGGGACCGACGTCCTAGGCCCGTTCAGCCGCGTTGACGTTACGATCGGCCCGCCCATCCACCCGGATCCGCCTGCGTGGTGGTCGTTGAGCCAGCGGGTCGGTCAGGTTGTCGACAGCGTTCAGCGCGCCCTGAGCCGCGGTCTCCGGCGAAAACGTGCCTAGAGAGATTGAAACGCAAACGCTAGTATCCGGAGGCATTGCATCTGGTCATCGGCGCCGGCGAATTTCTCGGCGACCACGTCGCGCACGCACTGGCCGCCGATGTTCCTGTCCAATCATTGAACGCCGACGCGGATGACGAGTCGCTAAACCAAGCGCTAATCGGGATCGACGTGGTGCACTTGTGCGCCGAGACCTGGCCGCCCGGGCACAAGCTTCGCTACCACCAATCGGTACCGCCTCTGTACCAGCGCTTGCTGGAGGCAGCACGCCGCGCCCGGGTGCGCCGCATCGTGCACGTGTCGACTGCCGACGTGTTCGGACCTGACCATTCCGCCCGTGTCACCGAGAAGACGAGGCCGCACCCCGTGCATGCCTATGAGAGGCTGAAACTGTTCGAGGAGCAATGGCTCCTCAAGGCCGCGCAGGATCTCGAGGTCGTCACCTTGCGGCCGGCGCGCGTCTTTGGGGCGGGTGAGGATTGGATCCTGCCACGTCTGCTCCCAACGGCAGTCAAGGGCCGGTTGTGGCTACCCGGCGGCGGGCGAAGCCTGCAGACCTTCATCTCAGCCGCAGACGTGGGTCGCGCTTGCCTGGCGGCGGCCGACCGCGGCCGCCCCGGGCACAGCTACCTCGTCGCCGGCTTCGATGGCACGTGGCGCGAGTTCATCGGGATCGCGGCGAGATTGGTTGGCGTCGAGCCTGAGATCTCCTCGATGCCGTATGACCTTGTCTACCTGAAGGCGCTGGGGCAAGAGGCCCTGGCCCGTCGCGGTGCGGTGGTGTGGCCGGGCATCTACGCGGTGGACGTCCTGGCCAAGCCCCGCTACTACGACGACTCCCATTCCCGCCGCGAGTTGACCTGGTCGCCTTCGGTCGGCAGCTTCGAGCAGGAGATGCCCCACATGGCCACCTATGTGGCGGGGTTGGCCGACCGGCCGGCGGCGCGGGTGACTCCGAGCGCAGCGGAGTCAGGCCTCCCCGACGATGCCCCCACCGCTCCGCGCGACGATCTGGAGGCGCCTGAAACAGCCCCGATTGAGTGGCCGGAATGAATCCGGCCCCTGGGCCACCCTGTTGAACTTAATTGATTTATGGGTTACTTCACTGCCAAGCAGGTGACGGTTTTGAACACGCCGTCGATCTTTTGGATCTTGTCGACGATCAGCGATCCAATCGAGTTGACGTCTGGGGCTTCGCAGACCGCGATGACGTCGTACTCGCCGGTGATCGCATCAGCAGCCGTGATCCCGCCGACTCCCTCCATCTTCTTGGCGACTTCGAGCGCGCGTCCGGGCGATGCGTTGATCAGGACATAGGCTTTCATCCGTATACCCCCACCAGTTCTTTGGTTGCCTGGAACGTGGTCACCAGCGTACACGCCATCAGCGGGATTTCAAGGCGCGGATCATGACCTCATCGGTGACGTTCGCACCGGAGAGGATCACCACGACCCGCTCATTTGGGGACGGGCTGTAGTGATAGAGCAAGGCGGCAAGGGCCGCGGCGCCGGCCGGCTCCGCGAGCAGGTGCTCCCACTCGAACAGCAGGCGAATGGCGCGGAGCATCTCGGTGTCGTCGACGAGGATGACCTCGTCCACGTAGCGCTGGGCCAGCTCCAGGGTCAGGTTTCCGGGCGCTGAGGCGGCCAGCCCGTCGGCGATCGTGTTGACGCGGTCGAGGGTCACCACGTGCCCGGCCGCCAGCGACCTGTGCATCCCGTCCGCGCCAGTCGGCTCGACCCCGATGACCCGCACCTTGGGGCGCATCGACTTGAGGTACAGCGCGATGCCGCTGATCAGTCCCCCGCCGCCAACGGGCACGATTACCGTATCGAAGTCCTCGAGATCACGGATCAGTTCCACGGCGATGGACCCCTGTCCGGCGATGACGTCCGGATCGTTGAACGCGTGGACGAAGGTGGCCCCGCCTTCCTCCTGGTGGCGCATGGCTTCGAGGTAGGCATCGTTGTAGTTGCGCCCGGCGAGCACCACGGTCGCGCCGAGCCGCCTGATCGCCTCCACCTTGAGCTGATTGGCGGTCTCCGGGACGTAAACGGTGGCCGGGATCTTGAAGACCGCCGCCGCATAGGCCACGCCTTGGCCGTGGTTGCCGGCCGAAGCCGTGATGATGCCGTCGCTGCCCTTCTCCGGATGGAGCCGCATGACCTTGGTGAGCGCGCCGCGGACCTTGAAGGCGCGTATGGGCTGGATCGATTCAATCTTGATGTGAACGTGGCATCGCGCTTTGTCGGTGAACGCGCGCGAGTATTGGAGCGGTGTCGGAGAGAGATATGGGGCGAGATCCCGAGCCGCCCGTTCGACTGAGCTAGGCGTGACGCTTGCGATCTCGGATCCGACTTCCCCCAACGCAGCACAAATTCTAATTTGTGCGCCTCTACCATCATCTGGCGATGGCTGACGACCTCGAACGAATAGCTCCCCGGGAGAGCGCGCGCACCAAGGCTCGGGACAAGAAGTCGAACCCCCCCAAGGTCGTCGCGGTAAATCCAGGCTTGAAGAAGCTCGCCCTCCACTTGGCGGACAAGCGAAAGAAGAGGGCGAAGCAGCCGTAGCGGGTGCATCGCCATTTCGCCGGGCCCGCTGCTCCAAGGGGACGTCCCCCTCAAGTCAGAAGTCTGCGGCGACTATCGCTCGCTTGTGGGTGCCAGATCCGAGGAGCTTGTCGCCATGGTGGCATTCGACGTCGAAGTAGAGCTTGTTGCCTTTGACCTCGGTCAGCCTGCCGGTCGCGACGACGGTGCTGCCCGGCTTCGCCGGCGCGAGATGGCGGACGTGGACCTCATAGCCGACTGTGGTCTCGTTTTCTGCCAGCCGGCCTTCGACGGCTTTGTGGCTGGCCCATTCCATCAGGCCGATCATAGCCGGAGTCGCAAAGATGCCCTGGCCGCCAACATGCTTGGTGATCAGGGCACCCTCGACCACGCATTCAACGCGCCCTTCGAGGCCTGGCCGAATCCCGTCGGAGGTCGCCAACACTTAGATTGTCTTACGTGACGATGCCGGCTGTCCGCAAAGCGATCATCACTGCGGCCGGTCTCGGTACTCGCTTTCTTCCCGCCACCAAGGCGATGCCGAAAGAGATGTTGCCGTTGGTGGACAAGCCCGCCATCCAGTACAGCGTCGAGGAGGCGATCGCCAGCGGCATCGAGCAGGTGATCATGGTCACCGGCGGCGGCAAGCGCGCGATCGTCGACCACTTCGACCGCTCGCATGAGCTCGAGCACTATTTGCTCGAGCGCGATCGGACCGACCTTCTTGGCATTCTCGCCGAGGTCGACGCGATCAGCCGCAAGGTCGACATCGCCTACATACAGCAGCGGGAGCCCCGGGGCCTGGGGCATGCGATCTGGACCGCCCGACGACTGGTCGGCAACGAGCCCTGTGCTGCCTTGCTTCCGGACGACGTGATCCTCGGGGCAGAACCGTGCCTCAAACAGCTGATCGATGCATACGTGCAGACGGGAGCCACGGTGCTGGCGGCCCGCCGAGTCCCCAAAGGCCAGGTGAGCAGGTACGGAATCATTGCCACCGGGAGCTCCGACGGGACCCTGCACGAAGTGACTGATGTGGTCGAGAAACCATCAATCCAGGACGCGCCGTCTGACCTCGCCAGCCTCGGACGCTACGTGTTGCTGCCGGCGGTATTTGACGAGCTGGGGCGAACCGAGCCCGGGGCCGGCAACGAGATCCAGCTGGTCGATGCCATCAAGCGAACCATCGGTCACTCTCGGGTGGTGGCTTTGGAGTTCGAGGGCGACTACTACGACCTGGGCACAGTGGCCGGATACCTGAAGGCGAACCTGGCCCTGGCCATGAGCCGTGAGGGTCTTCGGGAGGAGCTTGTACCGATGCTCAGGCAGCTTCTGGGGGAGTAGGCCCGCGACCGGGTAAAGCCGGCTGACGCGCCTATAATCGAAATACGCTCTATGAGCCGAATCCCAGCACGAGTGATTTACCTATGGCTGTCTCAGGACGAAGAAGATTCGACGACGACAAAGTTATCAAGTACGAGACCGCGGAGAAGGACTTCGAGGTTGAGGTTTCGCGCACCCTCCAAAAGTGGTGTGTCACGGTCTACCAAATGCCTGACAAGCAGATCCTGGTCCAGGACTTCTTCCCGGAGCGTTGGAAGGCGCTCGCACGCGCGCAGGACTTCATTCGCCTTCTAAACCAGCGCAAGAAGAAGGAAGAGGAAGGCGCCGCAGGCACCGGCGAGGACGATTACTAATACCGTCGCGCTTGACGCCATCCCGATGGCCGCCGTCGAGTCTCGTTAGAATTCACGGCTCGTGAGCTGGGCTTTCTTCAGGCGAGAGTGGGGGGCGGTGACGTTCGTTCTGACCGTCATCGTCGGCATGATCGTCGTGCCCCTGGCCCTCTACTTTGCCAATGCAAGCCCCAAGGCGCTGGCGATAGCCAACGGACCGGCCACCCCGAGCCCGGTCGCCTGCGCGAGCCCCACGCCCTCGCCCAGCGCGACGCCTGCCAAGACCCCGACTCCTTCACCGGCGACGAGTCCGACTCCGTCTCCGTCAGCCAACCCGACGCCTTGTCCAGGTACCAGCCCGACCCCGTCGCCGGCCGCAAGTCCGACTGCGTCGTCTTCTCCGACCGCGTCGCCTTAGCCACGCTCAGTCGGCGCCGAGTCGGGGGGTGCTTCTATCCGGCCAGCTGCCAGAGCAGCCTGTCGCCGTTGGGTTCGACGATGTCCCCGATCGGCATCGCCACCTCCCACTGTGGCGCACCCTCGGCGCTCACGCGCATCTCGATGACGTCTGAGAGTCGCAGGTG
>Ga0210394_10004973_pt1 | contig 15152 bp, 16 predicted proteins | sample IncBWC12MmetaG_FD_160121 | JGI IMG/M metagenome (GOLD analysis project Ga0210394, IMG submission 160121) | Forest soil microbial communities from Barre Woods Harvard Forest LTER site, Petersham, Massachusetts, United States - Inc-BW-C-12-M | ecosystem: Environmental > Terrestrial > Soil >... | reverse complement strand
AGTGAGTGTGATGAGGATTCTGGTCCCTGCCGACCTCCCACGGAATCAGAAGCGGAAGAGCTATTTCAGCGTACCGTGAAATTCTGGCAGGAGTGGCTTTCTTCCTGTACCTACCGCGGTCGCTGGCGAGAACAGGTGTACAGATCTGCTCTGGTCTTGAAGCTTCTTACCTTCGAGCCCACGGGCGCGATAGTTGCCGCAGCGACCATGAGCCTGCCCGAAGTTATCGGTGGCAGCCGGAATTGGGATTACCGGTATACATGGCTCCGCGATGCCGCGTTCACTGTGTATGCCTTTCTGCGAATCGGGTTTCGGGAGGAAGCTGCCGGTTTTATGCGTTGGATAGGAGACCACGCCATGCGAGAGCCGCGCGCGGGAAAGCCGACTCCGGTGATGTTTACCGTCGAGGGATCGAGTCAGATTCCCGAAATAATCTTGGGGCATTGGGAGGGATATCGCGGATCCGGGCCGGTGCGAATTGGCAATGGCGCTGCTACGCAATTTCAAATTGATATCTACGGTGAGCTGATGGACTCTTTTTACCTCTACAACAAGTACGTCAGCCCGATCTCGTACGACTCGTGGGTAGGGGTTCGTAATCGACTCGAGTGGATCTGTGAGAACTGGCAGACACCCGACTCAGGAATCTGGGAAATGCGCAATCGCCAGGAGCATTTCGTCTACTCGAAGGTGATGAATTGGGTTGCTTTGGATCGAGGCATTCGTCTGGCCGACAAACGAGCGCTTCCGGCAGACCGCGCGAAGTGGATCAAAGAGCGCGACCGCATCTACGAGGAAGTGATGACCCGCGGCTGGAACGAGAAGCGCCGAGCGTTTACGCAATATTACGGCAGCGACGATCTGGACGCATCGCTTCTGATTATGCCCCTGGTTTTCTTTATGGTGGCTTCTGATCCGCGGATGATTAGCACGATTGACGCAATCATGAAAGGTCCCCGCGATGGCGGGCTCGTGAGCGACAGCTTGGTGTACCGTTATCCGCCAGATCCCCGCGTAGATGGACTTCCGGGTGCGGAAGGCACGTTCAACATGTGTTCGTTCTGGCTCGTTGAAGCGTTGGCGCGGGCGGGTCAAGCGAACCCCGAAAAGCTAGATCAGGCCGGCCTGATCTTCGAGCGCATGCTGGGATACGCCAATCACCTCGGGTTGTTCGCAGAACAAACCGGCTCGCAGGGCGAGGCACTCGGCAATTTTCCACAAGCCTTCACACACCTTGCATTGATCAGCGCCGCGTACAATCTTGATCGCGCGCTCAGCAATCGGAACTGACGACACGCCACGCAAGAACTTTTCTATTTCGACGATGACGGCCAACTGGTGGCCATGCGGCACTTAAGACTGGCAGGTTGCAGCCCAGCGCCTGAATAACGCCAACTTTGTTGCTGGCGGGAACCTGCGGCACAGATCTCAATAGGTTACGTAAAGCGTTCGAGAAACAAGTGTGGATATGCGTCGCTAGCTCATTGGTTTAATTCACTTGCGCTCCGGTGACGTCGCGTTGAGTAGACTCACCAGCGGTTCGGCTGCAGGCACAACTGCCTGAGCACCGTTCACAATCTCTTTGGACCCCAGTTCGTTGCCATATAACTTCTTATTGGCGTCGTTGTCCGTATCCATCGATGCACCTTCTAGTGACACGCCAGCAAAGAGTCCCTTTGACCGCGAATAAGTCAAAACGTCCGAACTCATAGCCGCAGCATTGTATCCGGTCGCTTGTGCGCCGGTGGGACCAGCGGCCGCCGCTGCATTGGCGCCGAGTTTCATCTTGCCGTTCAGGATCGCATCGACTCCTTTGTCGTGCATCACCGCTAGTACAAAATCTGTAGCAGTCGAACCGAGCTGGATACCAAGACTTCCCTGATCCAGCGAATACATCACCGGCGCGCCCCAGCCACCATCCATCTTGGCACCCTTACGACACACGAGTACGCCGCGCCCGTAGCTTCCACCGATACCAATTGCAACTTTCTTGACGCTCGGAAACACGAGGACACACATGGCCTGATTGAGGATATTCGTCGGGAGACCTTTGTCTCCCTGGAGTAGCTCCTTCATCACTGAAGCGGAATTTGCTAAACGCTCATCTTCTTTCTTCTGAGCAAGAAGTGGGAAAGCTATTGCTAAAGAGAGCCCGAGGATCGCGAGTTTTATCTTCATCGATTAGTCCTTTCCGCTGGGCAAACGGATTATACGTCTAGAAGTACACGAAATACACGAAGCGTCGTAGCGGCTAGTGCCTGGTGTCGCTCGCTTATCTTCTTTGGCTCTGAAAGCGTAAGAAACGCCGGAATGCGGATTCCTTGCGTAAAGATTGCTGGGACCAGTACTGCTCCCCTTTTACGGACGCTTCCGCCTTTTCCGAGCAACTCACATTAATTCATCGGTTTAGGGGAATCTTCGCTTCTCGCTCCTTGTCCTTTCTTTGGCTCACCGCTTGCTCCTTCCTTATTGCGGGCCGATTACAAAATCAAATCGTTCGCCCACATTAGGGTGAGGAGAAAATACTTTTTATGTCAGAGGAACACATCATCGAAACGAGAAACGGTTCATCTTGGCTGTTGCCCGCGATCATCGTATTAGGCTTGGTCGCGATTGCCGGCTTGGGATTTGGTTGGAATGCCTCGTCAAAGTTGGACTCCACACAGCAAGTCGTAGCGACGGAAGTTAAGACTGCTCAACAGTCTGTGCAGCAGGACATGTCCTTTTTGAAAGAACGGATTGCGCAGGACGAGAAAGCCAATTCCGATCTTCAGGGCGATCTGAAGGTTGTCACCGACAAGCTCAAGATTACCCAAGGTCAGCTCAAGAAGGCGCGCCTAGCAGCTGAGGCAGCTGCTAAACAGAACGACGAGACGACTCAAAAGCTCAGCGCTCTTGACACGTCCGTTCACACCGAACTGGCAACCAAGGCAGGCACGGACGACGTTACAAACGTCGACACGAAGGTCACCGCGGTCAGCACCGACCTTAATACCACCAAGGAAGATCTGAAGATGGCCAAAAGCGAGCTCGGCACTCTCATCGCTCGCAATCATGATGAAGTCGACCAGCTCCGCCGCCTCGGTGAGCGAGATTACGTCGAATTCACCATCGCTGGCAAGAACAAGCCCCAGAAGGTCGGCAATATCACTGTCGAGCTCAAGGGCGTCAACGAGAAGAAGAACCAGGCGAATATCGCAATGACCGTCGAAGACAAGCGCTTCGAGAAGAAGAACCGCGCTCTTAACGAGCCCATTTTCTTCTACATCTCCGGCACACATATTCCTGAAGAGATCGTGGTGAACAAGGTTGGCAAGGATCAGATCAGCGGCTACATCAGCATTCCCAAAGCGAATGCGCAGCAGGCAAGCGCCTCCACCACTTCTGGACGGTAAGAGAGAACACCAAGCCTCGGCCATTTCCGCCGAGGAGATAGAGTAGCGGGCAGGGATTCCTGCCCGCTTTCTTTTTTGTACCACAACTCTTCGCCCTTATTTTGCCGCCAAAGGATGCGCGCTTTCTGAACAAACTCCGTCGCCTCTTGGGCAAGACCGACGAGGGAAACCACAAACTCATTCTGCACATGACGCAAAAAATGGCTCGTGGTTAGCGTTAGGATTTTTCTTTGCCAACCCGAGCCTTATCGCTGCCAAACGTTCTACGACCTCTGGGTTGCGGCTTTCCACACCCGTTCACTTGCTTCTCCGTGAAGTTCGTACAAGGACCTTAGGCGGTAAGTCTTAGCCGAGATCTTGAAGATATCCTGAACAGAAAATAACTGTTTAAGTAGTCGGAATTCGCGAAGTCTTGCCGTGCTTGGTCTAAGTTCAAGTTGGATGACGAGACTTTCGAGGAGAGTTGCAAAACCGAAGAATTCATAGTCGAATCCGCTGGCAAGACTTACCGCGTCAACCTTGAAAAAATGCTGGCTTACATGGAAGGCGCAGAAAGACGCCTTCCTCAATGGCGTGCCCTATGTGCAGAGCATCAGCGACATTACGATCCACGGCGAGAAAGTCGGGATTCACTTCGAGCCCAGCATTTGGATTCATGTGCCCGCGACAGCCATCCCACCACTTAGAGAAACCGTCACGCGCATGGCCTCCATTCCCCACGGAACGACCATCGATGCTCAGGGTCTTGTCGATCCCGCAAAGCCTGGACCACCAACGATCGCCGCAGTGGACATCACGCCGATCATTAACGCGACGGGCAATCCCTTCAAGTTTTCGAGCCAGACCGCCGCTAACGCCAACACATTGAGAATCCCGAAAGACTTAGGACCATTTATCGCACGCGGAACTATCACTCAGGCGATGTGGGACGACCCCAACTCGTTGCTTACCGGTCTGGCGCACGACACGGACTGATCCAGCCCGGGCGTTACGCGATTGATTTTCTACATCCGAATTTTTGGCGTCGCCGACCGGATTTGTAGCTGTGTTACCGCCGTAAAGCGCGTCGTCGTAAGTATGAATACGACGCTGCGGACATCACTACTGATCTCGCCAAACGCCGTTTCTGAATGGTTTTCTTGATTCCTGGGGAAGCCCTGCTATCAACAACCATTCGCGAACTGCTCTCTATACGGCGGTACTATGTTGGTGACAGTCTGGCCCGCTCGCCAATGACCCTTAACAGAAATCTTGAAGCTACTTGGAAATACCACGACGCTACTAAGCATTCGTACGCGAGCGTTCATAACAATCTGCATTTCTTGGATTGGGCCAATCAACCCTTGCCATTCAAGGCTTATATCGCTCTAGAGCCATTGGCACTGCCTCGGGAGGCACGCCAAATCGGCGTGGCTGCCCTTTCCGCGATCTCCGAGAGCATCCATCTGGGGTCCCGTGTTGTACCTGACCTGGAGGCACTGGCCCAATTGCTGTATCTGACCGCTGGCATCACTCGGCATCGAAAATATCCTAGCGGTGATATTTATTTTCGTGCCGCAGCCTGCACCGGTGCACTCTACGAAGTCGAGCTCTACGTCGTTTGTGGAAATCTTGTCGATTTGGAAGCAGGCGTGTACCACTTTGCGCCTGCGGAGTTCGCCCTGCGCAGACTGCGAGCTGGAGACTATCGCAGCGTCCTTAGTGAAGCTACTGGGGGTCTACCAGCAATCGTCCATGCCCCGCTCACAATCATTTGTACCTGCACGTACTGGCGCAATGCATGGAAATATCAGGCCCGCACTTATCGCCACTTTGGCTGGGATAACGGCACTCTCCTGGCCAATCTCCTGGCCGTCGCCACCGCTCTTGGAATGCCTGCGAAGGTGGTCTGTGGATTCGTGGACGCAGGTGTGAATCGATTGCTTGCTGTCGATCCCGAGCGTGAGGTCGCCTTTTCTCTTGTAGCCCTCGGCCATGTCGCGGCTTTGGCGCGGCAACTACCTTCCGAGCTCTCTGCTCTCCATTTGGAAAGCGTTCCGCTCTCTCGAAACGAGACTGTCTACTCAGCCATGCGCGAAATTCACGCTGCTTCTTCGCTCCGATCGGCCGAGGAGGTCGAGACTTGGCGTGGTAACGCGCCACTGGCAAAACTGCCGGCGCCAACAGGACCGACCGTTCCGCTCCATCCTTATTCGGATGCGGAAATGCCTCGCGATCCGATCGAACAAGTCATCCTGCGACGTGGCTCGGCACGCAAGTTTGCGCAAGTGCCTATCGCGCTGCCTCAGCTGTCTACTATGCTGGACCGGGCTACTCGTGGTATCCCAGCGGACTTCCTGGATCCACAAGGGACTCATCTGAACGAGGTCTACTTAATTGTGAACGCAGTCGAAGGTCTCGATCCCGGAGCCTACGTATACCACCGTGACCGGCATGTGCTCGAATGTCTAAAAACAGGAAACTTCCGCTCTCAGGCAGGTCATCTGGGGCTGGACCAACAGTTGCCAGCCGAAGCCGCTGCGGACATCTTCTTCCTGGCGGACTTACAAATGATATTGGAACGCTTCGGCAATCGCGGATACCGCGCGGTGCAACTGGAGGCTGGCATCTTAAGCGGCAAGCTGTATCTTGGCGCCTACGCGCAACACGTGAGTGCCACGGGTTTGACGTTTTACGATGATGAGGTGATCCGGTTCTTTTCGCCTCATGCTTACGGCAAGAGTGTGACTATGTTGGTAGCGACAGGCAAGAATGCGAAATCACTGCTCTAGCGCTAGCTATTGGTAAATCCCCTAGTCACCAACCAAATGCCCGTTCGAAGAATCGTGGTGCTACGAACCGCTGTGCGCGCTCCGATCTCCTCGAACCCCGTGTGGACCGCGACCTAAGTTCTCCCTCCCACCAGACTTGCTTAGAAACCTTTTCACGGCGTGGCAGTCTTAGTGCCTCAATTTATGCAATCGGCTGTTATCAACAACCATGACCAATGCGCAAAGACCAGATCCGCACCGTCATCAAAACCTTCAAGGAAAAGCTCTTCACCGAAATCTTCCCCGGCCGCACCGACGTTCCCAAAACTCTCGTTTTTGCCAAGGACGACAGCACGCCGAAGACAAATGTTCGGAGAATGCTTTACCCCGCATCCCGTGTTGCTGTTTGCGATGGAGTTAGTCGCTCGTCGAAGGCCTTCGAGCATCCTTGACCCAAGTCCTGGAAACGGCATTTTTCTTGCTTCGCTCGCGCAGGTTTCAAGCGCAAAATCCCTGGGTTTGATTCAAGGAGCTTCCGAATTGGAAAAGGCGAAGCTGCTTGAGCCTGCCCCGGAGGTAGTCTGGCGCATGGGCGATGCTCTACAGCTTCTTGAAAACGTAGAGGAACACTTTGATGCGGTGGTCAGCAATCTGCCTTTTGGAACGGGACAGCGGCCTCTTTCTATGTCCCGAAACGGTTCCATCGTCGAGGTAAAGGATGAACTGGGGGGGCTAATCCTCCTGAAGTCGGCATTGAAGCTTTCGCCCAAGGGCGCCGCGATCTTTGTTGTCTCAAATAGCTTCTTCTTTCGATCCAACGAGAATTCTGTTCGCCATGTACTTCCTTGCTTCGGCCTTCGATTGGCTGGTTGCTTCTCGATCCCCGCGGGGCGCTTTCAGGCCAATGACTTCTATCGTAGGCGTCCTACTCGTGATCGAACAAGGCTCCTCCACCGACGTGTTTGTGGGCGAGTTGTCTGGTGACCCGGACCGAACCGCGCTTCTCGCTGACAACTTTCTGACGGGGAAGGAGGGTGAGCAACGATCTCGAGGCGGTTAGGTTTGTCACGTAGAACGGCCTTCCAGCGTTTGAAACGCGCTCGAAAGCCGCCACAGCCGTGATTTGAGCGAAGGTTCCCGGCGATGCGCCGGAGATTGAGTTTGGGAATCCGAAAATCCGGGTCGCTATCTACTCGAAAGTGAACACGTCGAACAGCGGCCCCCTAGAATCTTTCCCTTGCCACGGCCTTTGCCGTTGGTAAGATTCGACGCAACGGAACGGGGAGCATGCGCGACGTTTCAAATTCTTCGCGAAGGAGAGCCAGCAGAACAATCTGAAACGAGGTCAGCGATGAATGAAAACCTGGAACAAAAGGACCTAGCACGCAGACTTTTATCAATGATCGAACACGCTATCGCCAACGGGCTTTCTCTTCCGCTCTACATGGTTTTGGTAAGTGTAAATGGGCAGGTGACTGCGCTCCGCTACGATCAGGGCCATCCTAGTCCGGGATCGGGCGAGCGCACACGCGGTTGGAATGGCGGCGACGTCCACTCTACGCGTCTCTGTGAATACATACCGGAGGACATTCCTGCATTGTGGGACCAGCTACCGATCAACGTGTTTTTCTCAGACTCTGCGGGCAAAGCAACACGGGCGGTCTTAGAGGACGATGGACAGCCTAAATGGATCAACTGACGAACGGATTGACGAGTCTGTGGGGATGCCAACAGAAAAACGATACCCGCACGTTGTAAAACACAGCCTGGCATCGCACCTAGTCCCCCGCAAACTGCAACTTGGCACTGCCAAAACAGCAGTTTGGCCATGCGTCCATCTCGTCCACAGTGCTCTACATCGGGACGAGCGATCAGAGGGCGTCCGAGGCTACCAGCGCGGTGCTCATGGTGATGTAGTGAGGCGAACGGATGAACGGTGAACTCTCGAAAAAAGAGTCATGGGAATGGGTCGCAGCTCAGATTCCAGAGCATGGGCTACCGAAAGGCGGGCGCCCCAAGAAAGGCTCTGTGGATCCCGACTTCGACAGGCTGGCCGATGCGCTACTCATACGAGCCGAACGCGCGATAGCGAATCTTAAACTTAATGACCGGCAACGGAGCTACCTCATCCGCGTCTTGCGTTCCCGGCTGCGAAGTATCGTCACTCTCGCAGATCGACGCTCATCGCCCCGGAAGCTATAACGCAACGCTTCGACGATTCTGTCTCCTTTTCCTCAGCCGCACCTCGCGGACAAATGCTTTGCGCTCGCGCGGCGGCTCACCAGCTCTGACGTAGTGTTGCACTTCGTGGGTGGGAAAGCGCGACGGACTCAAATAGGCGTCGCGCTTTTCAAGGATGGAAAGGAGCGCCTCTGGTACGATGGGACTGCGCAATGTCGGCATTGCGATCGCGGTTCCGGTTGGGTGTTTCAGGGACGCTGATCAGGTTTCGACCTTGTCCGTGTACCTTGCGCGCTACTTAGTGTTGCACATCTCCTTCACTCAGTTGACGCTGTGTATTCTTGGACCGGCCCGTCCATGCCCCACATGACCTGCCAAGAACCATTCTGTTGCCGTTGGGCGATTTCGAGATACCGAAGCTCTTTGGGCGCGGAGTCGCCAAGCGCCGAACCAGGTGAGAGTTTGATTGTCCCACGGACAAATGCAAAATCTCCTCGGATGAGGATTTCTTCAGGTTGTACCCGTACCTTAAAACCGCCTTTCCGGATCACTTGAGCATAGTATTCCCGGCGCTCCTGCCGGGATTGAACTGCGTTACGAAGATTGATGTCCACATAAGAATCTCCGTAGAAACGCATGATGCGTTCCACGTCGCCGGTGTTAAAGCCTTCAGCGAACTCGCTGGCCATGTAGCGCAGCTTCGCGACATCTTCCGCTTCGGACTCGACACGACGCCTCAGGGATTCATCCGCAGTTGACACGCGACACCCCGCACGATCCGCGATGCGGAGATGCTACTACCTGCATTCGATGAAGTCTAAAGTTTAGACTGCCTCGTATCCAGTGCTGAGCCCCTGCCCGTCTGGGCCACGAGCCGTTCTAAAACTGTCATTCGCCAAAACTCCGCGACGCCTCAGTGTCTTCCATGTAACAGGCTCGAAAGACTTGGTCCCCGTGCTGAAAACAAAGCAGTTACAGACACGGCTTTCATAAGGTCTCGCGGGCCGCAGGCCCTAAAGGACATGTTACACGGCGTCTCTGCAGGTTATTCATTGCAAAGGCGCTTAATTTTGGCGACGGACAAGTGCACCACCGTTACGATCGAGCGGCCTAGTTCGGACCGACTTTCCTCGTATCTTTAGAATATAGGTGGAATTTACAGGTGGCCCACAAGGGCTACTGCCGTCCAAAGTCTTGATGCTGTATCGAGGCGAGGATCGTATTGAGGCCTTCTGCTGGAAAAACCGTTCCGTTTATGGTCTTTGCTGAAGTTTTGGCGAATCACAGGCATGCCGTGCCCTCACGATAAACAAAGAGAATCTCCCTTCGACCACCGACCGCAGATTAATCCTCAGAGAGACAGTAGAAAAGTAAGCAAAGCTTTCTTTTCCGCGGGCTTCAACTTTTCGAATTGTTCAGTGACATGGGCGGCTTCGCCGCGGTGTCGGAATATGGCGTCGGCAAAGGTAAGGGAGGCGCCGTCGTGCATCAGGCGGGAGTGCAGGCGGACACCCCAGAGCGGCGCGGTCCGGATTTTGTTGGCGGAGTTCTGGCATTCCGCATAAGAGAAGTTTCTCCAGGTGCGCTGGGTAAATCTCTTTCCGTAATGCTCGATGGAAGCTTGGACGATGCCGTCGCCGGTGCCAACGTTGTGAAGGAGGAAGTCGCTGTAGGGGTGGAATGTTTTATCACCAAGGGCGGGCGGTATGGTGAAGTTGCCGCCGTTAATGGGAGTTCCGGCAGGAGCGGTGGTGAGCGTTGTGACGTGGCAAGTGACGCAGCCAATTTTGTCGAACACGGCCTCGCCATGTTTAGCGTCGGGAGTTTGGGAGAGTGTGACGTCGCGAGCGGGCGCTTCGGAGGCGCGTATGAAGCGCGCGAAGTGGTCGATGTGAGCAAGCCCGTCGGCGGCGGGTTGATCATTGGGCTCCTTCACGGTGTTGCAGAGGTTGGTGACTTCGTCCGGTTGGAGAGGATTAGTGATGCCCATCTCGTTGAGATAGGCGTCAGCGACGAAGGAGAGAAGGCTGGCATGCTGATCCTTCCAGCCGAAGCGGCCAATGCCGGTCGTGCCGGCGACTTCGACGATGGGAACGTAGAGGGCTTGGCCGCAGATTTTGCCATGGTTCTTCTTGCACTGATCCTTCGCGAGATCGAGGAGGGTTTGGTCGGAAACAGCCTCGACAAATCCGTCGCCGAGAACATTCACAGAAACGCGGAAAGTCCGGATATTCTCGGAGTCGGGCACGTGCTCCTGGATTTCGGTTGTGGGGAAAGCGCCGCTGGGGCAGATGGCGCGGTCGTTAATAAGAGAGCGGCCTTTAATGATCTCGGAACCATGATTGATGGGGATTTCGGGGAATTGAAACCCACCCTGAGCATTATTGTGTCCGACGCGCAATTCGGCAACCTGGGTGGAGCCGCCGGAGGTGGGATTCTGATGGCACTCGCGGCAGGACTGCGCGTTGTAAAGCGGGCCGAGGCCCTCGGCGACGTTCAAGACCGCCTCAAAGTTGTTTTGATCGACCGTGTGGGTGGCGGCGTCGACCATACCATTGCTCTTGTTGTCGAATCCGGTGGGGGCTTCTGAGGGCGGCGGTGCGAACGACAGAAGACCGAAAGACAAGAATAAGGAAAGGCCCGTAAGTAGCTTCATGGGGACCTCGCAGGTGGCTGGTTGATGGGGAATGTACTCCTCGGATAGAAGAAAGCCAATTAAAAAAATGGATAAAAAGAAGCGAGAGTCCCGCGGCCTGGTGAGCGCTAACTAAACCGGGCGGCGAATGCCGAGTTTGTGCATGCGAGCTTGGAGCGTCGTGCGCTTCATGCCGAGGAGAAGCGCGGCGCCCTTGGAGCCAGCGATACGCCATTCCGTTTGGCGAAGCGCGCGGAGAATATGCTGTCGCTCAGCGTCTTGGAGGGTGGAAATCAAGGAAGAAGAGGAAGTAAAGGAGGCTAAGGAAGTAGAGGAGGCTAAGGAAGTAGAGGAGGCTAAGGAAGTAGAGGAGGAGTCCGTATCGGACGCCGGAGTTAGCGAGGCAGGCTTCAGCTCGGAAACCGGGACGTGAAGTTCCTTGCCGGGAGAGAGCAGCACAGCACGCTGGACGCCCGATCGTACCGGTGGTGCAGTCCTCCCTGTCCTTCGCCAAAACTCCGTACGAGGCGGCCCTCATCCATGTAACATGTTACGCGGCGTCGTTGTATGTTATTGATTTCACATGTGCTCTTGATTTGGCGAGGCACAATGTAAAACGGGATGTCGGTATGCTTTTGTTAGTGGCAGACCATCGTTGCCTGAGAGTAGTGCGGCTACGGCTGTTGAAGCATCGTTACTTTCATTACGTGAATCTGTCCCTTGTCTTTGTACACGTGAGCGCTGAGTTCAACGTGATGTCCTACATGATCTTTCAAAGTCTCAGGATTGACTACATCCCAGGATTTTCCGCCGTCGTCCGCGACAAACGTGATTTTGTCGCCGTCCGCTTTCACGGTGCCCTTGATATTCATCAACTCAGGCTTTTTTTGATCCTGGGTCGTATCCTGAGAACGTTCGTGCGCGAGGGCCGGAATCCCAAGAGTTGCTACCGAAAGTGCCAACCCTGCTACGTATAGCTTTTTCATCTAAAGCCTCCTGATTTTCCAGAATGGCGGGCTGAGCTCCAAGTTTGATCACGCCGTGGAAGAGGACACAAAACCAACACCAGGTGCTTCTTGTTTCCCACTGCAACAAGCAGGCGGGAAGTCAGCCGAGAAGTTGCGGTTCCTATTCCGGCAGGGCCTAACTTAGGCGAGGAGACTAACAACGGTGGAACAGCAAAACTGTTCAGAAAGGCACACCTTGTGGAAATCTGGGATGGCAATGTCCGGCAGCTTGGCGGATTTGGTAGCTGTCTGGATGCGAATAGACGGTACGGCGGACGGGCCGCGCGGAGCGGCGACCACCAGGTCAAGCACTATCAAAAACTAGATATGGTTGCCAATGGGCGTTGAGTTCTTCACGTTCGAGACGAACGGGCGCGTAGTCTGTGAGCGCAATGCATCATACAGAGCGAAGAACGCAGCTTCCACCTCGCCGAGCCTTCGCCATTTGGGTTCGGCACGCCGTTGGGTCTCTCCTGCTATCCAAGTCCTCGCCCGTGCATACAAAATCTTCGCTTCTATTACCTCATCCGCAATCATTCTTGCACTTGGGTCGAGCACACGGCGGCTTCGTGCACTTTCCGCCGTCTGTCTGACCAAAATCAGCAAATCCGGCAAGCGCAAGACTTCCAGACCGCTGAGAGATGCTGTTGCCATGGGTAACCTTCCATTTTGAAATGACGGCACTTTGCGTGGCTTTACGCGAATGCTCCTTGCTAGTCCCTGCGCCAACGCGAATATCCCCACCCTCCGCCGCCGAGCAAAAACACGATTAGAAGAACGATTAATATGGTTTCCATCTGAATCCTCCCTAGTTAGGGAAAGTTGTTTGACTTGTACTGAAAAAGTCCTTACTTCCCCTCGGAGTCACCATATTAAGGAAAGCTAACGCGGATATCTGTCCGTATAGATACACTTCCGAATGTAATTTGTTGATTTCGGGAGCGCCGAAGATGACGGTCCCATGTACGAGACAATCCCTGGAGTATACACACGCCACTGACCTCCGGCTGAAGAGACACGAAAATGCCAGATGAAGACTGGATCAAGACACTTGCAGACGGCAGAAAAGTGAAATTCATCCACCAAGAACTCCCGGAAGATGGGGCCCTTATGAAGGCGCAGCTTGCGGGCAACGAGGTCCTCTATTCGGTCGTATTGCCCAAAGCAGGAAACCCGCTGAGCCGTGAAGATGTTGAAAACCACTTCAAGGCCGAACTTTCGAAAAAATGGTATTCGAAGTGTGCGAAATGGAGCTTCATAGCTTCCGGCCCGGTGCCAGGATGAGTGCATGCGGCATAAGAAAGTTCCTACAGACACGACACGTGCCAGCGTCAAGAAAGAAATGGCGCAACCACGAATGGCCAGGTCCGCAAGAATTGCGCAACAAAACCTAGATACGGCGCGAGTTCCAGAACAGACAAGCACCACTATGTCCGGAACCGTCAACAAAATCATTCCTCCACGTCCGGGCCGGCCGGAAAAGGCCCAGATTGCCGTTGACCGCGCCAACCATTGGCATCGCGATCTCCGAATTGAAAATTCACTAACTGATGAAAATGGCGATGAAGTGAAGCTCAAAAAGGGTGCTCACGTGGAAGTGACCGTCGCAGCCAAGAGCGTCAGGCGCCAGAACTAGGCCGTTTATCGTAGCGACGGATTTAGCTGATTAATTCACTACCGCCCGAAATGCCTGAAATCACGAATGTTGGTTTGGCGTCATGGCCATGCTATCCTAATGGCCTGCCCCCGCTTTTGCTCCGTTCATAGTGTTCCTGTTCGGCTATGAAGGGGTGCTTTATGCGACAAATCGCGAGTACAAGAAACACTAAACCCAAAAGAAAATCTACGCAGACGCTCGCTTTCGACGCGCAAGTTTTTCTCGATTCTGCGGGTGTGTCTAGAAAAGTCAGAGAGTATAAGCGAGCGGAGGCCATCTATGCTCAAGGTGACGCCGCTGAGAGCGTAATGTATTTGCAGAGTGGTGGTGTGAAGCTCACCGTCATTAATGAAGTTGGCAAAGAGGCGGTTGTCGCCATTTTGGGGCCGGGTGACTTCTTTGGCGAAGGCTCTCTGGCAGGTCAACCAGTTCGTATAGGGACAGCCACCGCGATTACGCCCACAGCTGTCCTCGTCATTGAGAAGGGTGAAATGTTCAAAGTGCTTCACGCGGAGCATGGCCTCTCCGACTTGTTCATAAAGTTCATGCTGGCACGAAACATCCGAGTCGAGGCTGACTTGGTCGATCAGTTATTCAATTCGAGTGAGAAGCGGCTCGCTCGCACTCTTCTATTGCTTGCCCGTTACGGCAAACAAGACCAACCCCACGGAGTCCTTCCCAAGATGTCGCAAGAAACGCTGGCGGAGATGGTCGGCACAACGCGCTCGCGTGTCAATTTCTTCATGAACAAGTTCAGGAAACTGGGCTTCATCAAGTACAATGGCGGACTTCAGATCAATACTTCTCTCCTGAGCGTGGTGCTGCACGAGTAAGCCAGCTTTTCGCGCTTATCGGAAATCCGGCTGATCGGGACTGCGTTCGTCTAGCCGATTCGGCCATATTTTCTATAAAGGTTTTTGAAAATACTTAGGTCGGCGAGCGCTGTGTAAATTTCTTCCTGCTCAGTAGTTTCTTCGAGGTCAATCTGCCACAGACGTTCAACGCACGCACGAATCGCAAGACCGGTCTTGCGCTCCTGATTGCTGGTATTTCCAAACGCGTGCAACGCGCTGTTGTAGAAATTACGCCATCGCATATGAGCCGTCATGAGGACAACCTCAGACTTCGGAACAAATTGCCGCGACACCGGGCATCGATAGGTTGGAGTTCGAAGGTTACCACAAGCCAGCTCGGTGTCGCATCGTCCCGGAACTGCTAGGCTGTGCGAAACCGAACAGCGCGTACCACTGACAGTCTTTAGAATGCCCTGCGTATGGTGAGATTGAGAGATGTGGGCCGGGTGGTATCCCTCATCCCGCTGTGTTTGAGGTGTCTCGGGACCTTATGCCGCTACACCAATTAGATACCTGTTTGACAGGGCTTAAGCAGCAAGGAATCTCGGTTAACCAAGGCATAGATGGAGAGAACGGTTCTACTTTCGAAGTAATGGGTTTCACGCTGACGGCGGAGCAAATAGTCGAGCTACACCAGAACGGACAAATGGATGCGAACGGGATAAAGGCGTTC
>Ga0210394_10004971_pt1 | contig 15156 bp, 13 predicted proteins | sample IncBWC12MmetaG_FD_160121 | JGI IMG/M metagenome (GOLD analysis project Ga0210394, IMG submission 160121) | Forest soil microbial communities from Barre Woods Harvard Forest LTER site, Petersham, Massachusetts, United States - Inc-BW-C-12-M | ecosystem: Environmental > Terrestrial > Soil >... | reverse complement strand
AGGCGCCGTTCAGTATGGCGTGATGAAGCTGGCGCGGTGTTTGCCGAGTTTGCAGTCTTGCTGCCTCTTGTCGTCACCGTCGTTTGTGGTTCGATTGATTTTCTCTATGCGTTTTATCAGTGGAACTCTGCGGCGAAGGCGGTGGAAGTCGGCGCACGGATTGCCGCGGTTTCGGATCCGGTCGCGGTCGGTCTCAACGGTCTGAGCAATCAGGCGGTCTTAAACGGCGCGGTGCCGGGCGCGCAGATCCCATCGTTTGTTGTCACATGCGGCGACGGGAGCTGCGCCTGCGCTGGCACCTGTACCGGGCTCGCTGGGAATATATTCGATGCCGCCGCCATGAACCGCATCGTGTTCGGCCGCGGCAGCGCAGCATGCGGCGATGCGACGTCCTATTACGCAACCGGCATGTGCGACGTGCTGCCATCCATCACGGCCGACAACGTTGTCATAGTGTACAGCCAATCAGGGCTTGGCTATGCTGGCCGTCCCGGCGGACCGGTTCCTACGATTACGGTGTCGTTGCAGCACATGCAGTTCAAATTCTTTTTCCTCACTGCGCTTTTAGGCGTCAATATTGCGATTCCTCCCATGACCACGACCATCACGGCGGAGGACCTTTGCTCCGCCGGACGCGTCGAGGCATGTTGATCATAAAAGCGGAACCGTGGCGATGCCGGTTTACCTGGTGCAAGCGGCTACCCAAGGCGGCGCACAATCCGCGATCACCCAGCGTCTCCGGGCGGCGATCCCCGATCTCAGCGAAGTGACGTCGCTCGAGGCAACGCTGAAGTCGGGTGGGCGCGCAGAGCGGAGCGATCGTCCGATCGTATTCGTCGTCGTGCCGCCGGGCGATCACGGCAATTTCGATCGCTTCGTCGACATTGCCGGCCGATACGGCGGCACTCTCTCGCTCATCCTGATCAGCGAGGAGATTTCGGCCAGCGACTACAAGCGGCTGGTCCGCAGCGGGGTTGCCGACTGGGTTTCGGCGAATGCCAATGCCGGCGAGGTGATTGAGATCATCGCGCGACTCCGCCGCGAGGGCGACGCCGGCGCTCTCGCGGCGCGTCCCGCCGGCAATCGCCCGGTGACTATTTCATTTGTTCCGAGCGCTGGCGGTGTCGGCAACACGACCCTCGCCATAGAAACCGCCAGTCTTCTGAACGCCGACACGACGATGCCGCGGAGAATCTGCATCGTCGACCTTGATTTTCAGACCAGCCATGTGTGCGATTATCTCGACAGCGAGCCTCGACTGCACATCGCCGAGCTTTCGGGCGCCCCGGAGCGCTTGGACGCGCATTTACTGGAATCGTTTCGGACGCGTCATAGTAGCGGTATCGACGTCTTCGCCGCGCCGCGATCGAAGTTCGCATCGGAAACCCTCAATATCGACGTCTTGGACGCGCTCTTCAGCATGATCGCCACCCGCTACGATCTGGTGTTGATCGACTATCCGTCGGTCTGGTTTCCGTGGACGGCACAGATTATCGCGGCTTCGGACGCAGTCGTAATCACCGGCATCAACACGATCCCGTGCCTTCGGCAGGTGTCCGAAACGCTGGTCCTGGTCCGGTCCTGCGGCTCATCGGCGCTGCAAATCGGCATTGCCGTCAATAGATGCGAGCGCACCATGCTGGGTTCGATCGCCCGGCGAAACCACGTCGAGATGGCCTTGCGCGACGAGCGTATCTTCTTTATCGGGACCAGGCCGGAGGCGGTCGAGAGCATCAATATGGGGCTACCCATGACGCTTAGTGGGGCCGCCGGCAAGGTGCGAAAGGAGTTTGCTCCCTTGGCGGAGTTTTGTGCCGGCGTGAAGTCGAGCCACTTTATGACGGCCTGACAAATTTTCATCGCGATTCCGGTTTTGGCTGCCGGTGCAAGGGGTTGCAGGCGCTATCGCGGTTGAGGCGCGGGCAGCGCGGTCCCGTCCGGGAATGAACGCCTAGAACTTGTGCGTCGCACGCATTAGGGTTCGCTGGCTGGAACGCCCCCCAAATTGCAGTGCTAAGCTCCGGAAACGACATCGAGGGTACCATGAGTTTTCTCTTCGGCGAGACCGCAAAGGCCGATCGGCGACCGACTAAGACGGCCGAGATTAAGGCGCTCCGCCCGGAGGCCGCGGTCGCCGACAAGGATCGTTACAGCGAGCTTATGGCCCGCCGGCCGGCTTTGCTGGACGAGAAGCTCAAGCTGCATGCGCGCATCATCGATGAGTTCAATCTGGCGCTTTTGGAGAAGCTATCGGCGGACGAACTGCGGCGTGAGGTGCAAGCCTACGTCGCCAATTACATGCGGGCCGAGCGCATATCGCTCAATCAGAAGGAACTGCAGGAGTTCACCGGCGAGGTTCTCGCCGAGATGATCGGGTTCGGGCCCATCGAGCCGCTCCTCAAGGACCCGACAGTCAGCGATATATTGATCAATACCCACAATCTCTGCTTCGTCGAGCGCTTCGGCAAGCTGGAGCGCGCCAATGTCCGTTTCAAGGACGAAGCGCATCTGCTTCGCATCATCAATAAGATCGTGTCCGGCGTCGGCCGCCGGGTCGATGAATCCTCTCCCATGGTCGATGCCCGCCTGCCGGACGGTTCGCGCGTCAACGTTGCTATCCGCCCCGTGTCGATTGACGGACCGCTGATGTCAATCCGCAAGTTCGCCGAGCGGCCGTACAACGTCGGCCGCCTGATCGAGGTCGGCACGCTTTGCCCGGCAATGGGCGAGTTGTTGAACGCGGCGGTGCGCGGGCGAACTTCTCTGATGATCTCCGGCGGCACTGGCACCGGCAAGACGACGTTGCTCAACGCATTGTCGCGCTTCATCCCCGATGAGGAGCGTTTGATTACCATCGAAGATGCGGCGGAGCTGCAACTTCAACAATTGCACGTCGGACGGCTCGAAACGCGGCCGCCCAACATGGAAGGCAGAGGAGAAATACGGCAACGCGATCTCGTCAAAAATGCGCTGCGGATGCGGCCCGACCGTATTATTATCGGCGAGTGCCGGGGCGAGGAAGCCTTCGATATGCTACAGGCTATGAATACCGGCCACGAAGGCTCGATGACGACGATCCATGCCAATTCGCCACGCGATGCGCTCAAGCGGCTCGAGCAGATGGTGGCGATGGCGGCCATGGGTCTGCCGGTGGCCAGCATCCGCAGCCAAATCGCCTCTGCGATCACGCTGATTGTGCAGCTACAGCGGCTTCCGGACGGCCGCCGACGACTGATCGGGATCGACGAGATCAGCGGGATGGAAGGCGAAGTCATTCAGATGCATGAGATCTTCCGCTTCGTGAAGGAACGAACCGACGCCAATGGCCATATCGTCGGTCATTTCGCGGCGACCGGAGTCCGCCCGCAGTTCTTGCGGGACCTCCTGCCCTACGGGATCGAGCTGCCGCCCTCCTATTTCGAGCCGGATCGCCGCTTATGACAGGGGTAGTTCGGTGAGCGATCTGTCGATCATCTTTGCGCTAGTGTTCCTGGCCGCGACGTTCGCGATCTACGGGTTCTATTGGGTCTTCATTTTCAACCGCCGTGAACAGCGGGTGATCAACCGCCGGCTCGAACTGGGTCGGCAATTGCGCAATCCCACCGCCGTTCTCGCGACCTTGCGAGACGAGCGCGGCATTAGAAACGTCAGCAACCCCTCGCTGCGTCAGCTCAGCGATTGGCTCACGCAGACCGGGACCAATATGACCAGCAGAAATTTTTTGTTGGCCTTCGCGGCTATCGGCCTGATCCTAACGTTTGCCTTCGGCGCGGTCGTCGGCTTTCTTGGTGCGGCGTTGCTCGCCATCGTGGCGACCGCGGCGATCCTGGTTCTCTATCTGGTGCGTCTGAGAAACCGGCGCATCTCCGCTTTTGGCGAACAATTGCCGGATGCTATCGACATCATCGTGCGCGGCGTTCGCGTCGGACTGCCGTTCACAAGTGCCGTCAGTCTTGTCGCCCGCGAAATGCCTGATCCGGTGGGTACCGAATTCGGCATGCTTGCTGATGAGATCGGCTTTGGCTTGGACCTGCGAAGCGCCCTCGACAACCTCTACCGGCGGGTTGGCCAAGCCGATCTTCTGTTCTTGACCATATCGGTCGGTGTTCAGGCGCAGACCGGCGGTAATCTCGGCGAGATTCTTTCACGCTTGTCGCGCCTGATGCGCAGCAGGGCCAATATGCGATTGAAAATAAGGGCGCTGAGCGCCGAAGGCCGCGCCTCAGCGATTACGTTGTCCGCTTTTCCGTTCGTTTTGCTGTTCTTGGTCAATCTGATCTCACCGACATATTACGGGGCAATCCGATCGAACCCGATCGTCGAGCCGGCAATCTATCTTGGAGTGTTTCTGCTGATTGTTGGAAACCTCATCATGTATCGAATGGTCAACTTCAAATATTAGACGAATGGCCGACTGGACACCTCTTATCGTCGCACTGTTGGCATTTTGCGCGATCAGTGGCGTGGTGTTTGTGGCCGGCCAATATTACGTGCGCGCATTGCGGTTGCGGCGGCGCTTGCCGGTCGCGCAAGGGTCGTCGGCGGAACTGGAGGTCGGCGGCAACATCGCGCGTTTGGTGGCGCGGCATTTCGACGAAAGGAGATTTGGCGTCGACGATACGCTTCGCGGCAAGCTGAGGCAGAATCTGATCAAGGCTGGCTATTTTCGCAATGACGCCATCAATTTCTATGTCTTTTGGCGACTGGTAGCGGTGGTATTGCTACCAATTGCGGCCTACCTCGTGCTGGAATTGATGTTTCCACGGGTACAGTTTGCCAGCCGTTTGACTATTGTTGCGATTGCCATCACCCTTGGCATAGTGGGTCCAGACGCCTTCATCTCGCGTAGACAGCGCGTATTGAGCAGCGAATATCGGATCATCTTTCCCGATTTCCTCGATCTGCTTGTGGTCTGCATCGACGCCGGCCTGACGCTTGAAGGCGCGATAAATCGAATTACCGGCGAAATCGGCGACCGACGGAGTCGCGTCTTCGGCATCAACTTGGCGGCGATGACCGCCGAGATGCGGGCGGGGCGAAGCTTCATCGACGCGCTGGGAGCGTTGGCCGAACGGGTCATGATCCCGGAAGCCCGGTCACTGGTTGCACTATTGCGGCAATCCATGGAACTTGGCAGCGACGTCGGAGACGCCCTTCGGGTCTTCGGCGACGAGATGCGCGACAAGCGGCTGTTACGAGCGGAGGAACAGGCCAATAAATTGTCGGTCAAAATGATATTCCCGCTCGCTTTGTTTATCATGCCTGTTGTGTTAATGGTGATCCTACTGCCGGTGGTTATTCGCCTGTTCAATGCGTTCAGATAGGCATGATGGTTGCGAGGGGGACGAGTTCGGTGGGGGTATGAGTGCGAGCTTTTCTAGCCCGAAGTCGCGTTGTCGCAGGCGGTCTCTGGGTGGCCTTGGCACTCCCGCTTGGCGGTTGCTTGACCAATGACCCCGCTCGCCCCGATATCGACGAAGGTGTGCCGCCAATCAGTACCGCCAGCGTGCAGCGAGACGCCGACGTCCAGTACTATCCCTCAGACGACCCGTTACGGCTCGCCATTGAGCACTTCAATCGCGGGGATTTTGGTACCGCTGAACACTATTTCCGCGACGCGGTCGAAAAAGCGCCCAAGGATGCTTCAGCCTGGATCGGGCTAGCTGCGAGCGACGACCGGTTGGGTCGATTTGACTTGGCCGATGTGGCCTACGACCAAGCCGTGCGGTTGGTCGGCGATACGACGGCGCTGCTCAATAACCGAGGCTACTCCTACATGTTGCGCGGCAACTTGATCGCGGCACGCAAAGACTTTCTCAAAGCCTACGAGCGGGAGCCCGGCAACCCGATCATTCGCAACAACCTCAAGCTTCTCTCGTCCAGCGCCCGATACATCGAGCGGGCTCCCGGCGCCATGCAGGGACCCGACCTGAACCCGCGAGATTAACGATTGAGCTGCACCAAGTCCGTGCTCAGCGGATCGGAGCGCTTTACCAGCCCCAAGAATTCCCCATAGGGATTTCCGTTGCTGATGGGATTGGCCGGCAATACGAGAAAGAACCGGCCGAACGCCGCAACGGGAACGCCTTGGGCGTCGTTGTGCATGGGCACAGGCGTGCTGCCGCAATTAATGATGGCCGCGGCGATGACGCGACGACCATTAACGCCCGGCGGCGCACATCGTGGCGCTCCGATTTCACCTGCGAGGGAACGGTCAGCGAGAAAATTCATTTCGTAGTTGTAAACTTGGTATCGGCTTATCGTGGCTGCGCTGATGCATCCTGGCGGCGGCGCACCCTTTCCTGGCCCGGCGAAATGCGCAACGCTCCAATAAACGGCGCAATTCCAAATGCCGTTACCGACGTCCACATTGGTGTCGAGCATTCCGTCGGCCCCGATCATATTCTGGTCGACCGGCAATGCCGTAGCATTTGGCGTCGGCATCGGCCAATTCGTGCCCATCGGGATGGCATTGCACCAATTGACGTTGCCGACCGCGATGAAGCCCTTGCGGACATTCTGATCGGGCGCATAGATACGGCAGGAATTAAATCCGCCGGCATAGATATCGAAACGGGTGTTCAGCCCTTCCATGGCAGGTCGGTCGTCGCTGGGCAGCAGATTAACGCCGGAGAGCCGGAAGCAGGCCCGCAGCCGCGGTGCCGCGAGCGCCTGTGGCACGCCATACGCCGAGCCAGGGCCGCATGCCGAGACAGGGTAAAAGCCGGTGGCAGATGCGACATACCCGATGCCGCCGGCGCCATAGCCGCGGTTATTGAACTGGCTGCCGGCAAGCCGAACCAGGCGACGCTGGCTTACCGGATCTTGACTGGCCGCCACGAGCGCTTGGGTCGCCTGGTAATTGGTCATGCCTTGCGTTTCGAAGGGATTGCAAACGTAAAGTGGGCTGATGTTGCAGACGATCTGGTCATAGCCAGCGACGGCCTGTGCGCTCAGGCTGATATTAAGCCGTCCGGCGGCCAGCGAGATCGGAAAGATCGTTTGCATGGTGACCGGCGTCACGGAGACCTGCACATAGGCTGCCAGGGTCGGATCGTCGGTCAGATTGGCCGACGTCACTGGGAGGTCGTCGCTGGCGGGCAGCGATTGTAAGAAATCGATTCTGCTGGCTTGGGCGGTTTGATCGATTCCCGTGCCGGTCACGGGGTTTGCGACGAGGCTGCGAATGGCGGCTTCCGCCCGGATGATCGAATCTGGCCGCCGGTCGAGTTCCGCTGCGCCGGCAAGCGCCAGAGCGTCGGCGCCGTTTTGCAACTGCGTCTGCGCGCTCATTAACCGGCTACCGTCGAGCGCCAGCGCGGATAGGCCGATGATAACGGCGAGCATCATTGCTAGGTAGGGGATGATTGCGCCGTCGCGATCGGTCCAGAGGTTTTTTGCGCGCATTGACTAGGCTTGAGACAAAAGCTAACGCCGCGGCCAAACTTGACCGCGGCGTCAACTAACATTGTTGCACCAGGACAAGCGAGTCCGTCTTAACCGACCCGCAAATCAATCGTCACGACGGACGAACACTGGTTGCTCGCCCCGCTCATTGGGCGAATAGATATTAATTCCGTTGGCGACCGGAACGTAGACCTGATTTTTATCTGGATCTGCCGCGACGGAGTGGGCCCCCACGGTTGAACTTGTTTGCGTCACGACCGTCTGGTCCTCTTCGCCATGTCGCGAATCGACCACTCCGAGAAACTGATCGGAGAGCGGGGCCGATGAACCAGGTGTGGAGTTGGCGAAGAAGTAATGCCCGTCGCGCGGATTGAACCAGATTTCGTCAGATCCGCCCTCGTTGGCAAGCACGGTGATGATGTTACCATTCTCCTCGTTAATCAACACAGAATTCCGCACCCCACCCGGAATCGTTTTAGCATTGCAGCCGAGCGCGATTTGGGGAGCCGGTCCGATGGCCATGCCCTGCGGTCCAGCACAGTCGGCGACCGGAATATCGAACGTCTGCACAATTCTAAAATTGTGCGGATCGATCACCACGACATTGCCATCCTTCGTGTCGTTGCCGGGACCATTCACCTCCGGAAGGTTCAGATAGAACCTACCTTCACGATCATTCCACTGGCATTGTTCGATGCCGTTGGTCGCATTGGGGCCGTCGCCAGACAGGCCATCGAATTTGATTTTTTTGACGATCTGATACGTATCGGTCGAGATGAAGCTGATGAACGGGGGCGAATCAGCATCATTGGCGAACAGGACCAGGTGATCGCGCTGATCCCAGCACCCTTCGTCGGCCCGAAGGGTTCCGCCGGTCGAAATGGTTTGGAGGAGGGTTCCTGAGGGAAAGGCAAAAATCTTCACAGTACTGTCGCCATCACCTACCCAAACTTGGACATGATCCTCACCGTCGTGCTCGTGATCGCGCTCCCCGACCGCAATCTGAAAGCGATCGCCGTGATCGGCGTCCGAATGGACGGTCAGCAGGCCATCGGGCCCGTTGCAGGCGTTGGGAGCAACACATTTAGTTACAACGCCGGTAAAATCACCAGTGCCTATAAACGAAAGGGCTTTGGTCTTCGTGTCGATCACGGCGACCGCTTTCTGACTGCGATCGGCAAGGAAGTAGGTGTGAATCGATGGATCGACGAAGCCGATGTCGAATGACGCCAAGCCGGGTAGGCTCACCGTTTGGGTTAAGACGAACACCTCATCGGCGACTGCCAGACTTGGCAAGCCGAGCAGAGCTGCTATGGCGAAGTAGGTCGCACGCCTTACTTTTCGTCGACTTCTGAACTTATCAACAAGTAACATGACGCAACCTCCCTGTTGCAGAATCTTGAGTTCGGATTTCTTCCGGACCCAAGCGACGCCCCTTACTCCCACTCGGCCGTAACGCGACGCGGACCATCACCGGCCGGCGTACGCACCCACAGAGTGGCCCACCATGCCCAAGCTGGCGCCGCCACTTTACGGGGCGCCGTCCAGCCAAGGCGAAGTCTAAGCGCAATCACAGATTGCAGAGACTATCCGCCGATGTGTGTGTTTTCCCTCCCAGGTTCTTTTATTCGTTCGATTTATCGTTCCTCAGCCATAATCGATTTGCAAGAACACTATGCGACAATATGTCAGTTCCCAGTGATGCGTCCTCCCCCCTTGATGAACTTGGCATGAACCATGCTTCTATGCGCGCGAAGTAGGAGCGGCCCTAGTCCGATTATTTCTTGGAAAAAGTTGGGGCGTTTCACGCTCAAGCTAGAATTTAATACCGACGCCGATTATTATGGTTGCCATTTCGCCAGACCAGGGAACCGTTGAGATCGTCATTTAATGCAACGGTGGTATGCTGTTTTTGGGGGCATCTCCTCGTTCACAAATGAGCGCAGGCAAAAGCGACTTGCATTTCCAAGCTGCCGCAAAAAGCTTGGAAGTCGTCATCGCATATGGACCTTGGCTGAATTCGCCGTTCAGTATCGCATGCGGAAATTTCTAACACACGTTCAAATCCAAAAAACGGAGCTGGATGTCCTCCCGCCAGCGCCAGGTTAGCGATCTGATTGGTGGATTGCTAAAAGCGCTTTCGTAGACAAGCAGTCCGGCGTTCCTTTAATGTGATGAAATATTTACGGGCGAATATCTACCCTCGTGTTGCACTGAGCGGCCGCCTGAACATTAAGCGTCGATTGCCGTCGCGCGCGCATGAGAAATCGTTGAGGAATTTCGGCGCATGAGTAAGGGTTGGTGGATAGCCGCCTCGATTCGACGCGTTGCGAAGGACTTGGATTAGGGCTGTTCATTGTTCGTCGGGCCGTCGACGTGCTCGGACATCACATCACCGTCAGCTCCGTCGTTTCCAAGGGCTCGCGCTTTTCGATATTCGCGCCAAGCGCCCGATAGCACTCCAAGCAGCGAACTGAGTTCGACGCGTTCGCGAGCCCGAGTGATCCGCAAGACCGCATTCATCGGATCGATTCATGCCCATCCCTCATGTCAGCAAGGGACTCAAAGATACGCCCTGTGATTTGATTATCATTTCCGCTGGATACGCCGCTTTGGCGATTTGATGTTGGCCCGGGGTTGCGGGCAAAGCCAGTCATCGGCTGATGGATCCCCAAAGCCGCCAATGAAAAGGCTTGCAAAGAGGTGTTCGCAACTGGATCGACGAGACGCGCGCCGCATGCTGGCCCGCTTTCGCAATGAGGGATTTCGCGGAATTTCAATTGAACATGATCTTTTCCGAAAACCGGTGTCCACTTTTCGAGATCGCGCCTAGCTGAGTTCGGCAATCGACTCGGCGATCGAGTCAAGCGCCTTTTCAGCCGCGCTCTGACTGACCGCAATGGCATCGGCGGCGCGGTGAAAATCGAGAAAGCTGATATGCCCAACGCGCGGGGTAATATGCACGTCGGGCGGGTCGCCGGCCACCCGCATCCGCGTCAGGCGATCCTGCATGATGTTGAACGCCTCGACCATGACAATCGAAAAGGTCGGCCGCGCTCCCGGTAATGACTTGGCGCTTGAGCGCGCGTTCGGGCGCCGAACATGCCGCGTAGGCCGAGAAAGCCGTTGCGCGACTTCGCGACCGCTGCAAAGGGGCTCCTCATCGTTCTCGTCCGAACCGTGCTGGCTCGCGATTGTGGCGCCGCGGCCGAAGCTATCGGCATTTAAGTTCACCGCGATAACGACTCGGGCGCCGAACGCACGCGCGATTGAGACCGGCATCGGATTGACCAGTGCGCCGTCAACCAGCCAAAAGCCGCCAAAGGATACCGGCGGAAAGTTTCTCGGCAGCGCGTACGAGGCGCGCAACGCCAGTGCCAACGAGCCGCGCGCCAGCCAGACTTCGTGGCCGGTCCCTACCTCGGTTGCGAAGGCCGCGAAACGAACCGGCATATTCTCGATCGAGACCTTACCGACCGATTCCTGAAGCCGGGCCGCCGGCCGTCCGCCGCTGATCAGGCCGGAGCCGCCGATCCTGACGGTCTCGAGATAGCTGATGATGTGGCGACACGTCAGCGAGCGTGGCCAGGCCTCAAGCCCATCGAACTGGCCGCTCGCGTAGCAGCCCCGGCGATCGCAGTCCTCGCATATCGGCATGATACTCGGAGGGGTTGAGCTTCAAATGACTGCATATTTGGTGTCGCGGTACGGCGGCCGAAGTTCGCACTTGGCAAGGATGTTCCACCGTTCGTTTGTCGTGGCAGCGTATTGGAGAACTGCCCCAGTATGGCCGGTCATTTTGCTAAGTAGAGGCACATTTGCAATTTGCATTTCCGGCTTGACCTCAATCCGCACTACGCCTCGCGCTCAAGCATACAACTAGGCCTTTGTTTTGCCGGCCTTTTCTTTTAGGCTCGTGACCAGCCGAAGCTTGCCTGACCGTTCGATTTGCCCCTCTGCTCTGATGTGCCATAATCCAGGTCGGCGAGGAGCGAGTGGAATACTCGCATCACTCCCGGGTCCACATGGGGGCCGCGCGGAGATCATTTGGAATGTGCGATGGACGAGATTGCTCTGCGCGCCATGGAAGAAGAAGAAGCGAAGCGGGACCACTTTCATTCGGTCCTTGCCAGAATGGTTTCGGCAGTCACCGAAGACCACACTCAATTGCGAACATTGATCTATGAGTTTGCTCGCAGAAAACTAAGGAAAGATCTTTTTCGACAATTCGAGGACGGTGATTGGTCCGAGATTGAGAGGCGAGTTTCCACGTTGGAAGCTGCCATTGATCGGGTTGAAACAGACTTTTCAAGCGGCGCCCCTCAATTGTCCTTCGAGGGTGAACAGGCTGCAATCGGCGGCAGTTCCGGTCGGCCGACCTCGACGTCGACTGCACTGCGTCCAATCTCGCAAAGGGAGTGGATGATTGGGAGTTATAGCGGGCGCTTGCCATCCTTTCTTGCATCGAAAACTTATGACGTACACTCGCAGCCCATCGTGACTGTAACGGAGCAGAATAGATCCCCTGCGAGCGTACGTCTTAGAAAATATTTACGATCGAATATTTCGTGGACCGTGCAACTGACGGCAGCTGTTGTCTTTGGGCTGGCGATATATTCCGCCGTCGACAATGAATCGGTCCTACACTTTCTACATGCGCATCGAATTGGTCGGGTGGCAGATACCAATCTAAAAGATGCGAGCAGAACTGCACAGGCTCCGGCGCTAGCCGCGAATGCAGCTCCGCGGTCAGGAGTTTCCAATATTCCGCTTCCTAGTTCGTATGGAGTATACGGCCTCAGCGACGGCAAACTGACGTCGCTCGATTTGTTTCCCCTCAAAGTTCCCGACTCTCGTGTCGCAATGTCTGCGTTGATTTCGACGCCTAGCCAGGCACATCTGCCTGCGGGCCCCTTGCAGTTTGTCGTCTATCGGCGCGATCTTGCTAGCGATTCACCTGATCGTGTTGCGGTTCGCGTCGTAGCTCAAGTCAAGCGGGCGCTGACGTTCGGGCCTGGAGGCAACGCTACATACACCAATGTGGAACAGTCTTGGGTTGTTCGCAGTATTTCATACGACATGACTGTCACACCAGTCGCTGACAATCCTGCGATGGTCGTGATCCGCCCCCAGCATGCCGAATTTGTGTTTCCGGCCGGCAGATATGCTTTGGTTGTTAAAAAAGAAGCATACGATTTCACAGTCGACGGACCGATAGGTGATCCCGCGCACTGCGTCGAGCGTACGGACGCTCTAGGATCTGCGGTTTATTCGGAATGTCCCGTCTCGCCACAGAAGGCGCGTTGAATTGGCCCCGGGGCAGGTGCAGCTCGATTATTTATCTCGGAAAAAGTGTGGTTTCCACCAATTCACAGATAGCATGTGCGGCCATGATATGAATCTGTTGGATCAATGGGGTCGCGTTTGAGGGTGCTCGGAGCGCAATATCGCAGCATTCCGCGAGCTTGGTGTTGCCGCTGCCGGTAAATCCAACTGTACGAATACCGATAGCCCTTGCAGCGCAAACGGCGGCAAGGATATTTGGCGACCGGCCTGAGGTGGAGATAGCGACCAAAATATCTCCTGCTCTGCCCAGCCCTCGGACCTGCCGGGCGAAGACTTGTTCATAGCCGTAATCATTGCCAATCGCAGTGAGAACGGAGCTGTCGGTGGTCAGCGCGATGCCGGCTACGGGATCCCGATCGTAATTCAAGCGGCACACGAACTCGCCAGCAATGTGCTGCGCGTCGGCTGCACTACCACCGTTCCCGGCAAACAGCACTTTGCCACCGGCGCGAAGACAAGCCATGATATGCGTACTGATCTCGACGAGTGTCTCGAGAAAGTGATCGTCCTCAATTGCGGCGATAACCACATCTCGTGACTCTGACAGATGTCTCGTAACGATATTTCGCGCTGCTGCGCTCATATTGCCCTCACACATGCTGAATTACGAACATACTCTGCAGACATCGCACTGATGTGCCCTCGATGCGGTTCGGACATTCCAATCAACTCAAGTGCTTGTTGACGCGTTCGGGACAAACCGCTTTTTTCAATCCGCAGAATCAGAGTTTGGACGAATTTTGACTGCAGCCGGCGCCTGGGCGATCTGGCTCATGGCGCGAACGGGTTTTGGTCGCAACAACACGGCGAGAGCGCCCGCACACATTGCTATTGCATCGACGATGAAATCGCTGAGCCGGGCATGACGCCCCGGGACGAACAGTTGCGCAATTTCGACGGAACCGGCGAACAGCGCAAGAAGTATCGCGAGAGAGGCATATTGCAATTCGTAAGCTATGCCGAATGCAAATCCAGTGACTGCATAAATCACGAAATGTTCGATTTCATGCGGCACGCCGGTTTCGGGGCGAAGGCTGGGGGGAACTACCGACAGAATGATGATGGCAGCCGCTAGCGTCCACGAGGCCATCTTGGCTACGCACATAAGGCGCGATCTCGCGTCCTTCCGCTCTAAAAAGGCTTTCAGGCCATCCAAGGGTTCGCTCCGGTTGCGCTGCACCATCACGAATGATCGACCAGCGCAGCATCTGTCAAGCACTATTCTTCGCGCAGTTCATTACTATCGGAATATAATAAATGCCGAGCACTGAGACAGACAGTAGACTATAAAAACCGCAATTTATCGCCTTCAATAACGAGGCAGGTCAGCCTGCCGGTCGCGTACGCTCCGGTGTCTATGTTGATACGGTTGGGACGTACATCCGGCTGCATGACAGGCGTATGGCCGTGGATGATGAACTTTTCATAGACATCCTCGTGTAATAGAAAATCTTCCCTGATCCACAACAGGTCTTCTTCGTGTTGATGTTCCAAGGCGACCCCCGGACGCACCCCTGCGTGGACGAAAAAGTAATCTCCGCAGGTGAATGACAGCTTTAGGCCGTTAAGAAATTGGCGATGAGCCTCCGGAAGAGCTCGATTGAGGTTGCTCGCGAGTACAATGCGCTCCTTCTCGTCGGGCACCAGCGATGGACCAAGGCCGTAAGAGAGTATGGTGTCCAGTCCCCCATAGAGACGCCAGTCAGCAAATATTTCTGGGTTTTTTAGGAACTCCACGAAATAACTTTCGTGGTTACCCTTAAGAAATACGGACGGATACTGAAGTGCGCGTGAGACTAATAAGTCTAGGACGTCACGCGAGAACGGACCGCGATCCACATAGTCGCCAAGAAACACATGTACCGACCGGTCGGCTGGAAATTGACCACTCTCTGCGTCGATACTCTCGAATACGTCCGCAAGCAGATCGGCGCGCCCGTGAATATCGCCAATTGCATAGACTCGCAACCTGTCCGGCAGGCGGGCAGTCGGTAACGGCTGAGATCGCGATCGAGGTTTCCAAATCACGTGTTTGATCCTACGGTCGCGACAATCTCAGGTTCAGTTCCGCGAAACGAAAAACAAACTTTGATCGTAAACCCGCCATCGTCTTCGTCCGAGCGCCTAATCCGATATTCAATGATTGAACGGTTGGGACCCTAGTCCTTGCTGCGGTTTTACATTCTGCTGAGGCCTTGGGAATCGTAATCTTGTAGATGGTTAATTCCCAGAAAGATACCCTACCGAAATGTTGCGCAATTAGCGAGAATTGCCATAGCGGCCCGAACTCCATCGAAGAGGTTTGTCAGTATTTATCCCACTCAGTCGCCTGGCTGAGAGGGACATCATGAAGTGGACGATAAGGACAGCTCTGGCCGCCGCGCTGGCGATCGTTGGCAGCGG
>Ga0210394_10004970_pt1 | contig 15161 bp, 13 predicted proteins | sample IncBWC12MmetaG_FD_160121 | JGI IMG/M metagenome (GOLD analysis project Ga0210394, IMG submission 160121) | Forest soil microbial communities from Barre Woods Harvard Forest LTER site, Petersham, Massachusetts, United States - Inc-BW-C-12-M | ecosystem: Environmental > Terrestrial > Soil >... | reverse complement strand
ATACCCCAACGCGCTGAGTTGCGCCCGGAAAGAATCATCCGACTCCTGGCTATCGCTTTGGCTAACAGCGCGACGCGCCGCCTTCATGCGGGTACGAAGCGCCGCCGTGAGAGGCCGCGCTCCGCGCTCGAGCAGCGAGAGGTAGGGCTGGGACACGCCGAGCAGGGATGCCGCGTCCACCTGCGTCAGGCCATTTCGCTTTCGCCAATGCTGGAGGGTCGCGGCCATCCCGTGTCCGTCCTCATTCTATCATGTAATATTACAAAACCGACCCTCATCGAGAACGGGACGTAGATTTTATCGCCCTCGATGGTTTCAGCTCGCGCTTCAATGAAGCGATCATGTCCTCAGCCGTGTTGAATGGTCCAGCGATGCGACCTTGCTTCACTTCTTCCAAGGCTTCCTTCAGCCGCGCATCGACCAGCCGGCGCTGCTCCGGCGTGTACTCGTCGTCCGTGTTTGGGAGCTTGGGAAGGATAGTAATGACGCCGCCGGCCGCCTTGATTTCGAGTTCCTGCCCGCTCTTAAATCCCGCCGTCCGCATGACGGCTCGCGGGACCACAAGGGGCGTCTTGTTATCGTTCTTGGGATGGCGACCGTCATAACTTTCACCCTCACGATAGCAGGAGGGCGGCAGCGGATATGCGTGAAGGCGGGATTCGTCCAGCGAATGAGCATCAGCCTGGGTGCAGGCGATCGATCAACTCGCGAACAGCATCATGCTCGATGAATTCGCCTCGATCCGCCGCCGCCAAGCCCTTGCCGACTTCTTGCAAGAACCAGTCGTCATGATCGATGAGCCGCGCTACTGCTTCCTGGACCAGCGTCTGAACGTCGCGACCTTGCTGTGCGGCGATCCGCGATAGCTTCGCTTGCAGATCGGGATTGAAATGAATTTCCATTCCGTCAGTCGATGGCTACTTCGAATTTTGGCCCTTCGTTAATTTGCCGGGGACCTCGTTCTCGTCTTCGTCGTTGAACGCTGCCTTGAAGGAGAGGTAAAACAAGCACGCTCCGCCTAGGGCGAGAGGCGCTGGCAAGCCAGTCCAAGTACACAGATCGCCTACGTTGAATGCGCCGTAGATGAGGAACAGGGCAGGGACCAACGCGCCAGCGGCACCCGCTTTCCCGATCAGAACTGGCATCGGCCATTCTCTCCTGCCGCCTTTCTTGCGGAGATGATCAATCCGCAAAAGCGCAACAAACGCCAAGACTATCGACAGAGCCGTGGCGCGCCCGACGTATTCGCTCATTTCCTCCAGTGCGAGATGATGACCCAGGCGGAGAAAATCGAGAGGACGATCCTCACCACAAGAGCCTCGGTCCTCTCCCAACTGGCGAATTGTCTTTCTGTCGTTTGCTGCACTCTCGATACCCCTCCACTACAGTTTACGCCACTCTCCGAAAAGCCAGGAGCCGGCACTGCGGGATCCACCCCGCTATAATGGAGTCGGTGACACTTGTGACTTTCCGACGCTTCCTGCGCCTGACGGCGCATCTTCAAATGCTGCCCATCCTCGAAGGCGGTGAGGAAACCCTTATCGGCGGGCAGGCGGTGATGGAGGGCGTCATGATGCTGGCGCCGCATAGTTGCTGCATCGCCGTGCGCAATCCCCAGGGCGAGATCGTCACTCACGAGCACCCGGTTACGAAGATCGCCGACCGTTATCCCATCTTCAAATATCCGGTCTTCCGTGGCTTGGGCCGCATCGGCCAGACCATGGCGCTGGGCGCCAAAGCCACCAAGTTTTCGTTCAACACCGCGCTCGCTTCCGAACTCTCAAGTTCAAAGGCCGCCACGGACGGCGAAAAATCGGGCGAGATCAGCTCCAACATGCTCACGCTGGGTTTCATCTTTGCCTTCCTGATTTTCATCCTGCTCTACAAATTCATTCCGCTGTACCTGGCCACGCAGATCGGCCATCATGTTTCGGCGCTTTCCAGCCGCTTCGCCGTCAATATGACCGACGGCCTGATCCGCATCGGCATCCTGCTGGTTTATTTGTTCGTACTCTCGCGCCCCAAGGATATGCGCCGCATCTTTGAATATCACGGAGCCGAGCACAAGGTGGTGTTCAACTACGAATCCGGCAAGCCGGTCAGCGTGGAAAACGCCCAGAAATTCACCACCTTTCACCCGCGCTGCGGCACCTGCTTCCTGCTGGTGATGCTGGTGATCGCCCTGATCGTGAACGCGCTGCTTCCGTTTGACGGCTTCATGGCCAAACTGGTGGCGCGCATCGCGCTGCTGCCGCTGGTGGTGGGCTTGAGCTATGAGCTGATCCGTTTCGCCGCCCGGCGGCAGGGCACGCTGATGGGCCTGCTCACGCGCCCCGGCCTGTGGCTCCAGCGCATCACCACCAAGCCGCCGGATGACGGCCAGGCGGCGGTTGCGGTCCACGCCTTGAACGGCGCGATGGAGCTCGAAGCCAGGCAGGGCGGCAATTTGGTCGTCGCGTAACTCAGGTTCCTAGCCATGCAGTATCGTCCCAAACTCGATGAGATGGAGCGCCGCTATGAGGAGCTGACGGCGCAGATGGCCGATGCCTCGGTCATCAGCGATTCGGCGCAGTACCGCAAGGTGACCAAGGCGCAGAGCGAACTCGCGGACATCGTTCTCAAGTACCGCGAGTGGAAAGCGGTCAACGAAAATCTGGAACAAGCTCGCGCCATGCAGAATGATCCCGAGCTTGCCGAGATGGCGCAGGACGAGATCCTGCACCTGCAACCGCAATTGGAAGAGATCGAGCAGGAGCTGAAGATCGCGCTGCTGCCGAAGGATCCCAACGACGATAAGAACATCGTGCTGGAGATCCGCGCCGGCACCGGCGGGGATGAAGCCACGCTCTTCGCCAATGAAGTCTTCCGCATGTATTCACGGTTCGCCGAAACGCGCGGATGGAAGGTGGAGGTCACCTCCGCCAGCGATTCCTCCGTCGGCGGCCTCAAGGAAGTGATCGCGCTGGTGAGCGGCGACAAGGTTTACAGCCAGCTCAAATACGAAAGCGGAACCCATCGCGTGCAGCGCGTGCCCGCGACGGAGCAGCAGGGCCGCGTACACACCTCCGCCATCACCGTGGCCGTGCTTCCCGAAGCCGATGAAGTGGAGATCAAGCTCGAGGCTAAGGATGTGCGCATCGACACGTTTTGTTCCTCCGGCCCCGGCGGCCAGAGCGTGAACACCACTTACTCGGCGGTGCGCCTCACCCACCTGCCCACCGGCACGGTGGTTTCCTGCCAGGACGAAAAATCGCAGATCAAGAACCGCGCCAAGGCGGAACGCGTGCTGCGTTCGCGCCTGTATGAGATGGAGCTGGAAAAGCAGCAGGAGAAGATCGGGGCGGAGCGGCGCAACATGGTCGGCTCGGGCGACCGCAGCGAGAAGATCCGCACCTATAACTTCCCGCAGAATCGCCTCACGGATCATCGCATCGGCCTGACGCTGCACCAGCTCAATCTGGTGATGGAAGGGAAACTCGATCCGATCATCGACGCGCTCACCGTCTACTATCAGAACGAGGGGCTCAAAGAACCCGCTCCGGTGTGAATCTTCAGCAGCGAACGCGCCGACTGGATGGGACTCCCTGGTGGGCGAAATATCGTGATCGTCCCAAGTTTTCGCGATGCCACCCGTCTACTACTGACTGCTAGCCCGCATGTCTCACGAGAATTTGGACAGGAGTTGTGGCGCACGCACACTTGCGTGCCGCGTCGGCATTCTTGCCGACGCATGCCCACGACATTGTGTCGGCATCCGAAGTTAGTGTCGAGAGGGTCTCGACACGGCACGCGTAGGCGCGTGCGCCACATCGCCTGTGCGGGTTGTGAGAAATGCGGACCGGCGGTTGCGGAGCATTTAGTTCCGAAGTTGGCAGGTCGGAGACCTGCCCCACAATGAACCTCCACACCGCCCTGCTTCAGGGTCAGCAGCTTTTGGACGACGCGCGAATCTCCGCCCCGCGTCTGACGGCCGAGGTGCTGCTCGCCCACGCCATCGGTTGCGAGCGGTCGTGGCTCTACGCACATTCCGATGAAGAGTTGCGCGAGGTGTGGTGGATTCACTACGGCCGCTACCTTCACGAGCGCATGCAGGGCAAGCCGACGCAATACATCACCGGCCGCCAGGAGTTCTACGGCCGCGACTTCCTTGTCACTCCCGCGGTCCTGATCCCGCGCCCGGAAACCGAGCACTCCGTCGAAGCGGCACTGGCGCTTGGCGCCGACGCTTCGGCAATCCTGGATATCGGCACCGGCTCCGGCGCCATCGGCGTCACGCTTTCGCTCGAAACCCGCGCGCGCGTCATCTGCACGGACGTGTCCGAAGCTGCCGTGCTCGTGGCCGCGAAGAACGCCCGCCGCCTGGGGTCCTCCGCCCAATTCGTCGTCTGCGATCTGGGCTCGGCGTTCGCCTCGAGGGCGTTTGATCTCGTCGTCTGCAACCCTCCCTACGTTCCCGGCGCCGGCCAAGAAAACGTCCAGCGTGAGGTCCGCGATTTCGAGCCGCACATTGCAGTCTTTGGAGGGAGCGACGGCCTCGACGTCTACCGCCGCCTGATTCCCGAAGCCGCCCGTCTGCTCAAACCCGGCGGCCGTTTGATTATGGAAATCGGCTGGTTGGCCGCGGATCAAGTCGGCGCTATGCTGGGCGAGTGGACCAACGTGGAGATCAAACCGGACTTGGCCGGGATTCCACGCGTGATCGTGGCCACCCATCCTTGAATGGGGCGCCCGTAAGGCGAACGTTCTTCCATCTCGACATGGACGCCTTCTTCGTCTCCGTCGAGGAACTCTTCGATCCATCGCTCAAAGGCAAGCCGGTGGTGGTGGGAGGCCGTCCCAATGAGCGCGGCGTGGTTTCCGCAGCCTCCTACGCCGCTCGCAAATTCGGCGTGCATTCCGCCATGCCTCTGCGCACCGCCTACAAAATGTGCCCGCAGGCGATCTTTGTCGAGGGCCATCGCGAGCGCTACCGCGAATACTCCGGCCGGGTGTTCGAAGTCTTGAAGCAGTTCACTCCCACCGTCGAAATGGCATCGATCGACGAAGCCTATCTCGACCTCACCGGCACCCAGCGTCTGCACGGGCCTCCTCTCGCCGCGGCGCACAAGCTGCACGACGCCGTCCATCGAGCCACCCATCTCAACTGCTCCATCGGCGTCGCGGCTTCGCGGATGGTCGCCAAGGTCGCCTCGGATCAGGCCAAGCCCAATGGCATCCTGTGGATCATGCCGGGGCAGGAGGCCAGCTTCCTGGCGCCGCTCGACGTCCGCAAAATTCCGGGCGTCGGCAAAGTCACGGAGCGCAATCTTCACGCCTGCGGCATCCGCAAGGTCGGCGACTTGGCCGCACTCGATCGATCCTTCTTGAAGGAGCGCTTCGGTGAATGGGGCCTCGCGCTGGCGGGCAAGTCGCGCGGGGAAGACGCCGGAGGCTGGTTCGATGAGGATATCGGCGAAGGCGGCCCCAAATCGATCAGCCATGAGCACACGTTCTCCGTGGACACCGCCGACGCAACAACGCTCGACGCCATGCTGGTGCGGCTCGCCGAGATGGTTGCGCGGCGTCTCCGCGACCACCGCCTGTTCGCCCGCACCATCCAGATCAAGCTGCGCTATTCCGATTTTTCGACGTTCACGCGCGCCCGCACGCTCGATCGCGCCACGCAAATCGACGCCGCGGCAGCCGCGGCCGCCCGCGATCTGTTCCACAAGGCTTGGAACGGAAAGCCCATCCGTTTGCTGGGCGTGTATGCGCAATCCCTTGATGCCAGCGAGGGGCAAGCCAGCCTGCTCGAGGAAGACAAGACCCAAGCCTGGCGCAAGACACTGCAAGCGGTGGATAAAATGCGCGGGAAGTACGGCGATGAGATTGTATCGCTGGCGTCCGGCATGAGCGCGGCGTTCCGCGCCCGCGTGCATGAGAATCCCGAGAACCTGCCCGGCAAGGACCCTCGCGACGAGCGAAAAACGGGGACGCCATAGCGTCCGCATTCCGGGCGGCGGCAGGCAATCGTGTCCCCGCTTTTCGCGGCGATGTGGCGCACGCGCGCCCACGCGTGCCGTGTCGAGACTCTCTCGACACGCTGGTCGCATGTAGACAGTGTGTCGGCGCCAGGCGGCGCCAGGAGTGGCGACGCGGCACGCACGAGTGCGTGCGCCACATCAGCTCCAACGAACGTTTGCGAGGAATGCCGGCTAATGCGTCATCGCGTAAAGGATCGCGTTCACGCCCAGCCGGATTCCCAGCGCTGAGAACTTTTCCGGATACCGTGGATCGTCGGCGTACTCCCAGGAATCGCCGACATCCGAGTTAAACCAACCGATGATCCCGGCTCGCCCCTTCTCGTCGTACATGCCGACCCAGCGCCCATGCGTCCCGCCGTTCTTCGATCCTTCGCGCAGGTGCCCCTGGCCGACGATAATGTAGCGGTCGTCCAGATCGTACACGGTGTGGAAAATCTGATCCTGGTCCGGCATATCCACCAGGGGCCGCTCCGGGAAAGCGAAGTGGACGCGCCTGTCGAATTCGCCATATTCATCGGGGCCGTGAAAATCGTCGCCGATGAAGAAGCCGCCGCGCTCTACATACTCGCGCAAGATCTTGCCTTGCTTCTCGGTCAAGCCCCATTCGCCCGCTTGTACGGCGTAAAGGAACGGATAATTGAAGACTTCGTCGCCGTCTTCCAGATCGACGCTCTGTTCCACGGAACGGGCATTCACTCGCGTCAATCGCCGAACGGCTTGAAGAAAGTGCCGATCCGCGCGCGGATAATCCTGCGTCCACAGCGACAACCCGAAATGATAATCGCCCGTAAACCGGCCTGTCTGCTGATAGCCGTCCAGAGGGCCGCCGGGAAACATCAGCCGCGCGAAAACGAAATCGGCATTGTCTCTCCAGTCGGCCGGCAGCGGAATGTCGCCCGCGTAATACTCCGTGCCCGAAAACTCCCGGAACGGCTTCTGAAACGCATACAGCGTTCCGAAGAACAGCAGCACGCCGCCGGCAAGGAGCGTCCCGAGCCGCATGATTTAGGCCGATCCGAGCGACGCCAGCGTCCGCTTCACGATGGCCACCGTCGGCCGCGCCTCCCCGAAATGCCCGCTCGAGATTTTGCTCATCACGGCCCTCCCGTTCGGGAAACGTGTCCCGACGGGCCGATTTTAGCACGCTGGGCGGCCGGCTGATTGCCGCTTCGCGGCCATCCGCGCCTCTACTAGTACCAAGTTGCGAAAGTTCGCGTATGCCGCTCCCTTACGGTCGCGGTTCGGTAAACCCTTCTAAACCGCGCGCGTTAGCAAGCGGTCTTAAGGATCGATCACACGCTAATTTCTGCAACTTGGTACTAGAACGTGATTCGCGCGACGATCATTCCGTTGCGCGGCGCATTATTGATAATGCCCGCAACACCGGCGCCTCCGATCGAAGTGGTCAAGCTGGTATAGGATCCGAAACCGCTGGTGTAGTTGCCATACTGGTTGGTTGCGATGGTTGCCTTGATGTTGCTGCTGTTCGGATTGTTCAATACCGCCCGGTTGAAAATGTTGGTAAACTCGGCGCGGATATTCAGACTCGCTCTTTCCTTGATTCGGAAGGTGCGGCCGAAGTTCACGTTTTCGACCGGATGGCGCTGCGCCCGGTAGTCGTTATAGTATGCGGCGGAGGTGCCCCATTGGCCGGGCGGCGGCTCGACCCAGGCGGCGGGATTCAGAACCAGGGTCTTTTGCGGATCAAAGCAATGGCAGTTCAGATTCTGCAAAAAGAGAGGCTGTCCGGGAACGCGGTCGTCGAAGGTGGTCTGGCCCAAATACAGCGCACCCAGAGTCGGCGTGGTGTTGGATTCCACGGGAACCTCGAGCGGGAGCCCGCTCGAGTATTTCAGAAAAACGCCAAAGGTCCAATCCCGGGCGAACCAGGAGGCTGACTTGCCTCCAAAACTGTTTCCCCAGTTCGCGCGAGGCGTCGTGTAATTCGCCGAAATGTTGAACTGGAAGGGCTGATCGTAGATCGATAGGTACTTATTGTTATTCCGGTTGAAGACGTTGTTGAACACGGCGTTGCCGGTGCTGCCGGGGTTGGGGTCGCGTTCGGCGCCCAACGTCAGGGTCTTCGACCAGGTGAACGTGCTCACCAGGGACAACCCATGCCGAAGGCGCTGCGTGGCCTTCATTTGCAGCGCGTCATACCAGGTCTTGCCCAGCGGATCCCAATACGTGGCGACGTTGGTGTACTGCGGATATGGACGCAAGGACTGGGCCACGGTCTGAGTGAGCGGGAAGCCCGGGTAGGGAGCTCCGCCGAATCCATTCTGGATGGCCGTGGGGGAGTTGAGCAGCGAAGTCAGTATCGTTTGATCCTGCGGGTTGGTGGCGCTGAGTCCGTGCGCGGCGAGAATCTGGGATGTAACCGCATTAGTGTTGAGCATCCCCGGCGAGTCCCACCAAGCCCCCCGGTTGCCTACATACGAAGCCTCGACGGCGGTGCTCCTGAAGATTTCGCGCTGAACTCCAACGCTGTACTGAAACTGGCGTCCGGGACGCCCGGCGTTCTGATCGACCAGCGGCGCGGAGGCTCCCGGAGTGGGGAATCCCGTGGGATACTGCGTGGGGCTGTAAGTCGGCCATGGCGCCGGATCGACAGATTTCGGGATGCCTTGCGATAACGTCGTGATCGGAAAGCCGAATGTGGGCGAGGCGATGCTCACGGTGGAGCCGGCGAGCCCTGAGGAAGCGTTGTTGTTGCTCTCCGTGCCGTCGTAAACTAATCCGGCGCCCACCCGGGCGACGGTCTTGGAATTGATCTGATAGGCGAGTCCTAACCGCGGACCAAAGGCAAAGGGATAGTTGTGCGCCACATCGCAATGGCAGGTCCCCTCATAAATCGTCCCTCCGGGGAGTCCGGCTTCCGGTTGGATCGCCGTCGCGGAAAAGAAGGGCGCGCGGCCGTACTGCTCCTTTAGATAGGTCGAATAGTCGTATCGCAGGCCGTAGTCGAAGGTGAGCTTATGGGTTATTTTCCAGGAATCCTGAATGTAATACCCTTCTTGATGCTTTCCCAGCCGCGGCTCCGTCGGATTGGAGATGCCCATGGTGCTGACCTGTCCCAGCAGGAAGCTGGCGTATGCGAAGCCGACGTTGGCTCCGTTCACGGTAGTCGTTTGGAAAGGCTGGCCGGTGGTCGCCTGATTGATCGTATACGAGCCGGCCGTGCCGCCGGTGTTGATGGCCGGATATCCGTGGATTTGCAGCTCGGCGCCGGCCTTAAAGGTGTGATTGCTCTTGACCTTGGTCACGCTGACGACAAACGAGGGCCGCTCCGTGATGTTCTCCGTATTTCCCGATCCGCCCATGCCCACCATTCCACCCGTGCCATTCCCCGCAACCATGCTGGAGATGGCGGGGAAAGCGGTGTTTACGGTGGCTCCGCACAATCCTACTTGTTGACAGGCGTTGTAATTCGGCAGCGCGCCCGCCGCGTTCACGTTCGGCACATCGAAGTTGACCTGCTGATAACCCCCGCCCAGGTGCAACAAAAAACTCGGCGTGACGGTGTAATCGTAATTGAGCCGCTCCGTGGACGTATTGGTGAAGGTTCCCAGCGCGGTGATGATCGGGTCCGGCATGCCGTCGTTCGCGCCGAAGGGCGGCCCCGGCGGCACGTTCGCGGTGCGGTTGCGCGACCAATAGAACGACAGCTTTCCCTTGGCCCCTATCTGTTGATCGCCTTTGACCGAGGGAACGGTGGTGACTCTTCCGCTGGGATAAACATTGATGAAGTTGTTGACCAGGGAACTCGAATTGGCTCCCTGCGGCATGGGGATCAGGTTCTGGATCTTTACCGCCACCGGATCGAACCGCGTGACCGGAATGGCGTTGTTCTGGAATTGCGTCCGCACTTGCTTGCCATTTACGGTCGTCGTCGTGAGCGGATCGTAAATCATGCCTTCGAGCATCGTGTTTCCGAGCGGATCGACGCCGATATTCTTGGGCACGGAAGGAGCCTGCGGAATCGCCGTGGCGAAGTTGCCTCCGCGATACGCGGTGGTGGGAACGGTTTGCGTGTTGGAGACGGTCACCTTTTCGCGGTACTGCTCAAAGTTGAAAAAGAAGAAGGTCTTGTTGTGGCCGTTATAGATCTTGGGAAGCCATACCGGACCGCCGATGGTGAAGCCGTAGTCGTTGCGCCGGTTGCGCGGCCGCACGTTCGGCTGGCCCGTAAAGAACGGCTCCGCCGCATTCAGGTCTTCATTGACGAAGTTATCGTACGCGCTGCCGTGGAAGCGGTTGGTGCCCGATTTCATCACCAGATTGAACATCCCGCCGCCGACCAATCCATACTCGGCCGCGTAGTTGCTGGTTTGAACCGTGAGTTCCTCGATCGAGTCCACGCTGGGCGCGTTTTGCCCCGCGACGCCGGGGGTGCCGCTGTTACTGGCGTCCATTCCATCGATGCGGTAGGCCTGGGTGTTATCGGGAGTGCCGTTGATGCGCACCTCGGCGTTGGGCGAATAGTAAGTGCCCGGAATCAACAGCAGCACGGCGTTCGCATTTCGAATGCCCTGGCTGCCGGCCTGGCCGCTTCCAATGCCGAGAATAGGAAGCGAGTCCATCGTGTTCAGCCCGATGTTGTGGCTTAGCTCGCTGGTTTCGGTATTGAGAAGAGACGCCTCCCCGGTGACCGTGACGGACTCCGTCGCCTGTCCTACCACGAGAAGAATGTCAATGCGCATCACAATCGTAGCCTGGACCACCAGGCCGGGGTGGCTGTACTTCTTGAATCCCGAGACGGCGGCCGAAAGCTCGTAGGTTCCGGGCGGCAACTGCGAGAGCGTGTAATTGCCGGTGGAGGAGCTGAGGGTGTCGAATACCGCGCCGGTTTCCGTGTTCTTGGCCTGGATCGGAGCGTTCGGAACCACGGCTCCGGCAGGGTCGGAAACATCGCCGGTGATCGAGCCCCGGTCGGTCTGGGCGATTAGCGCGGAAGCAAAAAGGAGCGCCACGGCGAGTACACGCATGATCTCACTACCCCCCAAATGTTGTGGAACAGAAAAAGCTGGAAGGGAGTCTATACCCAGGGAGGGTTCGTGTCAAGCGCCGGAAGTCGGCCAAAATTGGGCCGGAATTGCGCCGGTGGCATCGTTTGCCGCTTCCATGCCGCCGTCGATGGGAATTTATTGAGGTTAGTCCGGATATCTCACACTTCGACGACGACGTGGCGCACGCACTCCGTGCGTGCCGTGTCGTGACTCCTCTCGACACCCTGTTGGGGCGCAGACAGTGGAGCCGGAGCAAGGCGTCGGCAAACGTGCCGACGCGGCACGCAGGAGTGCGTGCGCCACGTTGCCTGCCCGAATGCCTGTGAGAAGTGCAGGTTACCCGGCCGCTATTTCGCCGAACAGGGCTGCGGGTCCCAGCCGCTCGCATCGGCCATGAGCTTGAAGTGCGTGGTGGTCGTGAAGGGCGTGCTGAGATACTGCGGGTCCTTGACTTCAGTGGTCACCACCAGCCACTGATCCTTGTTGGGAGCGGTGATGCGGTCGTAATACTCGGTCAGAACGGCGTTGCCGCTGTAGGGCACTCCGTTCTTGCGCAGGTAGCCGGGCAGCATGCGCGTGGTCACCACTTTCAGATCGCCCGTTCGTGGCGCACCTCTTGCGACCGCGGCGTTTTCCCACTCGGCTACCGAATAGCCTTGCCATGAAGGCGCCGAATCCGCGGGAGCCGCGGCGCCTTGAGCCGCGAAGTGAAACACGCGCGTCTGCGTGCCGGCGTCGGTCTCGATCTTCATCGTCGTATCGTTGTCCCAAGTGATGTGGAGGCGTCCCGGCACGCGCATCAGTGCAGCAGCGCCGTAGGACTTGCATTGCGCTCCGGCGGCTTCGTCCTTGGCCGGGTCCCACTCCGCGGCGACCCTGCGGCCTTCGCCGTTCATTGGGACTCCGCCGTAACTTCCCTTGGGCGGAGTGACCATCCGGTAACGCCAGTCTTCGGTGACCAGCGCAACCCAATAGCCGGTCATATCGATCGCCGCCGAGGTCCGGGCATTTTGCGCGGCACCGCCGCCGCCGCCGCGACCGCCTCGTCCGCCGCCGCCCCGTCCGCCGCCGCCGGCAGGAGGCTGAGCGTAGGCCGCCACGGCAAGAAAACAAGCCGCGCCGAGCAGCGCCTTATAGAAGGATTGCCTCATCGGCAGGTCCGCTCCCTGTGGTCGCGGCTCGGTAACGGCTTCTGAGCCGCGACCAGAGCGAGCGGTTGAACAGTTATTCGCGACATGCAATTAGTCGATCGTTTCGCCGGGCTTGGTGCCCCAACCAAATCCATCCGACTTGCGGTGCAGCGTTTTCAGCGCGCCTCGAAAATCCCCAGGCGTGCGCGACGGATTGATGGTCACGGTGACTTCATCGCCGGCCACCAGCGTATCCCGCTTAATGCCCGCCTGGCCGAGCTGCCCGGAGGAGCGCCACTCCAGCGACCAGCGCTGCATCACGCCCTTTTCGTCGGGAACGTCGATTTGCAGGAATGAATGCGGATTCCGCAGCATCAGTTGCGCGATCTTGCCTTCCAGCTTGACGTCCTTGTCGGCGTAATAAGTCGCTGAAAGAGAGTGATGCGCGTACGCCCGCGTGCCTGCCAGGAACGCGCCTGCAGCAACAAACAAAACAGCAAGTCTTTTATTAACCAATCTGGGTTTCATGTGATGGCTCCCGCTTACTTCTTCTTTAGACTCTTGTACGCCGCCTCGATAAACATATCCGTGGTCCATGCACCTGTAGTCGAGCCATACAGCCCGTCATAGTCCATGGTGGGCTTCGCGGCCTTCACCTGTTCGAGCGTCATGCCCTTCTGAATCATATCCTGAATACGGTCGCGCATGATGGCGACCATGTTCCGGTAGTTGGCCACGTCGCCGGTGTCGCAAAGACGCCCGTGGCCGGGAATGATCATGGTGCCGCCCTGCGACCGGAACTCCGGAATCGCCAGATCCAGAATGCGATTCAGCCCGTCCAGAATGCCGTTGATGCTGCCGCCCTTGTCCACTTCGATCACGGGATAGCTATCCGTGCGCAGGATATCGCCGGCGCTGATGACATCGGAGTAGCGGAAGAACACGATGCTGTCGCCGTCGGTGTGGGCGGCGGGCAGGTGAAAAATCTGCACGCCTTCGCCGTTAAAAAACTGGCTGAGCTTGTAGGAGGCCGTGCGGAACGTCTCGGTCGGCCAGAAGGCGTCCGGCACCGGAGTCTTGCCTGCCACGCTGGGCTCGCTCATGCGATGGAGAACATTTTCATGCGCGATGATCTCGGCGGTGGGTGTCACGCCCACGGGAGGAAACGTAACGCCGACGATCTTCGATTCGGCGGGCAGCTCGGCGAGCCTTTCGTTCCCACCGGTGTGATCCGCGTCGATGCTGGTATTGATAATGAAACGCACCGGCTTGGGCGGCGCGGGCGAGCTGATGATGGAGTTGAGCGAGGGGCTGGTCCAGCCCGCCGGCGTCTGCGCGCAATGCAGGCCGAGGCAACGATTTGGCTCGGGCGACGCGGTGATGGCGGTGGCAAGTTGGAGCACGGTGGACATCACCTTCGCGACCATATCCGCCGGGCCAGCGTCCACTAATAGGATGCCGTCCTTGCCGATCGAAGCCGTGATGTTGCCTCCCGCGCCCACTAACATATAGACGTTCCCCTGCACCGGCAGCACGTGAATTTGCCCGTCCGGCGCGGGCTTGGGCGGAGACGGAGGCGTCCTCGAAATCGGCTCGGTCTTGGCCACGACGGCCGTGGGGTCCTTCAGCTTCTTGCGGAACTCGGGATAGATGGACTCCGCGCCGCCTCTGGCTCCAATCGGCGGAATGTCGTCCGCGCCGAGATTCGGGTTCTGCCCCGGCAGAAAATGCGGGACCGCGGTGGAAATATTTTCTTCGCTGACGGTGCAGGGATACAGAGTCAACTGCGTGTGCGGGTCCAGTTCATAATGCGTGGTCTGAATGAACGGCTCCTCCAGCCACACCGGGTCGGTGACGATCATGGTGATCACCATGTAATCGGCGTGCCGCGTGATGTACTCCATCATGGTGGCGTTGTCGCTGAAGGATGCGCCGTTGCGGCGGAGGTAGGCTCCCTTGAGATGCGTGGTGGTGATCACCAGGATGTTGCCTTCCCACTTGCCGGTGGAGAATCCCGACCAGGAGTGCGGCGCGTAGTCCGGCGGATGCGGACGACCGTCCATGTAGATGGGCCGTTCCAGCGACCGCAGATACTCGAAATGATATTCGGAAACTTCGCGCGAAACGGGATCGACTTCCTGCGAAACACGGACTGCTCCCAGCGCGCGCCACTGGTACGGGCCGGGATGGGGCCGGCATTGAAACTCCGGGAGGCTCCATTCGGAGTGGTCGTGACTATCGGCCTTCATCCTGCCCGCTTCGTTCAGCGGAATGCCCTGGTAGTCGCCCAGCGGCGGGCCGCCGGAGCGTTCATAGGAATCCTCGGTGATGCGGTCGGCCCAAGTGCCGGAGAGATCCACCTGAGCGAACGCAGGCAGCGCGGCTAATAGCGCGGCCAAGGGAAACAGCGATCTGCAATGCGTCCTCATGGTGCCTCCTGAAAATTCGGGTCCGTCCCGCAAGCTATCACACTTGACAAACCTTCCGCAATTCGCCTGATCCCATGGCAGCGATCCCTCCTTGCCATTACCAAGCATTTATTATGGAGTCCATCCGTGAGGCGTGAACGTTTTTCTGCGGGTGCGGATCAAGCGTTAAGAGTTTTTGTATACTGTGGCGATCCGGCAATGGAAATGGAAATCCGGGGAAAAGGAGAATATTTATGAAGCCGAATTATCTGGTGCGAGTGATCTCTCTTCTCGTTCTCGCGTCCGCGGCGCTGACTGCGCAGGTAGCACGACAGGGCGATGTTCCACTGAGAAACTGGTCAACTCCTCTGTTCTGGCAGCCCAACCAGGTGGAGAGGGAAGCTGCGGGGAAAGCCACGCCGCAGCTCCAGTTTTCTACCAATCAGGTATCCACGAGCGCTCTTACCTTCATAGCGATCACGCCCTGCCGCCTGGTGGATACTCGCGGCGTTGCTGCTGGATTCAACGGGATTTCTCCTTTTTCAGGGCCTTCAATACCAGCTCTGGGAACGATCACGATTCCGGTGCAAT
>Ga0210394_10004969_pt1 | contig 15162 bp, 13 predicted proteins | sample IncBWC12MmetaG_FD_160121 | JGI IMG/M metagenome (GOLD analysis project Ga0210394, IMG submission 160121) | Forest soil microbial communities from Barre Woods Harvard Forest LTER site, Petersham, Massachusetts, United States - Inc-BW-C-12-M | ecosystem: Environmental > Terrestrial > Soil >... | reverse complement strand
CCATCGCGCCGTACCCTCTTGCACCGAACACAAGATATTGTGTTCTGAAGTTCACATAAGTCCCATCAGTCTTGCGTTAAGTCACTGGCATTGTTTTCCGCGAGAACACCGCCATTTGTGTTCAGGATTCGGCTCGATAATTATAAGGGAGCGGCGTAAATACCCATGAATACGGTGGTCAAAATACAGCCCAAAGATGTCGGCAGCATTCCGTATCAAGAAGCATCCTTCGACATTTGGGACAAAAAATACCGTCTGACAGCGAAGGATGGTTCGCCCATCGACCACACGATGGACGATACCTATAAGCGCGTCGCGCGTGCGCTTGCCGATGTGGAAACCGAGCAGTGCCGCGAACAGTGGTACGAGTCGTTTCTCTGGGCATTGCGCCACGGTGCAATTCCGGCCGGCCGCGTCACCTCGAACGCGGGTGCGCTGGAGCACAAACCCGCCACCTCGACGATCAATTGCACCGTATCCGGGACGATCCGCGATTCGATGGACGATATTTTGAATAAGGTGCATGAGGCCGGCCTCACGCTCAAAGCGGGTTGCGGAATCGGCTATGAATTTTCGACCTTGCGGCCGCGCGGCGCGTATGTGTCGGGTGCGGGCGCCTATACTTCCGGTCCGCTGTCGTTCATGGATATCTACGACAAGATGTGCTTTACCGTGTCTTCGGCCGGCGGCCGCCGCGGCGCGCAGATGGGCACATTTGATATCGGACACCCCGACGCACTGGAGTTCATTCGCGCCAAGCGCGAAAACGGCCGCCTACGGCAATTCAATTTGTCCTTGCTGGTCAGCAACGACTTCATGAAGGCCGTGAAGAGCGACGGCGAATGGCAGTTGGCGTTTCCCGTAGGCCGGCAGGAATACGAGGCGTACCCGGCAGCCGAGCGGCCTGACCTCGAGGACCGCGCACACTATGTGTGGCGCGAATGGCCGTATTCGGATGGCTATGTTGCCAACGAGGATGGGCTCGTTGCCTGCAAGATCTACAAGACCTTGCCGGCGCGGCGCGTCTGGGATGTGATCATGACCTCGACGTACGATTTTGCCGAACCCGGCTTCATCCTCGTCGATAAAGTGAACGAGATGAACAACAACTGGTGGATCGAGAACATTCGCGCCACCAACCCCTGCGGCGAGCAACCATTGCCCGCATACGGCTCCTGTCTCTTGGGTTCGGTGAATCTCACGAAATTTGTGGTCGATCCGTTCACCGACGATGCGCGATTCGACTGGGAATGCTATCGCAAGGTCGTGAAGGTCTTCACTCGCATGCTCGACAATGTGGTCGAAATCAACGGCCTGCCGCTGGCGCAGCAGCGCGAGGAAATCCGCCGCAAGCGCCGTCACGGCATGGGGTTCCTGGGATTGGGTTCGACCATTACCATGCTGTGCATGAAGTACGGGTCGAAGAAATCCGTGGCGTTTTCCCAGAATGTGTCGCGAGAGATGGCCGTCGCAGGCTGGGAAGCCGCGCTCGACCTGGCGAAGGAGAAGGGGCCGGCGCCGATCATGAACGAAGAATTCACGGTAACTCGCGCCATGCTGCGCAAGCGGCCCGAGATGGTGAAGGACGGCTGGCGGGCGGGCGCGAGGATTTTGGGCCGGGTGCTGCATGCGCGCTACAGCCGCTACATGCAGCGCGTCGCCGAGGCGTCGCCGGAATTGGTGGACGAGCTCGCCGAAGTCGGCGCGCGCTTCACGCATCACACGTCGATCGCACCCACCGGAACGATTTCCCTGTCGCTCGCCAACAATGCGTCGAACGGCATCGAGCCCTCATTCGCGCATCACTATTTCCGCAATGTGATCCGCGAAGGCAAGAAGTCCAAGGAAAAGATCGATGTGTTCTCGTTCGAATTGCTGGCGTATCGCGAATTGGTGAATTCTCGGGCCATGCCGAATTCGCAAAACCCCGCGGAAAAGCTGCCTGAGTACTTCGTCTCCGCTGACGACATTGGGCCGAAGGAACACGTGGACATTCAAGCGGCTGCGCAGCTTTGGGTGGATTCCTCGATATCCAAGACGGCAAACGTTCCCACCGATTACAAGTACGAGGACTTCAAGGATATCTATATGTACGCCTACGAGCAGGGTCTCAAAGGCTGTACGACGTTTCGATTCAATCCGGAAGCCTTCCAGGGAGTCCTGGTCAAGGAAGATGACTTGAAGAACACCATCTACGTGTTTACGCTCGAGGACGGCACGGAAATCGAAGCAAGGGGCGATCAAGAGATCGAATACGACGGTGAAATGCACACCGCCGCGAATCTGTTCGATGCGCTGAAAGAAGGCTACTACGGGAAATTCTGATCATGCCGCCCATCAAAATCGACAAGAAAATCGCCAAGTATCGCGTGCAGAAGCCGGAATCGAAGGAGGCCGGAGCGCCGGCGCCCAAAGATGCGCTGAAGAGCCAGGACAATGTGATATGGATGCACGAGAAACTCGAGCGGCCCGAGGTGCTGATCGGCTCGACTTACAAGATCAAGACTCCCGTATCCGACCATGCCATGTACGTCACCATCAACGACATCGTTCTCAACGAGGGCACGCCGCACGAGCAGCGGCGGCCGTTCGAGGTATTCATCAATTCGAAGAACCTCGATCACTTCCAATGGATCGTCGCGTTGACGCGGGTCATTTCCGCGGTATTTCGCAAGGGCGGCGATACCACGTTTCTGGTGGACGAACTCAAGGCGGTATTCGATCCCAAGGGCGGCTACTGGCAACCCGGCGGAAAATTCATGCCCTCGACAATCGCTGAACTGGGTTATGTCATCGAGCGGCACTTGCAATCGATTGGCTTGCTCAAGAAGCCCGAATTGGACGCACATCAGCGAAAACTGGTGGAAGAAAAGCGTGCTGAGTTCGAAGCGCGGGCCAAACAGACCGATGCGTTCTCGAAATCGCATTTTCCGGAAGGCGCGCAGCTGTGCGCCAAGTGCAGCACCGCGGCGGTAGTGATGCTGGATGGCTGCCGCACCTGCTTGAATTGCGGCGATTCGAAGTGCGGCTAGTGCGTTCGGCGTCTATCGCCACGGGCTCAACCACACCATTAGTGTACAGACCACGATCCATCCGCTGACGGCAACCAGCTCGAGGAAAGCGCGTCCCGGACTGCCCTTATTACGCGTTCGAAAGTCGCGCCGCTTGCCCGGCGGCCGATCGCGCACATTCAAAACTGCGCAACTGACCGCCGCACCCGATGCGCATACTGATATCGAGAATCCGAACCACAAGTGCGCCGGCGACAACGCCACCACGGGCAGCAGCACCAGCGGCAGAATCGGCAACAGCGCCGCTGCCAATTTGACACGCACGATCTCGCCAGCCGCTATCGGCGCAGCCGCCACCAATTCCGGCACATCCTCCGCCACCACCGTGAGCCACGACAGAGCACTGGCTGTGAAACCGGCGAGCAAAATGACCAGGCCCCATACCATTGGCAGACCTGTACCGCGCTGCCGCCACAGCACGACGCCCACCGGCAGCAGAAAGATGCTTTGTTGCAGCAACTGGGTCAGCAGCCACGGATCGCGCGCGATCAGGCGCAGCTCCTTCATGATGAGGATCGATTGCCTGTTGCGCCAAAATCGCAATGCGGCGCTGGGTGCCCGCGCCCGTTTGCCGACGCTGACACCTGCGGACGCCTGAGACGCTCGAATAAAGCTGCCGGCAAGCAGCCGTGTCGTCAGCGCAAAAATGACTGCGCAAGCCGTTGCGATCGCCACGGTCGGCGCGACGCCATCCATCAGAGCGATTACCGGTGTCCATAGCGCGCTGTCAAGGGTCGGCGCGGCCGTGGCTAGGCTGCGCGTGCCGAAAGCCGCTGCGCGGCCCGACGATCGCGCCATGATGCTGGGGAGCTGAAACAGCAGAGTAAAAGCGACGGCGATCAATGCGGACATCACCTGTGCAATGACTCGAGTGCGGCGCGCGCCAAACAGGTGAAACATCAGCAATGCCAGCAGCAAGCTCATGCTGCTCGCCAGCATGCTCAAGGCCGGCAGGAGGACATAAGACTTCAGCCACGCGAACATTCCGAACAGGACAAACACATTCGCGAACGGCAGGATGAGCACCGCCGCTTCCAGCGCCAGGGAGGCGGCGATCGATGCGGCCCGGACAGTGATGATCGACAGCGGCGCAAGGGGCGAAGAGAGCAAGAGATCCATATCCCCTCTGGCATACAAGGCTTGTATGGCGATGATCAGTCCCCGCGAAATCATCAGGAGCAATACGCTGGCGCCGCCAAGGGTCGCGTACATCGCGACCGCGCGTGGCGGCAATGCCCCCAAATGCCGAAGCCCGAAAGCCCCCGGAATCGCGATCAAGTGCAACAGCACCAGCAGCAAAAGCATCGCGATGTTGCCGCCGCGCTGGCCGCCCAAACCGCGCCAATACAGCCGAAACTCCTGACGCATCAACCAGCCAATCGACCCTGGCCGCAAGGTCACGCTGGATCGACCCGCGGCCGGGCGACCAGCTCGAGGAAGACATCCTCGAGCGTCGCGCCGGCATGCCCGGCCTTGCCGCGCAACTCATCCAAAGTTCCTTCCGCGAGCAATCGTCCCGATTGGATTATTCCGATACGATCCACCAGACGCTCCGCCACATCCATGATGTGCGTCGTCAAAATTATGGTGCATCCCGCGCGCGCCCGTTCCAACAGCAGGTCCTTCACTTGCCGGGCGATCGCCGCGTCCAAACCCGTCAACGGCTCATCGAGAATCAGCAACCGTGGTTCGTGAATCAAGGCACCCGCGAGCGCGGCTTTTTGCTTCATCCCGCGCGAAAATCCCTCGCAGCGATCATCCCGATGCGCCCACAAATCAAGGCGCTCCAGCAGCTTCCGCGCATTGCGCTGCGCCTGCCCGGCATCCATGCGCCACAAGCCGGCGATGAATTCCAAGTATTCCGCGACGGTGAGTTTGTCGTAGAGCAAAGGCTCATCGGGCAGCCACGCGATCAACTCCTTGGCGGCCAATGGATCGCGCAGCACATCGATGCCGAAGACCTCGACGCTGCCGCGGTCCGGCTTCAACAAGCCGGCAATCATGCGCAGCGTGGTGGTTTTTCCCGCGCCGTTCGGTCCGAGCAAACCATAGAACTCGCCGGCGTTGATGGTGAGATCGATGTCCGCTACCGCAGGTCGCTCGAACCTCTTGTACAAACGGCGAACTGACACTGCGGCAGGCGATATAGTCATCGTCGCTCCCTCGTCTCTCTTCATTCGAAGCGCGCCGGGAGTCTAGCAGGCGTCAGTCCCGGCAAAATCGGTTTTGCGCGGTACTTTTTGCCGGCTACCCGTTTTCAAAACCGCACCTTCCGCATATGCTGAATGCATCAGGGATCAGAAAGCAGGCGAGTAGCACCGCGTGAGTTTCATCACCGCCGCGACGATCGACAAGAATTACGACGTGATCGTCGTCGGCTCGGGCGCCGCCGGCGGGCAGAGCGCCTATACCTTGAGCATGGAGGGCGCCAAGGTGCTCATGTTGGAGGCCGGCCGCAACTACGTGCCCGAACGCGAAACGCCGATGTTCCAAACCCCCGATCAGGCGCCGTTGCGCGGCGGCGCAACGGCAGACAAGAAATTCGGATTTTACGATGCCACCGTCGACGGAGGCTGGACAGTCCCGGGGGAGCCGTATGTGCGGAGCACCGAGGAGCCGGCCGGACGCTTCGATTGGTGGCGGGCACGCATGCTCGGCGGCCGTACCAATCACTGGGCCGCATCTCGCTGCGCAATGGTCCCTACGATTTCAAGCCCTACAGCCGCGACGGCTTGGGATTCGACTGGCCCATCACCTACGATGATGTCGCTCCTTACTACGATAAAGTCGAAATGCTCATCGGCGTGTACGGCAGCTCCGAGGGGCTGGAAAATACGCCGAATTCTCCGCCGGGTTGCCTGCTGCCGCCGCCGGCGCCGCTGGCCAGCGATCTCTTGACCCAGCAGCGTGCCACGCGCATCGGCGTTCCCATCATTCCGGCACATCGCGCCGTACTCACCCAGCAGCTTGATTTCCGGCGCTCGCCCGCCCTGCTGCATCCCGGCAACCTAAAAGCGCAGAAAATCATCGCCGCGGACATGCAGCGCCGTGCCGCGTGTTTCTGGGCTACACCCTGCGGACGCGGCTGCTCGATCCGGGCGAATTATCAGTCAACGACGGTGCACCTGCCGCCGGCATTGGCCTCCGGCAATCTGCACATTCTGACCGACGCCATGGTGAGCGAAGTGCGGCTGCGCAAGAACGGCCTTGCCGAGGGCGTGACGTTCATCGATAAAACCAACGGCAGCGTGCACGGCGTGGCGGCACGGGTGGTGGTGCTGGCCGCGAGCGCCTGCGAAACCGTGCGAATTCTCCTCAACTCGAAAAGCGCGCAATTTCCGCAGGGTCTTGCCAACTCCAGCGGCAAGCTCGGGCGCTATCTCATGGACACGGTGGGCAGCTCTTTGTCGGGCCAGATACCGCTGCTCGAAGCGCGGCCGCCGCAAAACGAGGACGGCGCAAGCGGCGATCATGTGTATGCGCCCTGGTGGCTGTACCAGGAGCAGCGGGCGGGCAAATTGGATTTCGCGCGCGGCTATCACATTGAAATGGGCGGCGGCAAGCAGATGCCGGGCGTCGGCACCATGAAAGGGGCCGAATGGCTGACCGGAGGCAGTTACGGCAAGAAATTCAAAGCGGATGCACGGCGGTACTATGGCTCCTTCGTCGGCTTCGCGGGCCGCGGGGAAATGATTCCGAATGAACACTCGTACTGCGAAATCGATTCAACGGTGAAGGACAAATGGGGTATACCTGTGCTGCGCTTTCATTGGCAATGGTCGCCGCATGAGACGCGACAAGCCGCACATATGCAGAAAACCTTTGCCGCAATCATCGAGGCCATGGGCGGCCGCGTGAAAGACGGCCCCACGCTTGACGGCGCCAAGGCGATCTCGCCGGGCGGCTACATCATCCATGAGGTCGGCGGCGCCATCATGGGCGCCAAGCAAGAGTCGTCGGTCACCAATCAATGGTGCCAGACTTGGGACGTGAAAAACCTGTTTTTAACCGACGGCGCGGTCTTCGCTTCCAATGCCGATAAGAATCCGACGCTCACCATCATGGCCCTGGCCTGGCGCTCGGCCGAGCATATTCTCGATCTGATGCGCAGGAGGGAATTGTGATGGACCGGCGCAGCACTTTGAAATGGATGCTCGCCGCCTCGGCAGCGATGCCGCTTTTGGCGCGGCGCGCGCTTGGCGAGCGTACGGCTGCCGCGCAACCTGAGGGGCGGGGCTACGGAACCGACCCCGATCTCACCAAGATCTATCATCCGGGCGATTTATGGCCGCTGACGCTGACCCGGGCGCAACGGCGCACCGCCGCCGCCTTGTGCGATGTCATCGTGCCGGCAGATGCCGTCAGCCCAAGCGCCTCGAGCGTCGGCGTCGTCGATTTTCTGGACGAGTGGGTGAGCGCACCTTATGCGGATCAACAAGCGGATCGGCCGTTGATACTGGAGGGCCTGATGTGGATGGACACGGAAGCGTCGCTGCGATTCGGCCGGCCATTCGCCGAGCTCGGCGAGTCCTCGCAGCATGCGATCTGCGATGATATCTGCTACGAAAAGACCGCCCTGCCGCAGTTCGCCAGAGCCGCAAAGTTCTTCGCTCGCTACCGCGATTTGACCGCCGGCGGCTTTTACACGAGTCCTGAAGGGCGCAAAGATCTGGGTTATATAGGAAATGTTCCCCTCCTCAAGTTCGGCGCTCCACCTGTCGAGGTACTGCGCAAACTAGGAATCGATCCGCCATCGTCATGAGCAATCCTAAAGGCAAACAAGCTGCCGATCGCCTCGGCGTCGGATTCGTCGGCAGCGGCTTCAACGCGCGTTTTCACATGCAGGGCTTCCAGGCGGTGCGGGACGCCGAGGTGCGCGGCGTGTGGAGCCCGAACGCGGATCACGCAAGGTCGGCCGCCGCGCTGGCGCGCGATCTCGACATCGGCGCCGCGAAGCCCTATGCATCGATCCAGGATATGGTCGCAGATCCGTTGATCGATGCGCTGTGGCTCACCGGGCCGAATCATTCGCGCCTCGATAACCTGGAACAGATCGTCCACGCCATCGAGAGTGGCAAGGGCGCGCTGCGCGGTGTGGCCTGCGAAAAGCCGCTGGCGCGCACCGTCGCGGAAGCGCAGCGCATGCTCGCCCTCGCCGAGCGCGCCGGCCTCGCGCATGGCTATTTGGAGAATCAGCTGTTCGCGCCGCAGATCGAAACCGGGCGGGCGAGAATCTGGGCACGCGGGGCGGCGAGCACCGGCCGACCTTATCTGGCGCGCGCCTCCGAGGAGCACAGCGGGCCGCATGCTCCCTGGTTCTGGCGCGGCGACCTGCAAGGTGGCGGCGTGCTGAACGACATGATGTGTCACTCGGTACTGCTGGTGAAGCACTTGCTCACCCAGCCCGGCGCGCCGCGCGCTTCCGTGCGTGCGCGCCGGATCACAGCGCACATTGCCAGCCTCAAATGGACGCGGCCGCCGTACGTCGCGCGTCTCGCGAAAGACTTCGGCCGCGAGGTCGATTACGCAAAACACCCGTCGGAGGATTTTGCGAGCCTCATGATCGAATTCGAAACCGACGACGGCCAAAGCCTGATCGGCGAAGCCTCGGCTTCATGGAGCTTCGTAGGCGCCGGGCTGCGCCTGTCCGCCGAGCTTCTGGGACCCGAGTACTCGATGTCCTGGAACACCCTGGAGAGCGGATTGAAACTGTTCTTTTCGCGCGAGGTCCGCGGCGCCGCCGGCGAGGATCTGATCGAGAAGCAGAATGCAGAGGTGGGATTGATGCCGGTGGTCGCCAACGAGGCCTCGGCATACGGCTATGAAAATGAGGATCGGCATTTCGTGCGGGTTTTTCTCGGCAAGGAAACGCCGCGACTGACATTTGCGGATGGACTCGAAGTGGTCGAGCTGCTGATGGCCGCATACCAAAGCGCCGAACAGGGCAGGACGCTCGAATATCCGCCGCCCGATCTCGACAAATTCATTCCGGCGGTGGCACGCGGCACCTGGAAACCTCCTTAAGAGAAGGATTGAACATGCACCGCAGGTTTATCAAGAATGCAGCGCTCGGCATCGCCGTGGCCGGCGTGATGGTCGGGGCGCAGCCGGCCATTGGCGCCGGCGCCGGCGCCCCGGCAGCCGCGACAAAATGGCAATGGCTGTTCGACGGCAAGATCAACGACAGTTTTCGCGGCTGGCGCTCGGAGGGACTACCCGAAGGCTGGCATGTTGCGCACGGCACGCTCGCGAAGGACGGGAGTGTCGATGACCTCGTGACTCGCGGGCAATACGGCAATTTCGAACTGACCCTCGAATGGAAAATCGGCAAGCAGGGCAATAGCGGGATTTTCTATCGCGGCACCCGCGAGTACGACCATATCTACTGGAGCGCGCCGGAATATCAGCTCCTCGATGACCAGAACGCGCCCGACGGCCGCAACCGGCTCACCGCCGCGGGCTCGGCGTACGGGCTGTACGCCGCTCCGGCGGGCGTCGTCAAACCATTCGGCAAATGGAACACCGCGCGGATTGTCTGTAACGGCACGCATGTCGAGCACTGGATGAACGGGCAGCTGGTCGTTGCCTACGATTTGGAAAGCGCCGATTGGAAAGCCAAAGTTGCAGCCAGCAAATTCTCGAAGTACCCAAACTACGGAGTGGCGAAGACAGGATTCATCGGCATTCAAGGAGATCATTCCGGCGCCCTGGCGCTGCGCCGCATCCGAATCCGCGAGCTCCCATGACTCAGGCGCGCTTGGCGCTGATGATGTTTCTGCAGTACTTCATCTGGGGCGTGTGGTTCGTAACCATGGGCACCTACCTCGGGCACACACTGCATTTCAGCGATTCGCAGATCGGCCTCGCCTATGGCGCGACCGCCATAGGCGCGCTGGTGTCGCCCTTCTTCATGGGCATCGTCGCCGACCGCTGGTTCGCCAGCGAGAAACTGCTGGCGGCGCTGCACTTCATCGGCGCCGCCCTGATGTGGACCGTGTCCAGCCAGACTGCGTTCGCGAAGTTTTATCCGCTGCTCATTCTCTATGCGCTGTGCTACATGCCGACGCTGTCGCTGACGAATTCCATCGCCTTCCATCACCTGAAGGAATCCAGCAATTTTCCCTACCTGCGCGTGCTGGGCACAATTGGCTGGATAGCTGCGGGCGTCCTGGTCGGCAAGACCTTGCATGCCGATGCACTGGTTCTGCCGCTGCAGATCGCCGCGGGCGCATCGGTTTTGATGGCGGGGTACGCGCTTTGTCTGCCGCGCACGCCGCCGAAGGCGGCCGGGGCGGGTTTCAGCCTGCGCGATGCCGCAGGATTGGATGCGCTGCAATTGCTGAAGAAGAGCGACTTTCTGATTTTTGTGCTTGGCTCCTTTCTGCTGTGCATCCCGTTGCAGTTCTACTACACCTTCGCCAATCCGTTTCTGAATGAAATCCATGTGCCGGAGGCGGCATTCATCCAAACCTTCGGGCAGATCTCCGAAGTGGCTTTCATGCTCGTTCTCGCGACTGCCCTGCGCAAATTCGGCATCAAGGTCATCATGTTGGTCGGCATGCTGGCATGGGCCTTGCGATATTTCGCATTTGCCAACGGCAACGCGGGCAGCGCCATGGCGCTGATCTATGCGGGGATCCTGCTGCACGGCGTGTGCTATGACTTTTTCTTTGTGAGCGGACAGGTTTACACCGATCAGCGTGCCGGTGAAAAGATTCGCGCCGCCGCGCAAGGGCTGATCAATTTCGTGACCAACGGTCTGGGCTATTTCGTCGGCGCTTTCGTATCGGGCGCCATCGTGAATCGCTACGCGACTCGAAATCCGGAGTGCAGCGATGCTGCGGCCGCCGTCCACGCCTGCCTGCAGTTGCAGCACGATTGGCACGCCATTTGGCTGATCCCCGCGACGGCGGCCGTGATTATCTTGGCACTTTTCGGCTTGGTGTTTCGGCCCGCCAAAGGCGTGAGCGTGCGCGCCGCAGGCTAGAGCCCCAGGCCGTTGCCGCTGTGCTTTACTTCTTGGCGGCCCCCGCCGCAGCCGCCTTCATCATTGCGCCCAGCTGCGCGAGCGCCGCGGCGTCTTCCGGGCTGGGCGGACCTGAATTCTTGCACCTCGGGTCGGTACGCGCCAACGCACCGGTCATCGCCCGCGTGAGCGGAATGGGATCGCAGCCGTGGCTGTTATCGCAGATCAGGTCCCATTGCGGCTGAGCCTTGATGTGACATGCGAAGCAATTACCGCCGAATCGGTTGACGACTTCGACAAATCCGCGCGTGCGTATCTTCGATCCGTCCGCGGACACGTCGAGCTCGAAGAACTCCCAGTCGTGAGTGGCCGCGTTGTAGCCTTTCTCACGCTTCACCATCACCTCGGTGGGTACGAGCTGCAACACCGAGCCGACCGGGTAGGGTTCGCCGGTCGTCGATTCCGCCGCGTGAACGGTGCCAGCAAGATTTCCGGCCAGGTTGTCGACATAATAGTGGCGGACATGCGTCATCTGCGTGACGCAGCGAAACGAGCTGTCCGTGATGGCGGGCAGCTTCGGCGCCGCGGGCGCCGCCGCCATGACGGGGCAGGCGAGCAGCAACGCGACGCAGGCAATCCGGATCTTCGCGATCATCATGAGACAACTCCTGGTAGGACCTGGGGTCCAAGTGCCATTTTTATTTGCAGTTGTCGATCTTACAATCGTTAACGGCGGCGCTGCATGCGATTTCGCGGTAAGGTGCAGCCCGCTGTTGAGGTCATTGATTTTGCTCAAGTTTAAGTTACACCCATCCAGTCCACGCCAGGCCATTGCAATGATTCGAGCGGCGCTGTGGCTGCTGCTGCTCGCGCCCCTCTGCAACTGCTTGGCGAACGCGTCCGGCGCTGCCGACCCTTTCGCTCATCCTCCGGAGCTCGAAGCGGATGTGCGCTTTTGGATTCGCGTGTACACGGAGGTCACCACCGATCAAGGTCTGCTGCATGATGACTGGAATCTCGGGCTGGTTTACGAAGTTCTGCGCTTCGACCCGGCGGATTCGCCGTCGCAGCGCGAGCGCAGGGTGGCACAGGTCAAGACGCGCTACGCCGAACTGCTGCGACGCTTCGCTGCGGGCGCCACGGATAATTTGACGGCGCATGAGCGGCGCATTCTGCACGCCTTCGGCGATAAAACCACGCCGGCGCAATTTCGCGACGCCATCGCGCGCATTCGCTTTCAGCTCGGGCAGGCAGACCGCTTTCACGAGGGACTGATTCGCGCGCAGGCCTATGAGGCGACCATTTCGCGGGTGCTCGCGGAGCGCGGCGTGCCCGCGGAGATAGGCGCGCTGCCGCACGTAGAGTCGTCCTTCAATCCCGCGGCCTATTCTCGAGTGGGTGCCGCCGGGTTGTGGCAATTCATGCCCGCAACCGCGAAGCGATACATGCGCGTCGACAGCGTGGTCGATGAGCGCTTGGATCCCTACAGCGCAACCGAGGCGGCGGCGAATTTGATGCTGTACAACTACCGGCTGCTCGGCACCTGGCCGCTGGCAGTCACGGCCTACAATCACGGACCCGGCGGATTGCGGCGTGCGCAAGACGAATTGGCGACCGACAACATCGCCGTGATCGTCAAGCGCTATCAAGGATCGACATTCGGCTTCGCGTCGCGAAATTTTTATGTCGCATTCCTGGCAGCGCTCGAGGTCGACCGCAACGCGGAAAAATATTTCGGCCCAATGACGCACCTTCCCGATGCCGCGAGCACCTTGGTGACCCTGCCCGACTACGTTCCCGTCGATGCACTCGCCAGGGCTTTCAAAGCCGATAGCGGCGCGCTGCGTGTATTGAATCCGGCGCTGCGCCCGCCGATCTGGAGCGGGGCGCGTTTCGTGCCGCGCGGTTATGCGCTGCGGCTGCCGGGCACGCCGCAGCAGCCCGAGATCGCCGCTGCCTGGGCGCGGCTGCCGGCCACGCAGCGCTACGCCGTACAAAGAAACGACGGCGCGCACCGCACGCGGCGCGGTGAGACGCTGGCTGGCATTGCCGCGGCCAGCGGTGTGACCCTGACCCGTTTGCTTGCCGCGAATGGTTGGAGCGCCACGCATGTATTGGCGCGCGGCGACCTGGTGCGCATACCCATGCCGGCGTCGCGCGCGGAAGCCGCCGGGGCTGCGCCAGCGCTCGCTGCCTCGCCCGCCTTGCCCAAGCCGCCCGCGGAGGCCGATGCAGCCGTCGCCGCGAGTCCCGCAGCATCCGAGGTGCCCGCAGTCGCTGCAGCGCCCGCAGTTGCCGCAGTGCCCGCAGTTGCCGCAGTGCCCGCAGTCACCGGCCCCGCCGTGGCCGAGGCGCTGGCGCTTCCCAACGCGACGCCTGAGGCGATCGCGCGGCTGGCGCCGCTGCCGCGAGAACCGGTCTCGCAGAGGCAGGCCGAAAGCACGGCATTATTGCCGGTCGCCGCTCCGACCGGCGGCGCGGATTCCACCGATTACGGTGTCGGCGCGGACGATACGGTGATTGTGCAAGCTGAGGAAACCCTGGGGCACTACGCTGATTGGTCGAAGGTGAGTGCGCAGACGCTGCGCGCTCTGAACAAATTACACAAGAATGCCTTGGTGACGCTGGGCCACAAGGTAAAACTGGACCTCTCGAAGGTGAGCGCGGCGCAATTTGCAGCGACGCGGCGCGCTTATCATCGGCAGTTGCAGGATGCATTTTTTGCCACCCATAGGATTTCCGGTACCGACAATTACACGGTGAAGCGCGGCGAATCTCTTTGGATCATCGCGCAACAGCACTCGGATTTGCCGATTTGGCTGGTGGCCGAATACAACCCCGACGTGGATTTCAACGAGGTTCGCCCGGGGGTCACGATTGCGCTGCCGCGAGTCGAAGCAATCAATCGCCAGTAATGCCGCGGTCGTGCAGATAGTTGGTCAAGGTCGTGCGCGTGTCGCGGCTGGCAACGAAGCTCACGATGGAGCCATCCTCGGCGCGCACGTCGAGCTGCAGCTTTTGGCTGGCGGCCATCAGCTTGAGCAGTGCCACGCTGAGCTCGAAATAACTCGTTTGTCCCCAGGAAGCAACCGGTTGGTAGGCGCCCTGCCCAAGCGCGGGTGCATCGATCGGTACGAGGACCTGCGGGCCGTCATCGAGCACCAGCGTGAGCGCTGCGGGCGCCCGAATATCGGCCATGGATCGATCACTGCCCGGCGCGATGTGGATCCACAGCCCGTACACAAAGGAGCCGCTGCGATCCCACTCGATCGGCCCCAAATAGGCAAAACTCGTGCGCTTGCCAAAAGATAGAATCCCCGTCGAACGGACGCTCGGAACCAGTTCAATCGGCTCCTTGAGCGAGCCCACGGTCATCGCCGTACGATCGTCGGTGTATTCGACCGGTTTGCTGGTCGATTCAGAGGCGCAGCCGGCCAGCAGCTCAATCAGCAAAACCACCGCAACCCGGCGCACGCGCATGCTTTGAGTATACCGGGACGTGAGGTAGAGCCGATTATTGAGTTGCGGCGACTTGGTATACTTGCCAATGATCATGCGATTCGGCCCAATTTGTGCGAAAACTCTGGGAATGCTCGTGATTTTGGCGATCTGCGCGGCGGCAACCCCGCGTGCAGGCGCCGAAGACATCGCCGTCGCCGACCGAGTCGTCGTGCACAAGGCGGAGCACAAGCTATATTTGTACAGCGGCAGCCATCTTGTGGGCGAGTACAAGGTCGCCCTGGGATTGAGTCCCGTAGGTCAAAAGGAGCGCGAGCGGGATTTCAGAACGCCGGAAGGCCGCTACTTCCTGGCGCGGCGCAATACGCGCAGCGAATTCTTCCTTGCCATTCAAGTCTCCTACCCGAACAAGGACGATGAGCAGCGCGCGCATAAAAATGGCTGGTCGCCCGGCGGCTCCATCATGATTCACGGATTTCCGAACGCCCCCAAACATCCGTCGGCGTATTATGCGTCGAACGATTGGACCGATGGCTGCATCGCCCTGTCGAACTCCGACATGGTCGAAGTGTGGATGCGCACGCAGGATAATATTCCTATCGATATCTACCCATAAAAACAGGTGCGGCGTGGAAACCTCGATTCTATCGTCAGAGATGGTCGATG
>Ga0210394_10004968_pt1 | contig 15165 bp, 13 predicted proteins | sample IncBWC12MmetaG_FD_160121 | JGI IMG/M metagenome (GOLD analysis project Ga0210394, IMG submission 160121) | Forest soil microbial communities from Barre Woods Harvard Forest LTER site, Petersham, Massachusetts, United States - Inc-BW-C-12-M | ecosystem: Environmental > Terrestrial > Soil >... | reverse complement strand
ACGATCCCAAAAAATCAGCTGGCGGAGGGATTTGAACCCCCGACCCTCTGATTACAAATCAGATGCTCTACCAACTGAGCTACGCCAGCGCAGCTCAAACCAAAAGAAGATAACAAAAGGGCAACTCGATTGCAAGCCGGTTGTCGAGCCGCGAGCAATTCAGATGCCCAGACGAAATGTTTTGAAGAAACAATTGTACAACATGACAGCTAGGCTCGCAAACGGAGATTCAATCGTTTCGCGTTGAGCGAGGTGACAGCAGCGGAAAACCAACTCGATGCGCCAGCGAAGCGAAACGGCGGTCTGCAGGAACGAAGTAAAGACAGCGAAGATGCTCCGAGGATTCAGTCTGCTTCTGCGGAAGAGGTAAATCGGAGATAGCGCATCGGATTCACGGGGGCATCGTTGATGCGAACTTCGTAGTGCACGTGCGGTCCGGTCGTACGGCCACTCACGCCGACGTAGCCAATGATATCGCCGCGCTTTACGTGAATGCCCGGCGGGACTGTGAAGGTGGACAAATGGCCGTACCAAGTAGCCACGCCAAAACCGTGATCGACGATCACCAGCCGGCCATAGCCCGAATGCAAGCCGGCTTCGATTACCACACCATCGGCTGCAGCGCGCACGCCTTGTCCATATTCCGCGGCGATATCGACACCGGTATGAAATGCGCCTTCACCGCTGAATGGATCAAGACGTTCGCCGAAATTTGCGGTTATGCGGCCTACCACCGGCCACAACGTCGGGCTGAACGTCATCTCGCCCAGGGTAAGTGCAGGCACTAAGCGCGGACCGGGGTTAGTCAACGAAGCGGGGTTGGCGTTCCTGGCGAGAAAGTCGAACTCCTCCAGCGTATGGTCAATGGGTTCCTGAGCCACAGCTCCTTCGCTCAACCCAAATGGGCTCGTGCGCAGATACATGAAGCCATAAGTCATGGCCACTTCGGTGGCCAGCGACTGCAACGACGAGAGGCGCTGATCGGTGCTCTTCACCGTGTCCTGTAGTTGCTGATATTGTTGCTGGAGGTGGTCCTGCTGGCGCACTAGCGCTTCATAATTGCCCACCTTCAATAACATGCGGGTATAGGAGGCGACGGCGGCTGCGATGGTGATTCCGCCGACCACCGACAAGATCATCATCAGATGCAGCACGTAAAGCGGAATGGTAATGCGCCGGACTCGCCCGCGGTGGTTCGAGGCAACGAACAGGGTGTATGTTTGCCGTTTCATAAGCGCGTTTCGAAATCCCGAACTGTCTACTGCCGGCGCTACAAGCCCAGATTGCGGCTTGCCCTGGTGCCAGCGAAGATAACCTGAAAGCTTTGGACCGCGAGTCTTGGTCCGAAAGCGAGGCCAGTCTAGAAAAGACAGTCTCCGGCGTCAACCAAATTTTAGCTGAAGGTGCCAAGCGGTCAACCTGTGCAATAGGTGAAAAATTGGCCAGCTGTTCCTTGGTACCTGGTACTTTCCAAAATTCATAGCGTTGGAAGGAACTGGAATCTCGCCGAGCGGCGTTTCAGGTGCGAGTATAATTTCGTCTGCAAAAAAACCAACCCCGTCATTGCGAATTTTCGAAGACGAGCTGATTGAACGCATACGCCGACGGATTCCGTCGTCCGCAAGCGGCGTACTTCGCCTTGGCATCGGTCATGACGCCGCTGTAATTGGTAGTGCGGATCGCGATTGGGTAGTCACGTGCGACCAGTTCCTCGAGGGGGTGCATTTTCTTGTCGGCAAACATCCCCCTGAATCGGTCGGCTATAAGAGTGTCGTTCGAGCCGCGAGCGACGTCGTGGCCATGGCTGCGCGACCCCGTCTCTTCCTGCTCAGCCTCGCCCTGCCCGCCGAACGAACCGGAGCTTGGCTCAACGGAATGCTTTCTGGCATGGCTCGAGCAAGCAGATTACTTGGCCTGAAGCTCGCGGGCGGAGATACGACGCGGAGTCCCGGGAAGAACGGCCGCATAGCACTCAATCTGATGGTGCTCGGGGAAGCCACGCACCGAAGCAGAATGGGCCGCGCGGGGGACAGGCCTGGGGATGAGGTTTATGTGACCGGCGTTTTGGGACGGGCCCAACTCGGGTTGGAACTACTCATTAGAGGACGGGCCGGCGAACAGAAATATCGTAAACTTGTTGCTCCGCACAATTACCCAAGTTTGCCCCTCGATTTTGCCCTCTGGCTAGGACGCAATCGCCTGGCATCGGCGATGATGGATGTCTCCGACGGGCTTTCGACGGACCTTGCGCGGCTCTGCAAATCGAGCGGGGTTGCAGCCCGGATTCACGCAGATCAGATACCGGCAGTGGATGTTCCTGGATCCCTGCAACGATCAAGAATGCTCGATCCGCTTATTTTGGCGCTCCATGGCGGCGAAGACTATGGCTTGATGTTTACGGTCGCGAAGGGCAAAGCTTCGCGAATTCCCAGAATTTTCGGCCGCACACGGATATCGCGCATCGGCGAGATTGTGCGCGGATCGGGCGTGAGTATCGTTACGGCGGGCGGAGATTCCTCACCACTGACGCCGGGCGGATGGGATCCCTTCGGAAAACTCTGAAGCGATGGAAAAATCCCATAGAGAAGTGACCATACACGGTAGTGCCGGGCGCCTCGAAGGGCTGCTATGGGTGCCAAAGCAACCACACGAAACCGAATTAGCCGCGGTCGTGTGTCATCCGCACCCGCTTTATCAGGGAACCATGCACAACAAGGTGGTGTATCAGTCTGCGAAGGCGCTCGATTCCTTAGGTATCCCGGTCCTGCGCTTCAACTTTCGAGGCGTGGGCGCAAGCGAGGGAAGCTACGATCGCGGACAGGGTGAGGAAGACGACGTCCGTGCCGCGCTCGATTATCTCGAAGCCCACTTTTCTGGCGCTCAGCTGCTGGTAGCAGGCTTCAGCTTCGGTGCGTGGGTCGGCCTGCGCCGAGGTTGCAGCGATCCCAGAGTTGTAGAACTGATCGGTCTCGGGTTGCCGATCGACGATCGCAAGCTCGGGTTCGGCTATTTGAGCGCGTGCACGAAGCCCAAGTTACTGATTCAGGGAGAAGACGATCAGTACGCCGCACAATCTCATTTCGAGAGCTTCGTCAAGGCATTTAATCCCGATGCAGCGAAAGCGACTCGCGTAGTGTCCATCCCCGGTGCCGATCATTTTTTCACGGGGCACCTTGATGAAATGGCCGGCGCCCTGCGAGCGTGGATGTTTAGCCGCCATCCCAACCTGAAACTCGCTCTGCCTGAAAGCTGAGACTATTGGCCGCGAGGATCCGGGGGAGCTTGCACTCCGGTAGACGGCGGGTCCGGTGGGTTCGCCGGCGGCTGGGGCTGCGGAGCCGCGGCGGGTTGAGGAGCCGACGGAGGTTTCGGGACGACTGCGTTGTGCCCACCGCCCTCTTCCGATGCCTCCGTAGGTGCGCTGTCTGGGGTATCTACATGCACTACCTTGGTGAGAGCAATCTTCGCGAGCGGCTCAACGTTGGGGAAGGTTTCAACCGGCATACCCGCGAGCGCGTTCTGCATGAACTCCAACCAGATCGGCAAAGCGGCGCGCGCTCCGGTCTCACTGCGCCCAAGCGACTTCTGCTTGTCGTCAAATCCGACCCAAACCCCTGCAGTAAGCTGCGGTGTGAATCCCAAGTACCAGGCATCAGTGAAATCGTTGGTGGTTCCTGTTTTGCCGGCGGATGGGCGGCCAAGCGCCTTGGCGCCGACTCCCGTGCCAAAATTAACCACGTCTTCGAGCATGGCCACCATGGTGCGCGCAACCTCAGGTGAAATAACGTCGTGCACCGGAGGCCGCGCCTCTTCGAGCAGGGCGCCATCATAAGTCGTGACGCGGCGAATCAGATGCGCATCGATGCGAATTCCGTCATCGGGGAAGACGGTAAAGGCCGAAACGTGCTCCATCAGATTCAGGTCGGCAGCGCCCAACGTAATCGGAAGATAAGGCGGCAAAGGGCTGCTGATTCCGAACCGCCGCGCTACCTCGATAACGTCGTTAATTCCGATCTTGTCCGCGAGTTTTACGGCCGGGACATTGCGCGAACCTGCCAGGGCGCGGCGCAAAGTGATCATGCCTTCATATCGCTCGTCGTAATTGTGCGGAGAATAAGCCTGGCCGCCGCTCATGACGGTGAATGGCGCATCGAGGATGGTGTCGAACGGAGTCATCCCCTTTTCCAGAGCTGCCGAGTATACGTAGACTTTGAACGAGCTGCCCACCTGGCGCTGTGCTTGCGTGGCGCGGTTGAACTTCGAATCTTCGAAGCTATAGCCGCCGACCATCGCCTTCACTTCACCCGACCCATTATCGATGGCCACCATCGCAGATTGCGGGCCGGGATCCTGTTCCAGCGTCACGTGCGCCGTGCTCCCATTGAGATCCTTGATGTAAAACTCTGCGATGTCGCCCACGTGGAGCACTTGGGTAGGAACCTTGCGCCCGGTCCAGGCAAAATCCGGCGGCATGAGGACGGCGCGGTAGGGTCCGATCTTGATCACCGCCGATTTGTCATCAACGGCTGTGACCAGGCCGTTGACGTAATCGCCTTTCGAAATAGGGCGGTGCCAATCGCCATCGTCATAATTTTGCAGAGATGCGTGCTGGTCGCGGATGACGTTAGCCAGATCGCCGCGCCAGCCATGCCGCCGCTCATAAGCATGTAGCCCATCTCGTACGGCGGTGTTCGCCGCGCGCTGCATCGCCACGCTTAGCGTGGTATACACGCGCAACCCACGCTCGTGCACTGCTTCGGTTCCGTATGTCGATTCGAGATACTTGCGGATCTCTTCCACAAAGTAAGGCGCCAACTCGTTTCGCGGCGACTGCAGGTTGAGGTTGACGGGCTGCAGCCGTGCCTCGCGCTCCTGCTGCGTCGTGATCTTGCCGTCCCGCTGCATCAGATCGAGAACGAGATTGCGGCGCTCCAGGGCACGGTTGGGATACATGATCGGTGAATAGACGGGACCCCGAATAAGGGCGGCAAGCAACGCGGCCTCGGGCAAGGTCAACTTGCCCACGGGCCTGCCAAAATAAAACTCCGAGGCGGCCTCAAATCCATAATTGCCATGCGCCAGATAAACCTGATTGGCGTACATGGTGAAGATCTGCTGCTTGGTGTAGTTGCGTTCGATCTGAATGGCGAGCAGCGTCTCCTGAATCTTTCGGCGAAAACTGCGATCCGAGCGGTCGAGGAAGAGCCCGCCGGCAAGCTGCATCGTGAGCGTGCTCGCTCCCTCCCGAATGCGGCCGCGGAGTGCGTTGCGCCACGCCGCTTCCATCACGCGCGGCAGATCGACTCCCCAATGCTCAAAGAAATGCTGATCTTCAGTCGAAGTTATGGCGTCTTTCAGGACGGGCGGGATCTGTTCCCAGGTGAGCAGAATGCGCCGTTGTAGCGCGAAGTTTCCGATTTGTTGGCCATCGTCGGAATAAAGCTCGGTCACCACATTGGGGCGGTAGTCCTCGAGAGCGCGGATTTCCGGCAAATCCGTGGAGTAAACAAATATCAAGCCGCCCGCGGCTCCGAGCAGGACGACACCTGCAAAAAGAACGGCAAATGCCAGGCGTCCGGCAAGCCTGCGTCCCCGGACCTGAAGCGTAATCGAAGGGAATGGCGCCATCGTATTTGGTCGATTCTAATCCCAGTGGGACTTAGTAGGGAGAGAGAACGGCATTATGAATTGCGACCCGCGATTTTCTGTGAAACTAAGCCTGCGAGCTGCCGCCACGATGCGACAGAAATCCCCCCAGGGTTACTGCGAGAGCCAGCGTTATGAGGATTCCGTCGACAATCAACTCATGGCTCGGTTTTACGCTGTTATTGCCGAAGCAGCCGCAATTGATCTCCAAACCGCCGAGAGCGGCGTGCGCTAATGCGACCATAAACACGACCAGCAGCGCGGTAACCATCAGTCCTACCCAACGCACACCCGCACCAATGATCAAAAGCGTGCCCAATCCGAGCTCCAGCCACGGCAAAATCTTCGCCATCCACTCCACAACCGCCAAGGGCATCATCTTGTACGAATCGATTCCCATGGCGAAGAAAAAATAGTAGTCCCGCAGGTGCCACGCGCCGTTGAAGTGAAGTTTCGCGTAGGCAGCGTAGATGAAAACCGCGCCGAGGATTATTCGCGCCGGAATTAAAAGCAAACGCGCTTTGCTCTGCGTGCGCGGCCGCTCAATCGCAATCGGATGGGCTTGGCTCATGCTTTAGGACTATTACCATCAGCGCTGCTGCAAAAGGTAATCGATATATTGCTTGAGGAGCGAGTAATTCACGCCGCCCGGCGGCAGTGGAGTCATCTGACCTTTATGAAAAACGTAAATAGAAGGCGTGCCGTTCACCCCGCGAGAATCGCCCAGAGCCATATCCTTTGCAATGGAGGCATCGATTTCTGTGCCTTGCGTGGCTTCGATGGTGCGCACCTTTTTCATGTCGGTAGGAGAAAGCGCACCGGCAAGGACATCCTCGATCTTCCCTGTAGCTCCCCATTGATCTTGCTTGCTGTAAAGCGTCTCCTCGGTGGTTTGAAACACGCCCGCAATAGCGGCCGCGCTTGCCCAGCGCGCGGCTTCGCGAGAATGGGAGTGCATGGAGAGCGGGAAGTCGCGGTGGACGTAATAAACCTTCCCTGCCGGTATGTACGACTGCATCAATTGGCGCGCCGTATCGAGGTAGAACACCCGGCACTGGGGGCACTGATAATCGCTGAAAACTTCGATGGTAATGGGAGCTTCGCGCGACCCCATGGATTTGAGCGGCGTGAGGTCCTGTGCAGGAGCGGGCTTGCTCGCAGCAGGAGAGGGCTTGCTTGCAGCGGGAGTGGGTTTGTTCGCGGCGGCACTCTGGCGAGGCCCGGCGCTTAGTAGTACCGGCGGCAACAAGGCAGCGAGCACGAAAAAAACAAATTTGACGTACAAACGCTTCACGAGCCCTCCCGCAACAACAGCTAATCCAAATGGGAAACGGTATTGTAATAGGATGCGGGCTCACTTAGAAGTGTTTGGCTGTAGAAAATTGAGTTTTCCTGCCGCGGCGAAGCGAAGCTTCTGCACCGGAGGCGTCGCGGACCGAGACACTGGCTGGGTGCACTTGGGAGTAAAACAACCGGGTATCTCAAACGATTGATTCTGCAGTTGTTATTCACTGTATCAACTAACTTGACATAATCACACTCAAGGCATACAATCGCCTATGAAGTGCGCCCCGCGTCGCTGCCACGCACGGGGCAACGACGGAGGAAAAGATGAGCAAGATTATCGGCATCGACTTGGGCACCACCAATTCCGTGGTTGCCGTGATGCAGGGCGGAGAGTCCGTAGTCATCCCAAACCAGGAAGGGGCGCGTACAACCCCGTCTGTGGTGGGCATCACCAAAACCGGGGAACGCTTGGTTGGCCAGGTAGCCAAACGGCAAGCAATAACGAATCCCGAGAATACAGTTTATTCGATCAAGCGCTTTATGGGGCGCCGCTACGATGAAGTAGGGGAAGAGGCGAAGAGAGTGCCGTACAAGGTCGTGCGTGGACCGCACGACGACGCCCGCGTTGAGATTTTTGGCAAGAGTTACAGTCCGCCGGAGATCTCGGCGATGATCCTGCAAAAGCTGAAGACCGCCGCCGAGGATTTTCTGGGCGAGAAGGTCGGCAAAGCGGTGATCACGGTCCCGGCCTACTTCAACGATAGCCAGCGGCAAGCGACGAAGCAGGCTGGCGAAATAGCGGGGCTGGAAGTTCTGAGAATCATCAATGAGCCGACGGCCGCGGCTTTGGCGTATGGGTTGGACAAGAAGAAGGACGAAACGATCGCCGTATATGACCTCGGCGGCGGCACCTTTGATATTTCAATCCTGGAAGTAGGCGAAGGCGTGGTGGAGGTGAAGTCCACCAACGGCGACACCCACCTGGGCGGCGACGATATCGATAACAAGATCGTGGATTGGCTGGTTGCGGAATTCAAGAAAGATCAAGGCATCGACGTCGGCAAAGACCGCATGGCGATTCAGCGACTGCGGGAGGCGGCAGAAAAAGCCAAGATCGAGCTTTCGCAAACCCAGGAAACGGATATCAATCTGCCCTTCCTCACGGCGGATGCCTCCGGTCCCAAGCACATGCAGGTAAAGCTCACGCGCGCCAAGCTGGAACAATTGATGGAAGACCTGCTGCAGCGCACGGTTGGCCCGGTGAAGCAGGCTATTTCCGACGCAGGTATCACCGCCGACAAGATCGATGAAGTCGTGCTGGTGGGCGGATCGACCCGAATTCCGCGGGTGGTCCAGATCGTGAAAGACCTGTTCGGAGGCAAGGAGCCCCACAAAGGCGTCAATCCGGACGAAGTGGTTGCGGTGGGAGCCGCGATTCAGGGAGGCGTGCTGGGCGGAGAAGTGAAGGACATCCTCCTGCTCGACGTGACGCCGCTGTCTCTCGGCGTGGAGACGCTCGGTGGCGTTATGACCGTCCTGATTCCGCGGAATACCACCATACCGACGCGCAAATCCGAGGTGTTTTCAACGGCTTCGGACAATCAGCCCTCCGTGGAGATTCACGTCCTGCAGGGCGAACGGAAGATGGCGCCGGATAATCGCACGCTCGGCAAGTTCCACTTGATGGGCATCCCTCCGGCGCCGCGAGGCATGCCGCAAGTCGAGGTGACGTTCGACATTGACGCGAACGGCATCTTGAACGTCTCGGCAAAGGACATGGCGACCAGTAAGGAACAAAAGATCACCATCACTGCTTCGACTGGTCTGAGCAAGGACGAAGCCGAAAAGATGCGCCGAGAGGCCGAGTCTCACTCTGACGAGGACCGTCGCAAGTTCACGGAAGTGGAAGCTCGCAACACGCTCGATTCACGCGTCTACCAGATGGAGAAGCTCATCCGGGAGAATCGCGAAAAGCTCGCGGAGGGCGACGTCAAACCGGTGGAAGCGGCGATCGAGAGTGCCAAGAGTGCGCTTGCCAGCGGGAACCTGGAGAACATTCAGTCGGCTATCAAGGAACTCGAGGGTGCATCGCACAAGTTGGCCGAAGTCCTTTACCGGGCCAGTGCAGCGGCAGGAGCCGCAGGAGCTGGGGGAGGCCAGGGAGGCCCCGGCGCGCCCGGCGCGGCGCCTGGCGGTCAGCAAAGCGAAGGCTCCACAGGCCAGAAGGACGGCGAAGTGATCGATGCCGAATACGTAGACGTGGACGAATCGAAGAAGCCGAACTGAAGTGCAACAATCTTATGCTGGAGGCCATTTTCGAATGGCCTCCCGGCAAGTTTCGCACTGGAAGATTCCAGGGAGAATGAATGACCGACGGCATCAGGCGAGCGGGTCCTCCGCTGGCATTGCAAAAGCTACGAGATAATTTTTATCTGGTTCAGGTACAACTCACCGAAACGCCATCGGCGGATTGGAAGCGGCTTTTTTACGATGCGCAGCAATCGCCACCCGCTGAATTTCCACCGCGAGCCGTCGAGATCAGCGGTCACTTGCTTCGGTTTCGTTCCGATGGAGCAAGCGTCGAGCAGAAGGTGGCGTGGCTTGACCGTTGGATCGAACGCGCCAATCAGAAAGAGGCGGCGATGGGCGGACGCTTGGACGAAGAGCGACGACGACGACGGGAAGAACTAACGCGAGAACAAGGTGAATTAGCCGATCTGAATACGCGCTGGGCCAAGCTTTAGAGCGAACCTTTGTTTTCGCGAGCGAGTCACGAATATGGCGACAGCAACCAAACAAGATTATTACGAACTGCTAGGCGTGCCACGCAAGGCCGCTCAGAAAGAGATTCGCCAAGCCTATCGAAAGCTTGCCCGCAAATATCATCCGGACCTGAATCCCGGCGACAAATCAGCTGAAGAGAAATTCAAGCAAGTTCAGGAAGCCTACGACGTTCTCTCCGACACGAAAAAGCGGCAGATGTACGATCAGTTTGGCTTCGACGCCGAGCGCAGAACGGCCGCTCCGCCGGAACAGGAGCAGCCGGGCACGCATTTCGATTTTGGCGGATTCGATTTCGGCGGCTCGAGCGGAACGAACTTCCGCGATTTATTCGGTCAGTTCTTTCGGGGCGGTGCAGGGGCGGCAGCCGCGGAGGCAGAGCCCGGCTCGGACCTCGAGTACGGAATCGAAATCGATTTTTGGGAGGCCGTACGGGGCACGGTTAAGAAAGTGACCATCTCGCGTCTCGAGACTTGTGAAACGTGTGGTGGTTCGGGTGCCGTAGGGCAACCTCAAACATGCGAAGTGTGCGGCGGTACCGGGCAGGTTTCTCAGGTCAGCGGCCGCATGCGTTTTAATGTCACCTGCTCGCGCTGTGGCGGCACAGGCAAAGTTCGACCGATCTGCCGCGTTTGCGGCGGCGAAGGCCGCGTGCGCAGGGCCGAAACGATAGACGTCAGGATTCCGGCCGGCGTGCAGACCGGGTCTCGCGTGCGTGTTCCAGGTCATGGCAATGCAGGGACTCATGGTTCGCCCCCAGGTGATCTTTACTTCATTATTGAAGTGAAGGCGCACCCATATTTCCAGCGGCGTGGCGACGATCTTTATACAGCCGTGCCAATTACTGTCTCGGAAGCGGCTTTGGGCGCCAAAATTGAAGTGCCTACTCTCGACGGGCGATCGCTGTTGCGTGTACCCCCGGGGACGAGCAGCGGCCAGAAGCTTCGGCTGCGCGAAAAAGGTGTGTCCTCCGTTCGCCAGCCGGGCAAACGGGGTGATATGTACGTGGAGTTGCAAGTCGTTGTGCCCAAGCCAGTCGACGAGCGCGTGCGCGACTTATTGCGCGAACTGGCACGCTTGGAACCGGAAAATCCGCGCCAGGACCTCTTTGCGCGCGCCGGGGTTGGGGTCTAGCAAGAGGAGTAGCACGTTATGCCGATCCGCACGCAAAAGAAAAGGAGCCGCGCCGGATATATGATCAGCGCGGTTTCGGAGCTCTACAACCTGCATCCTCAGACGTTGAGGCTTTACGAGAGAGTCGGACTCCTCAAGCCATCGCGTTCGGAAGGCAATACTCGACTTTATACCGATGCGGATCTGGAACGGCTGGAAGTGATTCTTACGCTTACCCGTGACATGGGCGTTAACCTCGCAGGCATCGAAATCATATTGAACATGCGCGAAAAGATGGGTGAGATGCAGCGGCAGATGAAAGCTTTTGCGGAATTCGTGCAAAAAGAGCTCTCCCATGGTTTGCACTCGGCTCGCAAACCCTCGGAAGATGCCATCGTTCATGTTCCTCCTTCGCGTGTGATCCGCGTTCACAAATAGCTTTTCGTTCCTTTTTCAATTCGAACGTTTCTTTTTTCACATTTCCGGTTTTTTCCACGGCGGCGATCGCTTGCGCGCGAGACTGCGCTCAGCCTATGCTCCGAGTCATGGCTGAATCGCAGTGTCCTTTGTGCAGCGGAACTGGCTGGCGCCTTGTCGAGCGCGTAGACGCGAATCAAAAAGCCGAGCGCGTGGTGCAGCGGAAGGATGCGACGCCGGGAGCGTCGGTACGAGCGCCCAAACTCACCTGGGCGGTGCCCTGCGACTGTTCGGAAGCCGACCGCGCGACCCGCAGCTTGGCTCGCGCCCGTATACCGCGCCGCTACGAGCACTGCGATTTCGAAAATTTCGAGACTGACGTCTGGGAAGGCGGATCCGACGGCACCGCCTGGGATCGCAGCCTGGCGCAGGCCAAAATCGTCGTGCAGGCCTTCGCGCAGAATTATCCGGCGGGCAGCGAGACGGGTCTCCTTCTGATGGGACCATGCGGAGTGGGAAAGACGCACATGGCTGTCGCTGCGCTGCGCAAATTGATGGTCCGCGGCCACGAGGCTCGCTTTTACGACTATCGCGAACTGCTGAAGGACCTACAAGCGAGCTACGATCCGGATCATCCCATCAGTGAAATGGGCGTGCTCGCACCAGTGCTGAGGGCGGAAGTTTTATTGATCGATGACATTGGCGCCAGCAAGCCTTCTCCGTGGGCGCTGGATACGATTGGGCACATTCTCAATAAGCGATATAACGACAACCGTGTGACTTTGCTGACGACGAATTATCTGGACCGCGCCGAGAGCGATGCCGCTGTTTTGCCAATGCCTTCGGGTCAGAAGATCACGACCGCGCGAGAGGAGACGCTTGTCGACCGCCTGGGTCAGCGGGTGCGCTCGCGTCTCTATGAGATGTGCCGCACCTTGGAGATTTTTGCGCCGGATTATCGCCGGGAAATCCGTCACGCCGGGCGCATTCGTTCGTAAAATTGAGTCGCTCCGAAACAGCGTACCAGCCCACTGGTTTCATTGACATGCAGTACGGAAGCCGGTATGATCGCGCCTGATAAGCTCTTGTACCGGGTGGTTTTTCCTTCCTTGCTCTAAAGCTCATGAGCAGGATTTTCCGTAAGGAAGTTCGCCGGACGAGCGGGCAAACTATTCCCTGGGAGGCCCTGTAGGATGCTTTTCGATTACGACACGCCAGGCGGCGAGTCTTCCGGCGCACCAGCGTCGTTTGCGACGGCCCGCTCTCCCGAGCCGGCCGCGAGCTCTGTGATCGAGCCGAGCGAGGGCCCCTCGGAGGTCGTCAGTGCGGAAGCGTCTGCATCAGGTGACGGCTCCTCGGCAATGAACGAGTCGTCAAGCACATCGGAAGCTGCAGCCGCCGAGACTGCCTCCGCTCCCTCGCAGACTTCTGAGACTTCTGCTACTGAAGCAGCTCCGGCCGAAGAGTCGAGCCTGCCTTCGAATGAAGAACTCAATCGATTGATGGACCAGTATGCTACGCCCCACCAGGCTCCCATCGAAGGGGAGACCGTTCAAGGCAGGGTCGTAGCGATCGCGGATGTCGGTGCGGTGGTGGATATCGGCGGGAAAACCGAGGCGCTGATTCCTGCGGGCGAATTCATGGATGCCGATAACCCGATTCGCCTCGATCCGGGACAGGATATCGAAGTCCAGCTCACCGGAGAGCACAAAGACGGTTATCTCATCGTTTCCTACCAGCGCGCCCATCGTCGAAAAGTCTGGGCCAATCTGGACAAGGCCTATCACGATAAAACTACCCTAACCGGCCGTATCGTTGACCGGGTAAAGGGCGGTTTGGTCGTAGATGTGGGCGTCCGGGCATTCCTGCCCGCCTCTCAGGTTGATCTGCGCCCCGTGCATGAGTTGGAAGAGTGGAAGGACCGCGACATTGATGTTCGCGTTCTCAAGCTGAATCGAAAGCGCGGGAATGTGGTGGTCAGCCGCCGCTCAATTCTGGAAGACGAGCAGAAGTCACAACGCCAGAAATTGATGGATTCGATCGCGGAGGGCCAGGTTTTCCACGGCACGGTCAAGAGCATAACCAGTTACGGGGTGTTCGTAGACATCGGCGGAATCGATGGTTTGCTGCACGTTTCCGATCTCTCGTGGGGACGCGTTGCCAACCCAGTTGACGTCGTCCGGCCCGGTGACGAACTGGACGTGCAGGTGCTCAAGTTCGATCGTGAAAAAATGCGCGTCTCCCTGGGGCGGCGCCAGCTGATGCCCGATCCGTGGACCACAGTTCCGGAGCGTTTTCCGATTGGCGCTCGCGCGCAGGGACAGGTGGTTGGAGTCGCGGATTATGGCGCCTTCGTGGAGCTCGATTCGGGCGTCGAAGGCCTTGTGCATGTTTCCGAAATGAGCTGGTCCAAGCGGAAGCAGCACCCGTCGAAGTTGGTGCAAGTCGGCGACGCAGTCGAGGTTGTGGTTCTCGGCCTGCATCCCGAGCAAAGGCGCATTTCCCTGGGCATGAAGCAAGCTCAGCCTGATCCGTGGGTGCAGCTCTCGCAAAAATATCCAGTGGGTACGCAAGTTACGGGGAGAGTGCGAAATCTTACGGATTTCGGCGCTTTTGTCGAAATTGAAGAGGGCTTCGACGGCCTAATTCATGTCAGCGACATCAGCTGGACCGGAAAAATAAAGGATCCCGCTGAAGCCCTGAAGAAGGGCGACACGGTACAAGCGAAGGTCCTGAAGATCGATGCCGTCAACCGGCGCGTTTCTTTGGGTATCAAGCAACTGAACGATATCTGGGCAAACTGGTTTGCTGGCCACAAGCTGAATGACGTCGTTCGCGGAAAGGTCTCCCGGCTCACAACCTTCGGCGCTTTTGTCGAATTGGCTGACGGAATCGAAGGTCTGTGTCACATTTCGGAAATCGAGGACCGTCGCGGCCGGGACAAAGAACGAGAAAAGAAGCCTTCGCAACAAAACGCTTCAGTTCTGGCGCCCGGTCGTGAGTACGATTTCAAGATCGTAAAGATCAATCTCGACCAGCACAAGGTTGGCCTGAGTTATCGGGCGGCTGTGCGTCAAACGGAGCGCCGGGAGATGGAAGACTACAGGTCTTCCAAATCCTCCTCGACGGCAACCATAGGAGACGCCCTGCTCGCAAAACGGAGTCTCTAATACTAGAAGTTATGGTACTGTCTTTCGTCTGCGTGGCTCGTATTTGGTTCTGATTTAGCCGGCGGTTTCGGCATCGAAAGCGCGTCACGTCAAAAGGGCCCGGAGTTCTGGATATGGGAGAACTGACTGCGATGAATGACACGACCATGACCAAAGCCGATCTGGTCGAAGAGGTCATACGAACCACCGAATTGCCCCGCAAGGAATCCGAAGCAATTGTGGAGACCATTTTCGAATCCATCATCCAGGCATTGCAAACGGGTGACAAAATTGAGATCCGTGGTTTTGGCAGCTTCCGCACCCGCCAGCGCCGCGGCCGGGTTGGTCGCAATCCGAAGACAGGTGCCAAAGTAGAAGTTCCCCCGAAGCGCATTCCGTTTTTCAAGCCAAGCAAAGAACTCAAGGATTTCGTCAACGCCGATGCGGCAGCGGCCGCCGCCGCTGTGCCTCCGCAAGCGCCCTCTCAGTAATCTCCGCCACTATGGATTATCTCTGGACGCCCTGGCGCTACTCCTATATCGCCGGGGGCGTGAAGGACAGCGGTTGCGTTTTTTGCGCCGCTGCGGAGAGTGATGACGATGTGCAATCCCTGATTGTCTTCCGCGGCCGCAAAAATTTCGTCATCCTGAACCGCTATCCCTATACTTCGGGCCACGTCATGGTGGTTCCCTACGCACATCAGGCGACACTCACGGCCTCGGAGCCGGAAACCCTCACCGAGATGATGGCGCTAGCGAAGCGGCTCGAAGGG
>Ga0210394_10004967_pt1 | contig 15168 bp, 9 predicted proteins | sample IncBWC12MmetaG_FD_160121 | JGI IMG/M metagenome (GOLD analysis project Ga0210394, IMG submission 160121) | Forest soil microbial communities from Barre Woods Harvard Forest LTER site, Petersham, Massachusetts, United States - Inc-BW-C-12-M | ecosystem: Environmental > Terrestrial > Soil >... | reverse complement strand
TTTGTTCCACGCTTCTTTCAGACCTCGCCTCGCGGCTCAGCCCTTGCGCTTCACTAACCCTTCTCCTCCATCAGGATGGGTAGAGGACTTTCACCTCCAAGCTATCGAACGTGCTCGGCACACAAAGGAAGGGCCGCCGAAGCGGCCCTTCCGTCGACCAAACCTTACCTCGCGCTTAGAACGTCAGATGCAGCCCCAACTGCAAAAACCGCGGGCTTCCAATCGTGTGTTGAATCACTCCCAAGCTGCCCTGAGGCGGTATCGAAGGAGGACCGACAAAGTGGGGGAAGAATGTCACGTTGTTGTTCGGCGCGTCGAAAGAGGGATGGTTAAAGATATTGAACGCGTCCACCTCGAACCGCAGCTGGAAGCGCTCCGTGATCGCGAACTGCTTGGCCAGGCTCATATCGAAGCGCACCTGGAAGGGACCACGGAACACATTCCGGCCTGTGCTTCCGTAGAGCGATTCGTAAAGATCGCACCCGGATGCGTCGCAGGGAGGCACTCCGTTCGTGCCTGGGGCAACAAACTGCGGCATAAAATCATTGGAGTTCAGCACCGGCTTGCCCGCATTTACGCCAGTCGTGCCTTGAAGTTCTGCCTGTTTCGGAGTTACCCCCGGTGTGAGCGGTACGAGAGGGTTTCCGATATAGTTGCTGGTACCGAAGTACAAGCTTCCCACTGAGCCTGAAAAGTCATACACACTGTATGGCTGGCCGCTTTGCGCGACGGTCTGGCCGCCAAGAATCCAGCCGTTCACAAATTCACCCAGCAATTTGTTTTGTGTCGAACTCGGGATCTGGTAGCTGTAGTTAATGAGAAAAACGTGCGTCTGGTCGAAATCAGACGACGCATAATTCGAGCGCGGCACCAGTGGGTTGTTCCCGGTGAAAAACAGGCCCAGCCCGCTCTGCTCGTCCAATGAGTGCGACCAGGTATACGATGCGGTGAATTGCAGCCCGAAAGATAGACGCTTACGCGCCTGAAGCTGCAGCGCATTGTAGTTGGAAATTCCCTCGGCTTTGAACAGCACCGAATTCATGTCATAGCCGGGATAGGGCACGCGGATCGGCGCATTGCCAGCAAATTCGTTGGTGAAGATTGGCTCGTTATCGAGGGACAGCGGGCTCGTTCCACCATAGGAATACATTTGGCCGTTGACTTTGTTCTGTGGGGTGGCGATGAGCGGCTGGTTGAAGGGAATGGGCAATACTAAATGGTTGCCATGGTTGCCCACATATCCGAAGTCGAACAGCCAGGTGCTGGTTGGCTGATATTGGATATCGAACGTCCAGTTTTGCGTGTACGGAAGTTTGTTGTGGATGTCATAACCGCCAAACAGGAAAGGGCCATAGAGGTTGCCTGTCGGCCAGCACCCGGGGAAGCCGCATGCCGTCTGGTTCAGGTTAGGCAACAAGGCGAGAAATCCGGCTGCGCTGTCCGCTGGTGGCGGTGGGGGCGTGGTGCCAAACGGCGCCGCCAAGGTTGCGTTCTGCGCCGCAGAAATCGGCTGAACAAACGGCGGCGCCAGCGTTACCCCAAACGGACCATTAAAGCCGTTGCCGGCACTTGGCGAAAGGTAGCTGAAAAGCTCGCCGCGATCATAATAAATGCCGTAACCGGTCCGCAGCGTCAGTTTCGAAAAAGGTGTCCAAGCAATTCCGATGCGCGGCGCAAATCCCCACTGATGCTGCTGCATCAGGCTATCGCTGGCGCCAAAGGTCTTGGCTGTCGGGTTGTTCCCTGCGATCAACAGACCGGAGTTGCTGATAACGTCGGTCCCGGGATCGCACGTATTCAAAGCGGGATCAGACGGAACACCATTCACCTGGCACTGCACATAGCTATACTTCGAAGGATCAAACGCGGTCAGCTTCCCATACTTCTCCGAGAGCGGCCCATCGAAATCCCACCGCAGACCAACGGTCAACGTCAGGTTGTTGCGAATCTTGAAGTTGTCGTTGGCGTAGGCGCCCACGGTATCGGACCTGTAATAGCGATTCGCTTGGCCCGAGAATGCGGTTCCGCCTCGGTCCACCAGTCCTTGCGCAAACATGCCAAAGTCCGAGAAGTTGAGCGTGTCCGTGTTCGTGTTGTGGTTGATGACATTGAGCTGCGTGTGATCCCACACTAAGCCCAGGCTGATCGTATGCCTGCCTTTCACCAAGTTCAGCGACGTTCCGTATTCCCATTGATTCTGAAACATGCCGGCGTCGCCAAAGCTCGTGCTGGGGCCGAACTCGATACCTTGACTGATCTGAGCATCGGTGGTGTTTATACTGAAATCGGGGAACTTCGTGGAGCCCAATAGACTTATGCCCATTTGATTAGGCGTAAATTCCTGTCCCGTGTTCGCGTAAGCCCTCATCCGCGTGAACCCAAGGCGCTGCTCCCAGGTGAGATTTGGAGACAGAACAACGGTATTCGCCAGGGAAAACACCTGGCTGCCTGCCGAAAGTTGCTGCTGGAAGCCGAGCAGCGTACCGACGGCCCCAAACGGGTTCGTCGTTGGATCGCTCTGGAAGTAATACCTCCCTGACAAGCGATCCGTGGCATTCAGCACATAATCCACACTGGCGATTCCCTGATCCACATTCGACCTCGAGTTTGGACCTTGTACCACGGCGTCGTAACCGAGTGCTACGGCTCTGGTCGGATCGGTGATTTGTGCACTCGGGATTAGATATTGTCCGTTCGAAAGCTTGGCATTCAACAGGTTCATCGCTTGGGTGCTTACCATGCTGGATTGGAACGGGCAGTAAGAAGGGAGATTGGGATTAGACGGGTAGCAGAAGCTGGAGTTAATTGCGTTGGTGATACCCTGCGCCGTGCGATCATTCGTCAAACCTAACGGCACGGTCACGTCTTTTGTCGACGTCGACTGATCGGCAATGCGAACTCCCTGGTACGACAGAAAATAGAACAACTTGTCCTTCTTGATAGGCCCGCCGAACGTCGCGCCGAACTGGTTTCGATTCAGAAACGCGATTGGGGTTCCAGCCGCATTCCAGAAGAATTGATTGGCGTTCATGGCGCTGTTTTGGAATTGCTCCCAGGCACTTCCGTGGATCGCGTTCGATCCCGATTTTGTCAGCACGCTAATGTGCGCTCCGCTGTTGTTTCCTTGCGATGCGTCATACATGGACGCATTCACGGCTATCTCCTGTATCGCATCTGTCGGAGGCGTGGGAAGCGCCTGCCCGATGGCTCCATAGACCGATGTACTGGTCTGGATCGTTCCATTCGAGCCGAAATTCTCACCCGTATTCAACACGAAGCGGTTTTCGCCCACCTGGCTCGTGGAATTCCCATTGAACAGGTTGTTCGTGTTGACCCCATTCAACGAAAAGCTGTTGCTTGTATCGCGGTTCCCGTTGGCGAAGATCGCCTGATTACCAAGCCCGGAGTTTGATCCCGAACCACCCAGAAAATCGGCATGCACGCCCGGACTCAGAATGGCCAATTGCGTGAAACTGCCGGTTCCCAACGGCGTTTCCTCAATCGTCTGCGTATCCACTACGTACCCGATCGTGGTATCCACCTGATTCATCAGCGGCACAGCATTCACTTCCACAACGGAGCTGACCGATCCCACTTGCAGGCTGGTGTCCACTGTCGTCGTCCGGTTCCCATTTACCAGGATCTCCGTGTGCGTCTCGCTCTTGAACCCTTCCTTGGTGATAGTCATCTTGTAGGTCCCGGCGGGAAGCTCCGGCAGCAGGTAGGAACCGTTCGCCTTCGTGTGCGCAACCACTTCGAGGTTGGTCGCTACGTTGATCGCCTTCACGGCCGCGTCCGGCACAGCCGACCCGGAAGGATCGGTGATCGTGCCGGTAATGGCGCCTAAAGTCTCTTGCGAATGGGCAGCTAGAGAGAAGACCAGGATCCCGAGAAACAGAACTAAAGCCTTCCCCAAGTTAGATTTCATATAAGAGCGCTCCCTGAAGATTTAGAAATGCGAAGGACCTGGGAAAACAATTGGAAACCTTGCACCAGCACACAGCCAGCCGCTGCACCTGAATTTGCCGGCACCCGCCCTTTATGGCTAACAGCCTTCGCGATAGCGAAAAGGTATGCCCCCCACCCCGAAATTGGGCGAAATTCTACACTTATCGTTTAACGTTGCAACCGTATTTCTGTGAATTTATGTGATTTTAATTTAAAATTCTTGCCTCTGGTACTACGGGTTTTCTTCTCCCCAAGGCCGCTGCGGAATGCGGATGGCTCTTCTACCTCACCCCCGACCCTGGTAGGTTCGAGATTGGGTTCCTCTGCGGCAACAGGCCCGGTCGGCTTCGTCAAACCACCACCCATCTCTCCCTCGCTTGCCAATTACGGATAACCGTTTGTGATTCCATCCCACCTGTCAGCCAGCCTGCGGCCGATAGTAAACTGTTACGCTCTATGGCCACCGCCGCAACTCACCGTGTCGACTGGTCGCTGCTCTGGGGGCAGCGCGCCTTCCGCTTTTTCTTCACCGCAATGTTTGTTTCGTTGTTTGGAAGCGGCATGAACTTCATCGGTGTGAGCTGGTACATCATGTCCGCCACGCATTCCACCGTGGCCGTAAGCTGGCAGGTCATCGTCGTCACGCTCCCCGGCCTGGTGGTTCCTTTTCTAGGCGGCGTGCTGATCGACCGTTACGACCGCCGCTATCTCGGCGTGCTCCTCGATCTGGCCCGAGGCGTCGCGGTACTGGCGACCGCCTACATCGCTTGGCGCCGCGATCTGCAACTCTGGCACTTATACGTCATGACCCTGATCACCGGTACCGGCTCGGCGATGTATTGGGCCAACGTGAACGCTCTGGTGCAGGAGGTCATTCCGCCCAGCCAATTCACCGGCGCCAACGCTACCGTCCTGGTTGGCGTTCAAACGGGGATGCTCCTCGCCGGTACGTTCGTCGGTTTCGTCTATGACCACGTCGGCATCGCCGGCATCCTTTTCATCGACGGTCTCACCTACTTCGTATCCGCCTATTGCCTGTACTCGCTGCGCCGCGGCTACGTCTCTCCGCTCATGCACCGCCAGTATCCACGCGAATTCTCGGAGTCCGCGGAAGGCACCGCGCAAGCGCTCGGAACAGGCGAGAATCCGGAAGTGGCCGAGGCAGGTCTGTCGCTCGAAATTCTCGCGGACATGAAGGCGGGTTTCGGCTATCTGCGCGAACAGCCGGTCGTTGTGGCGCTCGGCGTCACGCATGCCATGCTTATGGCCAGCATCGTCAGTGCGAACGTCGTCGTCGTGGCGCTCGCCAATGAAATTCTGCATTCCGGCGCGCGCGGCTTTGGATTCATAGAAGCCGGCTGGGCTATCGGCGCCATCATCGGCGGTGTCATCACCAGCCAGTTGCCGCAGCGGTTGCGGCTGCCTCTTTATGTTTCGGCGGTCGCCGGAATGGCTTTGGGTCACGTGGCCGTGCCCTATGTTGTCTTCCTGTTTGGCGCCACAATCCTTCAAGGATGCTTCGGCTTTTTTCGCGCCCTTGCCGGCATCGTCGCGCAATCTTCACTCATGGCCATTGTCCCCAAACAATTCATGGGACGCACGCAATCCGCCTTCGCCATTTTCGCAACCGTGCTCCAACTGGCCATGAGCTTTTCCCTGGGCTGGATCGCCGAAAGGTTCACCATCGCCATCGGCTTCTTCTTGCTCGCTACAATGTATGCTGGCGCGACCGCGACCGCTTTCCGGGCCCGCCGCCTCCTACACGCCTCAGCGCATTAAAATCGTCACCATTTCATCCCGAAGGCCACCGACATGATCTTCGTTTGCATTATTACTTCCTCGCCTCTTCCATCTTCGCAACCACTGGTTCAGCCTTTCCGCCGAGCAACTCCACCGCGGCCTGATTCAGCTTTGTTCGCAGCGCATACCGGTCATTGGCCCGCGTCACGTACCGCACCGCAACTTCAATTCCTCCCACAACTGGCTTGACGCTCATTGCCGGAGCCGCCGACAAGCCACTCAGCTCGCGCGATTGCGTGCTGCTCTTCCATTCCTGTTCCGCTTGCTGCACCGTCTCGCGCGTAGCTTCAATCACACTCTTGTGAATCGCGTCGATCATGGGATACGGATCCTTTCCGGTGGGAAGCACCAGTTGCAATTCATCCCATAGCCATTGACCCGTCGTCGAAAAATTGAAGTAGTGCCCCTCAATGGCAAAACCATTCGGAAATGTAACGCGTCGCCCGGTGGGGTGACCGCTGTCTGTCCAATTCCCGGTCTCCAATAGCACCGTGTGAAACGGACCGATCTCCACCACTTCTCCGGTCACTCCGTTTATCTCCACCCAATCTCCTAACCGCATTCCATTCTTTCCCATCAGCACGAACCAGCCGATGAACCCGACAATGAAATCCTTAAGCGCCACGGTTAAGCCCGCGCCAGCCAGGCCGAGGAAAGTCCCAAGCTGTCCGGGCGGTCCGAAAACCACGAGCAGAATCAGCAAGAGGGACACAACCTGGAGCGAGGTTCGCAAGACGGTGCGCAACGATTCGACTTGGCGACGGTCCATCGATAACTGTTTGACCAGTGAATCGATCCACGAACTGAAAAAGAGCCCGATCAGGGCGATCAGCAAGATAATCGCAATCCCGAGAAGCGCCCTGTGCAGGACGTCGCGCTGGTAACCTGCGACGAGATCAATCCATTGGCCATAGACACCGTTCAGCTCTTTCTTTGTCTCTATGCGCATGTCATAGGCGGAAAGAATTTTCTGGTTCAAAGCAAGTTGCTGTGTTTTCTTCAGCAAGTCCGCGGTTTGGTCCTGGCTTTTGTTCGCAGCGGAGATATGTACAGCGCCGCCGTCTGGTTGAGCGGTCTTTGAGTGATGAGCCAGCTCCGGCATGGCCGCCTTTTCCGCATCCACCTGGGCGTCCAGCGCGTTGTGTTTTGCGGTTAGATCGGCGACAGCCGTGCCTGTGTCCGATTTCGCCTTCCACAATTGCATCTGCTTTTGGTGCAGCAGGCGCCATTGCACGATGCGATGAATCAGGCCAGGTTGATCGGCAGGCTCGGGCCCTGAGGGGATCGCGGTTGACGTACCATGCGATGATTCTTCGTGTTCCTTCTTCAGCGCTTGAATCCGATCGGTGACGTCCCCGCCGGCGCGAATCAAATCCTCTTTGGCGTCGTCCACTTCGTCTTGGGCAAGCTCGACGTCGGCCTGTTCCTGTATCAAGTCCGCTTCGAGAGCATCCTTTTTGTCTCCAGCCGCCTTCGCTGCCTGATCGGTGAGCTGCTTGATTCGATCCTGACCGAGTGCTAGAACTTTCTCCGCCTTTTGCATTCGAGACTCGGCGTCTTTGCCTTCCGCAGACAACGGAGGCGGATGCAGCCGGGCCCGTCTCAGCGCATTGTCGAAGGCCTGGTCTACGTCAAAATCCGCCAGCCGCAAGGCCTCTTGTGCCAACGCCCGCTCGTCATGCGTAGTTGCTAATTGCGCCAGTTGCTGCGCGGTCTTCAGCGGGCTCTGGTCCACAAGCGATTTTTCCGGCGCTTCAATAGGATTCGCCCCTACACCGGCCACCGGTGGCAAAGGCTTTCGGGTTTCCCAAAATCCGTAAACCGTAAATCCAGCCAACAACACGATGACGATCGCCGCAATCCGTTGTAGTCGTTTCATGGCAGTTTCCGCTTTTCATCCTACCGTCAGTTTGGCTGGGGAGTTCCCTCCAATCTCGGCCATTCGTTCCTGAAACGCAAGCCCTTCTGCTGCGCAGTTTTCCTCAAGGACGACATCTGCCCGAATGCGACGGCGGTGTTCACCGGCATCGTGTCAACACCTTCGATGTCGACCTATGGGTTCTCTCGGATTCGCTTAAAGTGGTGAAAGTGCGAGAAGTCATCCGGCTGCTCGCGACGGCGTCTACGTGCTCTGCCGTTCCCGCGCAGGTTAACTAAATCGCACCGCTAAGATCGATTCGCTTAAAATCGTCTCCCTTGAACAAGATTGGTTCGCCCAGTTCTTTCGCAAGTGCGTACGCGAAACAGTCTCCCAGGTTCAACCCAGCGGGATGGCCGCTTCCTTTCCCAAACTCGCGATAGGCCTCTCCTGCCACGAGGGCCTGAGTCGCGGTAACTGACTCAACTACTAGGTGTGCTTCGCGAAAAAGTTCATCGAACTGCCGAGTCGCTATAGGATCACGGCTTCCATCGATAACGGCTGCTGCTTCGACGAAATTCACCACAGAAACTCTACGGCTGCGTGCCTCGGCGATCGCTCTCGCAAACGCTTCGGCTTCGGGCTCCGCGCGCAGAATCGCCACGATCGCCGACGTATCGATAATCATCGCGGAAGGCCCATTTCGTCATGGAGCAATTCTCCATGGGCGTCGAGACAAAAAAAACGCCCGGCTTTCACCGGGCGTGCCAGGTTCCGATTTCGAGTTTCGCTCTTCCTATAGGTAATCCCGTGAGGGCCCTTCCAAGAATGCCCGCAACTTCCGCGAGCGCGATGGATGCCGCAGTTTGCGCAGCGCCTTCGCTTCGATCTGCCGGATGCGTTCTCGCGTCACCGCAAACGACTGCCCGACTTCCTCGAGCGTATGTTCGCTGCCGTCGTCCAGGCCAAACCGCATCTTGATCACCTTCTCTTCGCGCGGCGTCAGCGTCTTCAGCACCGAAGAAGTCTGCTCCTTCAGATTCAGGTTGATCACCGCATCCGAAGGCGATACCACGGCCTTGTCCTCGATGAAATCCCCCAAATGTGAATCCTCTTCCTCGCCGATCGGCGTTTCCAACGAAATCGGTTCCTGCGCGATCTTCAAAATCTTTCGCACCTTGGACACCGGAATGTCCATGCGCTTAGCGATCTCCTCGCTGGTAGGTTCGCGCCCCAATTCCTGCACCAACTGCCGGCTCGTGCGCACCAGCTTGTTGATCGTCTCAATCATGTGTACCGGAATACGAATCGTTCGCGCCTGGTCCGCAATCGCGCGGGTGATCGCCTGTCGAATCCACCATGTCGCGTAGGTCGAAAATTTATAGCCACGACGCCACTCAAACTTGTCCACGGCCTTCATCAAACCGATATTCCCTTCCTGGATCAGGTCCAGGAATTGCAACCCGCGGTTGGTATATTTCTTGGCAATCGAAACCACCAGGCGCAAGTTGGCCTCGATCAACTCCTTCTTGGCCTGTTCGGCTTCCGCTTCCCCACGATGAATGATTGTCAGGGTGCGCTTCAGCTCCATCAGCCCGACTTCGCTGGCCTCTTCAATATCTTTCAGTTCTGACCGTCGCGTCCGCAATTCCCGGCGCGCTTCTGCGGCGTTTTCACCCTTGGACACGTCCGCGCGCCGTTCCAGTCGGCCGGCCTCGCGCTCGAGTGATTGCAGCCGCTCGACGGTTCCGCGCATCTTGTCGATCAGCCGCTTCTTCTCAAAGGGGTTGAAATCGATTCCGCGAATCTCCAGCGAAATTCCCACGCGCGTCCGCGCCACTGCCCACTTCGCGCGAATGTGTGTCCGTTTCTTCGCTTTCGGTGTCTTGTCGAGCCGCACCGCTTCCTTCAGCGCCTGGTCATACAGCTTCGCAATCTTGTCGATATACTTTAGCGTCTGCTTGGTCTTGTTGGCGATCTTCTCTTCGGTCAGTTCTTCATCGTCGAATTGCACGATCTCTTTGATCGACCTCGCGCCCTTGCGCAGGTCTTCGCCGACCGCGATCAATTCCTTGATGACGATCGGCGACCGCGTGATGGCCTTCATCACCACCAACTGCCCGCGCTCGATGCGCTTCGCGATGGTCACTTCGCCTTCGCGCGTCAACAAAGGCACGGTGCCCATTTCCCGCAGGTACATCCTCACGGGGTCGTTCGTTTTTTCGAGCGAACCCGGCGTCAGGTCCAGATCGCTCCCGCCCTCTTCCGCGTGAAGGTCGTCCTTCACCACCGCATCGCGGTCGCCATGCTCGGAAGACACTTCGACCGCGCGCGCCGCCTTAGCCGAGGCGGCATCCTCGTAAATCTCAATTCCGTTGCGCTCGAATGTAGTGAGAAGGTCGTCGATTTCTTCCGAAGAATGCACTTCGGCGGGAAGCGAGTCGTTCACTTCGTCATACAACAGGTAGCCTCGCTCTTTTCCAATCGCGATGAGCTGCCTTACTGCATCATATTTTTCTTCTAAGCCCGTAGCCGCCACAACTTCCTCCCGCTTTCCTGTCGCTTTACCGCTGCACCTTCATTCGACGCTTCAAACACCCATTTATTCACACAAATTGGGCGAAGACCGCCAAAAAATGGCATAGAAGGGCACAGCCCTCCACGAAGCTCTTAATTTTTTGCTTTTAAGCCTTACGCCGCGCCCTTTTCCTGCTGCTACCCACGCCCGCCTGTATGCTCATCCTGACTCGTACGGTCCCTGATGCCCCTATGGTTTACATAACTATAGATGCAAAAAACAGTGAAATCGTTACCCGCACAACCCTTTTACGCTATACGCCTAAGTCCCTCAAAGTCAATCGTTTCCTTCGAGCTTCCGCGCGCTCATTTTGCACGCCCTGGGTGCCCTACACGCCGATTCTGCGTGTGGGTAGTTCGGTTATATTCGCATCCACCCCGCTGTGATCGACACCACCCAGGCTTGGTCCCTACCCCGTCCCTACCCCGCCGCCCTCCTCTTCAACAACTCCTGTTTCCTCGCCAACAACTCCCGCAACGCCGTCCCGCTCGGACTGCTCTCAATCTCCCTCTGCACCTGCGCCAATTCCTGTTCGACTTGTCGGCTGCGCAAGGCCTCCATGCAGCTTTCCGCCTCCTCCCACGTCCCCTGGTGCGGCTCCTCGAACAAAATCTCAAAGAACACGCGCCGGTCTCGCTCTTCGAGCATCGCTCCAATTTCCGTAGGCTGCATCGGCTCATCCGCCAATCCCGCAACGATCAACGCCACGAAAATCTTCTCCGTTTCCAATCCCTGGTACAACCGGCTCTGTTTCAACTGCTGTGCCAATTCCCTCTTGAATTCCTCCGCTTCCATCAGCATGCGAATCAGCCGCCGCTCCGCCGGCTTCCCCGCCTTGCCGACCAGCTCCGGTTTGGTCTTCACTTCACTGCGTCTCTCGGCGGCCGCTTTGTTCAACGCCGCACGCAGTACCGGCTCATCAATGCGCAATTGCTGCGAAATCCGCGTGGCCCATTCCGACCGCAGCAGCCCATTCGGAATCTTCTGCACGTAGGGCATTAGAAAATTTAACGCGCGCAGCTTTCCTTCGCCCGTCGTCAAATCCATCTGCCGCGCTCGCCCAATCAGATAATCCACGTATGGCGGAGATTCTTTCAGCGCTTTCACGTACGGGTCGACTCCTTTTTCGCGAATGAACAAATCCGGATCCGCTTTCTTCTCCCCAATCGGCGGCAATGCCAGCACCTTCACTTCGAAATCATGCTCGAGCAGCAGCGACACCGATCGCTCCGCCGCCGCCTGCCCCGCGCTGTCCGGGTCGTAATTCACAATCACCCGCTTGGTGAACCGCCCCAGCAACCGAATCTGCGGTTCCGCCAAACTCGTCCCGCAACTTGCCACCACGTTGCTGATCCCCGCCCGCGCTACCGCGATTGCATCCATATATCCTTCGACGAGCACAGCGAAATCCTGCCTTCGTAGCGCGTCCTTCGCGCGGTCCAGGTGATAAAGCACGTTGCTCTTTGAATAGATCGGCGTTTCCGGCGAATTCAGGTACTTCGGCTGGTCATCGCCGAGCGCTCGGCAACCAAACGCCACAATCTTTCCGGATTCGTTCGCAATCGGAAACGTTATCCGCCTCCGGAACCGGTCGAACAATCGACCTGCGCTCTGATCGCGCGAGATCAATCCCGATTCCGCCAACAATTTTTCCGCATATTTCGGTTTCAAGTCCTTCAGCAGCGCATCTCCGCCGCTCGGCGCATAGCCGATGCCGAATCGCGCGATCGTATCTTTGTCGAGCCCGCGATCTTCGAGATACGCTCGCGCGGCCCTACCTTCCCCGGTCGTCTCCAACTGCTTCACAAAGAATGTCTGTGCCTCGCGGTGCATTTCGATTAGCACCGCCCGCTGCTGATTTTCTTTTCTCTCTTCCGGCGAACGTTCCTTCGGCCTCGGCAGCTGAATCCCGCACTTCTCCGCCACAATTCGCACCGCCTCGGGGAACGGGCACTTCTCCATCTCCATCACGAAGCTGAAAACATCGCCGCCCTTCCCGCATCCAAAGCAGTGAAATATCTGCTTCACCGGATGCACCGCGAACGACGGCGTCTTTTCTCCATGAAACGGGCACAAGCCGGTAAAATTCTGCCCGCTCTTCTTTAGCCGTACATACTCCCCCACCACGCGGACAATATCCGCCTGCTGTTTCACCCGATCCGCAAATGATCCTGCTTCCGCCATCTTCCCCTTATGGACTGCCTCGGCTCGCCGCCGCTTTTACAACGTAACCCACACCTAGCAAGCCATTCGTCAGCCACCGGCGCCACTCTATCTGGACCGGTTTTTGGAGCGGCCGCCTTCTCTGGGAGGGGGCGCGTTCTCTTCGGCGGTCGGAGCTTAGCTCCGACATTCACTCCCGCCATGCACCGGGCTTTCGCCCCCGAGGACTTCTCTGACCCGTTTCGCCCTTCTCACATCCTCAAATCCACCACCGTAATGGCTTTCCCGCCGCGCTCCTCGGTTTCAAACGCATGCCTCTCGACCAACGGATGCGTCGACAAAAACTCCCCCAATCCCTTTCGCAGCGCTCCGGTCCCATGTCCATGAATAATCCTGATCCGCGACCGGTGCGCCAACGCTGCATCATCCAACAATTTATCCACCCGCGCGCTGGCCTCTTCCACGGTCATGCCGATCACATTAATCTCTCCCGCAGTCCCTTCCGCGCTCACCTGCGACCGCACGGTAATATTTTCCCGCGGCGACGGCCGTACCTTGGTCTGGTCCTCAATTCCTGTGATCTCGTCGACGGCAACCTTCATCCGCAGCGGTCCCGCCTCAATTTCCGCCGACGGCCCATCCACCCGTCGCAAAATCACCGGCTTATGGAAGCCGCGCACGCGAATCCTCACCCCAGGCTGCAACCGGGCGGCATTCACTTTCTCTAATGTCTCCGCTTTCACTCCCAAATCCTGCTGCGATTCGGAGATCGTCTGCACCACCGCCGCATTCAGCTCCTCTTTCGCTTCACCCCGCGCCTCGTGCATTTTCCGCCGCGCGGTTTTCTCCAGGTGCCCGCGCAGCTCGCGCTCCTTCACCGCCTCGACCACGCTCGCTACATTTTCCTCGAATCGCTTCTGCATCTCGGCGAATTTCTGCTCCAGCTCCGCGATCCGTCGCTTCTGCCGCTCCGCCCATTCACCGCGCAGCTTCGCCCGTTCCTCCTCGAGCGCCCGTCGTTCCGCCGCCATCTGTGCGCGCAAGCGGTCCAATTCGTCCCGGCTGCGATGCAAATAAGCAATCAGGTCCGCGGCTTCCTGCGCTTGCGGTGCAAGCAGCGACCGCGCGTGCTCGATGATCGATTCCGGCAATTCCAGTCGCTTCGCGATCGCGATTCCGCTTGAGCCTCCCGGCACGCCCACCATCAAGCGGTACGTCGGCCGCAAATTCACATCGTCGAACTCCACCGCCGCGTTCACCACTCCCGGCGTCGTCGAAGCATAGGTCTTCAGCCGGTCGTGATGTGTGGTCGCCAACACAAAGCAATGTTTCTTTCGAAATTCCTCGAGCAACGCCACAGCAAGTGCCGCCCCTTCCTCGGGCGCGGTCCCCGTTCCCATTTCATCTACCAGTACCAGCGATTTCGGCGTCGCTTCTTCCAGCATGCTTTTCAAATTCAGCATGTGCGACGAAAACGTGGAAAGGTCTGCGGCAATCGACTGCTCGTCGCCGATATCCACGAGCACGCGATCGACAATCGAAAGTACTACCCGCTGCGCCGCGACGGGAATTCCCGCTTGCGCCGCCAGCACAGCAAGGCCCGTGGTCTTCAGCGCCACCGTTTTTCCTCCCGTATTCGGCCCGCTGATCACCAGCATGCGCTCATCTCCGCCGAGCGTCAGCGACATCGGCACAATCGCACGGTTTTCCTTCCGTAGCTTGTCTTCGAGCACCGGATGCCGCGCTGCTTCGAGCCGCAATTCTGGCGTCTCCGCAAACTCCGGATTGCACGCGTCAAAATCGCGCGCAAATCGCCCGCGTGCAAACACGCTGTCCAACTCCGCGATGGTCCCAGCCGCGTGTTGCAGCGGCCCCCACATTCCGCGCAGCTGTTCCGTCAGCTCCTTCAAAATGCGAAATATTTCCGCCGCTTCGTCTTCCGTCAACTGCACCAGTTGGTTGTTGATCTCAACTGTTTCAAACGGCTCCACAAAAACCGTTTGACCCGTGGCGCTCGCTCCATGCACCACCCCCGGCAGGTTGCGCCGGAGTTCCGAACGCACCGGAATCACAAAACGGTCATTCCGCAACGTCACGTAATCTTCTCCGCTCTCCGCGTGGCGCGACCGCAAAATCTGTTTCAGCGTCTTCTGTATCGAGTCCCGCGTCTCGAGAATGCTCGCGCGAATTCGCCGCAACGTGCTCGACGCATCGTCGCTGATCTCTCGGTTGGGAAGAATGCACCGCCGGATCGCCAGATGCAGCTCTTTGAAATCCGCCAACGATGCGCAACGCGCCGCGAGCAATGGAAATTTCGCTGCCTCTTCTCGAAACTGCTGCCTCAACCATGCCGTCGTTTCGAGTAACGATCCAGCATCCAAAAAGTCTGCCGCCTCCAGCACCGCGCCCGCTGATTCCAACCGTTCGAGCCAGCCCGCCGGATCGGCCATCGCTCCAAATCCCAAATCTCGGCCCGCCCGCAGCCACTCCCGCGCCTCGCGAATCGACGAAAACGTACTTTCCAACGCATCGCGATTGCCGCTCGTCTCCAATGCGTCAGCCGACCGTCGCCCCGGCGCACACGTGGTCCTCAGCCGCAGCAACTCTCGCAGCTTGTCAAACTCCAATACCTCTTCCGCCCGCCGCGCCATTTCCTATTTCTTTGCTTCCTTGCTCTGCTGCTTCATCTTTCCCGCCAGGTACTCCACAGCCTCTTCCACTCCCTTCGCGCCATGAACCAATCTCCCACCTGCCTCTCCCCACATCCGCGCCGCCGGCCCCATCTCCACTTCTCGTACTCGCTCTCAAACCGGTAGCCAAA
>Ga0210394_10004966_pt1 | contig 15168 bp, 13 predicted proteins | sample IncBWC12MmetaG_FD_160121 | JGI IMG/M metagenome (GOLD analysis project Ga0210394, IMG submission 160121) | Forest soil microbial communities from Barre Woods Harvard Forest LTER site, Petersham, Massachusetts, United States - Inc-BW-C-12-M | ecosystem: Environmental > Terrestrial > Soil >... | reverse complement strand
TCCCTGGATCAACAAGGCGCTGGAAAAGGCGCAGCAAAAGGTGGAGGCCCGCAACTTCGACATCCGCAAGAACCTGTTGAAGTTCGACAACGTCCAGAACGATCAGCGCAAGGTGATCTTCGACCAGCGCGTCGATCTCATGAAGGACGAGAGCGTCGCCGAAACCGTCGCCGACATGCGGCGCGCCTTTGTCGAGGACGTCGTTACCAAGCATGTGCCCGAACATGTCTATGCCGAGCAGTGGGACACCGCCGGGCTCAAGGAAGAGTTGAAGCGCGTGCTCGACGTCGACCTGCCGGTCGATGAATGGGCCAAGGAAGAGGGCATTGCCGACGAGGAGTTGCTGACGCGGATCGAAGATCGCGTCGATCAGCACATGGCGGCCAAGGTGGCGCAATGGGGCCCCGAGGTGATGCGCTATGTCGAGAAGACCATCCTGTTACAGACGCTCGACCATCTCTGGCGCGAGCATCTGGTGATGCTCGATCATCTGCGTCAGGTGATCGGCTTGCGCGGTTACGGCCAGCGCGACCCGTTGCAGGAATACAAGTCGGAAGCGTTCAGCCTGTTCGAGGCCATGATCGCTCACCTGCGCGAGGCGGTGACGGCGCAATTGATGCGCGTGGAAATCGTTCCGCCGGAAAATCAGCAGCCGGAACTGCCGCCGATGGAGGCCCATAAGCTCAATCCGAATACCGGCGAGGACGAAATGGCGTTTGCCAATGCCTCGCTGGTTCCCACCGCTACCGCCAATCGCGATCCGAAGAACCCGGCGACGTGGGGCAAGGTCGGCCGCAACGAGGACTGTCCCTGCGGTTCGGGCAAGAAATACAAGCATTGCCACGGCAAGTATGTGTGAGGGCCTTGGCCCCACAGCGGTCATTGCGCGTCGCTTACGCTCGCAATGACGGGACTATCTACCGCCGCGGTCGATGCGGCAGGTTCAATTTTCAGCGCGCCGCTTTGAGCAGCGGAATGCTGTTCGGGTCGCGCGGCGCCGGCATTTGCCGCAAATAGGCATAGATATCGGCGGCGTCGCGGTCGGAGAGAACGGCGGCCTCATAAGGCGGCATCTGATTGGCGGGATGGCGGATCTGATTGAGGAAGCCGTCGAAGGCAAACTCCGTGCGCGACACGCGCGGGCCCGTCATCATCGCGCCCTGGCCCGCAAGACCGTGGCACTGATAACACCCGGTCTCGCGATAAAGCTTCTTGCCGTTGTCGGCATTGCCCGAAGGCGTCGGTGCTTGTTGCGCCGATGCCGATCCGGTCGCCAGTGTCAAAATCATCAGCGCATGGCCGAAGCGTTTCATGGCTTACTCCACTAGCGCGGTTGCGTGACGACGTCGATCAGCGCGGGCCGGCCTTCCTTGACGGCGGCGATGCCCTTGCGGAAAGCTTCCGCCAGATCGTTGGGATCTTCGATGGGCCCGATGCCGACCGCGCCGTAGGCTTGCGCGATTTTGGCATAGTCGATGTTCGGATGATCGATCGTCGTTCCGATCGCGGCGCTGCGCACGTCGCGATTGTGCCGGTTCGCCATGCGCTGGACGTGCATGATCTCCTGATGGTAGGCGCGGTTATTATGGATAATCGTCAGGTAAGGAATGCCATGGTGGGCGGCGGTCCATAGCGTATGCGGCGCCATGTTGAATTCGCCATCGCCGGTGACGCTGACGACCACCCGCCCGCCGGCGTCGCGATGCGCGAGCGCAGCTCCGAGCGCGGAGACCGGCTGATAGCCGACGCCGTAGCCGCCCGAGCCACCGATAAAGCGATAGTGCTTTTCCAGCGGCCACAGCCGATGCGGCCATCGCGAGGAGAAATCGCCGTCGGAGACCAGCGCCCAGTCTTCCTTTTGCAGCAGCGCCCATAGCTCCACATAGAGGCGCGCGGTCGTGATCGGGCTGGCGTCCCAGCCAAGCGCCGCCTCGCTGCGCGCGCGCTCGACTGTGGCGCGATAGGCCTGACGCAATTTCTCGCCGCGCATCTCGTTGGCGTTCTTGCTTCCGGAAGCCTCGCGCTGCACAGCCTCGATCAAATAAGGCAGCGTCGTCTGGGCATCGGCGGCGATGTTGATGTCGGCGCTGACATAGCGCTGGAAGTCCTGATAGTTGGCATGGACCAGTAAGTCGTGCGTCGAAATGCTGATGACCTTCACGCCCGCTTTGACCTTCGAGATGTCGGTCCGTTCCAGTTGATCGCGCAAGGCATTGAGCTGGCCGTAGAGATCGACCGGCTCGAGCGACAGGATGCAGTCGGCTTGCGCGATCAAGGTCCCTGCGCGTTCCGATTGGCAAAGATAATGCGTGTTCGGCATGTTCATGCGCGAACGGTTGTCGATCACGGGCGCCTGCAGCAGTTCGGCGAGCCGCACGAGATCGTCCATGGCGGCTTGCGAGCGCGCATAGCGATCGGCGATGATCACGGGGTTGTCGGCGGCAACCAGCATCTTGGCGGCCTCGCGCACCGCGTTCGCATCGCCTGCGGCCTTCGAGGGCATCGCCAGATGCGGAATCCGGAGCTTGCGCTGCTCGCGCTCTTCAAGCGCGTCTTCTTGCAGCTTGGTGTCCGCCACAATGAACACCGGTCCGGGCGGTTGCGCGCAGGAGAGCGCATAGCCGCGCACCGTCGACTCGGCGAAGTGCTGCAGCGACATCGGATAATCGTCCCATTTGACGAAGTCGCGCACGGTGGCCGCGCCGTCCTGCACGCTGTGGAACCACTCGACGCCGGGCCGCCGCTCGTTGAGCGCGCCCGCGTTGCCGGTGAAGACCAGCATCGGAACGCGGTCGCAGTAGGCATTGTAGATGGCCATCGCCGCATGCTGGGTGCCGACGGTGCCATGAACGATGGCGGCCATTGGCTTGCCGGCAACCTTGGCATAGCCATGCGCCATTCCGACCGAGACTTCTTCGTGCAGGCAGGTCAGCCATTCCGGCCGCTTGTTCTTTCCATAGTTGATGAAGCTCTCCTGGAGGCCGCGAAAGGTCGAGCCGGGGCAGGACGCCATGTAGCCGAGATCGAGCGTCTTGCAGACGTCGACCATGAAATCTGAGCCGGTCTTCTCCGTCGTCAGGCGCTCGAGTTCCGGCGGGCGTTCGCGTTCGTGGACCTGAGCGGCGGCATTGGGTGTCGGCGCGGTGTTGTTCGGCTTTTCGGGCGCCTGCGCCTCGGCGGCATGGGGGGCGGCGATGGTGGCTCCGCCGGCTGCAACCATGCCCTTGAGAAATCGACGGCGATGCAGCGCGGGCGCCTTCGATTCTGCCATTTCTGATTCTGTCATTTCTGATTTTGTCATGGCTTCGCTCCCCGCGCCTTTTCTTGCAAAGCTACGTCATCCGCTAGCCCGCAGCTTTTCTCCAAGCTACTGCATCGCAGGGTTTGAGGCGAGAAAATCGCATTGAGCAGGCCGCAAGCCTTGCGCGCGGCAACTGCATGGTTTGAAAATGCTGGAAACATCGCCCTTGCACCAACGCAGGCGGCGCCGATGTCAGATTACTTGGTCGCCGAGAAACGGCTCTCGAACGAATTCGCCGATACAATCGGCTGAGCGCCGGCCACGATGCTGGGCGCAGCAGGCGTGGCCGCCGGTGTGTCGGCCGCGGCATCGGTCACCGTCGGCTTCGATGGCGGCTTCGCGGCAGCCTGCTTGGTGTCGCTCTTCGAGGGCTTTGGAATCGTGGCTTCGGGGCGCGGCTTGGCATCGGCGGTCTTCGGCCGGGCAGGGGCCGTCTGTTGCGTCGGGGCCGCGGTGGCGTCAGCCGACGCGCTGCTAAGGCCGACCTTGCGCGCTAGGCTCGAGAAGAAGCCCTCAGATTCGGTGTTCTGCTCAGCCGGTGCCGCCGAAGCCACGCGCGTCGAGGAAGACGCCGTCGTTGCCGGCGAGGATGCTGGCCTCAGCGAGGCTGCCAGAGGCTGGTCCGGCGCGGTCACCGGTCCGCGCGGTGGATTGACGCCGGCCGGGATGGTGCCGGGCGGCTTGTCAAGTGTGAGCAGCGCCAGCCCGGAGCCGCCCTCCGAGAGGCCGGTGCTGCCGCCGGGCAGCTTGGCGGCGAACACCCTGTGCATGCCGCCGTCGATGCCGGTATTGATCTGGGCCACCGGCGTTCCCCGCGCGACCAGCTTGGCGAATTCGGCCTGGTCGGCTTCTTCCTTTTCCTGTACCGCCTGGGCAACTTCCTCAGGCACAACATAAGCGGGACATTTGGCCGAAGCCTCAAACGTCGGCTCTCGCCTGGCGTCGGGCGCCTTCACACCGTTGAATACATATTTCTTCTCGCAGAAGTCGACCTTGGGCTCCTGCAGCGTCACCTCGAAATGATCGTTGCCTTCCTTGATCATTTTCCAGAACGCCATGTGCGGGCTGTTACGGTGCCGCGCCATGTTGAGCGGGGTCATTCGGAACGGGTAGGCCTGAAACTGGAATGATTTCTGGCCGCCGAAGAATGATTCGCGCCCGAGCGAATAAATCTCCGCAATCTGCTCGTCCGTCATCGCGTAGCAGCCGCGCGACGAGCAGTCGCCGTGAACCATCAGCTCCGAGCCGGTGTGCCCGAGCGATCTGTCGTACGCGTTCGGATAGCCGGTGTTGAAGGAAAGATAATAGGCTGACGTCGGGTTCATCTGCGCCGGCGAGATCGCGTAGAAGCCTTCGGGAGCCTGGCGGTCGCCTTCGCGGACCTTCGGCCCGAGATCGCCCGACCAGCGGCAAATCGGATAGGTCTTCAACAGCGCGAAGCGGCCGGTGCGATCCTGCTTCCAGACCTCGAGTTCGGCCTCCTGCTTGAAGAGCCGGACCAGGATCGGCGATTGCAGATCCATGTTCTTGGCATCCATCTGGGCAAGGAGCTTTGGCGAGACGGGCTGGTTGGCCTTGGCGTTGGTGGCAAGCGAACCAATCTCGTCGCTATTGCAGCCAGTCAGCAATGCACCCGCCGCGAACACAGCAGATGTCATAACCGCGCGAATCAGCGATCGACCGATCAATGCAAAGCTCCACACCCAACGGGCAATGTTCGCACCCCAAACTAGCGTCGACGCCCTGAAGCCATTGAATAAAATATTATCCTTAAAGCCCCTGTCGTCGCAAGCCACGGCTGGCCTTGCGGCCATCGCCCCTCGGGCATGGTGAATAGAGCTTAAACAGGGCGCTGAAGGCCTAATTGGGGCCGAAATGGCGGAAATCTGAAGAGATTGGGGCTATGGAACCTTCCCCGACCGATTCGCGGCACGGCGGCCCGATCAAAGCGATTTTCGGCCGATATCGAGGAATTTCTGCCGCCGCTGCGTGCGGATCGCCTCCGGGGTGAGATGGCGCAGGTCGTTCAGCGTCTGGGCGATGGCTTCCCCCGTGCTAAAAATCATGGCGGCGGGATCGCGATGCGCGCCGCCGGAGGGCTCTTTCAGGATCTGATCGATCACGCCGAACCGCAGCATGTCCTGAGCGGTGATCTTCATGCTGGTCGCGGCTTCCTGGGCCTTGGTCCCATCGCGCCACAGGATCGAGGAGGCCGCCTCCGGCGAGATCACGCTGTAGATTGCATGCTCGAACATCAGCACGCGATTGGCGGTCGTAATCGCAATCGCCCCGCCGGACATTCCTTCACCCGTGATGATCGCGATATTGGGTACGCCAAGCGATAGGCACGCGTCGGTCGAGCGCGCAATGGCTTCGGCCTGCCCGCGTTCCTCGGCGCCGATGCCCGGATAGGCGCCGGCCGAGTCGACGATCGACAGAACGGGAATGCCGAAACGGTCCGCCATCTCCATCAGCCGGACCGCCTTGCGATAACCTTCCGGCCGCGCCATGCCGAAATTATGCTTGATGCGGGAATCGGTGCTGGCGCCCTTCTCCTGCCCGATCACGCAAATGCTCTCGCCACGAAAGCGGCCGAAGCCGCCGACCAGCGCTTCGTCCTCGCCGAACTTGCGGTCGCCGGCAAGCGGCGTGAATTCCGGGATCAGGGCGCTGATGAAGTCGGTGAAATGCGGCCGCTGCGGATGGCGCGCCACCAGCGTCTTCTGCCACGGCGTCAAATTGGCATAGAGGTCGTTTAGCGCCTGCGCCGCCTTGTCCTCGATTCGGGCAATCTCCTCGCCGATGTCGCTGCCCGAAGCCGCCAGCACGCGCAACTCGTCGATCTTAGCGTCGAGTTCGGCGACGGGCTTTTCGAAATCGAGGTAGCTGCGCATGTGATCCGGCATCAAATCAATATAGGAACAAAGCCGCGGGGAGGCGAAGCGGCTTCAGGGCTACGCGAAGAAAGCACGCATCTTCAAATATTTAGCGTGCATTCCAACTCGGGCGGCGCTTTCGTTCGGCAAACCAGGCGCCTTTGCGAAGCGGACGGGAAGTGGCTCTTTCGGGGGAGAAGGGGCGGAAGTCAAGAAGGCCGCTCGGCAAGACGATTAGCTACTTCTCAGCCAGCGGATGCAGATCGCGCACCAAGCTCTTCAGACGTTCCTCGACGACGTGGGTGTAGATCTGGGTCGTCGATATGTCGGTGTGGCCGAGCAGCGTTTGCACGATGCGCAGATCGGCGCCGTTATGCAGAAGATGGCTTGCGAAGGCGTGACGCAATACGTGCGGTGAGACCAGCCGCGGCGACAGGCCTGCCGCAGCCGCCAGTTCCTTCAGGTCGCGCGCGAAATGCTGGCGCGTGAGATGCCCGCTCTCGCCGAAGGAGGGAAACAGCCATTTCGAGCTCCCAGCGTTTTTCCTTTTCGAGGTCTTGAGCGTCTCTATTGCCGCGAGGTAATCGGCCATCGCGCGGCGCGAAGCATCGTTCAGCGGCACCAGCCGCTCCTTGTTGCCCTTGCCGCGCACCACGATCATGCGGGCGTCGCTTCGCGATGCCGACAGTGGCAGTGCGACAAGTTCGGAGACGCGCAACCCCGTGGCGTAGAGCACTTCAAGCAGGCAGTAGAGCCGCATCGCGCGAAGCCGCTCCTGGGGCGAAGCTTCCGCCTCCTCAGCGAGTGCCTTGGCGCGCACCAGCAGGCGATCGACATCCGATATCGACAGCACCTTCGGCAGACCGCGGCCGCGCTTGGGCCCGGACAGGATGGCGGCCGGATCGTCGCTGCGAATCCGCTCGTTGAGCAGAAAACGAAACAGGTGCCGCATCGCCGACAGCCGCCGCGCGACGCTCGAGGACTTGAATCCGCGGCCGTCGAGATCGGCGAGGTAGTCGCGCAAGGCCTGCGTCTCGGCGCCGGCCAAGCTCTGGCCGCTTCCTTCTAGGAACGCGGAGAAATCCGTCAGGTCGCGGCGGTAGGCATCGAGCGTATTGTCGCCGGCGCCTTGTTCGGCGGCGAGCATGTCGAGGAACAGCTCGATCAGTCTGGCGTCGGATGGTTTGGCGCGCATCCGCAAACCTTAATCCTTAAATCCTTGACGAAACCTCTCGTCATTCTGAGGGCGCGGCTTGCTCGTACTATTTCTTGAGGAACTTGTCCGCCGGCACGGTAACCGTCATTTCCCGCGGCTTCGGGTTGACGAAATTCGCCAGCGCGAAGATAGCGCCGTAGACGACCCCTACGATGACGGCGACGACGGTCAGAAAGCGGAACAGGCTGGGCATAAGACGGCCTCAGGCGGCGAAATTAACCATTATAATTCATCGGGGATAGCCTGATCTGACTACGACCATGTTCGCCATTGCGTTGCAAGCGTTAGGGCTCTGGACGAGGAACACTAGCAACGGTATCGGCGGGGGTAGTATGGTCTGCCGAATAGCCAACGTGCCGCGACCATTGAGCGAGGAAATGCCCGAGACGAGTATAACGAGCGATGTCAGCACGTCCCAGGAGGCCGGGATCAAATCGGCGCTGGATGCGCGCTCGGTCGTGCTGGTCGGGATGATGGGGGCCGGCAAGTCCACCATCGGACGACGGCTGTCGGCGCGGCTCGGTCTGCCGTTTCTCGATGCCGATGCCGAAATCGAGCGGGCCCATGCGGACATGACGATTTCTGAAATTTTCGCGGCCCATGGTGAGCCGTATTTCAGGGACGGTGAGGCGCGGGTCATCGCGCGGCTTCTGGACAGCGGACCGGCGGTACTGGCCACCGGTGGCGGTGCTTTCATGCGTCAGGAGACCCGCGATCGCATCCACAACAAGGCCGTCTCGATCTGGCTCAAGGTCGATTCCGAGGTCATCATCCGCCGGCTGACGAAGCGGCGGTTGGATCGTCCGTTGCTTCAGACCGCCGACCCCGAGGCCACCGTCGCACGGCTAATCAAGGAACGCGAGCCGATCTATCAGCAGGCCGATTTGACGATCTGGTCGCGCGACGTGCCGCACGAGAAAATCGTCGATGAATGTATCGAGGCGCTGCACGGAAAGCTTTGCGGCGGACAGATAAACCAAAGCCGGGATCGTCGGGGCGTTACGCTATGACCGCGCCGCTGAAACATGGCGATCCGATCACCGTCGATGTCGCGCTCGCCGAGCGCGCCTATGACATCGTGATTGGCCGCGATGTCCTGCCATCGCTGGGCAAGCGTATCGCCGCCATGCGGCCGGGCGCACGTACGGCCATCGTCACCGACCGCAATGTCGCAAAGCATTGGCTTGCCAAGACCAAGGCCTCGCTGTCGGAAGCCGGGATCGCAACGTCCCATGTCATTGTCGAGGAAGGCGAGGGCTCCAAGAGCTATGCCGGCCTGGAGCGGGTGAGCGAGGCGCTGATTGCTGCCAAAATCGAGCGCGCCGATCTTGTGGTTGCGCTCGGCGGTGGCGTGGTCGGCGATCTCGCGGGCTTTGCGGCCGCAATCCTGCGTCGCGGGGTCGATTTCGTGCAAGTACCGACCTCTCTGCTGGCGCAGGTCGATTCCTCCGTCGGCGGCAAGACCGGTATCAATTCGCCGCAAGGCAAGAATCTTCTAGGCTCGTTTCATCAACCGGTTCTGGTAGTCGCCGACACCGCCGTGCTCGACACGTTGTCGCCGCGTCAGTTCCGCGCCGGCTATGCGGAAGTGGCCAAATATGGCCTGCTGGGCGATGAGGCGTTTTTTTCCTGGCTGGAAGCCAATCATGCCGATGTTTTCTCCGGCGGCGCGGCGCGCGAGCATGCGATCGCGACGTCCTGCCGCGCCAAAGCCGCGATCGTGGCGCGCGACGAGCGCGAGAACGGCGAACGGGCGCTGCTCAACCTCGGCCACACCTTTGGCCACGCGCTCGAGGCTGCGACCGGGTTCTCCGACCGGCTGTTCCACGGCGAAGGCGTTGCGCTTGGCATGGTGCTGGCGGCGGAACTGTCCGCGCAGCTTGGCATGATCGCAGAAGCAGATGTCGCACGCCTCAAGCATCATCTCGCCGATGTCGGCTTGCCGACCGCGTTGCAGGAGATCGCCGGTTTCGCCCAGGAAGGGCTTGCCGATGCAGATGCATTGATGGCTCTGATGGCTCAGGACAAGAAGGTCAAGCGCGGACGGCTCACCTTCATCCTGCTCAAGGCGATCGGCCGCGCCGTGATTGCGCCCGACGTCGAGCCTTCATTGGTTCGTGATTTTCTTGAGGCCAAGCTGAAGCTGCAACGCCGGGCCTGATCCGGACGAGTAAACAGACGCACATGGACTGGATCACGTTTTCCATCGTTTTGGTTTGTCTTCTGGTGTCGGCGTTTTTCGCGGCCAGCGAAACCGCGTTGACCGGCGCTTCGCGGGCCAGCATGCTGCGGCTGTCGAAGCAAGGCAATCGGGACGCCGGCATCGTATCGAGCCTGTCGGCGATGCGCGAGCGAATGATCGGTGCGCTGCTGCTCGGCAACAACATTGCCAATATCGGCGCCTCGGCGCTCGCGACCGGCATCTTCACGGCATGGTTCGGCGAAGTCGGCGTCCTCTATGCCACCGCCCTGATGACGGTTTTGGTTGTCATCTTTGCCGAGGTGTTGCCCAAAACGATCGCGATCAATGCGCCGGATCGGGTGGCGCTGTTGGTCGCTCGCCCAATGAAGCTCATGATATTCCTGCTTGGGCCTCTGCTCACGGTCGTCGAGGTCATCGTCCGATTCCTGATGCGGCTGTTCGGCATCAAGGCCGGCCACAACCAGTCAATTCTTTCGCCGTTTGAGCGGCTGCGCGGTGCGGTCGACCTGCTTCATCACGAAGGCAAGGTCGAGAAGCAGGATCGGGACATGCTCGGCGGGCTTCTGGACCTGCGCGAGCTTCAGGTTTCCGACGTGATGGTCCATCGCACCGAAATGGTGATGATCAACGCCGACTTGCCGGCGGAAGATCTCGTGCGCGAGGTGCTGGCGACCGAATACACAAGAATTCCCCTGTGGCGCGACAAGCCTGAAAACATCATCGGCGTCCTGCACGCCAAGGATCTGCTGCGTGCCATCCGCGCCTCCGACGGCGATACGTCGAAAATCGATGTCTCGACCATCATGCTGCCGCCATGGTTCGTCCCGGAAATGCGTCCCGTCTCCGAACAGCTCAAGGCCTTCCGCCGCCGCAAGACCCACTTTGCGCTCGTCGTTGACGAATACGGCGAGGTCGAAGGCATGGTGACGCTGGAGGACATTCTGGAGGAAATCGTCGGCGACATTTCCGACGAGCACGATGTCGTGGTGGCCGGCGTTCGCGCCCAGCCCGACGGGTCGGTCGTGGTCGATGGCTCGGTGCCGATCCGCGACCTCAACCGCGCGATGGATTGGCACCTTCCCGACGAAGAGGCGACCACCGTCGCCGGTCTTGTGATCCACGAGGCGCGCTCGATTCCCGATCGGGGCCAGAGCTTTACCTTCCACGGGTTCCGTTTCCGTGTATTGCGACGTGAGCGCAACCGTATTACGGCGCTCCGGATCGTGGCGGTGCCGCGTGAGACGGAGGGTTTGGAAAAAGTGCCGAGGCGCGCGGGCAAGGGGTTTTAGCTCATCGCCATGCCATCGATCCTGGGATATCGATGGGTATCGGCCTGGCTAAGAAGCTTCTCCCGGTGCCTCCGCCTTGATCGCCAGCGCGTGCACGCCGCCCCCAAGTTCCGCGGCAAGCGTTGAATTAATCATGCGGTGGCGCTCGATCCGGCTCTTTCCTTCGAAGGCGGCAGACACAATATACACCCTGAAATGTGTCTCGCCGCCCGGCCTGTGGCCGGCATGGCCTTCATGAAGATGTGATTCGTCTGACACCTCGAGGCTTTCCGGCGAGAAAGCTTCGCGCAACCTATTTGTGATAGAGCCTTTGGTATTCATGATGGCGGCAATACGTCCGCCATCGCTTCGCGTCAATGGCGTTCCGGGATTCAGAGGGTTTCGCAATGTCAAGACTTGAAGAGATGGACGTTGCGTAGTCAAAGACAACATGCCGATCGATTCATCCAAATTTTTTGACTCCATCCGAGTCAAGCCCACCAAGGTGAGCGCCAAGCGCAAGGCGCAGGCGGGCGGAGAAGCCGTGGCTTGCGAATGGGCAGGTTGCCAGAACAAAGGCGCGCACCGTGCGCCGAAGGGGCGCGACAATTCGCGCGACTATTGGCATTTCTGTCTCGAACATGTCCGCGAATACAACCAGTCCTACAATTTCTTCCAGGGCATGAATCCGGATGACGTCGCGCGGTACCAGAAGGATGCGCTGACGGGTCATCGTCCGACCTGGAAGATGGGTGCCAACAGCGGCGCCAAGAAGGGCGATGGTGATTTCGCCACCGCGGCCGATCCCTTCCATATGTTCAGCGAGCTCAACGGTCGCGGCCGCTGGCGGCCCGGTCCCGGTGCGCAGGCCAAGCCCGAGACGCGCAAGGTGATGAACGCGGAGCGCAAGGCGCTGCAGGTGATGGGGCTCACCTCCCAGGCAACGCTCGATGATGTCAAGGCCAAGTATAAAGCGCTGGTGAAGCAGCACCATCCCGACGCCAATGGCGGCGACCGCTCCACCGAGGATCGCCTGATCGAGATCATCAAGGCGTATAATTACCTGAAGACGGTTGTACGCGCTTAAAGCCAGCCTTCATCCGGCCCGGCGATTTTTCCAAAATCGGGAGAATATCAAGAACCCTTGCTGGCCGGCTCGGTTGCGCCGCGTTGCCTGCGGCGGGCTATCCAGGTCCACAATCCGACGATCAGCGCGCCGGCAACGACCGCCAGTATCCAGTAATGCCTGGCAATCCCTTGATGGGGTGCGAAGCCTCCGTATCGGTGCAGGGCCGAGACCGCGAGCACCCCTGGCAGCACATGGGCCGGCGCCCATAGCAGGATCGCCGGAATGTTGACGGAATAGAAGATCGGCGGCGACATGCCGAGCGCGCCCGCTGTGATCGGAACGAAGGCTCTGATCGGCGGCACGAAGCGCGCGAAAAACACGGCAAGCGTGCCCCAGCGATTGAAGAACGCCTCGCTCTGCGCGACCAGACGCGGATGGTTTGACAGCGGCCAGGCATTGAGGATCTCGCGCTGTTCGCGGTATCCGAGCAGGTAGGCCGATCCATCGCCAAGCAGTGCGCCGGCTGTCGCGGCGGCCAATACCCATTCCAGCCGCAATTCTCCGCCCGGCACCAGCGCGCTCAGGGCAAAAATGATGGTCGAGCCGGGAATCACGGAGCCGAGAATCGGGACGGCTTCCAGCAGCGCTGCGAGGAATAATGTCAGGTAGGCAAGCCCTGCATGCGCCGAGACAAATGCAATCAATGGATCGATCAGGGAGGCCACGAAAATCCTGTATTTTGCCGGGCTGATTGCCGGGCGCGCAGGCCTATCATAGTTACTGGAAGGGTAGGAAAGTGCGGCAAGATTTTTGCTTCTGAAGGCCAGCCAGGCCTGTGGGCGGAAAGCTTGGCGCGATTCGCAGGGCAGCCTTCCAAAAACCGTATCCAGTGACTATCTTCATGAAAAACCACCGGAACTTTGATTGCGGCGTGGGCTTCTGCCAATCGCCGCTCTCTGATAGGTTTCAGTTGGTACCCATCGATAGGTTTCATTTGGTACCCATCCGTAGCCACACCCGCAGATCTGGTTTCGGGAGCACCCCGCGACCTCGGAGGATTGATGACGACCGCCGCCATGACTAAACCTCAGGAGCCCGCCGGTATGCCCGACATGAAGGTGTCGGTGCGGCAGGTATTCGGCATCGACACCGACCTCGAGGTGCCGGCCTATTCCGAAGTCGATCCGCATGTGCCGGATGTCGATTCGGACTACCGCTTCGATCGCGCGACGACGCTCGCCATCCTCGCCGGCTTCGCCAAGAACCGGCGCGTCATGGTCACCGGCTATCACGGCACCGGCAAATCGACTCATATCGAGCAGGTGGCCGCGCGACTGAATTGGCCTTGCGTGCGCGTCAACCTCGACAGCCACATCAGCCGGATCGATCTCGTCGGCAAGGATTCCATCGTCATCAGGGACGGCAAGCAGGTTACTGAATTCAGGGACGGCATCCTGCCATGGGCCCTGCAGCACAATATCGCGCTGGTGTTTGACGAGTATGATGCCGGCCGTCCCGACGTGATGTTCGTGATCCAGCGCGTGCTGGAAGTCTCCGGCCGCCTGACGCTGCTCGACCAAAACAAGGTGATCAAGCCGCACCCGGCGTTCCGGCTGTTTTCGACCGCGAACACCGTTGGCCTCGGCGACACGTCGGGCCTTTATCACGGCACGCAACAGATCAACCAGGGCCAGATGGACCGCTGGTCGATCGTCACCACGCTGAACTATCTGGCGCATGACGAGGAAGTGGAGATTGTGCTGGCAAAAGCCCATCACTACCGCACCTCCGAAGGCCGCGACATCGTCAACAAGATGGTGCGGCTGGCCGACCTCACCCGCAACGCGTTTGCCAATGGCGACCTGTCGACGGTGATGAGCCCGCGCACCGTGATCACCTGGGCGGAGAACGCCGAGATTTTCGGCGATATCGGCTTTTCCTTCCGGGTCACGTTCCTCAACAAATGTGATGAGCTGGAACGGTCGCTGGTCGCTGAGTTCTATCAGCGCTGCTTCAACGCGGAGCTTGCGGAATCTGCGGTCAATGTGGCGCTGAGCTGATTCAAATCCCTCCTCGCGAGGGAGCGGAGCTATATGACCACGTCGAACACCAAATTCCGCACCGGACCAAAGGAAGCGCCGACCGAGCCGTTCAAGCGCGCGGTGACGGCCTGCCTGCGCGCGATTGCGAAGAAGCCCGAGCTCGAAGTGACGTTTGCGGCCGAGCGCCCGGGTTTGTCGCCGGGCAAGGCGCGCCTTCCGGAGCCGGCGCGCAAGATGACGAGGCGCGATGCCGCCATCGTGCGCGGCCACGCCGATGCGATTGCGCTCAAGCTTGCCTGTCACGATCCGAAAGTGCATCGCAAGCTGATGCCGGGAAATCCGCAGGCGCGCGGTGTTTTTGAGGCCGTCGAACAGGCCCGGGTCGAGGCGCTTGGTTCGCGGCGAATGTCCGGCGTGGCGAAAAACCTCACCGCGATGCTCGACGACCATTTCCACCGCGGAAAATTCGACGAGATTACCGACCGCGCCGACGCACCGTTGTCGGACGCGCTCGCGATGCTGGTGCGCGAGCGGCTGACCGGGCTCGCGCCGCCGGCGGCGGCACGCAAGATGGTCGATCTCTGGCGTCCCATCCTGGAAGACAAGATCGGCACCCGGCTCGACCGGCTGGATCGGCTTGCCGAGGATCAGTTGAAGTTCGGCGATGCGGTGCATGATCTGTTGACGGCGCTTGAGCTTGGCGACGAACGTAACGCCGAGGCCGATGAGGACGAGAACCAGGACGACAATCGCGACGGCGAAAACGACCAGTCGGGTGCGGAGGGTTCTCCGGAATCCGATGCCGCGCAGGAGATGAGCGCCGATCAGGCGCAGGCCACGACTGACGAGATGTCCGAAAGCGCGATGGAAAGCGCGCAGGCCTCGACGTCGGATACGTTCGATGACGGCGAACTTGGCGACGACGAGATGCCGGGTGAGGCGACACGTCCGAATTCGCGCGGGAAGAACGAGCCGCGCGGCCCGGAATACCACGCCTTTGCGCCGAAATTCGACGAGATCATCGCGGCCGAAGACCTTTGCGACCATGACGAACTCGAACGGTTGCGCAGCTATCTCGACAAGCAGCTGGCGCACCTGCAAGGCATCGTCGCGCGGCTTGCCAACCGCCTCCAGCGCAGATTGATGGCGCAGCAGAACAGAGCCTGGGAGTTCGATCTCGAGGAAGGCATTCT
>Ga0210394_10004965_pt1 | contig 15172 bp, 10 predicted proteins | sample IncBWC12MmetaG_FD_160121 | JGI IMG/M metagenome (GOLD analysis project Ga0210394, IMG submission 160121) | Forest soil microbial communities from Barre Woods Harvard Forest LTER site, Petersham, Massachusetts, United States - Inc-BW-C-12-M | ecosystem: Environmental > Terrestrial > Soil >... | reverse complement strand
TGAGCAGAGTGAAGCTGAGGTTTTCGGCCCCGGCCTCCTTCAGGAGGCGTCTCGCCTCGGCCCGCGATTTCTCGATGTCGGGCCAGTAGCCGGCGAGCTGTTCGAGCTCCTCCTTCGACGCCGCCAAGGGCGACCCGGGGAAGGTGACGCCGCCGACCGTGTGCACGATCGCGATCTTGGAGAGCTCGGGCGCGGTGTGCCAGCGATCGATCGCCAGCGTCAAGGCGCGCCGGACGCGGACATCGTCGAACGGTTTTTTCTTGTGGTTTGGCGTTATCACCCCACCGCAATTCCAGTCGCTGGTCTGCACGGTGATCTTGTCGCCGAGATCACCCACCAGTTCGTCGCGCACGGTCGGTGGAAAGCCGCGGAACTCGATCGCCGCCCGGTCGCTGCGGATCGCCTCGACGCGGACGACCTGCTTGTCGGCGTAAATCCCCTTGAAGCCGTCGAGATAGGGCAGTCCCGCATGGTAGTAGTCCTTGTTGCGCTCCCCGGTGATCGACTGGCCGGTCTCGTAGTCGACGAATTTGAACGGGCCCGAGCCCATGATGTTCTTCTCGTACCAGTGCGGGTCCTTGTCGAGCACCGCCTTCCGGTAGATCCAGGCATAGGGGTCGGCAAGCGCCGGAATGAACGCATCGGTGGCGAATTTCAGGTGAAACACGACGGTGGTCGGGTCGGTCGCCTCCACCTTGTCGACCATCATGAAATTGCTTTGGCGAGGGCTCACCACACCTTCCGGCGGAAAGATGATCTTGTTCCAGCTCGCCGCCACATCCTCGGCGGTCAGGGGCGACCCGTCGTGGAACTTGACACCCTCACGGATCTTGAAGGTGTAGGTGGTGTTGTTATCGGTCGGTTTCGGCATCTCGGTACAGAGGTCGCAGACCATATCGGGCGATGCCGGGTCCAGCGGGTTGGCCCGGATGAGGACGCTGTAGAACGGTGCCGCCGAATGGATCGTCGCATAGGTTTCCTCGCGTTGCGCATCAAAGCTCGGCGGCCCATCGGCGGGGATCATGTAGGTGAGGATGCCGCCGTGTTTCGGCGTCTCCTCGGCCGCCGCCGGCGTCGCCACGGCGAGCGCGGCAATGAGGCCGGCAGCGGCGAACCGCGGTGCGAATTGCATATTCGTCCCCCCTTATTTGTCGAGCCAGACCGTCGCCAGGTCCTGGTTGAGGTAATGGCTCGGGCTGATCTTCCAGCCTTTGACATAGGCATGGTATGGAACGATCCGATACCACCACAACAGAAAGATCTCGTGCGCCTCGGTATCGAGCACCCGCTTCTCGAATGCGCGCATCAGGTCGCGTTGCCGGGTGGGGTCGGTCTCGCGCAGCATCTTGTCGTAGAGATCGACCAATGGCTGGTCTTCGAACTGTCCGTAATTGGCGTTATAGGTCGGCAGGTATCGTTGCACGTCGAGCAGCGGGTTGACCACGCTCTGGCAGTTGCCCGCCAATACAACGTCGAAATTGCCGCTGCGCATCCCCTCGAACCAGGGACCGGTCGGCACGACGCGCTGGGTTACGTTGAGCCCGATCTTGCGCCATTCGTCGATGACCCAGTCCCCATTATACTTGTAGGGCTGGTCGACATTGCGGTTCAGCAATTCGAAGCTCAGCCCCTCGGCTCCCGCTTCCTTCAATAGACGGCGCGCTTCGGCCCGCGAATTTTCGATGTCCGGCCAATATCCGGCGAGCTGCTCGAGCTCCTCCTTGCTGGCGGCGAGCGGCGAGCCCGGGAAAACGATGCCGCCGACGGTGTGGACGTTGGCGATCTTGGCGAGCTTCGGCGCGCCGTGCCAGCGGTCGATTGCCAGTGTCAGCGCGCGGCGCACGCGGGCATCGTTGAAGGGCTTCCGCTTGTCGTTCGCCTCGATAAAGCTGCCGCAATTCCAGTCGCTCGTCTGCACCGTTATCTGGTCGCCGAGGGCACCCACCAGCTCATCGCGCACCGTGGGCGGAAAGCCGCGAAACTCGATATCCGCGCGACCCCCGCGCAGCGCGGCGACCCGCACGGCCTGCTTATCGGCATAGATCGCATTGAACCCGTCGAGATAGGGCAGCCCCGGCCGGTAGTAATCCGGGTTCCTCACCCCCTTAATCGACTGGCCGATCTCGAACCCGGCAAATTTGAAGGCGCCCGATCCCATGATGTTTTTCTCGTACCAGCGCGGGTCCTGGTCGAGGATGGCCTTTTTGTAGATCCAGTTGTAGGGATCGGCGAGCGCCGGCAGGAACGCATCGGTCGCGAATTTCAGGTGAAAGACGACGGTCGACGGGTCGGGCGCGTCGACCCTGTCGACCATCTCGAAATGGCTTTCGCGCGCGCTCAGGATGCCCTCGGGCGGCGCGATGATCTCGCGCCAACTCGCCGCGACATCTGCCGCGGTCAAGGGCGAGCCGTCATGAAATCTGACGCCGCCGCGGATCTTGAAGGTGTAGGTCTTGCCGTCATCGGTTGGCTTGGGCATTTCGGTGCACAAATCGCACACGAAATCTGTGGTCGAGGATGGGTCTTCCGGATCGACCCGTATGAGGACGCTATAGAACGGGGCAGCCGATTGCACCGTTGCGAAGGTCGTCTCCTTGTGACCATCGAAGCTCGGCGGCGCGTCGGCCGGGATCACATAGTTGAGGATGCCGCCGTGTTTCGGTGTCTCCCCTGCGCTTCCTGGCGTCGACAGGGCGAATACGCAGAGCGCGGCAAGGCCGCCCGCGAAACGTAGCATGACCATAGTTCCCTCCCGTTCGCCGTCCTTGTCATTCTTGCCGGCCCGTTATTTGTCGAGCCAGATCCGTGCCAAATCCTGATTGATGAAATGGGTCGGGGCGATTTTGAAGCCTTTCACATAGGACCGGTAGGGCACGATCCGGTGCCACCACAACGCCCAGATCTCATGGACCTGTTCGTCGAGCACGTAGGTCTCGAAGCGCCGCATCAGGACGCGCTGCTTTGCCGGATCGGGCTCGTGCAGCATCTTATCATAGAGCTCGACCTCGGTTGCATCCTCGTAGTGGCCGTAATTCTCCGAGGAGACCGAGGCCGGCAGGAACTTCTGCACGTCGATCGGCGGGTTGACGATGCCCCAGCCGGGAGCCTCGACGACGACATCGAAATTTCCCTGGCGCATCGCGTCGAACCAGGGCCCGCTCGGAACCACCCGCTGCGTCACGTGAAGCCCCACCTTGCTCCACTGGTCGATCAGCCAAGCGCCGACGTATTTGTAGGGCTGGTCGACATTGCGATTGAGGAGCTCGAAGCTCAGTCCCTCGGCACCGGCCTCCCCGAGCAGTCGCTTCGCTTCGGCCCGCGACTTCTCGATGTCGGGCCAATACCCGGCCATCTGCTCCAGCTCCTCCTTGGTCGCCGCCAAGGGCGAACCAGGAAACACAATGCCGCCGACGGTGTGGACGATGGCGATCTTGGAGAGGCCTGGAGCCCCGCCCCAACGATCGATTGCGAGGCTCAGAGCCCGGCGCACCCTGACATCGTCGAACGGTTTCTTCTGATGGTTGGGCGTTACCGCGCTGCCGACGTCCCAATCGCCCTCCTGGACTTCGATCTTGTCGCCGAGCGCGCCGATGAGCTCGTCGCGGGCCGATGGCGGCATGCCGCGAAACTCGATAGCGGCACGGTCGGCGCGGATCGCATCGACCCGGGTTGCCTGCTTGTCGGCAAAGATCCCGACGATCCCGTCGAGATAGGGGAGACCCTTTTGATAGTAATCGGGGTTGCGCTCGCCCTTGATCGACTGGCCGGTTTCGTAGCCGGCGAATTTGAAGGGGCCGGAGCCGAGAATATTCTTCTCGTACCAGTGCGGGTCCTTGTCGAGGATCGCCTTCTGGTAGATCCAGTTGAACGGGTTGGCGAGCGCCGGCAGGAATGCCCCGGTCGCGAATTTGAGGTGGAAAACGACGGTCTCGGGATCGGGTGCATCGACCTTGTCGACCATCACAAAATTGCCGGCGCGTGCGCTCAGCACCCCTTCGGGCGGAAAGATGATCGCGTTGAAAGTCGCCGCCACATCGGCGGCGGTGAGGGGCGAGCCGTCATGCCACTTCGCATCCTGGCGGATCTTGAAGGTGTAGGTCCGGCCGTCGTCGGTCGGTGTCGGCATCTCGGTACACAGATCGCAGACCAGATCGGTGGTCGAGGACGGGCTCTCCGGGTCGACCCGGATCAAGACGCTGTAGAACGGCGCCACCGCATGGACCGTCGCATAGGTGCTCTCGCGATGCCCGTCGAAGCTCGGCGGCGCATCGGCCGGGATCATATAGGTCAAGATGCCGCCGCGTTTCGGGGTTTCCTCGGCGGTTGCGGACGCGACAGCGCAGGTCAGTGCGAGCGCCGCCGCGAGCGAGATTCGGCAGGAAATTGCCACGCTCTCCTCCTTCGCCCCCTCAGCGGTCGAGCCAGATCGTCGCCAGATCCTGGTTGATGTAATGGCTCGGGCTGATCTTCCAGCCCTTGAGGTAGGAGCGGTAGGGAATGATCCGGTACCACCACGGCGTGACGATCTCATGCGCCTGGGTATCGAGCACGTATTTTTCGAATTCGCGCATCACCACCCGCTGCTTCGCCGGATCGGCCTCGTGCAGCATCTTATTGTAGAGATCGATCTCCGGCTGGTCCTCGTAATTGCCGTAATTCTCGGTGTAGACCGTGTGCGGCAGGAACTTGCCGACGTCGAGCGGCGGGTTGACCACGCTCTGGCAGTTGAAGTCGACCGTCACGTCAAAATTGGCGGTGCGCAGCGCCTCGAAGAAGGGGCCCGTCGGGAGGACTTTTTGCGTCGCATGGAGGCCGACCTTGCTCCATTCGTCGATGACGAAGGCGGCGACGTATTTGTAGGGTTGATCGACATTGCGGTTGAGCAAGTCGAATTTAAGGCCCTCGGCGCCGGCCTCGTGCAGGAGCCTTTTCGCTTCGGCGCGCGATTTCTCGATGTCCGGCCAATAACCGGGGATCTGCTGCAGCTCCTCCTTGGTCGCGGCGAGGGGCGAGCCGGGAAAGACGATGCCGCCGACGGTATGCACCGTGGCGATCTTGGCGAGCGCCGGCGCCCCCTTCCACTGATCGATCGCCAAAGTGAGGGCGCGCCTCACGCGGACATCGTCGAACGGCTTTTTCTTGTGGTTGGGGGTGATCATGTTGCCGCAATTCCAATCGCTTTCCTGCACCGCGAGCTGGTCGCCGAGCTCGCCCTTGAGCTGATCGCGGGCGGATGGCGGCAAGCCGCGGAACTCGATCGCGGCACGGTCGGCGCGGATCGCATCGACCCGGGTCGCCTGCTTGTCGGCATAGATCCCAACAAAGCCGTCGAGATAAGGCAGGCCCGTGCGGTAATAATCGGGGTTGCGCTCCCCCTTGATCGACTGGCCGGTTTCGTAGCCGGCAAACTTGAACGGCCCCGAGCCCATCACGTTCTTTTCGTACCAGTGGGGGTCCTTGGCGAGGATCTCCTTCTTGTAGATAAAGCCGAACGGATCGGCCAACGCCGGCAGAAATGCGGTAGTCGCGTATTTGAGGCGGAAGACGATGGTCGACGGGTCGGGCGCCGCGACACTGTCGACCATCACATAATAGCTCTCGCGGGCGCTTGACACTCCCTCGGGCGGATGGATGATCGCCTGCCAGGTCGCGACCACATCTGCGGCGGTCAAGGACGACCCGTCGTGGAACTTGACGCCGTCGCGGATCTTGAAGGCATAGGTCTTCCCGTCATCGCTCGGCGTTGCCATCTCCGTGCACAAATCGCACACGAAATCCGTCGTCGAGGACGGGTTTTCCGGGTTCACCCGGATTAAGACGCTGTAGAACGGGGCGACCGAATGCATCGTCGCATAGGTCGTCTCGCGGTGGCCATCGAAGGTCGGCGGCCCGTCGGCCGGGATCAGGTAGGTCAGCGTGCCGCCGGGTTTCGGTGTTTCGGCGGCGCCAGCCGGCAGTGCGAGCGCGAGGCCGAGACCGGCAACGCAAAAGCCCCGTCTCATCGGCTTCTACTCCTTTTTTGTTAAGCCGGCGCTCGATGGCGCTATTGCACCACGCTGCAGGCTACCCAATGGCTCGGGCGCAATTCGCGCAATTCCGGTCGGGTGCGTTTGCACTCCGCGACGGCGAGCGGACAGCGCGGGTGAAAGACGCAGCCGGGCGGCGGGTTGATCGGGCTCGGCACCTCGCCGACGACCGGCTGAAACGCGCGGCTCGCCTCGACCATCGGGTCCGGCACCGGCACCGCGGCGAGGAGCGCGGTCGTGTAGGGATGGAGCGGGTTGTCGAACAGTTCGTCGCATGCCGCCAACTCGACGACGCGGCCGAGATACATGACCGCGACGCGCTGGCAGAGGTGCCGCACGACGGACAGATCATGGGCGATGAACAAATAGGTCAGATTGAACTTGTCGCGCAGATCCTCGAGCAGATTGATGATCTGCGCCTGGATCGAGACGTCGAGGGCTGACACCGCCTCGTCGCAGACGATGAATTCCGGGTTGAGCGCGAGGGCGCGCGCGATGCCGACCCGCTGGCGCTGGCCGCCCGACATCTCGTGCGGGTAGCGGTCGGCGAAATTGGGATTGAGGCCGCACACCGATAGTAATTCGCGCACCCGCGCCAGACGGCGCGTGCGGTCGGGCTCGACCCCGTGCACCCGCATCGGCTCGGCGATGATCGAGCCGACCTTCTGGCGCGGGTTCAGGGAGCTGTAGGGATCCTGAAAGATCACCTGGATGCGGCGGCGCAGCGCGACCAGCTCCTTTCGGCCGAGCTTGGCGATATCCACCCCGTCATAGAGGATCTCGCCGGCGGTCGGCTTTTCGAGCCGCAGGATGCAGCGGCCCATCGTCGTCTTGCCGCAGCCGCTTTCTCCGACCAGCCCCAAGGTTTCGCCGCGGCGGATCGTGAAGTCGACGCCGTCGACCGCCTTGACGTCGCCGATATGGCGGCGCGCGATCATCCCCTCGGTGACCGGAAAATGCATCGTGAGGCCGCGCACCTCTAAGAGCGGCGCCGCATCGTCGGCCGTCGTGGTCATGCAGCCTCGCCCGCCACCGAGCCGAGTTCGTTGCTGCGGTAGCAGGCCGAGAGCTGGCCCGGCGCGCCGGCCGGCACGAGAGGCGGCGGCGCCGTCGCGCAGATTTCGACCGCGAAGCGGCAGCGCGGCCGGAACGAGCAGCCCCGGTCGAGGCGGGTCAGGTCCGGCGGCTGGCCTTCGATCGGGTCAAGCCGGGCCTGCCGCGGACGGTCGAGGCGGGGCACCGAGTGCAACAGCGCAATCGTGTAGGGATGACGCGGGCCGCGGTACAGCGCCGCGGCGCTGCCGCTTTCGACGATGCGGCCGGCATACATCACATTGACCCGGGCGGCATAGCGGGCGACCACCCCGAGATTGTGGGTGATGATGATCAAGGCGACGCCGAGCCGGCGAGTCAATTGCTGCATCAATTCGAGGATCTGCGCCTGGATCGTCACGTCGAGCGCCGTCGTCGGCTCGTCGGCTATGATCATCTTGGGATCGCACGCCAGCGCGATCGCGATCATGATGCGCTGGCGCATGCCGCCCGAGAGCTGATGCGGATATTGCCTGAGGCGGCGCTCGGCGTCGGCGATGCCAACCAGGCTCAGAAGTTCGATCGCGCGACGCTGCGCGGCGGCGACGTCGCCGCCGCGATGCTGCTCGATCGTCTCGGTGATTTGCCGCCCGATCGTCAGGACCGGGTTGAGCGAGGTCATCGGCTCCTGGAACACCATGCCGATGTCGCCGCCGCGTACCTGGCGCATCTCCTCTTCCGACAAGCGCATCAGATCGCGGCCGGCGAACATGACCTGGCCTTGGGTGATTCGTCCCGGCGGGTCCGGGATGAGGCGCAACAAGGACAGCGCCCCGACCGATTTGCCCGATCCGCTTTCGCCGACGATCGCGATGGTCTCGCCCGGATCGACGGTATAGGAAACCCCGTCGACCGCCCGCACGGTCCCGGCGCCGGTGCGGAACTCGGTATGCAGATCCTTCACCTCGAGAAGTGGCGGCAAGTCGGTTCGTCCTCCCGGTCCTACCCCCCTCTCTATCCTCAGCCGCGTGCGGGGGAGGATAGAGAGGGGACGATTGCCGCCGTTGGTAGCGGGGGCGAGGGGCACTGTCAACGCCGCCGCCCGCGCGCGACCGCCGGCCGCGTCGGTGAAAAACCGAGGTACGGCGAACCGCCGGTAACTGAGCCAACCTGAGGTTGTCCTTCCGGCAAACCGACTGAGAACCGTATAACGAAAACAGCGACTCGGCCGAGGCGCTTGTTAACCAGGGAAGATCGGCCGTATAGGAAACCGATGCCGCAAGCAGAGGACCGTAGCCCCGAACGCGCCGTGATGGACCTCCCGATGGGCGCAAGCAATGGCGTGCTGCGGGCGAGGCTTGCGGCAACCGTCACGTTCTTCCGGTACGCGCTGCATCGCTTCAGCCGCGACGGCTGCTTTGCCGGGGCGGGCGCGCTCAGCTACACAACGCTGGTCTCGCTCGTGCCGCTCGGCGTGATCGCGCTCGGCATTCTGTCGGTGTTCCCCGATTTCGCGGCGGTGCGGCAGGAGCTGCTGACACTCGTCTTCAGCAATTTCGTGCCGGCGATCAGCGAGCAGGCGGCCTGGTGGTTCGAACATTTCGCCGAGTCGGCGGCCCAGGCCACCGCGATCGGCATCGTCGGCATCGCCGCGACCGGCATCCTCTTGTTGGCCACGGTCGAGGATCTCTTGAACGCGCTGTGGCGGGTGACGACGCCGCGACCGTGGAGCCAGCGGGTTGTCGCCTACTGGACCCTGATGACGCTCGGCCCGCTCTTGGTCGGGATGAGCCTCACGCTGTCGACCTATCTCGATACCGCCGCCCGTCATGCCGGCCTCGATCCGACGGCGCTTGCCGAATTCGCCAGCGGTTGGCCGCATTTCTTCGCGCGGCTGGTGCCGTTCTTGTTGGAGCTGATCGCCTGCACCCTCCTTTATTGCCTCATTCCCAATTGCGCGGTGCGATGGCGCGATGGCGTGCTTGGCGCGGCGGTGGCCGCAATCTTGATCGAGCTGCTCAAGATCGGCTTCGCGATCTATATCGGCGCGATGTCGTCCTACCAGACCGTCTATGGCGCGCTCGCCGCCATCCCCATCTTCCTATTGTGGATGTATGTGTCTTGGGTCGCGGTGCTGTTCGGCGCGGTGGTGGCGGCAAACCTGCCGACCTGGCGGATCGACGAGCGGCTTGCCCATCTCACCGGCGGCGGCGTGCGGCTTGGCTTCAGCCTTGCATTGATCGCTGTGCTGGCGCGGGCGCAGCGGCGCGGCGCGACCTGCCGCACGGTGATGCTGGCACGCGAGCTCGGGGTCGCCACCTCGGTCATCACCGAGCACCTGCAGCATCTCGTGCGCGCCGGTTTTGCCGCGCCGACCCAGGACGGGGCCTGGGTTCTCGGCTGGAGCCCGGAGAGCGCGACGCTGCACGACCTCTACCTCGCGCTCGGCCTGCCGCTCGCCGGGAGCTGGGTGGCGCGGCCGCTGGCGCAGTGGCAGGTGCAGGTCGCGCCGGCTATGGAGCGGATCATCAAGGCCGAGGCCGCGGCGATGCGGGTGACACTGGCGGAGCTCCTGGCCGAGATCCGCGCTCCGTCGGCGACGCCGGGCGATGCTATGCAAGTGAGGGCGGTTGCCGACGGCATCGCGTCGGAGTAGGGGAAACGGGTGGTGCGCGAGAGTGCCCTGGAGGCGTGCGCAGGATGACCGACGAGATCGCCGAGGACGAACCCTTTGCGCCGTTTGCGCGCTGGTTCGAGCTCGCCCAGAAGAGCGAGCCGCTCGCCGAGACGATGACGCTCGCCACCGCAAACCAGGAGGGCGTCCCCTCGCTGCGCGCGGTGCTGCTCAAGGGTGTGGATCGGCACGGTTTTGTCTTTTACACCAATCTCGAAAGCCGCAAGGCCGCGGAGTTGTTCGGCAATCCGCACGCGGCGCTGTGCTTTCACTGGAAATCCCTGGCCCGGCAGGTCCGCATCGAGGGTACCGTCGCGCCGGTTTCCGAGGATGAGGCCGATGCCTATTTCGCGACCCGGCTGCGCGACAGCCAGATCGGCGCCTGGGCCTCGGACCAATCGCGGCCGCTCTCAAGCCGTGCGGCGCTCGAAGAGCGCTTTGGGGCGTTCGCCCGGCAGTATGCCGAGCTACCCGTCGTACCGCGGCCGGCGATCTGGTCGGGTTTCCGGGTAACCCCGCGGCGGATCGAGTTCTGGCAGGAGCAGCCGTTTCGGCTGCATGATCGGGTCGCGTTTGTTCGCGAAGGCCCCCTACGCGAAGAGAAGGCATGGCGCAAGGAACGCCTCTTCCCATGAGAGACCCCGCTACGGCGCAGCAGCTGCGGGTGCGCGCGACCTATGCTTCGCTCGCGGTCGCGGTGGTGCTGATCGTCGCCAAATTCATCGCCTGGGTCGGAACCGGGTCGGTCGCGCTGTTGTCGAGCCTTGTCGACTCCTTGGTCGACGCGGGTGCCTCGCTGGTAAATTTCTTCGCCATTCGGCACGCCGCGACACCGGCCGATCGCGAGCACCGCTTTGGCCACGGCAAGGCCGAGCCCTTGGCGGCGCTCGGGCAATCCGCCTTTCTCGTCGGCAGCGCTGTGCTCTTGATGTTTGAGGCGGTCCGCCGGCTGGTCTCGCCGGAACCCGTCCTCAATCCGCCGGCCGGCATCGCGGTGATGGTGTTCTCGATCGCCGTGACGATCGGGCTCGTCCTCTATCAGCGCCATGTCGTCAAGCAAACCGGGTCTTTGGCGATCGGCGCCGACGAATTGCACTACCGCGGCGACATCATCCTCAATCTGAGCGTGATCGCGACGCTGGTGATCGGCCATCTGTTTTCGGTGCCGCTTCTCGACCCGCTGTTCGGGGCCGCGGTCGGGGTGTGGATCATCTACAACGCCGTCAAGATCGCGCGCCTCTCCTTGACCCAGCTGATGGACCGTGAGCTGCCCGACGAGGAGCGCGCGCGCGTCCGGGCAATCGCCGAGAGCCACCCCGAAGTCGCCGCGGTCCATGACATCCGCACCCGCGTCGCCGGCCCGACCGCGTTCATCCAGATGCATATCGAGATGGACGGCGAGATGAACCTTTTACACGCGCACGAGGTCTCCGATGAAGTCGAGGCGGAGCTGAACCGCGCGTTTCCGCATGCCGAGATCATCATCCACGAGGATCCGGCGGGGATCGACGAGCGCGTGACCTTCCCGGCCCGCACCCCGGCGCAATAACCGGCGGCGCGGGCGACTGCAACCCGCACTCGCCTACTTTGCACACCGCTACCGAGCCGCTTCCATCAAATTTCCGTCTTGAATTGCTTGGCTGCGCGGCAGTTTATTCTTTCTTGCGCGGCGCGGTGTCGCGGGCACGGGAGGGGCGGAATGGATGCCACCCTTACGTTGATCGATCTTGCCGGCTCGATCGCCCTGTTGCTGTGGGGCGTGCATATGGTGCAGAGCGGCATCCAGCGCGCCTTTGGCCCTCATCTGCGCCGTTTCCTTGGGCGCACCCTCGGCGATCGCTGCCGTGCCTTTTTGGCCGGTCTCGGCGTCACTGCGGTATTGCAAAGCAGCACCGCGACCGGGCTGATGGCGGCAAGCTTCGCCGCCGGCGGGCTGGTTGATCTGGCGCCAGCGCTCGCGGTCATGTTGGGTGCGAATGTCGGCACAACTCTGATTGTTCAGCTCTTATCGTTCGACATTGGCCGGGTCGCGCCGCTTTTCGTGCTCGTCGGCGTGATCCTGTTCCGCCGGAGCTTCGTGTCGCGGACGCGCGACATCGGCCGAGTGGCGATTGGGCTCGGATTGATGCTGTTCGCCTTGCAGCAGCTCCTCTCGATCATCACGCCCTACGAGGACGTGCCCAGTCTGCGCCTGCTAATGGGTGCGATTGCGACCAACCCGATCATCGACGTGATCCTCGCCGCGGCATTGACCTGGGCGGCCCATTCGAGCGTCGCGACGGTTCTTCTCACCGTGTCGTTTGCTGCCAAGGGTGTCGTACCGCCGCAAGCTGCCTTCGCCTTGGTGCTCGGCGCCAATCTCGGGTCGGCCCTCAACCCGCTGCTCGAAGGCGCCACTGGCATCGATCCCGTGGCAAAGCGGGTGCCGGCGGGCAATCTGTTGAACCGACTGATCGGTGTCGCGCTGGGCTTGGCGCTACTGAACTGGATCGGGCCGCTGATGGTTACGATCGAGCCCGATGCGGCACGGGCGGTCGCCGATTTTCACACCGCCTTCAACCTCGTCATGGCGGCAATGTTCTTGCCGCTGCTGCGTCCCTTTGCCCGATTGCTCGTGTGGCTGCTTCCGGCACGGGTGGCACCGGCCGACCCGTCGCAACCGGTCTATCTCAGCGAAGCCGCGCGCGAGACGCCGGCGATTGCCTTGGCCGGGGCGGCGCGTGAGGCGCTTCGCATGGCGGATGTGCTCGAAGCGATGCTGCGCGGCGCCCTTGATGCGATCGATCGCGGCGACCGCAACCGCGTTACTGCGGTAAAGGGGCTCGACGACGTGCTCGATCATCTCAACCGGGCGATCAAGATCTATCTGACCGGGCTCGATGCCGACACGCTCGACGACGAGGATAATCGCCGGTTGGCGGAAATCCTCACCTTCACCACCAATCTTGAGCACGCCGGCGACATCGTCGAGAAGGGATTGATGGCGATTGCCGCCAAGCGGCTGAAACGCGGGCTCGCCTTCTCGACCGAGGGCCAGACGGAAATCCGTGTCATGCTCGAACGGCTGGCCGGAAACGTTCACACTGCAGCAGCGGTGTTCATGACCGACGACGTGCGCGCCGCTCGCGGCCTCCTTGGTGAAAAGGAGGTCTTCCGCGATCTCGAAGCGCGGGCGACCGAAGCCCATTTCGCCCGCATCCGCGCCGGCCGGGTCGAAAGCGTCGAGACCAGCGCCTTGCATCTCGACGTGTTGCGCGATCTGAAGCGCATCAACGCTCACATCTCGGCAGCGGCTTATCCCGTACTAGAAAAGCTCGGCGAGCTGCTGCCCAGCCGTCTGCGCCGCGACACAGACGCGGAAGATGATCTCCGGGCAAGCGCAGCAGGGCTGTCCGACCGGTAGTCGAGGTCCGCGCGGCGACCGCCCGGGTCACGTCACTTTGGGCAGGGTGAGGCTCTGCCACACGTCGAGGAGCGCGGCGACGAGGGCCTCGATATCGGCGTCGCTGTGTAAGGGCGTCGGCGTCAGGCGCAGCCGCTCGGTGCCGCGCGGCACGGTCGGGTAGTTGATCGGCTGGACGTAGATGTGATGCTGGCGCAACAGGAGATCCGATGCGGCCCGGCACAACGCAGCATCGCCGACCACGACCGGCACGATATGGCTTTCGTTCGCCATGATCGGCAGCCCGGCCTCGGTCAGCCGGCGCTTCACCGTGGCGACCCGCTCCTGATGCGCGCCGCGCTCTCGTTGACTCTCCTTCAGGTGGCGCACGGCGGCCAGCGCCCCCGCCGCCAAGAGCGGCGGCAACGCACTCGTAAAGATGAACCCCGGAGCGTGGCCGCGCAGGAAATCGACCATGAGGGCCGAGCCGGCGATATAGCCGCCCATGACCCCAAACGCTTTGGCGAGCGTTCCCTGGATGATGGTCAGCCGCGGCGCGACGCCGTCGCGCTCGGCGATGCCGCCGCCATGCGCGCCGTAGAGCCCGACCGCGTGGACTTCGTCGAGATAGGTCATCGCGCCGTGGCGCTCGGCGACATCGCACAACGCCCCGATCGGTGCGATGTCGCCATCCATCGAATAGACTGATTCGAAACACACGAGCTTCGGCCGCTCAGCCGGCAGGCCGGCGAGCAATTCGGCGAGGTGCGCGGTGTCGTTATGGCGGAAGATCAGCCGCTCGGCGCGGCTGTTGCGGATGCCGGCGATCATCGAGGCATGGTTCATCGCATCCGACAGGACGACCATGCCGGGCATGCTGCCGGCCAGCGTCGATAGCGCCGCTTCGTTGGCAACGTAGCCCGAGGTGAAGACGAGCGCCGCCTCGCGACCGTGCAGGTCGGCGAGCTCGCGCTCGAGCAGCACATGGGCGTGGCTGGTGCCCGAGATGTTGCGGGTGCCTCCCGCCCCGGCGCCGGAGCCGCGCAGTTCCGCCGCCATGGCCGCCAGCACCCCGGGGTGCTGGCCCATGCCAAGGTAGTCGTTCGAGCACCACACGGTGACCTCGGCGCCGATGCGATGATCGAAGGCGCGCGGGAAATTGCCGCAACGCCGCTCCAGATCGGCGAAGACCCGGTAGCGGCCCTCGGCATGAAGCGCATCCACGCGCATCTTGAAGAAATCGTCGAAGTTCATCTTGGTGCCGCCGCCCCGAGGAAGCTCGAGGATAGCATACCGCAGGCCCCTCCGCATCGCGAGTGTGTCGCTGGAGCCGCGACGCAACCGGCGGGGTATGGCGGGGATCGAGAACAATCTCGATCCCCGCCGGACAACGATTATTCCGCGGCCTGCCGCGACAGCATTTGCCGCTTCGGAGCTGCCCGGACGCCGAGGTCGAAGCGATCGAGGTTCATCACCTTCGTCCATGCGGCCACGAAGTCACGCACGAACGCCTGCTCTGAGTCGCTGCAGGCATAGACTTCCGCAAGGGCCCGGAGCTGGGAGTTCGAACCGAAGACGAGATCGACGACAGTGCCGGTCCATTTCAGCTCGCCCGTCGCCCGGTCGCATCCCTCCAACACGCCTTCAGATGTGGCGGATCTCTGCCACTTCGTGTTCATGTCGAGGAGGTTCACAAAGAAATCGTTGGTTAACCTCCCCGGCCGCCTGGCGAAGACGCCGTGTTTGGACTGCCCGAAATTGGCGTTGAGGGTGCGCAAGCCACCGACAAGAACGGTCATCTCGGGAGCGGTCAGCGTCAAGAGGTTCGCCCGATCCACCATGAGCTCCGCCGCTGATTCCTGGTGTTCCTTCCGGAGGTAGTTGCGGAATCCGTCTGCGGTCGGCTCCAGTACGGCGAACGAGCCCACATCGGTCTCTTCTTGCGAAGCATCCATGCGCCCGGGGGTGAAGGGAACCTGCGCCTCGTGCCCGGCGTCCTTCGCGGCTTTCTCGACAGCCGCGCAGCCGCCCAGAACGATCAGGTCCGCCAGCGACACT
>Ga0210394_10004964_pt1 | contig 15173 bp, 17 predicted proteins | sample IncBWC12MmetaG_FD_160121 | JGI IMG/M metagenome (GOLD analysis project Ga0210394, IMG submission 160121) | Forest soil microbial communities from Barre Woods Harvard Forest LTER site, Petersham, Massachusetts, United States - Inc-BW-C-12-M | ecosystem: Environmental > Terrestrial > Soil >... | reverse complement strand
AGGCGCGCATCGCCGAGGACGCCGGGGCATGCGCAGTGATGGCCCTGGAGCGCGTGCCGTCGGACATCCGCAAGGAAGGCGGCGTGGCGCGCATGGCGTCGCCGAAAATCATCCGCGAGATCATGAGCACGGTGAGCATTCCGGTGATGGCCAAGGTGCGCATCGGCCACTTCGCCGAGGCGGCGGTGCTGGAGGCGCTGGAGGTGGACTTCATCGATGAAAGCGAAGTGCTGACGCCCGCCGACGAGGAGAATCACGTGTGGAAGCACGACTTCAAGGTGCCCTTCGTGTGCGGCGCCCGCAACCTGGGCGAGGCGCTGCGGCGCATTGCCGAAGGAGCGGCCATGATTCGCACCAAGGGCGAGGCCGGCTCGGGCAACGTGGTAGAGGCGGTGCGCCACATGCGCACCATCGTCAGCGAGATGCGCCGCCTGACCACGCTGCGCGGCGATGAGCTGATGCGCGTGGCCAAGGAGCTTGCTGCTCCGATCGACCTGGTGCGCGAAGTCGTGGCCCACGGAAAATTGCCGGTGCCGAATTTCTCTGCGGGCGGCATCGCGACTCCAGCCGATGCCGCGCTGGTTCGTCACCTCGGTGCCGAGGCCGTCTTTGTCGGCTCGGGTATTTTCAAGTCGAGCGATCCCGAAAAGCGCGCCAAGGCCATCGTGAAGGCCACCACCCACTACCAGGACGCGAAGGTTGTCCTCGAAGCTTCCGAAGAGCTGGGCGAAGCGATGAAGGGGCTCGACATTCGCCAGATGGATGAGAAGGACCTGCTGCAGACGCGCGGCTGGTAGCCGCCCCAATTCGTTTTCTCGGAAGCAAGAATGAAAATCGGAATTCTGGCTGTCCAGGGCGATTTTGAAGCGCACGCCGCGATGCTGGCGCGCCTGGGCGTCGACTATGTGTTCGTGCGCGCGCCGCGCGACCTCGAAGGCGTGGACGGTGTAATTCTCCCTGGCGGCGAGAGCACCACGCAGTGGAAATTCCTGGTCGAGGAAGGGCTCGACAAGGCGTTGACCGAGCGAGCATCGCGCGGCGGGGCGATCTTCGGTACCTGCGCGGGAGCGATCTTGCTCGCGCGCGAAGCCCGCAACCCGGAACAACCTTCGCTGGGCCTGGCTGATATTTCCGTCATCCGCAACGCGTACGGCCGTCAACTGGCCAGCGATATCCGCCAGGGCAAAACGTCTCTCTCGCCCGAGCCCGTCGAGATGGTCTTCATCCGCGCCCCGATCATCGAGCGGGTGGGGCCGGGCGTAGAAGTGCTGGCGACATCCGAAGGCCAGCCGGTGCTGATCCGCGAGGGCCGCATCCTGATTGCTACATTTCATCCTGAGCTGACCAGCGACGCTGCCGTGCACCGACATTTCCTAGGCATGATTTCTGGGAATGGCGCGTCTCCGCATTTGAACGATCCAACCCTGAAGACTGTCAGTTCGCGCTGAGAATTCCTGCGTGCGACAGGCTTTTTATCCCAAATCTAAAATCTGAAATTTCAAATTTGAAATCGAAGTGCAAGCAGCGCCGCGCGGCCTTGGTGCTGATCAACGTTTGCTGCAACTTGGTCGATCACGCCCTGACGAAACCCCACAGGCTGGAAGCCTGCGCCACTGGAACCTTCGGCCGATGCTTGAGCATCGGGGGCACACGTGTCATTCTGTTCGGTTGTGAGGTCAAATTCGGAAAGATGGGGCCGATGCCGGCTATATCTGGCGCCTGCTAAAAAATGACCGCGCGCACCAAGGTGCTGTTCGTATGTTACGGCAACGCGTGCCGCAGCCAGATGGCCGAGGCGATCGCCCGGCACACGGCTGCCGACGTGATCGAGGCGTCCAGCGCCGGCCTGGTGCCGTTTGGACAGATTCCCAGCACCACGCTGGAAGTGCTGGGCGAGCGCGGCATTCCTGCGGATGGGCAAACCTCAAAGGGGCTGCGCCCGGAAGATTTGACTGCGGCGGATCTTGTGATCAACATGACCGGCCGCTCGGGCGCGTCGATCTTTAAGGGAGGGCTGCCGCGATCGGAAGACTGGGACGTGGGCGACCCCTACGGATCGGATTTGGCGGTGTATCGCGAGATTTGCGGCCAGATCGAAGCGCGCGTCGAAGATCTGGCGCGGCGGTTGCGCGAAAAGGTAGACTCGGCAAAGTAGGGCAAAGTGGGACAGCCACTCTTGGCTGTCCGGGTTCTTTGGCCGATTGCGCGTGCGACAGTTCAAGTTGTCTCTGTCACGCAGCGAATAGTACAGCGCTACGGAGGACAGCCAACCCCTCAAAAGAATTCGGACTAAAGAGTGGCTGTCCCACAGGAGATTCATGCCGCGCGAAAAAACCAGCGTGTCGCGCGAAGACTACCTGAAGGCCATCTGGGAGATGGTCCAGGAAGAACACGAGCCGATCGCCGCGCGCCTGGCCGAAGAGCTGGGCGTCACGCCACCGGCCGTAACCGCCGCGCTGAAGCGCATGACACGCGACGGTCTTCTGGTGGTGCGCCGCGATGGCCGCATTTCCCTGACGCGCAAGGGCAGCAGCCTCGCCGATCATCTGGCCATGCGCCACCAACTGGCCGAGAAGCTGCTCACCGAGGTCATCGGCCTCGATTGGACGCGCGCCCACGACGAAGCGGAGCGCCTCGAACATGGCATCTCGCCGGAGGTCGAAAAATTGCTCCTGGCGCGGTTTGGCGCCGAGGGTTTCTGCCCCCACGGCGTGCCGCTGCAAGGCGGACTCGCCAAGTTGCGCCGCAAGCATGGAGCGGTGCCGCTCTCTGATATGGAGGCCGGCAGGTCGGTGGAGGTGCTCTGCGTGTACGAGAAGGATCCGGAATTCCTGAAATTTCTCTCGGGCCTGGCGCTGCATCCCGGAGCGCGCGCCCGCATCAAAAAGCGCGAATACGACCAGACCATGACGCTAACCGTGGGGCAGCGCACCATCCATCTCGGCAAGCCGGCCACCAGCCGCATCTGGGTGCGCGCGCTGGTGTCCTAGCGCAGCGGTACTGGGGCAGGGAAGGGGGAACTCGCATGGACCTTCGTTATCCCATCGGGCCGTACGAACCAAAGACCGCGCTCACCGCGGATGAGCGGAGTCTCGCCATCGACCAAATTGCCGAGTTGCCGAAGCAAATGCGCGACGCCGTGAGCGGCCTGTCTGGTGGGGAACTGGACACGCCCTATCGCCCCGGTGGCTGGACCGTGCGCCAGTTGGTGCATCACGTTCCCGATAGTCACATGAACGCCTACGTGCGAATGAAGCTCGCGCTGACGGAAAACGAGCCCACGATCAAGCCGTACGAAGAGGGTCTGTGGGCAAACCTTGGCGATTCGCGGGAAACTCCCGTCGAAGTTTCCCTGTCGCTGCTGGAGTTTTTGCACCTGCGATGGGATTTCCTGCTGCGCGCGCTGCAACCGGGAGACTTTGCCCGCCGCTTGATTCATCCGGCCTCGGGAGCGATGACGGTGGACAACGTGGTGCACCACTACGCCTGGCACGGACGCCACCACGTGGCCCACGTCACGTCGCTGCGCCTGCGCGAGGGGTGGGCGTAGCGGCTCTAATGCTCACCGCGCTGCGCTACTACTGGATCATCGCAAAAGGCTACCGGCTGCACCCCTGGGCCAGCCCCTACATCCGCTGGCGACTGGAAACATTCCTCGGCGGCGATATGCACGCGCTGGGCCCTGGCGAATTTTTTCGGCTGCTTTGGCGCGAACGCAAGCGATTTACGCCGTTTCTTGCATGGACCAGAGAGCGGTGGCAGGCGCAAGTGGGGAAACGAAATCGCTAATCTCAAATTTGAAATCTCAAATTTCAGATGAACCTATCTCTTAAATGCGTTGGGGACGGTGTGGCGATTAGATCGAGTACTAGATGACGCCTGTGAGAGGGCTTCGTTGGATATTTCAGATTGTTCGCGCTTGGAACCGTTGCTGCGCGATTCAGCGCGCGTCAGAGGTTCAGGGCGCCGTACTTGCTGGCGGCCCGCTGCAGGGCTTGCAACGCTTCCGGCCCGCGGGAAGTTGGAGCGGATTCCCAGCGGCCGGGAATTTCGTGCCCACAGGACGGGCAGGCTCCGCCACGAAGCGAGTTCTCCAGCACGTCATGCCAGCCGCGACGAATTAAGGCTTTCTCGCACCCGGGACAAATCGTGTCACCCGCGCCGCCGTGAATGTTGCCCTCGTAGATGTAGTGCAGGCCCGTCTCCAGCGCGATCTTGCGGGCGGCGTGCAGCGTTTCGGGCGGCGTTCTTGGCTTGTCCTGCAGCTTGAAATCGGGATGGAATGCCGTGAAATGCAGCGGAACGTCGGGACCAAGATGCTCGAGGACCCATTCGGACAGCTGGCGGATTTCGCTCGGGTCGTCGTTGAGGGTGGGGATCAGCAGGTTGGTGATTTCGAACCAAACGTTGGTCTCTTCCTTCAGCCAGGTCAGCGTCTCCAGCACGGCCTGCAAATGCGTCAGCGTGATGCGACCGTAAAATCCTTCGGTGAATCCCTTCAAATCCACATTCGCAGCGTCTACGTGATCGTAAATGTCATGGAACGCCTCCCGCGTGACGTATCCATTGGTGACCATCACCGTGCGGATTCCCGCTTCGCGAGCGGCGTGGCAAATGTCGATCACGTATTCGCCCCAGATCGTCGGCTCGTTGTAGGTGAAGGCGATCGACGGGCAGCCGTAGCGAATTGCCAGCGCCACAATGTCTTCCGCCGGAATGTGCGCGGAGCGCACCTGGTCGGCCTTGGATTTGGAAATGTCCCAATTCTGGCAGAAGAAGCAGCCCATGTTGCAGCCCGCCGTCCCCAGCGAAAACACCCGCGTGCCCGGAAGAAAATGATTGAGCGGCTTCTTCTCGATGGGGTCGATCTGCAGCGCCGCCGGCGAAGCGTAGCCCAGGCTGTAGAGCTTGCCGCCCTGATTCACGCGGATAAAGCAGAATCCTCCCTGGCCCTCTCCAATATGGCAATGCCGCGGGCACAGGTAGCAGTGGACGCGCCCGTCCGGCAAAGGTTCCCACCAGCGCCCTTCGTACAACGATTCGGTTTTCTGCAATATTTTCAGTTCGTTCATGGCGTGCGGAGGGGGGCGCCTCGCTGCTGCGCAATCTATCGAATGAGATTATACACTTCTTGGCATCGTGTGAGCGCGTATGGACAAGCGGAGTCGCCGAGTAAACAGGTGCGTGCCTTTCAAGCACAATTTAGGGCGGAAATTGCGACTGGAAGATTGCCCTTTAAGCGGCGACTTCTTCATCTCAGATTTGAGATTTGAAATTGGCGTTCAAACCCGCGCGCCCACGCTGATCTCGCCGATCACTGCCTGCGTGAAGTCCTGCGTAGTGGCCGTTCCGCCCACGTCGCGGGTCGTGTGTTTTCCGGCGCGATACACCCGGTCGAGTGCATCGAGAATGCGCCGCGACGCTTCGCCCTCATTCAGGTAATTCAGCATCATCGCCGCGGACATGACGATCGCCGTGGGATTGGCAATTCCTTTGCCGACGATATCCGGCGCGGTGCCGTGAACGGCCTCAAACAGCGCGGCGTCATCTCCAATGTTGCCGCTGGGCACGACGCCAAGCCCTCCCACGAGTCCGGCAGCCAGATCGCTCACCACGTCACCATAGAGGTTCGGCAGCAACAGCGTGTCAAATTGCGCGGGATTCATCACCAGCTGCATGCACGCGTTGTCCACAATCAGTTCGCCGTATTCGATGTCCGGATATTCTTCAGCCACCACGCGAATCGAACTCAGAAACAGCCCGTCGGAGAGCTTCATGATGTTGGCTTTATGGATGGCGTGAATTTTCTTGCGGCCATTCTTGCGCGCGTACTCAAAGGCGAACCGGGCGATACGCGTCGAGGCGCGCTCCGTAATGATCTTCAAGCTCTCCACCACACCCGGCACCACGGTATGTTCGAGCCCTGCGTACAGATCCTCAGTATTTTCCCGCACGATGACCAGGTCCACGCCCGACCAGCGAGACGCCACGCCCGCCACATTGCGAACGGGACGCAGATTGGCGTACAGGTCCAGTTCCTTGCGCAGCGCCACGTTGATGCTTGGCGGCCCCGCGGCCACCGCGGTGGCCATCGGCCCCTTCAGCGCCACGTGCGTGCGCCGCACCGATTCCACCGCCTGCCCGCGCGGAAAATCTCCCACCCGCCTGCCGTGCTCGAGCGGCGCAGTGAACACTTCCCATTCCACCGAAACGCCCGAAGCCTCGACAATCTGCCGCGCGGCATCCGCAACTTCCGGCCCGATGCCGTCGCCGGGAAGCAGTGTGATCTTGTGCGTCATACGTTCATCCATCTTAAGCGAACACCCTCTGTTTGTCGAAAAGGCGTGGCCCGTTCGGTTACTGCCCATCAGCTCGGGACGGCGATACACCGCGCTCAGCCATGTGAACCCTCCGGTCGTCCACCGCATCCAATGTCGTAGAGAAACGAGAACATTCACCGGCGAGCAAAGGTCTTGCATCCTGTGTTAGAATGCAGGCGTACGGAAATTCGCCGGATCCGGCAGGGAGTGAAAAGACTGAAATGATTACAGTTACTCCAGTTGCGACGTCGAAAGTAAAAGAGATCATGGGGCAGCAGAACCCCGCGCCTGTGGCCCTTCGCGTGGCCGTAGTGGGCGGAGGCTGCTCGGGCTTCAGCTATCACATGGCCTTTGAGAACGCCGAGAATCCGACCGACAACGTCTACGAATTCGACGGTCTCAAGGTCCTCGTCGATCAGATGAGCGAAATGTACCTGGAAGGCGTCTCCATCGACTACATTGAGACGCTCGAAGGCGCCGGCTTCAAGTTCAACAACCCGAACGTCAAGAGCACCTGCGGCTGTGGTAGCTCGTTCAGCGTTTAACCGCCGCGACTCGTCATCGCTTCTAAGGCGCTTGCCCATGGGTCTCTGCGAGCCTTCGCAGGGGCCCATTTTCTTTTTCTCCGCCTCACAGTATCTGCCTGAAGCCGGTAGACTCGTTGCAATGGGCCACTTCGCCCCGTATTCTATAGGCCACCCATGAAAATCGCCCTGGCACAGATCAATCCCACGGTTGGCGACTTCACCGGCAATTCCGCCAAAATCCTGGCCTTTGCGCAGCGCGCCGCCGCTCGAGGCGCCGATTTGGCAGTCTTCTCCGAGCTCTGTCTCTGCGGCTACCTGCCGATGGATCTGATCGAGCGCCCTCAGTTCATCGACCGGAACGAAAGGGAATTGGCCTGCTTGGCAAAGCAGCTGCCCGTCCCGTCCATCGTCGGATACGCCGCCCGCGCCACCGGCTCGACAGGGAAGTCCGCCGTGAATGCCGCTGCCCTCCTGGTTAACGGAAAAATCGCGTTCACGCAACACAAGATGCTGCTGCCCACGTACGATGTCTTCGACGAATCCCGCTATTTTCAGCCTGCGGCATCGCAAAATATCCTCGCCTTCGGCGGACAAAACCTGGGTATCACCATCTGCGAGGACATCTGGAACGACAAGACCTTCTGGGCCAAGCCCCTGTACGAGCGCGATCCGGTGGCAGAGCTGATCGCCAAAGGCGCGGGCCTGATTATCAACATTTCCGGGTCTCCGTACACGACCCACAAGCGCGCCCTGCGCCTGGACATGCTGCGCGCCCTGGCCAAATCGCACGGCCGGCCGGTGCTGTACGTCAACCAGGTCGGCGGAAACGACAGTCTGGTCTTCGATGGAGACAGTGTGGCGGTCCTCCCCGACAGCCGAATCGCCGCCCAGGCGAGTTCCTTTGAAGAAGACCTCGTCCTGTTCGACACGGAAACGAATGCGGGAGACGTTCACCCGCAGACCACCGTGGAGGTCGAACTCGTCCTGAAAGCGCTCCTCTGCGGCACGCGAGATTACGTTTGCAAATCAGGGTTTCGCGAAGTGGTGGTCGGACTGAGCGGCGGAATCGATTCCTCCGTGGTAGCGGCCATTGCCGTGGCCGCCTTAGGCCGCGACAATGTGCTGGGCGTTTCCATGCCGGGGCCTTTTTCCTCCGAGGGCAGTCGCACCGATGCCCGCAAGATGGCAGAGAATCTCGGCATAAAACTGCTGACAATTCCGATCACTGACGTTTTCGCGGCCTACAAAACCGCGCTGGCAGATGCCTTTCAGGGCATGCCAGAGGGCGTCGCGGAAGAGAATCTCCAGGCCAGGGTTCGCGGAAATTATCTGATGGCGCTGTCCAACAAGTTTGGCTCGATGGTTCTCAGCACCGGCAACAAATCAGAAATGGCGGTCGGGTATTGCACCCTCTACGGCGACATGGCCGGCGGTTTGGCCATGCTCTCCGACGTCCCAAAAACCATGGTTTACGCGCTCGCAGATCTGATCAATCGCGAAAGGGAAGTGATTCCCCGCGCGTCCGTCTAAAAGCCGCCTTCCGCCGAGCTACGTCCCGATCAAAAGGACGTGGATTCTCTGCCGCCCTACGAGATCTTGGACCCGATTTTGAGGGCCTACGTCGAAGATGTGAAGAGCCCCGAGGAAATTGCGCGCCAAACCGGCTTCGACGTCGAACTGGTCCGTTCCATCGCCAGCAAAGTGGACCGAAACGAATATAAAAGAAGGCAAGCCCCACCCGGCCTGAAGATTACCTCTCGGGCCTTTGGATTGGGCCGGCCATTTCCTATTGTTCAAAAGTTTAAACCCTGAGAGGAGCAATCCTGTGCGACGAATCCTGGTCCTTGGCGCGTTCGTTTTCCTTGCAGCCTTCCAACTCCCCTTAGCTGCCCAAGACTCTTCGGGAAAGGATAAATCCGCAGCACCCAAGCCCGCTGACTCCTCGGCCACCAAGCCTGGACCCGTCGAGAGCCGCGTGGAGAAATACCTGAGGAACCTCTACGCCTGGGGCCCCGAGTTCGATATCAAGGTTGGTCCCACCAAACCGTCACTGCTGCCCGAGTTGCTGGAAGTTCCCGTAACGGTTTCCATGGGAGGACAATCTGACACCGCCGTCGTCTATGTCTCCAAGACCGGCAACTTCCTGATTCGCGGAGAACTCACCGACATGTCGGTGGACCCCTTCGCCGACGTTCGCTCCAAGCTCCACGTGGGCACCTCGCCCTCCATGGGCCCCGAAAACGCTAAGGTTACTCTCATCGAGTTCGCCGATTTCGAGTGCCCCTCATGCCGCCAGCTCGACCTGGTCCTCCGGGATCTCCTCCCGCAACACCCCGAAGTCCGCTTGGTCTTCAAACATTACCCGCTGACCGACATTCACCCGTGGGCGATGACCGCGGCCATCGCGAGCCAGTGCGCCTACCAGCAAAGCCCTGCCGCGTTCTGGAAGATGCACGACGCCATCTTCGACGCCCAAGACGTAATCAGCCCCTCAAATGTCTGGGATAAGATGCTAGACCTAGCCACCCAGCAAGGATTGAACCAGGAAGCCTACAAAGCCTGTATGATCAACCCCGAAACGGCCGCTCAAGTAAAAGCCACAATAGAAGAAGGCCATGCCGTAACGGTAAGCGCCACGCCGACCACATTCATAAACGGCCGGCGAGTCGTAGGCCCCGATAAGTCACTGATACAACAGCACATCGGATTTGTCTTACACTAAACATAATATAGCTTATGAGACTACAGATCGCCTCATTTGTCAAGGGCGGCCGGCGCCGAACCGTATTGGATTTTGCCTTGGAGGGCCGAGGGTGGCGCATTGTGTTGAGTGCGTTGCTGGTGTGGCGCTTGCGGTTAGGGCGGGGCTTTCGCGTGGAATTGCGATCGCTCTTCGTGGTGCGCGTTTAGTGGTGGTGCGCGGCGGCTATGGTGGCTCCTGTGACCGCACCGATCAGGAACCATTTGGCGGCGCGCTTCATGCGCTGCAGAATGGTACCGCCGCGAGCGACGGCTTTGGCGGCGTCGCGTTCGCGCTCGAAGGCTGCGGAGCGGGTTTTTTCGTCGGATAAGTCTTTTTGCAGCGCGCCATTTTGCAGCGCGGTGGCTCGGCAGTCTTGTAGGTTGTCGTAGAGAGGGACCAGGTCGGGCTGCGGGACCGAGATGGTGGCGGAGGGAGTTTCGCCGGGCGGGAGTGGGGCCGATAGGTTCGGCGCGCTGATCGAAACTGGGAGTGGGAGCGGAGGCAGGACCAAAGGGATGGCTTCGGCGGCTTGTTGCGGCGTTTTTACGGTTTGCTTTTGCGATTGGATGGCGGCGAGGGCGGTGCCGAGCTGCGCGTCGCGCTGCTTTTCTTGATCGGCTGCTTGTTGGATGACTTGATTTTGCGCGGCCAGCGTGGCGGCGAGTTGTTGGGAGTCGCGGCGGGCGGATCGCCAGGCGTCGGTTAGGAGGGCTAGGGCGAGGACGGCGGCTAGGAGGAGGATGAGGTTGAGTGGGAGCTTCATTTTTCCGGCGAGGCGAGAAGCAAAGGCGCGGAAGCTTAGAAATTAAGATGGACCGGTTTCGATGGGATTGGGTTCGGTCGAATTGTCAGGCGTCCCACCCTTCGCAAAAGGCGCGAAGAATGGGGCACCCGGCGGAGTGACTCGGCGGTGATGGATTGGGCTCGATTGGAGTGTCGGACGGACCCACCCTTTGAAAATCGCAAAGGGTGGGGCACCCGCACCCGCACCCGCCGAGGTTAGTTCCCTGCTGAACGGTCCGCCCGGTGCGTTACGAGCGCGACGAGTAATTGCGCGTGCGGGCGAGGACTTCGGCGGGATAGTTGTCGTCGGCGCCGCCATTCCAGGCGAGGAGCGCGGCGGGGACGTCGCCTTTGGCGCGCTTGAGACGCGCGGCGAGAATGCGGCAGCCGAACTCGACGCCGGTGGCGGGGTCGCAGAGTTCGGTGAGGGAAGATTCGTCAAAGCCGAATTCGCGCGCGACCTGACCCATCACCTGCATTAATCCCCAGGACATGGCGCGCGTGTAGGCTTCGGTGGCGCTGAGCTTCCCTGCCGTGTAGAGCGGCGCGACGTAGCGCGAGAGGAAGCTCGGCTCGTAGCGCACCGCCCAGGGATTCCATGCGGACTCCTGCTCGACGACGGCGCAGACGAGCGCGGGGTCGAGGGCGTGCTCGGAGGCGATCTGGCGCGCGAGGTCGATGATTTCGGGGGGGACGGGAGTCATAGGGAGTGACTGGCTTGCCCTGAAGGCACCGTGAAGGGTGACTGGCTTGCCCTGAGCGCACGTGAAGGGTGACTGGTGACTAGTGTTCGGACGGGTGGGTTGAGTGTCGTGATTCGTGAATTGTGATTCGTAATTCGTGAAAGGCAAAACCTTGGTTTCTTGGCGATGAGCCGCCGGCTTTCCCGGGGCACTCGGGCTGCCGCAGAGATAACAGGCGGACGGAGCGCACACGGAGCCAGGGGCTCACCCAGCTCTTTTCCGGCTTTAAGGTTGCGGCTGAAGCCGTGACCCACAAGGCACGCAACTTCATTCGTGAGAGAAGTCCTGACCGCCGGACCCACCCTTCGCAAAATTCGCGAAGGATGGGGCACCCACTGCACCCAGTGATCACCCTTCACGAGGTTCAGGGCAAGCCCTTCACGAGGTTCAGGGCAAGCCCTTCACGAGGTTCAGGGCTGGCCCTTCGCGGGGCTCAGGGCTGGCGCTTCGTTGCTACTCAGGGCGTGCCAGTCACGAATCACGATTTACACTTCGCGGCGCTCAGTGCAAGCGAATTACGATTCACGGCTTGTCGCGGCCGTTTAGTTCGAGGAATTTTACTTGTGGAGGTTCTTTCAGGTCGATCTTATGGTGTGTGGCGATTTGGCGCAGGGCCTGATAAATGTGCGGGAGATGGTTGACGGCCATGTCGCGCACGAAGGCGCGGCGAATTTCGTCGTCGCGGGTGCGTCGGTGCAGCCAGCGGAGGAACACGAAGAACTGTACGCAGGTGGAGAAGGCGACAACGATCCAGTAGGGGTTCATGTTCTGGAGGCTCAAGGCTGGAGGCTGGAAATACGAGGGCAACGCGGCGGTGCGCCGGCAGTCTCGAACTTGAAATTCAGATTTGAAATTAGAAATATTGGGGTGCCCCATCCTTCGCGAATTTTGCGAAGGGTGGGTCTATGTGACAATTCGCACACGCCTTGCAATTCATGAATCACAATTCACGAATCTGAGGTGCCTGCCGCGACCGGCAACAAGTACGGCCACGACCAAAACAAGACGCGTTGGTTGTTTCGAGCCGCTCGCCACTAGTCACTCGCCGCTAGCCTTTCAGGCCGAAGGAGAAGCCGCCGGGGCCGAAGCCGATGCTGAAGGAGCTGGACTGGGCGTTGCGGGCGCCGGCGTCGAGTAGCTGCGCCGGGACGCCTAGCGCGCGGCCGAGCAGGTTCGAGTCCGTGCCGTAGAGGCCGGACAGGCCCGACAGCGCGGAGAGCGTGCCGGAGCGCGAGGCGTTGGCGAAGGCGATCTGATTTTGCGCGGCGAGGCTGGCCTGGTCCTGTCCCTGTGTGCGCGCGAGGGAGTCGAGCAGCTCGCCGTAGCCGGCGGAGTTGTTCGTGCGTGCGGCGCGGTTGGCGGCGTTTTGCGCGAGCGCGTCGAAGGACGAGGACAGCGCCGACTGCGTGGCGTTGGTGATGGCGGATTGCTGCGCCTGCGTGTAGCCAGGATTGGCGAGCAGGTTCTGGTAGCCGGCGGCGGCTTGCGAGCCGAGCGCCTGCGTCGAGCCGTAGAGCTGCTGGTTCATGCTGCTTTGCTGGCCGAGTTGCTGGTCGATCATTTGTCGCCGGCACGTCCTGGCTGAGCACCGAAATGAACGAGAGGCCGAACGCCTGATACAAATTGGTCACGAACTGGTAGCGCGGCATCTCAGCCGCGGCGCTGTCGTCGTAAATTTTCGTTTCGTAGGGCAGGTGCCAGGTCATGTCCTGCGGATTCCACCACGCGTATTGCAAGCCCTGCCAGAACAGGCGCGCCTGGCGGATGCGCCGAATCTCATGCCGCCGCGCCACCACGCCCTCTTCGCGATACTCCACCACCAGGTCGCGCAGCGCGTGGACCAGGTCCGGCCGCAGATCCTCGAGCCGCTCGTTGTTGGGGCCAAGCGCCTGCTTGGCCAGCGCGTCCTGCAAGTTCGCGGCCGGCGCGCCATCGATGCCGGGAGGCACACCTCCCGCGCGACGTGCCATCGGCGAGCCACCTGTGCCGTACAGGCCCGAGGAACCACTTGTGGTGAATCCGCCATCGGCGGATGAACCATCGAGCGGCGCCACGTGGCCGTCGTTGGGTGCGACTTGGGCGTCGCTCGGCGAAAGCGCGTCGTAGCTCGCCGTAACCGGCTCGCCGTTCAGAATCGCGATGTCACTCAGATTGTTCGCCTGATTGCTCATGATCTCGTTTTCTTGAAACTTACGCGTGCTCGATGGTGCGCCTGAGAACCCAGTGGCGCAGGCTTTTTACTCTGAACGGAATGAAGGGCAGCCTGTGGGGATTTGTTAGAGCGCGATCGATCCTGCCGCAACCAACCCCCAGAGGCTGAAGCCCGCGCCACTTGAATCCCGCTAGCGCGCCTGAGAAAATCCCCGTGAGGTTTTCGCCGCATGCACGCACCCCTGCTCGGGCGCCTCTACCTTGACGCATGGCTGGTCGCGCTACTGGTCTGGATCATCGCCGCGCTTTTCGTCAAGCGCGCGGAGCGCAGCGAGCCTCTCGGCTCGCGCCTGATTCACCTGGGTTGGGCGGCCGTAGCCGCGGTTTTGCTCTCGTTCCGGCGGCTGCCGTGGGCGCCGCTGAATGTTCGCGTCATCCCGCGCAGCTTCGTGCTGGGCAACTTGGGCCTGCTGATGACCGTGGGCGGGATCGCCTTTGCGATCTGGGCGCGCTTTTACATAGGCCGAAACTGGAGCGGCCGCGTGACCATCAAGAAAGACCACGAGCTGATCCGCTCCGGCCCCTACGCGATCGTGCGCCATCCGATCTACGCAGGACTTCTCGTCGCGCTCGCCGGCACGACCATCGCCATCGGACAAATACGCGCCATCCTGGCGCTGGCCATCATCGCCATAGGCCTGCACTTCAAAGCGCGCACCGAAGAAAAATTCATGCGCGAACAATTCGGCGAAGAATACGCCCGCTACGAGCGCGAGGTAAAATCCCTGATCCCGTGGATCGTGTAGCACAGACTTCAGTCTGTGGGGTTCCACCCGGCACCTGTGCTGCTCGCGCTAGCCAAGACTGGCAAGTTGGCAGGCCGCCGCCACAGGCTTGCACAATCTCTCTCCGGCACCAAAAACCTTGCCAAGGTCTGATGGAACCCCACAGACTGAAGTCTGTGCTACCAATCAGTTGACCTTTCCCGCGAACTGGATTAGAACGAGGCCAGCTTATGGGCGCCGGGCTACGGGTATCGCCCGCGTCCAGTCATACGGGCCGCAAAGCCCGATCCCTCTCTAAACCAAGAATGGAGGCACCCTATGGGATTGCTCGCGTGGATTATCGTCGGACTGATCGCCGGCTGGCTCGCCGGAAAAGTGATGCAGGGCGGCGGCTACGGCGTCCTCATGGACATCATCCTGGGCATCATCGGCGGGATCCTCGGTGGCTGGATCTTCGGCAGGCTCGGCCTGAACATTGGCTACGGGATGATCGGCTCGATCATCGTGGCCTTCATCGGCGCGGTGATCCTGGTGTGGATCACGCGCCTGATCAAAAAAGCGGCGTAGGGATTCCGAGTGGCACAGACCTCGGCGTATTGACTTCCATTTGATCTTGGCGGGAGTGGCGCTGCTTGCGCAAGGACAGGGTCTGGGTGTATTTGGCGGAACCCCACAGACTGAAGTCTGTGCCACTCACTTCTCCGTGGCGGCGCTCCCAGCCGCGAATTCCCTTTCGCGCGCGATCTGCGTCCAAGTGCGTCGGCGCACCGGCGGCAGCGCCGCAAAACCGCGCCGCGCGTCCTCCTCCAGCGAAATCGGCGGAAAGCCCGCCGTCCCCAGCAGCGAATTCACCAGCGCGCGATTCTCCCCGCGCAAGCGCGCCACTTCCTCCTCCAGCAAGCGCACGTAGCGCGACCGCAGATGCTGAGAAAGCCACGATCTTATAATGTGCAATTCCATAGTTGCGGCGCCAATAGGCAAGGGGTTCAAGTGGCGCAGGCTTCCAGCCTGTGGGGTTTCGTTAGACCAGGATCGATCCCTGCCGCAAACGATCCTGCCGTAACAAACGATCCTGCCACGCCAAACGATCCTGCCCTAACGAAACCCCACAGGCTGGAAGC
>Ga0210394_10004963_pt1 | contig 15174 bp, 23 predicted proteins | sample IncBWC12MmetaG_FD_160121 | JGI IMG/M metagenome (GOLD analysis project Ga0210394, IMG submission 160121) | Forest soil microbial communities from Barre Woods Harvard Forest LTER site, Petersham, Massachusetts, United States - Inc-BW-C-12-M | ecosystem: Environmental > Terrestrial > Soil >... | reverse complement strand
CCGTTATCGTGGAGAGTGTGTAGGCTGAACCGACTACTGCTCCGGTAACAAATGCCGTTGTGGCGAGTTGGGTTGTCGAGGTTCCCGCTGCGGCGGTTGGTGCTGTCGGTGTGCCGGTGAGAGCAGGCGAGACACTAACGACAACGACTTGACCCGTGCCTGTTTGCGTTGCCGCTGAAACGGCCGTGCCGTTGCCAAGAAGAACTACGGGCGTGCCAGCGGTTCCGATCGTGGTCGAGAGCGTGATGGCTGGCGTAGTGGTGGGCGTAGCAACCGTGCCAGCAAGTCCATTGGCCGAGACAACCGAGACCGAGGTTACAGTACCGGAGCCTCCACCGCCCCCTCCTGCGCCACCCGTACCACCATCGGTAAACTCACCGTTGCCACCAAACGCCATTACTGCCTACCGAGAAGTACTTCTATGACTGGTGTACCCGTAGAGAACGCGTAAGGGATCTCAGAAGTGACAGAAGGCGAAGAACCACCGTAGAGATTCATGGTCATTGTCTCGCCAGCCTTGAGTGACGTACCAAGAGAGGCAGATACGTCAGGTCCACCAATCCAAATAGTTACTGATGCATCCTGGTTACGGAGTCTGACGGGAAGAGGGTCCTGTACGGAGCCCGAGATGGATTTGAACGTGGTACCTGTGCCTGTGCCGAAGACGAGAAGAGGGGTGATGGTCGAAGCGACGAGAGTGATCTGGCGGGCGGACAGGGCCATTTAGAACATCTCCCATTGGTTCGGCGTCGGCTTGTGGAAGTTCCGGCGCTTGCCGACAGGTGATAGTCGGTCAGGGCGTTGTGGAGTGAAATGACGGGCGAGAAGGTGGTACGTGCATGGTGTGTTGGGCGTGCTGTACGACGTGCAGGTACAGGTGAGCGTCGAGCCGGGGAACGGGTCTACAGGAGCCGGTGAGGGCGGCGTAGAGGGCTGGCGGCGGACCACGCCCCGAGTATGGCGCTCAGGGGGTGTCGGGGACAGTCACGGGGCGTAGAGCGGCGATGAGAGCCTCTGCGCGCTTACGGCCTATACCGGGGACCTTCGAAAGTTCCGCCGCGGTTGTGGACCAAGCCAAAGGGACGCCCCCGAAATGATCGTAGATCGCTTTGGCGACAGAGGGTCCGACGTTGGGGAAGGATTGGAGAAGAAATGCTCCGTAACTTGCAGATGTGGTGACTCCCCACTCGTTATCAGTTTGCTTAGGTCGTCGTGGAGGGTCTGCCTTTTGGGTGGCGATGTACTTGGATACAGAGATGACACAACGTAGAGTGTCGAGAGTGGAGTATGTATTGAGAGTGGCGACACCGGAGAGTGCGAACTTGGAAATGATGCTCCGCAACTGGGACAGTGTGATGTTTGCATCGAGAGGCTCATCGTCGGATGTACGTCGCCCTGCGTCCCATTCCAAGAGTAGGAATGGGTAGGCGACAGTTGCGGTTGCGTGGAGTTGGGCCAGCTCTTTGTAAAGGCGTCCATCATAGAGCGAGTTAACCAGGTCTCCCAAGGTTTTACGCTGATACCCAACGATTCCCTTAGAAGTGAGGGCCAAGAGGTCGCACCCGTGTTTCTCGGGGAGGCTGCTCGTCGTGAAGTTATGGGGATGATCTTCGCTGTCGGCATATTTCCTGAGTTCGTGCTCTGTCGGCGCTAGGAGAAAGTTCACCGGGAGTTACGGTGTCCATACCTGTACTTCGGCATATTGTAGGAGTGATGGGTTAGGTGTGGACGGGATTACCTCGGTGTGCCATTGGCCGGATGCGCCTGAGTAGACTTGGAGTTGTAAGAAGAGGTAGTAGGCTTCGGGGGACAGGGCTCCACGGAAAGTGTAGACGCTCTTGTAGTCGAAGAAGACAAAGAACTGCCCTGCGGCGGGGTTGTATTGGTAACCGTAGATATGGTAGTCGGCGGTTGTATCTACGTCGGTGGGCCAGACAGCTTGCACTTGACCTGACCCGGCGAATGTATCGCTATGGCCTTGAGAGTTGGGTGCAGAGCCAGGCCAGCCACCTTCATAGCCATCGAGTTCCTGCTGCGATGATGATGGTAGGAGCCAGTCGGCAGGCCACATGCCCGAGGTAGAGTCAGGACGTTTGGCTTTGATCTGCACGTACCAACCTGTCGATGGGAGTGGTTGGTGTGACGTGATACACCCTGAGACCCACGGGAGCTTACCGAACCCGACGTCACCTTGTACGGTACGACGGGCTGAAAGGGTGAGCCCGTTGTTCACGGTGATCTGTTGGGGTGCCCAGTACGCGGATTGGTTAGAGCCACCCGATGAGTACGGAGATCCGAGGTTGTGGACGTCCCAACGAGTACCGGGACCATAGAAGGTGTTCCAGAGTTGGCCGTTGAGGATGGTGCCCGAGAAAGTGTCTTCGAGGACTTTGGTCGTGTAGCCGGGCGGCGCTGGCATTGTGTCCGGTGGGGGTGGAGTAGGAGCAAGTGCAGAGAGTTGTGTCTGTGCTTGACCGAGGTTGAGTTGTGCGATGCCAACGGACTTCTGAACATCTGCGATGGTTGTCATGGGGTCCTTTCACCAGGCCGCGCATCCGTACTGATCTGGCGGCGAATATTGAATGTGCTGCGCGACGAGGATCTGCTCGTCTGGCGTTGCTCCTGCTCCCTCTGATGAGAAAGCCGTACCACCGTAAGCCAACCAGTTAGAGGTACTGACTCCCAACCCTCCCGAATACAGGGAACCGTTGGTTGTCCATCCGGTCGTTGGTTCTTCGCACTGTTGGACTCGTTGCCATTCGAGTCGCGTAGTATCTGAGAGAGATTGGCAAACGGACGGTGGTTCGTACTCATTCGGGAACACCCCGTTCGAACATAGACTCAAGCCATTGCTCGAAGTCGATGTCGTGGTCGTACTCGTCGGCAGTGGGGAGGGTGAAGTCGTAGTAGGGGTAGTAGTCGGTGCCGTCCGAGAGGATATTCTTATAACAGGTTTGAGGCGTAACTGTAAATATCTTGCCTGCGATCCTAACTCGTCGGACGTGTTGAGGCTTAATCCCGAGATAAGAAGGGTGAGGGGTAGTATCAGGCAAGAGCCTAATAGGGTGATCCTGCGGAATCGGTGTCTCATTCATCGTGGCCTCCTTGCCAAGGTTTCTGACGTGGCTTACATTGGTTAGGCTAACTGCCATCCTGCGACATTGACCAAGTAGTCATTGGTGAAGTTGTTAATGACAAGCCCCGCCACTTCTTCTCGTTCTCTATCCTTAACCGCCGTAATAGCTCGTTTATCGTCCGTTCGTCCAGTGAGTAGTACAGTATGAAACTGATATGGGAGTTCCTTCTGACCCACCGGCTTAACCTGGTAGCGTGCAAAAAGTTGGCGAGTCTGAGCATCCTCCGTTGGTTTCTTGTCAGATGAGAGATTGTCAGACTTAGCGGTTGCGTAAACGTGGTATCGGCCTTTGAAGAGAAGTTTATTGGCCCACTGTTTGTAACGTGGGTTGATGACCTGCCAGTCAACCCATCCTTCGAGCGCACCGAGTGATTTGGCACCGTTGTCGAGTTCCTTTCTTACCTTTAGGAAGTAGTCTCCTATGTCCTGGTGGAATACCTCCATGACGAAATCTTCTTGTACGGCGGACCATGCGTTACCAATGAAGTCTACTACTACCCAGTCTTGGGGTTTGGCAGAGCGTTGGATGGCGTTGAGAGCAGCGACGTACTCGCGCCACTCGAAGCAGGAGTAGAGTTGTACCGTGGCGGTTGGGTTGGCGAAGTTGGGATCGGCGGGGATGCCGATGGAGACTGTGGGATAGCCAGCCATCATCCGGTCTACGGCGAAGTCGGTGTCGATGACATGGACACGAGCGTCGGAGTTCGTGAGGGTTATGAACTTGGCGATGTTGAGCCAGTTGGTTGTTTTACCCGTCCCGGCAGGCCCGAACGCGAGGATTCGTTCGGGTGCCGGAAGAGTGGGGTGAAGAGGCACTACTAAGAGGTCCGATTCTTCTCGATAATGGCGATTATCTGGATGATGTCCGCCCAAGTGATAACGCCATCTTCTACTGCCTCTTCAACTATCTGCTTGTAACTCCTTCTACCTGCCATGCTGGTCCTATCCTTTCTTAAACGACTCTAGGGCTATGCCGAGTGCCAAGGTCCCTGTGACCTTCTCGGCAGTAGAGTCGGTTTCCGCTGCAATGAAGTCTATCAGGCCATTGCAGAGTGATACAAGTCCGATGATTATGGGGATGATGTCATCGTACTTGACTTGGTAGTCGTAGATGATTTCGATAGCCTTTTGGAAGTCGACAGAGCGGGCACAGGTGAGCAGGGATACGGCAATGGCTTGAGTGTCCTGCTCTTGGTCAGTCATTCTTAGGCTTCTTCGGTGGATCGATACGGAGTTGTGTGCCAGAGCCAGGGATGATGAAGAGTGGGTCGTTCTCCCAGTCGATGTCCGCGTCCTTGAGGATGGCTTTGGCAGCATCGGTGTTGAACCGTGGTGGGTTGGGCAGGACTTTGATAGAGTACCCGTCGTAGGTGTACCCACCCTCGTCTAGTTGCTCTATGATCTTGTCGTTCATAAGCCCGAGTGCGGACTGTAGAGCTTTGATCTTGTTGTTGATAGCGATACGCGCGCGCACGAATGGTATAGTCTCTACGGGTAGAGCCTCTACGCTCGACGGGGGAGTGTCATGGAGGTAGAAGAAGGGGCACCCGTACTCGTTGGTGCAGGCGGGCATTTCGTTGTCCTGGTATGCCTTCTCCACGATGGCAATACGTTGGGTGATATCTTCGAGGTCGTAGGGCGCTATGACGGGGGTGAGAGACCAGGGCTCTATTTGTTGAGTGTCTTTGTTGTAGATGGGCATGTAGAACCGTCTATGTCCCAAAGCCAGAGCATAAACAGACTGTTGCCAGGCGTAGTGTTGTAGGGCGAGGATGCCTTTGGTCCGGTATTCAGTGACGAGCTTCTGACCGAATGCCTTGACGTCGATGGGGAGGTATGGTTGATCCTCGCGCTTGAGAGAGTCCACGTAAGAGCAACCCTCCTGGTCGATATGACCGATGACGAATATGGTCGGGGTTACTTGGAGCAGGACTTGCTTCTGTGCCCCGCCGTCCGCGAATGTAAAGTTGTGCTCATCGTAGAGAGAGTTGAGGATCTTAGGCTCTAGGTCGGTGCCAGTGTCCATTGCCTTTTGGATGGTCTCGGGGAAGGGACGGCGTTCGAGTTGGGAGCGGTAGGCCCATAGACGTCGGACGCAGTGCCCGAGTTCGGAGGCACGGTAGTACGTGATGCTATCTTCGACATAGACGCCGGGCCTATCGTCGCTCATCTACCGGCTCTCGGTTGGTAGGCTTTACCTCGGGCAGTCGCCGCCAACGACGGTAGATGTTCAAGAGTCGCATCTCTTCTCGGGAAAGTTTCATGCCGGTCCTTTCAGAGCCGGTCCGGTGAGAACCAGGGATTCCCACCGGACCGACAATCAATCAGTGCCGGACAACCCAAGCGCCCGCCAGTGCTGGCGTGCCAAGGATGACGGCGGGTGTAACCACGGCAAGTGCCGTAACCGCTGTAATCAGTCGCTTCATATTCCACCCCCTTTCTCTAGCTAGAGAGGGTGTTACTTGAGGGTCCCTGATGTCTCGTCAAGGATGAGGGTGTTGACCGTGGTGAGGTCAACGAGTTGCACAGGTTCAATCTCGGAGCCGACGTTAAGACCGTGATCGACTGTCCAGAGTCCACGGAGCCACCGGAAACGTGGGGTGATTGAGCCGTTGGTCATCTTCTCTGCGATCAAACCGGCATGCACACCTTGTACCGCACGTTGCCAGAACCCGTAGGGTGCTTGCTCATCGAGAAGGTCTACCTCTAGGTTCTGGTTACGGTCGAGTGAGTTATCACGTAGACCGATGCTGCGGAATATCTCACGCAGAGTGAGGGTCCCGCCAACCGCCGCTAGCCCTGAGGCAATGCCAATGGCTAGTTCCTTGTTGGTGAGAATGAGGTCATTTACTGCTCCCGTTGCGCTTAGTCCTACCATGTTGTTTCCCTCCCTTGTATTGCATTAACCACCATGCCCCGTCCCCTCAACCTGAACAATTGGCGAAGAAAAGGGAGGGGACGGGGACATGGCGATGGATGGCGTCAGGATGCCTTTTTGCGTGCGTCTGCTACGCGCTCCTTTGCCGTCTTCCCGTCGTCGGCGATGGGCTCAACCTTTGCCTGGCGGGCGGCGATGGTTCGAGTCGAACGCTCCTGACGCTTCCTGGCGTTCTCTTCCATCTCCGCCGGGGTGAACGTGCCGTTGTACTGCACGTAGACACCGTACTGCCCATCGACGGGCCGGACCTTGATCTCGTAGTTGTCCTGCGGGGTGACCTTGTTGAGCCGGTCTCGCACGGTGGACATACGCGAGACTGCGCTCGTGCGCTTCTCGTAGGTCCACACACGGTAAGACTTGCCCGCCATCTTGTCGCCCTTGAGCGGAGCCAGGTGGTTCTCCCACTGCTCTGCTTCGCGACCCGAGCCACCCTGACGGACGATCTTGGGGATTTCCTCTTCGACAAACGTGAGTTCCACGGTGTTCCTTTCGCTGATTAGTGAGCGGCTGCCCACAATTGGAATTGGTCCGCACACTGTACGGCCAGTTCGTCGTCAGCGAGTATATCACTGTCTGCTAGTGCTGTGGCAAGGAATGTGGCAAAGTCAGGGGATTGTTTGGCGAGTTGTAGTGCTTTGGCGTAGAGTGGGGAGCCATTGGATACCGCTGCGGTGGATTGGGCCTTGGCGAGTTGTGCCTGACGTACAACCTCCATTGGGTCGGTGGACGTGGGAACCGAGTTCACCGATGTTGCGATGGTCGGTGCAGTATCGCCACTGTAAACACCGATGAACTCGATTGGCATGAGCCGGTTCTGCGGGTCGATGTTCTTCCCGAACTCAATCTCCCTGTTCTCCAAACTCAAGATGAGGTCATTCCAGATACGCGCGTCGAGTGGACCCTTACCGCCGAGAGTGTCGGAGCGTTCGATGAGTTCCTTGGCGAGGTTGGGGAGTTGGAAGGAGTAACTGAGCCAGTGCCCGTAGATAGAGTTCTTATTGATCTGCTGGCGCTTCTTGGTCGGATGCGCGATGGTCGTGCCGTCTGCGGTTGTCCAGTCCGCACCGACTGACATGCGGAGTTCGACGGGCTCGTTCGATTCGTCGGTGCCAATGAGGAAGAGTAGGAGTTGGTGGCCGTCCTGATAGTCGGCGTGTGGGGCAAAGTAGGCCGAGTGGATGGTTATAACCATGTCCTCTCGTAGGCCGGAGTCGAGTTGGAATGCCTCGGGGATTTGGACATCTGACATTTACTGTTCTTCTTTCTCTGTGGTTATATCTTCAACGGGAATAAGAATGGGACCGTTAACCATCGGTTCGATATCGCAATCCATCTCAAGAGCTTTGATCCGAATATCTCGCCACCATCGTTCTTCTTCTTGATTCATAGGATTCCACGGTCCCATACGAGAGCCTCAACCCACCATTTCGGCAGTAGGTTCCGATGCCGTCGCCATATCTGATCCAAGAATGACTTGTCGAGGATGTACGACTCGCAGTAATCATCGGCATGTCTCATCCCCCGACCCGTCATCTGGATAAGAGAACGCACCGTTCTTACCGAGTACCATGCTTGTCCCCCACGTGAGTGGAGCCGGGCTGATATCTGTTTGTCTGCAAGATTGGGAAAGGGAACTTTGCATACCACGATGACCCTACAGTCGTCGTCGGGGAAGTCAATTCCACGGTCAAGCGAAGGTGCCAAAAGGATCGAAGAAGGTTGGAGGATATATCTATCAATAGCGCGCTGTTTCTCAGTAGCCGAATGGTAAGTGACCGTCCTGAGTGATTGCCCCTCTTGGTCGAGAGCCTTGAGTAGTGCAGTCGTGAGTTTGTACGAGACTGTGTGGACGAGGATCTTGTCATCGGGGTGTTTAAGGGCCACCTTAACAACCGCTGCCGAGATAAGTGGTAGTGCATCCGCTTCGTTCTTTCTTGTGAGCGATGCAATCGGGTGGACATAGATCGGCCTCTTCGCTGGCTCGAAAGTGGAGGGAACGCTAACCGCGCCGTAGCGCAGTGTCAAGGATTTCTTTTGTACGACAGTCATACAGTTACCGGACGCCTAGAGTATCCATGAGTACCGGGAATGATATGCAGGTCGCAGACATTAAGAGCCAGAGTGGTGCATGTTTCCAGAGATAGTCACCTGCAAGGTGGGAGACTTCGATTGGCTTGAAGGATATATCACCTTTATCATATCCGGTGTAAACCCACCCTCCACTAGAGATTCCAGTAGTGGGATGATTGAGCCTCTCAACACTGTGGATGAGGTTGGCGAGGGACTTTCGTTGCCGAATAGAACTAACCGAGTCCTCTTGGAATCTCCCACTCTTCCATACCTCCTTTAGATGTACTTCCGCGTACAGTGCCCATTCGACCCATGCCGACTCAACTGTTTTCTTCTCGGGTGCTGCGATACCAAGTTCTAGTGCTCTGCGTTTCGAAATGGTAACTTCGACAAACGACAGAAGAACATCTTCCAGTGTGTCGGCCTCGTCAACGATAATGAGTTGCCGTCCCAACGGAATGCTACCCACATAGTTCGCCTCGTGGAGAAAGTAACTCGTGTTCGTACATACGAGGTCCGAACGCACGGCCATAGCCTTAGCCGATTCATACGGGCATTGCTTAACAGGATGGCACCAACGACAATGGAGTGTCTCGGCTTGAGGTTCGTCAGGATCGCATTGGTAACAAGCTGGCGTAGACTCTCGGGACTTAACACAGTCAGCGGCAGTAAGTTCAGGGAATCGAGATGGGGAGTCTGCCGTCGCATAGTTGCTCCGTCCTCTCAGGACTGCGGCATGTGGAAAGTCCTTGGCGAATTGCGTTTGGAGAGAGAGTGAAGAACAGAGGTAGACTGTTCTCATGGAGAGGGACTGTCGGGTGAGTTCACCGATCAGGGTTTTGCCCGCACCCGTGGGAGCGTCGAGTACTACTATATTACAGCCACGGTTGTACTGTTCGAGGATGTCCTGTAGGGCGCGGATTTGGTGGGGGCGAATTTCCTCGGCCCAATGGGGGAGTTCAATTGGCATTCTTCTCCAAAAGGTCTTGGTAGGACATTAGCTTATCTACGATGTCCTCCATAATCCAGTTGAAGTCAAGACCTTGGAAATCTTTGGGCATTTCCTCACTCCACCGAATTTCATGCACTAGCTTAATCAAATTTCGGAGAGCAAAGGAATACCCCACTAGTGAGCCTCTATCAAACGTCGTGCTTCTGAGATGAGCTTATCCATTCGCTCCATAAATGAATCAGGTGCATCATCCATGAAGTCCCCACGAGCCCTATTCATAAGAGACATATAATTTTTGAGACCGAGTACGTCGCCATCCTCTCGTAACCCTGCTAACTGAACTTCGGCTCGTTCAATGAAGTCCGTTCGATACCCACGTTTGCGTTCCATATTGACAAGCTCTGATTGGTACCGTAGTTGGCCCGCCGCTCCGTCTGGATATCGACAGTCCCAATCCTCTAGCCATAGACTGATGGCATCGTTGAGAACGTCGGATCGTGTCTTAATCTCGGGCTCTATTCGGGCGGCGATAATCTCGTCTATCCGACGCACGTTGAACATATCTGCTCTGCATTGTATCTGTTCGGTCTCCCCTCTTTTGACTTCCTTCTTTGTGTAGCGTTGGCGGTTAGATGATGGGTCGTCAAGTGCGAAGGGGTCGAACGATGACACAGAGAAGCCCCCGAGTTAGATGATGGATTGTATTACAAAAGTCTCTTATATAAAGTCTTTGTTTTTACCTGGGCTTTTGCAAGCCGTGTACTACTGTATACAGTAATACGAGAATACAGTATACGGGCAAACACGCGTATTACTGTATACTGTTAGGGAAATGTATACTGTATGACTGTAATACAATCAGTCATCTAGCACCCCCGAATCTTCCATTCGTATCATTTGGTCAACCCAATCCGAAAACTGACGGTATGGAGTATCAAAGTCCTCGTGAGCCAACCATCCATCATAATCAGTGATGGATGCATAGAACTCTGTATGTGCATCCGCCATCTTTACAACCATAGGATCTATCATTGCGCTACCACTACCTCCGTCCACCCCATTATCATCTCAGGCTCTACGTTGAACACTTCACATAGGGAAATGAGATGCTTTGCAGATATCTCTTTGGTACCACGGGCGTAGTTAGAGATGGTGGAAGGGGCGATGTTCGCTGCGGCGGCTATCTTGTAGTCGGGCATGTCAACGGAGAGCATATAGAGTTTTAGACGCGTGACACGCATGGTACGTTCAGACATGGGATAGCACTTTATTTCGAGAGCCGACTATGGGACCATTCTTGGTTGAGAGTTTATTGCCGCAATGACATTCGGCATAGCAGGACAGACCACTACCTTTTAGGATATACTGACAAACATGCTGCGTAGTTTCCTGGTCGGTCATTTGCCTTGCGCCTGCCACCGACGCCCGAGCGTCGAACCAAGGAGAAACGCCGCGCCCACCTGGAAGCCGACCGCCAACGCCCAGCGCCAGTTATGGCCGGGCTCGAATAGGAACCCGATGCCAAGTAGCACGCACACGACTGCAAGGCGGACACACAGCTCTGAGTCCGTCATCCGATGGGTCTCTGTTACTTGATTCGGATTAGTCACGCTTGTCTCCTGGCATGATCCGCTGCCCATCGTCGTAGAACTCAGGCTCAGCCTGATTCTGTGGGAGTTTCTTAAGTGCGTCACGGGCGATCTTTCGCATCCACAGCGTGGCATCGCCATTCGGCTCGGCCTGGGCTATCCGTTCGACCACGGCGAGCAGGACTGGAAACCCAGCGGACTCTAGGGCAGCTCGGGCGACTTCATTCCCGTTGAACCGTGGCCTCTCGGCCAGCAAGTCGCTCCGCTCGCCGGTCAGTTCGGCGCAGACAGCACCCCCGGCTCGCAGCACGAGATCCTCGAAACTTGTGGACAAGTAGATCAGTCCTCCTCGATCAGTTGGACGGCCACACTCGCGACCCGCTCATTCGGCCATAGCTTCTTGCACGCCTCACCGACGATGATGTTGGCGGCAATCAGGTCGGGGGCTTCTAGCCGATGCAGTTCCAACTCGGCACCGTTCTCCCACTTGATCTGCGCCTCGTACCGGCAACTTGGTTTGGATTATCCACGCGGCCTCAGTCCTTCGCAGTGGCGCAACGGCGTGGCGGCGCATTCCACTTTTCAAGCACCATCCCGAGAGAGGCCGCACATTCGATCAGCGTGCCTCCCTGGGCGACCTGGGCGTGTTCTTGCGGAGTCACCGCAAGCCTTCGCGCCCCAGCCTCTACGAGGTCGTTGCCTTGGGCGTTCCACTTTGTGACTAACTCCTGCAGCGTCCCCTCCAAGTGCCGCATGCGGGTCTTGGTATCGTCATTGGCATCCGAGACTTCTACGAGCATTCGAGCGAGATTGTCTGCGTTCGCTGCGGCGGTGGAGAGATCGTCAACCATCCGGTCGTATTCGGCAAGCAAGTGGGTAACCGTGCCGAACTCTCGCACGGGCTCAAGTTCCTTGCGTAGTCGTTCCCGGTCATCTTCGACTACCGATAGGTGCTCCTGCGAGCGCGCGAACTTGTCCAGCAGTTCATCCCGTTCCCCCTCTAGCTGTGCCACCCTGGCCTCCGCTTTGCGAAGTAAGGCGCAGGCATTGGAGTAGTTGAGCGGCTGGGCTTTTGTGGACATCACGGCGCATCCAGTCGGTCCAGGGCTGCCCTGATGGCCTTGTCGCACTCGCAGAGCGACCCGTGGCATTGGCCACGGTGCTTGGCCGCCTCGGCTACGTCGAGAAGGGCTACAAAGGCGTCGTAAGGGAGTGGGACTTGGGCGCCGAGGAACAACTTCGCTCGGTGCCGCAGCTCACCAATCGTGGACAAATGCTCAGTCATCGGCGTCACACAGGTCTTCCAACTCGAACGGGCTGAGGATCGGACGGTGGACCGTCATGCCCTTACGCTCGGCGTAGAGGGCACAGTCCGTGCAGCACGGCATCGGTTCGCCGGTCCAGTGCGTGATGTAGCCCGCTGAGGGCCGGTCCTTGTGGAGCTGGCAAAACCGCTCGCCGTCGAGACACTCCTGCTCCAATCGGCGCAGCACGGCCGCCATCGCGTGGATGTTCTTCGCTCCCTGGCTCACTCGTCCTCCTTCGGGGTGGCGTGGATCAGGGGGCGACCCTCGGAGTCGTAGCCGCAGGCCCCGCTCTCACCGCAGACCTCGCACGGGGCGAGGATGTCCAGCTCGTCGTAGCCCACCGGCTCCATGTCGTCGGTGTCCGGCTCGCTGCCAGGCCCCAGGATGCTTTCGGCAACGTGGTCCCAGAACTCGCCGTCGCTCATGGCGTCCCGCAGGTCGGCTTCGGGGCACAGGTGGCGGAACGGTCGATCCTGCGTATTAGGACCCGATTTCTCAGCCATGAATCACCTCGTACAGTTCGCGGCTCCACTCGGCCAGGACGGCAAAGTCGTCAAAGAGCTGCTGTACCTCGCGGGTGGTGAGCGGGTTCTCGCACCCTGGCGTCCACTGGTTTACGAACTTGACGCGTAGACGAGCAACGCGCCTGGCGGCATTGTTCACCATCTCTGGCACTGGCCCGCGCCCGTCGAAACCATTGGGACTCACCAGCTTGAAGAAAACTTCCTCAATCATCTCCCGATTATCTACCATGACGCTCTCGCTGCATCTGTCTCTCATGCCAGAACAACCACGTCACCCCGTAGAACCACGCAAGAACATTGCTCAACCGCCTCATAGGAGCTACGAACTTATTCGCTCTACACGCGGATGTCAAGCGGAAACAATTACGCGAAACGTGCCCGTTAGAACAATCGCCCGGTACCTACCGCCAGGGAGTCCATTTGCGGGGCTTAGAACGAATCCTAGAGGGTCCTCCCTGGTCAGGAGGGGGTCAGAGTGGCGGGTTCGGCGGCTTGGGTAGAGCTTCGAGCGGGTTGAGATGGTAGCGGGCCATCGTTTGATTGTAGAGAGCCTCTAGCGCGGCGGGGGTAATGTTGTATTGGGTATTCATTGGATCGGGGAGTTGAGCGTCGGTTGGGTACTTGTCGAGAGTTGAGAAGTCGCCCGTGGTCATTGCATGGTAAGCGTCCTGCGAAGCTTGCTGGTAACGGTCGGTCTCGTCTTTGGCCGCAATCTGCCGGAGGTTTATGGATTGTGGGAAGAAGGGCAGGTTGAGAGACTCGAAGATTTTTTTGGAGAATGCCTGTGGGTTGGACTGCTTGAGGTAGGCGTATTGGCCGGAGAGCCCGAATGCTGCGTCGGCGGCAGAGAGTTGGGGGACGAATTGTTCGGCGGCTGTTAGAAGGTTGCCCTGTGGCCCGGCTTCCTTTATCCCGTATAGAGCGTTGTAACTGGTATTGGGGTACAGGGAGTTGCCGCCGTAGACGATCTGCGGATCGACATAAGCTGCCGCCGCAGATGCGATAGGATTGAGTGACTGCCAAAATCCTTGAGCAGATGCGTAGTTGGCAGTGTCTCGCAATGGGTCAAGTGCGCGTACATCGAGAGTTGACACGTTACCAAACTCGTCGGGGTGGCCGAGGAATAGGAGAAGTTGGATGCGCGTTGGGAGCCCCGTTGCAGTGTCATTAGAGTTCTGCTCCGCGAGTTGAGAGAGGAACATGGCCCGGTAGGGATGGTCAAGGGGATACGTTAGCACGTAGGTGAGAACGTGCTTGGTCCAGCCGTAGAACGGGAACATCTTGGTGAGCCATTGGCGTTCGAGCGGGGTCATGTGCCGGAGTTCGCCCATTACTTCGGTCATGGCGTCCATGCCCTTCTTGTGGGCTTCTTGCGGTGTCATGTCACGGCGAACGCGGTGCTCGTCGTGGATCTGCTTGCCGGTGACGTTGTTGATTACTGGTTGCCCGTTTTTGTCTACCCGCGGGACTAGTTCATCCTCGTAGAAGTAGCCGGTCTTCTCGGCACGTGCGGCACCGTCGAGATAGGTTATTGTACGTTGCATGCGGACGATGGCGCGGGTGAAGCGGTAGTTGATGTCCGCGAGAGCGCGGGCACGGTTGATGGCCGTGGCGGCAAGTTGGTGGTTGGCGAGCCATTCGTCGGATATCCATTTGCCTGCTTGGTAACCGCCTGCGTAGTGGAATGATATGTCTTCGAGACCCTCCTGGGTTGCAGAAGTACCTAGGACGGATTCGGCGTGCGGGAAGCTGGCAAGTACATCGTCGGGGAGTTCACCCTTGACAGCTGCATGCCAACCGGCACGGAGTTGTCGGACCATACTGGCGTGCCCGCGTAGTGCCACCAAATATGTGCCGCCGAAGAGTATGTGGGCTGTGTAGCGAGGGGATAACCCCAATATGGAATACCGGAATAGTTTAGTGCCACGGTCCCAAAATCCTTGCGCTGGTAGTTGGAATCTGTTGACGGTGCTTTCGAGTGCAGAGCGGAGGTCGCCATTGATATAGTACTCTGCACCTGCTTTAGGGGTGGAGCCGATAACGCCGAAGATGGAAGCAGGATCGTACTTGGTATACCCCATACGGTCTAGCTGCTCTTGTACGATGGCATCCTCTGTCTTATGGCGGACTCCTGTTTCGATGGCGAGGCTGGCGTTATGGGCTATCTCTTCACGGACGTAGTTGCGGGCTTGTGCCCACGCATCTGCGCCGTTGACAAGGTGCTTGTTCACGTACTCGTCTTGGAAGGTGTGAAGGATATCTCGCTCTACTTCTTGCTTGGTATCTTTGAGGATAGCGAGTTGCAGGTCATAGATAGATGGCGTGTACTCGAAGAGTCTTCCGTAGACCGATGATACCTTCTTCGGGCGTAGGTCACCGATGAATACGTTGTACGTTGGCTGAATTCCCGCACGGACGTCGCCAGGGGATAGCGTGGGAACGTACATCGGCGCATGTCCACGAGCGCGGAGAGAGCCGAGTTCTCTGTAGGCGTCTTCGGTGAACTGCTTTGCTAGACCTACTTCGATGTCGGGGAGCATGTTGTTCTCGGTGGAGTTCTGCGCCGAGCGGTACATGATCTCTAGGACAGTGCGCGGGTCCTGCCGGAGTTTGGTGAGTAGGGAATCCTCCCAACCTTGCTCTGAGAGCGTATGCAAG
>Ga0210394_10004960_pt1 | contig 15177 bp, 8 predicted proteins | sample IncBWC12MmetaG_FD_160121 | JGI IMG/M metagenome (GOLD analysis project Ga0210394, IMG submission 160121) | Forest soil microbial communities from Barre Woods Harvard Forest LTER site, Petersham, Massachusetts, United States - Inc-BW-C-12-M | ecosystem: Environmental > Terrestrial > Soil >... | reverse complement strand
CGCTCCAGGCGCGCAATGCACTCAACCGCCAGCAGCAATCAGCGGTCGCGGCGAGTCGAGAGCATTGGTTTCGCAAGAATGCCTATTACTACGAGTTGCTAGCGCGATTGCTGCGCCACGTTATTGAGCCGGACAAGCGCATCCTGAACCTGCGTTGCCAGACCGGCTTCTTTCTCGACGCTCTGCAGCCCAGTCACGGTGTCGGCGTGGACATCAGCCCGGAGATGGTTGATGTCGCTCGCAAAACGCATCCGCGCTTTACCTACTTCGAGGCTCTCCCGGAAGATTTCGCGCCATCAGAAAAGTTCGACTACGTCTTATTGTGCGATGTAGGCGAGATCGTCGATATTCAGAAGACGCTGCAGCAGATTCAGCCCGCTTGCCATCGCCATACAAGACTGGTCATCTACAACTACAACCATCTTTGGGAGCCGGCCCTGAAGGTAGCCGAAAAACTGGGGCTCAAGATTCCTCAGCCCGAGCAGAACTGGCTGTCCGAACAGGATCTGGTCGGCCTGCTCTCGCTCGGCGGGTTTGAATGGCTGAAAACCTATCGGACGGCTCTCCTGCCAAAATATATTCCGCTGCTTTCCACACTTGCGAATCGCCTTGGGGCCAAATTGCCCTGGGTAAGCCGCCTGTGCATGGTGCACATTCTCGTCGCCAGGCCCGCACCGAAACCCGTAGACGCTTCCACTCTGACGGTGTCGGTGATCGTGCCCTGCAAGGACGAGAAGGGCAACATCGCGGACGCCGTCAATCGTATGCCGGAGCTCGGCCGACAAACGGAACTCATCTTTTGCGACGACAAATCGACTGATGGTACCGCGGACGAAGTTCGCCATTTGCAGTGGCTGCATCCGGGACGAATGATCCGCCTAGTCGAAGGCCCCGGCATCTGCAAATCGAAGAATGTCTGGACCGGATTCGAAGCCGCCACCGGAGACATTCTCGCTATCCTCGACGCCGACCTCACGGTTATGCCCGAGGAACTTCCGTATTTCATCGATGCAATCGCCCGGGGCGCCGCCGAATTCGTCAATGGTTCGCGCCTCGTATATCCGGTCCCAAGAGCCGCCATGAAGGGCGCGAACATGGTCGGCAACAGGTTTTTCAGCGTCGTCTTTTCTTACTTGCTCGGTCAGCGCATCAAGGACACTCTGTGCGGAACCAAGGTGCTCTGGCGTACGGACTGGGAACGCATTCGCCCGATGATAGGGCATTGGGGCACGGTAGACCGCTGGGGGGACTACGAGCTGTTATTCGGGGCAGCCAAGCTGAATCTGCGAATTTTGGACCAGCCCGTTCACTACCAGGAGAGAGTCTACGGTGCCACGAAGATGACCAAGGTCTTCAAAAATGGCCTGATCATGTTGAGGATGTGCTTTCACGGCTTCCGAAAACTCAAGCTCGAATACTGAGGGATCACCCGGCTGCGCGGCTCACGCGCCGCTGAATGATTTCGTCTACGATTCTGGCAACGTCGTATTCTAACCGCCATTTCGGAAAGTGCTCCCGGATCTTCGTCAAGTCCGAGATGTAGCAGATGTGATCCCCCACTCGGCCAGTCGGATTGTAGGAGTGACGCAGCTTGTACCCGCAATCGGCCAGGAGATCGATCGTTTCCAGAATGGATAGGCTATTGGCTCTGCCTCCCCCAAGATTGTAAACTTCGCCGCATCTGGGCGCCCCGTAGTACTCCAGAAACAAGCGGGCCACGTCGTACGAGTGGATTTGATCGCGGACCTGCTTACCCTTGTATCCATAGATCGTGTACTCGCGCCCGCTGACGGCACAGAGCACTATATAAGCGAGATAACCATGGAGTTCGACCGCCGAATGTTGCGGTCCCGTCAGGCAGCCTCCCCTGAAAATTCCGATCGGCATCTTGAAGTAGCGCCCGAACTCCTGGCACATCAAGTCGGCTGCGGTTTTGGACGCCCCAAATAGCGAATGCAGGCACGAATCAATTGACATCGATTCGTCGATGCCGTCTCTTCCGTTGGCATAGTCGTAGCGCTTTTCCAACTCCTTCAGCGGCAGCGAGTTGGGTCGGTCGCCATATACCTTGTTCGTGCTCGTAAAGCAGAAGGGAGACTCGGCGCAGAAATCCCGCGCCGCCACGAGCAGATTCACAGTGCCAACTGCATTTACGTCGAAATCCTCATACGGAATCGACGCAGCCTTGTCGTGCGACGGCTGCGCGGCCGTGTGGATCACGAAATCCGGCCGTTCCAATTCAAACAGATCGCGCACGCCCTGGCGGTCGCGAATATCGATCGCAGCATGACGGTACGAAGCGTATCGGTCCTGGAGCCCTTGTACGATAGGCGCGGTACTCCCAGCGTCACCAAAGAACTGACTGCGCATATTGTTGTCGATTCCGATAACTTCCCAGCCTTCTTCGCACAGCAGTCGGGTGCATTCAGAGCCGATCAGGCCGCCGGAGCCGGTGACGATAGCCCTCCTGCGCTTCTGCATAGACTGGAAGCTTAACACGATCCCAGTGGGTATCTTCCAATGCGAGATCTAAGCATCGCATGCCACTTAGCTCTTTCAGACTCAGTGGTATCAGCGAACAACTGTGGGTATAGTTGCGTGTAGCCCATAGGGACCACGTCCAGCGGACAAGGTCTTAGGACGGCGGGAAAACTGATGGTAATTGCCATCGGCCAGCTGAACACCACGGTTGGCGACATGGAAGGCAACGTCGGCAAGATGCTGGAATTTGCGCACCAGGCGCGTGGCCAAGGTACGAGCCTGATTCTCTTTCCTGAGATGGCCATCTGCGGCTATCCCCCTCGCGACCTGGTGCAAGTCAGCGGTTTCGCGGAGGATAATCGCCATTGGCTAATGCAACTGGCCCGCCGCCTTCCCAAAGGTCTCACGGCCGTCGCTGGTTTTGTGGCCCGCTCCTCTAGCAAAGCCGGCAAGCCTTTCGCCAATGCCGCCGCTGTGGTGCGCGACGGAAAAGTAATTTATGAACAGGCTAAGGTTCTCTTGCCGACCTATGACGTCTTCGACGAACTGCGGAACTTTGAGCCCGGCCGACGGTTGAAGCCCTTTCGCGCCGGTGACGCTTCCGTCGGACTCACGATTTGCGAAGACTGTTGGAACGACAAGCACTTTTGGAAGCAGCGCCTTTACGACCGCGATCCCGTTGAGGAAGTTCTAAGGTCCAAGCCCGAGATCCTCATCAACATTTCAGCGTCGCCATACGCATTTGGCAAGCGCGCCTTTCGGCGAAAGATGCTGGGCGCTATCGCCCGCCGCTATAATGTGCCTGTGCTTTTTGCCAACTTGGTCGGCGGAAACGACAGCCTGGTCTTCGACGGCTCCAGTTTCGTGCTCGATCCGTCCGGTAAAGTGCGTGCGCAGGCGAAATCGTTTGAAGAGGACCTGCTTATCGTGGACCTGAATGCCAAGACTCGCACCCCTGCGCAGCAAACCGAATGCGAAACGGAAGCGGTTTTCCAAGCGTTGGTGCTGGGCACCCGCGATTACTGCCGCAAGTGCGGATTCGAGCGCGCCGTCATCGGCCTGAGCGGAGGCATCGATTCCTCGCTCGTCGCCGTTATCGCGGCGCACGCCTTGGGGCCCGAGAATGTGATCGGAGTCAGCATGCCCGGCCCGTTTTCATCCGAGGGCAGTTTGCGCGACGCACGTCAGCTCGCCCAAAATCTGGGATTGCGTTTCGAGGTCGTATCCATCCTCGAGGAATACGGCGCGTTCCGCAAAGGGCTTCAACCTGTTTTTCGCGGTCTCCCGAAAGATGTCACCGAAGAAAACCTGCAGGCTCGAATTCGGGGCACCACGCTAATGGCCCTGTCCAACAAACTTCGCGCCATCGTTCTGACCACCGGCAACAAAAGCGAACTCGCCACCGGATACTGCACACTGTACGGCGACATGGTCGGCGGTCTGGCGGTGATCGCCGACATTTACAAAGGCACGGTCTACGAGCTCGCGCGCTGGATCAATCGCAATGGCGAAGTGATTCCGCAGGCCAGCCTCGATAAGGCTCCATCGGCGGAACTTCGTCCCAACCAAACGGACCAGGATACCTTGCCGCCGTACGATGTGCTGGATTGCATCCTGCAGCAATTCATCGAAGAGAACGCCAGCGCGGAACAAATCGCCAAAAAGGAGAATATTCCGCTTCCTCTGGTTGAAGACGTGATCCGTCGCGTGCATCGCAACGAATACAAACGCCAGCAGGCTGCGCCCAGCCTGAAGGTCACGCCAAAAGCTTTCGGGGTTGGACGTGTTTTCCCCATCGCGCACAAATACTGGCAGTGAGCGCCAGCAACCGTGGAGAATCCCGCCAGCTCCAAACTTGTTTCGGCAGTCATCCCTTGTTTGGGCCGGCCGGATCTGACCCGCCGTTGCCTTGATTCTCTGTCGCGCCAATCCTTGAAGCCGCAAGATTTCGATATCATTCTGGTCGAAAACGGCGGATTGCCCTCGCTTTCTCCCGGCGATTCCCCACCCTCTAACGCGCGCCGCCTGACGCTCGACGCCAACTATGGAACCGCCGGCGCATTTAATCGCGGTATCGCCGCGAGTTCATCCAAGTACGTCTTGCTCCTGAACAACGACGTCGAATTGCAGCCCGACTTTGTGGCCACACTCGTCACCGCTCTCGACAAAGACCCTCGCTGCGCATTCGCCGCCGGCAAACTTCTGAGCGCGGCCGATCGTGCGCGTTTGGACGGAGCCGGAGACGCGATGCTTGCGGGCGGCGGCGCCTACCGCCTGGGCCATGGGGATAGGGACACAGGCCAATTTGACGCCGAAAGCGCTCTGCTTTCGGCTTGTGGCGCCGCCGTTTTGTTCCGCCGCTCGGTGCTCGACGAAATCGCCGGATTCGATGAGGACTTCTTCGCGTATCTGGACGATCTGGATGTGTGCGTGAGAGCGCATCTGGCCGGCTACACCGGCCTGTACGTTCCGCAGGCGATCGTCTTTCACGTCGGCAGCGCCACGCTGGGCGATCCTTTCCACCCGAAGATCGCGGAATTCCTGACTCGCAATCAAATCGAGCTCATTCTGAAAAATTATCCGAGCGGTGTTCTGCTGAGAACTTTCCCTCGCGTCATTCTGTTCCAGCTGTTGTGGCTGGCGCTCGCGGTCCGAAAAGGTGCTTTCCTGCCATGGTTTCGAGGCATACTGAGCGCGCTGCAAGATCTGCCGAAGACCCTGAAGAAGCGCCACAGGGTCGCGGAACGCCGCGAAATCGGCGACGCGGAATTTCTGAGACTTTTGCGCATGTCGGAACGGCAAATTTACAAGTGGCACAGCAGCCGGCCCGCAGATTTGCGATCGACTTTGCTCAATGCTTACTTCCGTGTATTCCCCTGCCACAAAACTGATCGATAATTGACCGGAGAGTTGCGCATGCCTTTTGTGGAAATTGCAGCCGACCGCGTTCATTACCAACTCGACGGTCCTGAAGATGCGCCGACGATTGCGCTGTCGAATTCGCTCGGTGCGACGCTTTCGATGTGGACGCCGCAAGTCGCGCCATTTTCCCGCACTTTCCGCGTGCTGCGATACGATACGCGAGGCCACGGACTTTCGGCGGCGCCGCCAGGACCTCACACAATGGAAGATTTGGGTGGGGACGTGATCGGTCTGCTCGACGCGTTGAAAATCGAACGGGCGCATTTTTGCGGGATCTCGATGGGCGGCGTGATCGGTCTGTGGCTGGGGATCCATGCCGCCGACCGGCTGAACCGGCTTGTGGTGTGCAATACCGCAGCGCGTGTCGGCACAGTGGAGGCATGGAACAGCCGCATGACGGCGGTTCGCAGCGAGGGCATGAAAGCGGTGGCGCCGGGTTTGATGGAGCGATGGTTCACGACTTCCTTCCGAGCGGCCAATGCTGCGATCGTTGAATCTGTGCGGCAGATGGCGCTGCAGACGCCGGTGGACGGGTATCTGGCCTGTTGCGCAGCCGTTCGCGATGTGGACCTCCGCGACCAAGTTGTGCAAGTGAAGGCGCGCACGCTCGTCATTTCGGGCGCCAGTGATGCGGTCACGCCGCCAGCCGAAGGAAACTTTCTCGCCGAGAAAATTCCGAATGCGCGATACATAGAACTGGAGGCGGCGCACCTGTCAAACGTCGAGGCGGCCGCGAAATTTAACGACGCTGTGCTGAAGTTCCTGTCATAACTTCCCGATTACTGCGCCCTCTTACTGCGCTCGTTGGATGTATCGGGCTTCGGTGGTGTCCACTTTGACTTTATCGCCATTGTTGATGAAAGGAGGGACGTTAATGGTCAAGCCGGTTTCGAGCTTGGCCGGCTTCATCACCGCGCTGGCGGTGGCTTTCTGAACGGTCGGCTCGGTATCGACTACGGTCATGTCGACTGTGTCAGGCAACACTGCGCCGATGGGCTTGCCCTCGTAGAACTCGAGATTGAAGACGAGATTGGGAATGAGATAGTTGACGGCGTCGCCCAAGACGGCGGAGTTGAGGTGAATCTGTTCGTAATTCTCGGTGTTCATGAAATGGTAGCCTTCGGGATCGGCGTAAAGATACTGGAATTCGATTTCATCGAGCGTGGCGCGCTCGACAAAATCCTCAGCGCGGAAGCGGTAGTCGATGATGGACCCGCTTTTCAGGCTGCGCATGCGCGTGGCCATGGCGCCGCGCTTATTTCCGGGCGTGCGGTGGTCCACGCTGTGGACGGTATAGAGCTGGCCCTCATGGACGATAACCATTCCGGGGCGCAGCTGCGTCGCTTTTAACATTCATTGCTCCCTTGAAGTGCGCTCACCATTTGTTCTAACCGGGATGATTTCCTGCGGCTGGCGGCTTTGTCCTTGTACGGGCGAACAGTATAGAGCAGGAGGGCAGACGGCGGAAGCACCGCCGAAACTTGCTTACCGCGAAAACTCATCCCGCAACAGCATCCGGGACGCAAACTGCGCGCTTTCGCCGGACGTTCGCCGATTTAGGGTACCCCCTCCCCCCTTTTTCTGTAAGTGTTGATTCTAAAGGCACTTTAAGTCCTTTGTTTTTGTAAGTGTTCATTCTAAACATAGTTACGAGCCGATTTTTCGGAAGTGTTAATTCTAAAGATAGTTATGGGTGAAATTGCACAATTATGGGGCAGCGGCTCGGGACGGCTAAACATAGAGGACGAAGAGGGTGCGCAGAGACCACCGAGACGGAGCCGAGCCAGGCGGCTATGCAAGGGATGGACGCGACGAGTCTTTCGACGGTTCATGTCTTATTAAGTGCTTTTAAAGCGCGCGATGTTTCAGATCAATTTGAAAGAACCGCAGATGGTGCGGCGCGCTCGTTATCGCAGTGTAAGTTCTATTTTAACATTGGGGTCAAGCTTCGAACGGGCGGGGAGCCGAGTGCGCGCTCAACTGTGCGCCGCCTTGGCCTTTGATTCCATTCCAGGGTGGGAGCCTGGGGCGCACAGAAATTGGTGATGAGAGCAAGCACAGCCGAGGGCGGCTGCGCCACACAGGCCTACACAATTAGCCCATCGCCTAAATTTCAGCCACCTCGTCCGGTTCCGGGAGCCGGTCGCCATCTCGCGCGACCCATACGTACAAGGTCGGCAGCAAGATCAAACTCATCAGCAAGGCTCCGATCAGACCGCCAACGATGACAATGGCGAAGGGCCGCTGCGAATCGGAGCCGATGGCGTGCGAGGTCGCCGCCGGCAGCAGGCCGAAGGTCGCAACGAGCATGGTCATCATGATGGGGCGAAGCCGCAGAACGGCGCCCTCGACGGCGGAATCGAAAATCGGATTGCCGCGCGCGCGCAGCTGATTGATGTATTCGAGCATGATGACGCCGGTCTGAACGGAAACGCCGAACAGGGCCAGAAAACCGACTCCGGAGGAGACGCTGAAGTGCGTGCCCGTGAACAGGAGCGCGAGCATGCCGCCGACCGGCGCCGTGGCGACCGTGACCAGAATCAGCAGAGCCCATTTGGCGGAGCGGAACATGGAATACAAGATCAGGAAGATGACCAGGATGGTGACGGGGACGATGAGGTCCAGGCGCGCCTGGGCTCTTTTCTGACTCTCGTATTCCCCTTCCCAATCGATGTGATAGCCACGCGGCAATGGGACTTGCGAAGTCACTTTTTGGATGGCTTCTTCGACGGCGCTGCCGAGGTCACGGCCGCGCACACTGTACTTGATGGCCACATAGCGCTGGTTGCCTTCGCGATAGATTTCCGAGGCGCCGTCCTGCACCTGGACTTTGCAAAGCTGAGCGAGAGAGACGCGTGTCCCCTGGGGCGATAGCAGGCGAATATTTTCAATGGCGTCCTGGGTGGTGCGGTACTGCGGCAGATAGCGCAGCACCACATCATAGCGAGCTTCCCCCTGGAGCACCTGGGTGAGCGCATTGCCGCCGACGGCCGTCTGGATGGCGTCCTGCACGTCGGCGACGTTGATCTGGTAGCGGGCTGCTTCGGCGCGGTCCACTTGGAAGTTCAAATTGGGCTGGCCAAGTACCCGGAAAACTCCCAAGTCTTGAATCCCATTCACCTGGCGCATGACGCTTACGATCTGATTAGCTTTGTCCTCAAGAACCTTCAGATCGTCGCCATAGATTTTCGTGGCCAGCTCGCCTTTCACGCCGCTGACCGCTTCCTCCATGTTGTCTTCGATGGGCTGGGAGAATCCCCATACGATGCCGGGAATCTTGCTCAACTCGCGACTCATGGCGGCGATCAATTCGTCTTTGTTCTGATGAAAGACGGGTCTCCACTCTTCTTTCGGCTTAAGGTCCACGAAATATTCGGTATTGAAGAAGCCGGTGGTATCGGTGCCGTCATCGGGCCGTCCGACCTGGCTGGCGCACCTGGGAACTTCCGGGAAGCTGCAAAGGATGACGCGAGCCTGGTTGGCCACGCGAATGCCTTCATCGGGCCCGGTGCTGGGGGCCAGGGTGCCGCGCACCCACAACGCGCCTTCGTCCAGATGGGGCAGGAATTCAGATCCGATCACGCCGCTATAGGCCAAAAAGAGAGCGAGAGACACGCCGCCGATTCCGGCGCCCAAGGTCAGGATGCGATGTCGTATGGCAAACCGCACCGACGCGCGATAGCGCTCGGTCAACCAAGCCATCACGGGGTTATGCCATTCACGAACGCCTTTGCGGAAAAGCAGGGTGGAAAGGACCGGGGCCAAGAACATCGAGAACGTCAGCGCTCCAAGCAAGGCAAAGGCAACGGTCCAGGCCATGGGCCGGAAGAGGCGCCCTTCGACGCGCTGCAGCGTAAAGATCGGGAGGTAGGCCGTAATGATGATGCCGATGGCGTAGAAGACCGGCCGCTGAACTTCGTGGGCCGCTTTCCGAATCGAATCCGCCAGGGTCGCCGGGGCTTCTCCGTTCCGCTGAAGGCTCAAGTGGCGGACAATGTTTTCGACCATCACCACCGCGCCATCAACGACCATGCCGAAGTCAAGAGCGCCCAGGGAGAGCAAGTTGGCCGGAATCGCTTTCAAGTTGAGGCAGGTCGCCGCGAAGAGCAGCGAAAACGGGATGGTGAGGGCGACGATGAGCGCCCCGCGAATGTTTCCGAGAAACAGGAACAGGACGATGACAACCAAGATGATGCCTTCGGTGAGGTTGTGCAGGACGGTGTGGGTGGTGAAGTGCACCAGATCGCTGCGGTCTATGTACGGAACAATCGTGACGCCGCGCGGCAGGATGTGGTCATTCATCTCCGCGACCTTGTCCTCGACACCCTTGAGGGCATCCTGCACGTTGGCGCCCTTGCGCAGGAGCACGATGCCTTCAACTACGTCATCGTTATCAATGAGCTTGCCGTCTTCGCGATGGATCGACCGGCCAATCTGACCGAGGCGGATTTTGGGGCCCTGGTCAACGACGGCTATGTCTTTTATGCGCAGCGGAGTGCCGTTTTTATTGGTGATGACGGTGTTTTCGATATCCTGAACGTCGCGTACCAAGCCCACTTCCCGAACATTGATTTGCTGCAGGCCAGCTTGAATGAAGCTGCCCCCGGCGTTGGTGTTGTTATTGGTGAGCTGCTGCTCGACCTGCCCGATATTCAAACCATAGGAGACCAGCTTATCGGGATCGACCCGCACCTGGTATTCGCGAGTTGGGCCGCCAAAGCTGGAAACGTCCACGATATCGGGAACGGATTTGAGATTTTTCTCGACCACCCAATCCTCGAGAGACTTCAGCTCCATCACGTCATACTGAGGATTGGTGCTGTGGAGCGTGAAGAAATAGATTTGGCCGACGGGGCTCCAGTCGGTGCCCATCATGGGAGTCACGCCGGGAGGCAGAGTCACCTGGGAAAGGCGCTCGAGCACCCGCTCGCGGTTCCAGGCATTGTCTTCCACATCGTCGAAAATCAGCTTCAGGTCAGAGAGGCCGAACAGGGAGAAGGAACGCAGGTGGACGACGTGGGGGATACCATTCATCACTGTTTCCAGAGGAATGGTCACTTGCTGTTCGATCTGTTCCGCAGAGATTCCGGGCCATTGGGTGATGATTTCGACGTAATTATCGGCTACGTCGGGATAGGCCTCGACCGGCAGGTAATGGAAGGAGATCGCGCCCCAGAGGAGCAAGAGGAGGCCCAGGGCCAGGACAATAAAGCGATTGTTGAGAGCAAAATCTACGAACGCGCGAATCATCTACCGCACCAGACATAGTTCCGAACACAATGGAAAACGTATACTTATAAGTGCTCGCGCAGGGATGGGCGATTCTATCTTTCGGTGAGTGAACCTATCTTTCGGCCACCGGAGACTATCTTTCGGCCATTCGCATCTCGCGGCATAGTTTCCAGGGACGAGATTAAGGCAATATGCAGCTACGAGACATGGTAGTTTCTTCGGCCCAACCGCGCAAAAATCGAGTGGCATTCCTCAGTCTTGGAGCCTTTCTAATTGCAGGGATTGCGATCGTCGATTGGCTCACGAAGCCGTACATATCGATTGGGTTTCTGTACCTCTTCCCTATCATGCTCATCGCGGGGTTGCTCCCGCGCTGGCAGCTCATTGGGGTCGCACTGATCTGCGCCGTCCTGCAGGAACTGTTCAGCGACCTGCCCTCCAGTGAGGCCATCACGCGGCTGGTAATGGCGTCAGCAGGATTTGTCGGCACCGGGCTCTTCGTTTCCGAGATCATCCGCAATCGCCAAATGGCGCTGGAGCACGCCGACCGGGTGGAGACCGAGACGAAATTGCGGCGCGAGGCCGAAGAGCACCTTCTCATACTTGTGGACAGCAGCCCTGCGGCGATTGTCACGATGGACGGCTCGGGCACGATCTTATTGGCGAACCATGCCGCTCAAAACCTCTTTGGCCTGGAGAGCCTTCCGATTGGCGAATCGATCAGCGAGTTTCTTCCAGCGCTGGGAAGCGCCGCGCGGTCACTGAAAACGACCCAATTCCGCACGGAACTTCGATGCGGCGGAAAACGCAAGAACGGAGAGGCATTCCTCGCCGCTGTCTGGTTTTCGACTTACACGACGGCTCAGGGAGCCCGATTGGCCGCCATTATTGTCGACCTGTCTGAGGACCTGCGCGACCGGGAGGATTTAAGCCTCGATCACCTCTTGAAGAACACGTCCATCCTGATGGGGGCGGTCGCCCACGAAATCCGCAACATATGCGGCGCGGTTCTGACGGTCTACCGAAACTTATCTCGCTTGCCGGAGCTCGAAAATAACGAGGACTTTCGGGCTCTCGGCAGCCTCATAGAAGGCCTCCAGAAGCTGTCGGAAATGGAATTGCTGTCGCCTTCGAGTCGCGATTTGTCGGCGGTGGAGCTGACCAGCGTGCTCGACGAATTGCGTGTTCTTATCGAGCCGCCCTATCGCGAGGCCGGCTGCGAAGTGATTTGGCGCGTGCAAGAGGACCTCCCGCTGGTCATCGGAGACCGCTACGGTTTGCAGCAGGTGTTCCTTAATTTAGCGCGCAACAGCCAACGTGCCATGGAGTCGACGGAATCGAAACGACTCACCATCAGCAGTGAGGTGGGAAATGGCCGGGTGGTGATTCGACTCGAGGATAACGGTACAGGAATCGCATCACCCAACGAGCTCTTCAAACCCTTTCAACCGGGCGCCAACGCGACGGGCCTGGGCCTGTATGTTTCTCGCGCCATCCTCCGCAGTTTTGGAGGCGAGCTCAGATTCGAACCGCGGAGCAAAGGTTGTTGCTTTGCGGTCAGTTTAGCTACGGCGTCAAATAGGGAAAGATCCAGCCGATGAGTAAGGCAGCCTCCAAAAGCATCCGCATCCTGTTGGTCGACGACCACACTCTATTTCGAGAGAGCGTCGCCCGGCTGTTGGAGACCGAGCCAGGATTCGAAGTGGTCGCGGATTGCGGTTCGGGATCCGAAGGACTTCAAGTGCTAAAGGCGCGAGGAATAGACGTCGTGCTCTTAGATCTCGATCTCGGCCCGGAGCGGGGAACAGACTTCCTCGACAATCTCGCGAAGGAACGGTTCAACGGAAAAGTAATACTCGTAACGGCGGGCGTGGACGAAAGTGAGATTCCGCACTTGATTCGGAAAGGAATCTCCGGGGTGTTCATGAAACACGGCTCTCCCGCGTTGCTGATCCAGGGAATCCGCGAGGCGATGGAAGGCAAAGCCCTGTTCGGGCAAGATCTGCTGCGAAAGGCTCTGAAAAGTGCGGACCAGACTGCCCCCCGTCAAGGGCAGTTCAAGCTAACAGAACGGGAGCGACGTGTGCTCTCACTGATTTTCGAGGGTCTGGCCAACAAGCAGATTGGGGATCGACTGCAGATTTCAGAAAGCACTGTGAAGGCCTGCCTGCAACAACTGTTTGCAAAGACCGGGGTGAGGACGCGAAGCCAGTTGGTGCGCATCATGCTGGAGCAGCATCGAGAGCAACTCTAGTCCTCATCGGTACGACGTTACAGCGCTGGATACGAATTGAGATCCAAAGTCTCCGGCGACGAAGGTCAATCAGAGACCGGGCTGCTCTTCGAGAGCGTCATCGTTTCCCGCGACCCAGACATAGAGGGTCGGTAGCAAGAAAATGCTGACGAGCAATGCGGCAAGCAATCCGCCGACGATCACGATCGCGAAAGGCCTCTGAGAATCGGAGCCGATTGCGTGAGACATCGCGGCAGGCAGCAATCCAAAAGTCGCCACGAGCATCGTCATCATGATCGGGCGCAGTCGAAGCACTGCACCCTGCACGGCCGAATCGACGATCGAGTGCCCGCGGGCTCGAAGCTGATTGATGTATTCCAGCATGATGACGCCCGTCTCAACGGAGACGCCAAACAACGCGAGAAAACCGACACCGGATGAAACGCTGAAATGTGTACCAGTAAAGAGAAGGGCCAGCAGGCCGCCAATCGGGGCCATCGCCACTACGGCGAGAATGAGCATGGCCCACTTTGCCGAACGGAACATACTGTACAGGATGATAAAGATGGCCAGGATCGTGATCGGAAGGACCAGTAGCAACCGTCTTTGGGAGCGTTTTTGGCTCTCGTATTCTCCGGCCCAGTCAATCCGATAGCCTTGCGGGAGCTTGACCTGCTGATTCACTTTGCGCATGGCTTCTTCGACCGCACCGCCTAGATCGCGGCCGCGCACGCTGTATTTGATGGCGACGTAGCGGGAATTCTCTTCGCGGTAAATTTCAGACGCACCGTCCTGCATCTGTATTTTCGCGAGCTGCGCCAGCGAGACTCGCTCGCCCGAAGGGGCCAGTAGGCGAATATTCTCGATGGCCTCCTTGGTATCTCGATCTGGAGCTTCGTAACGCACGACAAGGTCGTAGCGTTGCTCGCCCTGCAACACTTGGCTGACCGCCTTCCCGCCCACGGCTGTTTCAATCGCGTCCTGGATATCGGACACGTTGATTCCATAGCGGGCGGCCTCCTGGCGATCAACGGTTAGGTTCAAGTTGGGCTGGCCAATGACTCGAAATAGCCCCAGATCCTGGACTCCAGGAATCCGGCTCATGACGCTGACGATCTGGTCTCCCTTTTCTTCCAGAGTTTTCAGATCATCACCGTAAATCTTTACGGCCAGTTCCCCTTTTACGCCGCTGACCGCTTCTTCGACGTTGTCGGCGATGGGCTGTGAAAAGTTCCAGAGCGCTCCGGGTATCTTGCTGACCTCGCGATCCATGGCCGTGATCAATTCGTCCTTATCTTGATGGAACGCAGGCCGCCACTGTTCCTTGGGCTTGAGATCGACGAAATACTCGGTATTGAAGAAACCCGTTGTATCGGTCCCATCATCGGGACGACCAACCTGCGAGACCACCTGTTTCACCTCCGGGAAGGAAGCGAACATGATTCGCGCTTGATTCATGACGCGCACGCCCTCGGTTGGGCCGGTACTGGGCGCCAATGTGCCGCGAGCCCAGATGGCGCCTTCGTCGAGATGAGGGAGAAATTCGGAACCGATCACGCCGCCTAGAGCAAGGTACAAAGTAGCGGCAAAAGCAGCCAATGCCACGGTGGCCGTCGCTATTCGATGATCGATCGTCCAATGCACGGCCTTACGGTACTTCTCCGTAAGGTAAGCCATCACGGGATTGCGCCATTCGTGCAATCCGTGAGGAAACACATATAGGCAAAGAATTGGTGCGAGAAGAATCGCGAAGAGCAGCGATCCAAGCAAAGCGAAGGAGACGGTCCAGGCCATCGGCTTGAACAGCCGCCCTTCGACGCTTTGCAGCGTGAAGATTGGCATATAGCCAGTGATGATGATGGCACGCGCGTAGAACACTGGCCGTTGTACTTCGTGCGCTGCAGCGCGAATATACGCGGCCGGGGTATGCGGGCCGCTTTCGCTGCGATTCATGTGGCGGACGATGTTCTCCACCATCACCACCGTGCCGTCCACGACCATCCCGAAATCCAGTGCTCCGAGGGAAAGCAAGTTGGCGGGAATCTTGTTCAGGTCCAAGCAAATGGAAGCGAACAGGAGTGCGAAGGGAATCGTGAGGGCGACGATCAGCGTCGCGCGGACATTGCCGAGGAAGAGAAACAGGATGACCGTCACCAGAATCATTCCATCGGTTAGGTTACGCAAAACTGTGCTGGTGGTGTACTGCAGCAGGTCGGAGCGGTCCAAATGCGGCACGATTTTCACACCCGGCGGAAGGATATGCTCATTCAGCTCCTTCACCTTGTCATGAATGGCCGCGAGCGTGGGCT
>Ga0210394_10004958_pt1 | contig 15181 bp, 16 predicted proteins | sample IncBWC12MmetaG_FD_160121 | JGI IMG/M metagenome (GOLD analysis project Ga0210394, IMG submission 160121) | Forest soil microbial communities from Barre Woods Harvard Forest LTER site, Petersham, Massachusetts, United States - Inc-BW-C-12-M | ecosystem: Environmental > Terrestrial > Soil >... | reverse complement strand
AGTCACGGATGCGGCGCCAGTGCTCGAACTGGGCAACGATCTCGACCGGCATGTCCTTCCGCGTCAGCACCCATTCGATCGGGTATTGCGTGCCGGGGCCGGTGCGCAGATTGACCTTGTCGGAATGCAGGCTGACAAAGCGCGGCACCTTGAGGCCGACATCCTCGTCGGCCGCCATGATCCGCATCTGGGCAAACAGGAGGATGAGAACGCCGACCGCGCCCAGTGTGATCGACTTCACCAGCCGCCCCTCATTCGATCACCTCATCGGCCCGCGCCAGCAGCGATTGCGGCACGACCAGACCGAGCACCTTCGCCGCTTTGAGGTTGATGACCAGCTCGAATTTCGTCGATTGCTGGACCGGCAGGTCGGCCGGCTTCGCGCCCTTGAGAATGCGGCCGGCGTATTCGCCGCAAATTCGATCCGCGGCCGCGAGGCTCGGGCCATAGCTGATCAGGCCGCCGGCGGCGACATTCTCGCGAACGGCGTAGATCGCCGGGACCCGATCGCGCGCCGCCAGCGCGACGAGTTGATCGTGCCGGCTGCCCAGGAATGGATCATCGGACACGAGGAGCCCGTCCAATCGTCGCTCCGGAAGCGTCGCGAAGGCGAGGTCGATATCGTGTTCGGTGCTCGCCTCAAGCACATCGAGCCTCAATCCGAGGGTTTCCGCCGCCGCCTGCAGGTTTTTCGCATTGGCGGCGTTCAAGGGGTTGGCCGGATTGACCAGGACGCCGATCGCGCCCGCCTTGGGCACCAACTCGTGCAACAATTCCAATCGTTTCGGCCAAAGCTCCCCGAACAAGATGGCTACTCCGGTCAGGTTACCGCCCGGGTGGCTGAGACTGGCGACGAAGCCAAGGGCAACCGGATCCGGACCGATGATGAAGACGATCGGAATGGTCGAGGTGGCAGCTTTCGCCGCGATGGTCGCGACGACCGAATCGGCGACAATCACGCGGACGCTGCGCGCGACGAGATCCTCCGCCAGCGCCGGCAGCCGATCGTATTCGCCGTTGCACCATCGGTACTCGATCGCGACGTTGGAGCCCGTGACAAAGCCCGCCCCTTGCAGGCCTTCGCGGAAGCTCGCCGCGCCACGCGCACCTGCTGCTGGCGATTGGGGCGAGAGATACCCGACGACCGGCGATCCGGATAGCTGGGCGCCGGCGCCTAGGGGCCGCGCAGCGGCCGCGAGCATGGCAAGAGTAACGAGGTCGCGCCGGTTCATCTGATTCCGCGAACGACGGCCCCCACCCGTTTCAGGTGCCGGCCGGTTGGCCGCAGGTCGGGCATTCGGGATCCTTGGCGATGCGGATCCTATGGAAGCGCACGCGCAGCGCATCGTAGATGAGGAGCGTGCCGTCGAGGCTGTCGCCGAGCCCGAGCATTTCCTTCAGCACCTCGACCGCCTGCAAGGTGCCCATGACGCCGGCGACCGCGCCGAGAATTCCCGCCTCCTCGCAGCGCGGCACCAGACCGGGCGGCGGCGGCTCGCGGAAGAGGCAGCGGTAGCACGGGTGGCCCAGGCCGAGATAGGGTCGGAAGGTCGACAATTGCCCCTCGAACGGCGACAACGCCGCGGCAATCAGCGGCTTTTTGAGGCGGCAGCATTGTTCGGTCAAAAGGTAGCGGGTCGCGAAATTGTCGCTGCCGTCGGCGACCAAATCATAGCCGGCGATGAGCGCCGCCGCATTGTCGGGGCCGAGTCGGGTCGAGTGGGTCTCGATGCGAACGCCGTCATTGACCGCGGCGAGGGTGGCGCGCGCGCTGTCGACCTTGAGCGCGCCGACGCTTTTCGTCGCGTGCACGATCTGGCGCTGCAGATTGGTCAAATCGACCCGGTCGTCGTCGATGATGCCGATCGTCCCGACCCCGGCGGCGGCCAGGTACAAGAGCATCGGCGAACCGAGGCCGCCGGCGCCGATCACCAGCACGCGCGAGCCAAGCAGCTTTTCCTGCCCCTCCTCGCCAACTTCGTCGAGGATCAGGTGGCGGGCATACCGCTGAAATTGCTCTTCACTCAGTTCCATGGCGGACTCCCGCCTCTAAACCGGACTTGATGCAGGTTGAACCGGCGGTGCTGGCCCCTCACCCCAACCCTCTCCCCGTGTCCACGTCGTGTCCACGGGGAGAGGGAGGGACCCGCGGCAAAGCCGCGGGAGGGTGAGGGGCTTGCGCCGCGCGAGCCGACACGCATGGTGACCCATCTCACAAGCCGTCGAACAAGGCCGTCGTCAAATAGCGCTCGGCGAAACTCGGCAGGATGACGACGATCGTCTGCCCCGCCATGCCCGGCCGGGCGCCCACTTCGAGCGCCGCCGCCAGAGCCGCGCCGGAGGAAATCCCGACCGCGAGGCCGTCGAGCCGGGCAGCCTGCCGCGCCGTCTTGAAGGCGGTGTCGTTGCCGATGCGGATCACCTCGTCGATCAGCCCCCTATCGAGGATTTCCGGGATGAAGCCGGCGCCGATCCCCTGGATCTTGTGGGGGCCGGGCGGGCCGCCCGACAAGACCGCGCTGTCCTCGGGCTCGACCGCGATCATTCGCAGGCCGGGCTTCCTCGCCTTCAAGACCGAGCCGATCCCGGTCAACGTGCCGCCGGTGCCGATCCCGCTGACCACGATATCGACCGCGCCGGCGGTATCCTTCCAGATCTCCTCGGCGGTGGTGCGGCGGTGGACCGCCGGATTGGCCGGGTTTTGGAACTGCTGCGGCATGAAGGCGTCGGGGAGGCTCCTGACGATCTCCTCGGCGCGTGCGATGGCGCCGCGCATGCCCTGTGCCGCCGGGGTCAGCTCTAATTCGGCACCGAGCAGGAGCAGCATCTTCCTCCGCTCCACCGACATGCTGTCGGGCATCGTCAGGATCAGGCGATAGCCCTTGGCGGCACAGACAAAAGCGAGCGCGATCCCGGTATTGCCCGAGGTCGGCTCAACGAGCACGGTGCCGGGCTTCAGATGGCCGGCATTTTCGGCTGCCTCGATCATCGCCAGCCCGATCCGGTCCTTGACCGAGGAGAGCGGGTTGAAGAACTCGCATTTGCCGAGGATGTCGGCCGTGGCGCCGGCCTCGGCCGCCAGCCGATGCAGGCGGACGAGCGGGGTCGCCCCGATCGTCTCCAGAATGCTGTCATAGATACGGCCGCGAAACTCTTCGCCCATCATCGCTCTCCATGCAGCTTCTTGCGCCTCATGTAGCGCCGCAGGCCTGTCATTGCGAGGAGTGCAGCGACGAAGCAATCTCGATCGTGTGGAGTCCAATCGACCCGAGATTGCTTCGCGGAGCCTGTCCCCGGGCGGCGCGAGGCGCCCACCCGTGGGCTCGCAATGACAGCGGTGGGTGCGCGGGTCAGATCTCGAAATCGCCGCCTTGGGTGACGCGGCCCGCGATCCCGGCGCGGTGCGCCCGGGTACAGAGGTCTTCGAGGGTCAGCGCGTCGAGTCGGCGCATCGTCTCTTCCTGCAATTCCTGCCAGAGCGGGCGGACCACCTCGTGCCCGAGGGCGCTCCCCGCCGGATCCTCGATCGGGTCCTCCCCGGTTTCGAGCCGGCGCACCGTGCGAACGATATCGCCGAGGCTGATGCGGCGGCGCTCCTTGGCCAGGCGATAGCCGCCGCTCGGGCCGCGGATCCCGACGAGAATCTTCTCGCGCACCAGCTCCTGCAGCACCGGTTCGAGATAGCGCCGCGGGATGCCCTCGCGCTCGGTGATCTCGACCGAACGGACCGGGGCGGCGCTTCCGTTATAGGCGATGTCGAGCACCGCCTCGATCGCGAACAGGAGCTTCTTGGTGAGCCGGATCATGATCTAGGATTGTCGCCGCGCCGCTGGGTTTGGACAAGCGGAAGCGATACCGGTCGAGCCGAAACCGCCATCCTGTCGCCCGCTCGCCTCACCGAAATTTGTGACGATCGAGAATTGGGCGCGCGCGATCCGGGTGAAGACGAGCTGGGCGATGCGGTCACCGGGGGCGACCCTAATCCCTTCCGACTCGGCGCCGGTACGAACCGGATTGCGGTTCCATGCCGAAATGAGGCAAGCGCCCTCGTAATCGGCGTCGATCACCCCGACCGCGTTGCCGAGCACCAGTCCCTCGCGGTGGCCGAGGCCCGAGCGCGGCAATACGAGCGCGCACCAGAGGGGATCGCCGATCGAGAACGCGATCCCGGCCGAGATCAGAAGCGCCGGCGCCTGCGGCCGTAGCACTAAGGGTTCGTCGATGCAGGCAAAGAGATCGAGACCGGCGGCAAGGCTCGACCCGTAATGCGGAAATCCCCAGCCCATGAGGCGCGGATCGAGGATCTTGAGCGCGACGTCGAGTTCCATGATCGGGCTAGCGCGGCCGGCTCCCGGCGCCCGGGATATGGGCGCCCGGCGGCGCCCCGAAATCGGCGCTGAGCGTGGCGGCGATCCGCTCGGCGAGGCGGGCGGCAACCTCGTGCTTGGTCATGAGAGGCCAGTCCTCGACCCCCGCGCCATCAATGAGGTGGATCCGGTTGCGGTCGCCGCCGAAGGTGCCGGTGCCGGGCGAGACATCATTGGCGAGGATCCAGTCGCAGCCCTTCTTCGTCCGTTTGGCACGGGCATGGCCGACCACATTCTCGGTTTCGGCGGCAAAGCCGACGACGAGGGCCGGCCGGTCGTTATGGCGCCCGGCGATGCGCGCCAGAATGTCGGGGTTTTCGATGAGGCGCAGCGACGGCGCGCCCTTCCCGTCCTTTTTCAGCTTCTGGGTGCTGACCGTGTCGACCCGCCAGTCGGAGACCGCCGCCGCCATCACCGCGACATCGACCGGGAGCGCCGCTTCGCTCGCGGCGAGCATCTCTGCGGCGGTGCCGACCGCGACCAACGTGACCCCGGCCGGGGTCGGCTCCCCGGTCGGCCCCGACACCAGCACAGTTTCGGCGCCGAGCGCAGCCAATGCAGCGGCGATGGCATGCCCCTGCTTGCCCGACGAATGATTGGTGAGGTAGCGCACCGGGTCGATCGGCTCCCGCGTCGGGCCGCTGGTGACGAGGGCGCGCTTCCCCGCAAGGCGCTGGTCGGTCGGGAAGAACCGGGCGATCGCGGCAACGATCTCCGCCGGCTCGGCCATGCGGCCAAGCCCAACCTCGCCGCAGGCCAATTCGCCGGCGCCGGGACCGACGCTGACAACGCCACGCGCGAGGAGCGTCGCGAGATTGGCCTGGGTGGCGGCGTGCGCCCACATCTGCGCATTCATCGCCGGCGCGATCAGCACCGGCTTATCCGACGCGAGGAGCGTCGTGGCGGCGAGGTCGTCGGCCATTCCCATCGCCATCCGGGCAATGAGATCGGCGGTCGCCGGCGCGACGACGACGAGGTCGGCCTCGCGCGACAACCGGATGTGGCCCATCTCGCTTTCGTCGGTCAACGACCAGAGATCGCCATAGACCTTGTCTTCGCTGAGCGAAGATACCGCAAGCGGCGTCACGAACCGGTGCGCCGCCTCGGTCATAATGCAGCGGACCGCAACGCCCTGCCCGCGCAACAGGCGGATCAGCTCAAGGCTTTTATAGGCGGCGATGCCGCCCGCGATGATCAACAGAACCCGCCGGTCTTGCAGCAACTCACGCCTCCACTCTCCGCCGAGCCCAATATGCTACCGCCGAGCGTCCGGCACCATATAATCGAAGGCACGGAGAGGAGAATGCGGGCAAACCCCAAAGACGATCCGGATCTCAAGCGGTTTCGCGCGGCGCTCGGCGAGGCTTACGGCGACCGGCTCGAACGCGTCGTTCTCGACGGCTCGCGCGCCCGCGGCGACCACCGGCCCGATTCCGACTACGACATCGCCGTATTCGTCAAGGATCCCGGAACGCTGTGGGATGAAGCGGGGCGCCTCGCCGAGGTAAGGACGAGATCCTTCGCGAAAGCGGCGCGGTCATCAATGCCATGCCGTTTCCGGCCGGCGCTGACCGCGAGCGCACCGGCTTCATGCAGGAAATCCGCGACGATGGCCGCGATCTATGAGGACCGAGACGCGAGATTTCCTCGCCAAAGCGAGCGTAGCGAAACTCACCTTCCGCCGCGGCAGCGGTATTCGGGCGCAGATGGGACGATCGACCGCCTGAGCAATATCCGATACGTTGTGATCAACAATTAGGCAGATGCCAAGAACGGGCTTAGGGAGAAACCGATGGACCTGATCCTAATCATCATCGTGCTGGTCCTGATCTTCGGTGGCGGGGGAGGCTATTACGCCTATGGCCCACGCGGCGGGATGGGGATTGGAGGTATCCTGCTCGTTGTGCTGGTCCTCTACCTGCTCCTCGGACGCTGAGGGGGCTCAACCCATCCTACAAAAGCTCTTTATCACCTCAACAGCACGACCGCCGCGATCGCTGTCAGCGCGGTGGCGGCGAGCCATAGCGGCACCACCACCCACGGGAATAGCCGGGCGCGATGGGCGGCCTGGGCGGCGAGGCTCTCGGCATGGAGGATGACGCCTTCCCGCGACCAGTCGCCGACCATCCGGTCGAGGCTGCGCAAGAGGCGCGGGATCTCCTCCAGAGTTGCGAGAAGCGTGTCGACCTGCTGCTTCAAGCGCGCCTCGGGACCGCGATTGTCGCGCATCCATTGTTCGACGAGCGGCCGCGCCAGGCTCCAGATATTGACTTCCGGGTCGAGCCGCCGCCCGACCCCTTCGATCAGCACCATCGTCTTTTGCAACAGCAGGAGTTGCGGCTGCGTCTCCATCTCGAACTGCGCGGTCACCTGAAAGAGCTGCGCCAAGAGGCGCGCGATCGAGATCTCGTGCAGCGGGCGCCCGAGGATCGGCTCGCCGATCGAGCGGCAGGCCTGGGTGAAGGCGTCGATCGAGCGCTCCTTGGGCACGTAGCCGGCGTCGAAATGCACCTCGGCGACCCGCCGGTAATCGCCGGTGAGGAACCCGATCAGCATGTCGGCGAGGTAGTAGCGGGTCTGGCGGTCGAGCCGGCCCATGATCCCGAAATCGACGAGTGCGAGCGCGCCGTCGGCATCGACGAAGATGTTGCCGGGGTGCAGATCGGCATGGAAAAACCCGTCGCGGAACACTTGCTTGAAAAACGCGTCGGCCGCGTGACGCAGGAGATCGCCGATCGAATGCCCCTCAGCGAGGAGCGCCTCCTTGTCGTCGACCCGGATCCCGGCGACGCGCTCGGTGGTCAAGACCGTGCGGCCGGTGCGCTGCCAATCGACCTGCGGCACGCGAAAGGTCGGGTCGCCCGCGAAATTCTCGCCGAGCTCGGAAGCGGCCGCCGCCTCGAAACGCAGATCCATCTCGATCCGGACCGATTGCGCGAGGGTCTCCACCACCTCGACCGGCTTCAATCGGCGCAATGCCGGTCGGGTCCGCTCGAGGAGATCGGCGAGCCACCGGAACAGGTCGAGGTCGCGGGCAAAGGCATCGGCGATCCCCGGGCGCAATACCTTGACCGCGACCTCGCGCCCCTCGGTCGTCACCGCGAAATGAACCTGCGCGATCGAGGCCGCGGCAACCGCGGTTTCATCGAAATTCGCGAAACGGCTTTCGAGCGGCTCCTCGAACTCGGCCTCGATCAGGGTGCGCGCCTCTCGCCCGGAAAACGGCGGCAGGCGATCCTGCAGGCGCGCGAGGTCCCCGGTGATCTCGTCACCCAAGAGATCGGCGCGGGTCGCCAGGATCTGGCCGAGCTTGATGAAGCTCGGGCCCAATTCACTGAGGGCGGCGGCAAGCCGCTCGCCCGGGCGGACGGCGGCGGTCGAACCGCGCCACCGGACGAGCCGGGTCAGGCGGAGCACCGGGGCGGCGCCGGCAAGCGTATCGAGCGGGAACAGAGCATCGTGCCGCGCCAGCGTGAGGCCGATCCGGACGAGACGGGCGAGGTTGCGGAAGCTGCGGAAAAGCCGGAACACCGCCCGGGTTCGATCAGAGCCGCCAGGCCGAATGGAGCGCCGCGATGCCCCCGGTCAGATTGCGATAGCTCGCCCGGTCGAGCCCCGCCGCGGCGATCTGCTCCGAGAGCGCACTTTGCGACGGGAAGCGGCGGATGCTCTCGGCGAGATAGGCGTAAGCATCAGGGTTGCCGGTGATGATCCGGCCGAGCACCGGCAGCACCTGAAAGCTGTAAAAATCGTAGAGCGGCTGTAGCGGCGGGGCGATCGCGGGAGTGAATTCGAGGCAAAGGAAATGCCCGCCCGGTTTGAGGACTCGCCTCGCCTCGGCAAGCGCCCGCTCGGGCCGGGTCACGTTGCGCAAGCCGAACGCGATCGTGTAGAGGTCGAAGGAGCGGTCGGCAAAGGGCAGTTCCTCCGCGTCGCCGGCGAGCCAATCGATGCCGGCGAGAATGCCGTCGTCAAGCGCGCGGGCGCGGCCGATGTCGAGCATCTCCCGGTTGGCGTCGCAGACGACGATCCCACCCCCCGCCGCCGATCCAGCTCCCGGTGGCGCCAATCCCGGCAGCGCGCGCCGCGCAATGTCGCCGGTGCCGCCAGCGACATCGATTAGGCGCTGTCCGGGGCGCGGGTTGAGCCGGCGCACCATCTCGGCCTTCCACCAGCGGTGGATGCCCGCGCTCATCAGGTCGTTCATCAGGTCGTAATGCTCGGCGACGCTGTCGAAAACCGCACGCACGAGCGGGGCTTTCGCCGCTTCCGGCACCCGGCGGAAGCCGAAATCAGCCTCGGCCTGCCCCCTCCCTGACCCTCCCCCGCTCGCGGGCGAGGAAATCGCATTTGGCTTGCTCACTCCCTCCCCCATGATGGGGGAGGGCCGGGGTGGGGGTGGATTGGCCGCTTGGCATCCCGACCGAACTGGTGAAGCATCACGATCACCCCCTCCCAACCCTCCCCCCATCGAGGGGGAGGGCTTTCAAATGCGATTGCCCTGCCCTCGCCGGGGGAGGGAAGGGCGGCGGCGGGCCCGAGGGGCGGGTCCGGGGACTTATCGCTTGTCTCGTCGACGCTCATCAGGCAGGAACAATAGCCCGAGCCGCGCGTCAGCAGCTAGATTTCGAATGCCCGAGCTTCCCGAAGTCGAAACCATCCGCCGCGGCCTGGCGCTTCGCATCAGCGGCCGGCAGATCGTGCGCGCCGAATTGCGCCGTCCGGATCTGCGGCGCCCGTTCCCGCCGATGCTGGCGAAACGTCTAGAGGGCGCCCGCATCGGGGCGCTCTCGCGGCGCGGCAAATATCTCCTCGTGGAGATCGACGACACCGGCCTCCTCTTGCTGCATCTCGGCATGTCCGGGCGGATTACCGCAGGCCTCTCCAACAGTCCGCCGGAGAAGCATGACCATGTGATCCTGACCCTCGACGACGGCACCGTCGTGCGCTTCAACGACCCGCGCCGGTTCGGCCTCATCGATTATTTCGAGCGGGGCGCCGCGGGCAATCATCCCTTATTGGCGGAGATGGGGCCGGAGCCGCTCGAACCGGGCTTTGACGGCGCCTATCTCGACCGGGCATTGGAGGGCAAGCTCACCCCGATCAAGGCGGCATTGCTCGATCAGCGCATCGTCGCCGGGCTCGGCAACATCTATGTCTGCGAGGCGCTCTTCCGCGCCGGGCTGTCGCCGCGCCGGCTCGCCGCGACGGTCACCGGCGCCAGAGCCGTGCGGCTCGCCGCCGCGATCCGCTCGGTTCTCGGCGAGGCGATCGAGGCGGGCGGCTCGTCCTTACGCGATTATGTCCAGGCAAACGGCCAGCTCGGCTACTTCCAGCATCGCTGGGAAGTCTATGGACGGGAGGGCGAGCCCTGCTCCGGCTGTACTTGCGCCGAGGGCGTCCGCCGCATCGTCCAGTCCGGGCGCTCGACTTTTTTCTGCGCCAAGCGGCAGCGTTAGCTCAAGTCACTCCCGCCGCAGTGGGCGGAACGGGTGTGCGAACGCGCCGGCGCGACTGCGCTTTCTCCAGTTTCGCCGCAGCCTCGCGGGTTGCCGCATCTTTCTTTTCCTCGGCAACCTCCGCTTCCCTGGCCAGCCGAAGAGCGCGCAATCGCGTGGTTTTGGCGGCCTCCGCCTCGCGTGCCGCGCCGTCAGGTCCTACAAATTTCGCGAATTCTTTCTTTGCCATATCGAACTGCTCCCTGCTCGGACATTTGAGGCCCGGGCGGCACGCTCATCGGAGGCGGGCGCTCGGTGAAAACTCGTCCCACCCCCTATATGGTGATTACTCGGACAGCCGAGCGAGATCGGCGAGGACCCCGGCGATCAGCTTTTGGCGGCGGGGGTCTTGAGCATCCTGTGTTGCGGCATAGAGCTGGATCAGGTACCGCGCCTTTGCGGCCGCCTCCGGCCAGGTCATCGCCTCGGCGGCCACCATAAAAGTTTCGAGTTCTTCCATCCGCGCCCGCAACGCCGCCTGATTGGCATGCACCTCGTGGAGCAGCCGGCGGATTTCGGTCTCCTTCTGAGCCGCCATCCCGCGATGCTCGTCGAGATCCACGGGCCTCTCGGTCATGCCGCCTTCGCTTTCCGCGCCGGGGGGCGCCGCGAAACCGGAAACCCGCAGCGCCGCCGGCCAGAAGTCACTTCTTGGGTGCCGCGGTCGTGATCGTCGATCGGGCGGCGACGGCGGGTTTCTTCTTGGTGGATTTCGGCTTCTTTACCTCGCGATTGCTGCGCTTTTGTCCCTTGGCCATGTGGGTTCCCCCATTTTCGAGCGCCACGAGCGATGGCGCCCTGACAGCATGCGGGAAGGATGGCATCATGTCCACCGTGGCACGAATTGGGCCGAGAGGGCGCCGATGAACAGCACAGAATTCGCCAACATCCTCCTCGAGCGGCAGGGCGCGGTCGGCATCGTCACCCTCAACCGCCCGCAGGCGTTGAACGCATTGAATGCGGCGCTGATCGCCGAACTCGGCAGCGCGTTCGACGAATTGGAGGGCGATCCCGGAATCGCCGCGATCATCCTCACCGGCAGCGAGAAGGCCTTCGCCGCCGGCGCCGACATCAAGGAGATGGCCGAAAAGACCTATATGGAGGCCTACAGAGAAGACTTCATCACCAGCGGCTGGGAGCGCGTCGCGCAATGCCGCAAGCCGGTCATCGCCGCGGTCGCCGGCTTCGCGCTCGGCGGCGGCTGCGAGATCGCGATGATGTGCGACATCGTCATCGCCGCCGACAATGCCCGCTTCGGCCAGCCCGAGATCAACCTCGGCACGATGCCGGGGGCCGGCGGAACTCAGCGCTTGCCGCGTTCCATCGGCAAGGCGAAGGCGATGGATCTGTGCCTCACAGGCCGGATGATGGATGCCGCGGAAGCCGAGCGCGCCGGCCTCGTCAGCCGCATCGTGCCCCCCGACAAGCTCCTCGCCGAAGCGCTCGCGGTGGCGACGCGGATCAGCGAACTGTCGCAACCCATCGCGATGATGGTCAAGGAATCGGTCAACCGGGCGTTCGAGACGACGCTCGCCGAAGGCGTGCGCTTCGAGCGGCGGCTGTTTCAGTCGACCTTCGCCACCGAGGACCAGAAAGCGGGGATGTCGGCCTTCATCGCCAAGAAAAAGCCTGCCTTCCGCAACCGCTGAGCGAGGCTCCATGCCATGAAGGGAATCGTTGAGGGGGTATGCCGAAGCCCAACCCACAGCCTCACCAAGCCGAAGGCCGACCGCATCCGCCTCGTGGCGGAGCAGGGCGTCGAGGGCGACGCGCATCAGGGGAAGACGGTCCAGCACCGCTCGCGGATCGAGCGCTTTGGCGGCACGCCTAATTTGCGCCAGGTGCATTTGATCCATGCCGAGCTGTTTGACGAATTGCGCGAGGCCGGGTTTGAGGTGTCGCCCGGGCTGATGGGCGAGAACGTGACGACGCGGGGGGTGGATCTCCTCGGCCTGCCGACGGGCGCCCGCCTCCATCTCGGCCCGGAGGCGGTCGTTGAAGTGACCGGGCTGCGCAACCCCTGCCGCCAGCTCGACAAGCTCCAGCCCGGCCTCATGGCGGCGACCTTGGCGCGCGACATCGCCGGCAACCTCATCCGCAAGGCCGGGATCATGGGGATCGTTCTGGAGGGCGGCGAAGTCGCTGAAGGCGACCCGATCGCGATCGAGCTGCCGGCGCTACCGCACCAGCCGCTGGCGCCGGTGTAGGCCAAGCCGCCGGCAATCTGCTCCACGGGATCAGCGGGTTGACCAAATATTAGGGAAAATAAGTTTAGTACATCTACCGCTGCTACGCTCGTTCACCTATTTGTCTCGTATTGCTTCACAGACGATATTCTGATATCGATGGGTCATCCGAAATACTTGATACGGGCAAATTTCTTCGAAATGCAGTCTTATGGTCCCTAGAGAAACGGTAATTAATCGATTATTAGCTACTTATGTTTAAAACATTATTTCCAGGTCGTTTGGGTCGCGGGGGATCATCCTCCATAACACCAGATCGACCGTGAAGGGTCGCCAGGCAGCCCAAGAGGGGGTCTTGCGACCGGGGTCATAGAGGTAAATCATGGTTGCCAAGAACCTTCCGAACATTGTCGGATCAATCTCGTTATCAACCCTGCCCCCAGTTCTAAAAAAAGGAAGCCAAGGACGCACGGTAGGAGCTTTGCCGGTTATCGGCGCGGCGCTAACCCTGCTGCTAGGAACTTCCTCCCTCTCTCATGCCAATGATGTGGGCGGCATGTTAGGCGGAATCATGGGCGGAATAATCAGTCAGCAGATGCAGATGCAACGGCCTGCCGCTCCCGTCTATGTGACACCCGCACCTGTCTACGTGGCACCGACAACCGTTTACGTCGCACCATCGCAGCCTTATTACGAACCCCGGCGGCGGGCCGCTCGGCCTGTCGTAACCAAGGCGGTGATTCCGGCTGAGCCTGTCGCGGCCAAACTGACCAATGCCGAAAAGAATACGATCGCGGATTTGAGGGGCACGCTTAGTCAGTTCGGCGATGACCAGGATATTATCGTCCTGATTGCCGCCCATGACACTCAGCATGTGGTGCGCGATCTATCCGGAACCCCGCAATTTGTTCGTCCAGCCCAGGGGTGCTTCCCGTTTAAGTTGATGAACTCGGAGCAGAGCACACCGGAGGGCCGGTATCTAAGAGAGATTATCGAAAGGGCCGAAAAGAAGGGTAACGGCAAGGTGAGGATGACCCCGTGCACGGCCAAAAACTTCGGTCAATTTGATCTACTGGTCTTCTTTCCCGATCAGATGAGCCCCGATAAGAACCCGGAAATTCGGCCGGAGAATATCCAGCCTATCGTCGATGCGGTCAACCAAGGCTCATTCATGCAATACGGCGACGCATACTCGAAGAAGGAGTTCGAGGCCGATGCCCAGGGGCGTGCGGATGTGATCGCCAAGGATGAAGCGCATCGTCTGCGCGACAAGAAGGATGCCGAACGGGCATTTAACGACAACCGCCGACATGATGCCGACATCTCAGCAATTTTTCTCAAGTCTCCCGCCACCGATATCTGCGTCCTTGGTGGTCCGTCTGACCCGTTATCGGACATGTTGAAGAAAGGGGAGGTTCGGGAAAAATTCGCTGATCTGCTCCCCGCGAACGCGAAGGTTCTGCCAGCTGCTGATGCCAATCGGGTCTTCCTGTTGGTTAAGCAGCACGATTGTGATGCCGTTATCGGGACAAAGGAGATGCTGAACAAGGTGATACCGGCATTGGAGCGCGACAATGTGCCATTCGATTACCACCCTGATTCGATCACGCTGTCCGAGATGAAAGAGCTTGCCCTCGCGAATCCCGGCGAACCGACGGCTCCAGTCCGGCAATAACCGCTATCGCGAATAAATTCGCTGCGGGCACGGGCCTACGGTGCGACATGGTTGGGTCAAGCCCGGCCATGTCGATGAGAGGGCGGCGTCAGGCGGGGATGCGCACCGGGAGGGAGCGGATGCCATGGATGAAGTTGGAGTAGGTGCGCTTTGCGTCGCCCATGATTTCGATCACCGGGTAGCGCTCGATGACCTCTTCCCAGAGGATGCGCAATTGCAATTCGGCGAGGCGGTTGCCGACGCAGCGGTGGATGCCGTAGCCGAAGGACATGTGCTGGCGCGGGCGCGGGCGGTCGATGATGAATGCGTCGGGGTTCTCGATCGCCTCGGGATCGCGGTTGCCCGAGACGTACCACATCACCACCTTGTCGCCCTTGTTGATCTGTTTGCCGCCGAGCTCGGCATCTTCCTTGGCGGTGCGCCGCATATGGATGACCGGGGTCACGTAGCGGATGATCTCCGACACCATGCCCGGAATGAGTGAAGGGTCGTCGCGCAGCTTCTCGTATTCGTGTGGGTGCTCGTTCAGCGCCATGAGGCCGCCGGTCATCGAATTGCGCGTCGTGTCGTTGCCGCCGACGATCAACAGCGACAGGTTTCCCATGAACTCGCGGAACGGCAGGTTGCGCGTCGCATTGCTGTGCGCCAGCATCGACAACAGGTCGAATTTGGGCGGCAGCAGCGCCCGCTCTTGGAACAGCTTGCCCAGGGCTTGGGCCATCTTGGTGAGCTCGGCGAATTTCTCTTCCTCCGAGCGCACCGGCGATTCGGGCGAGCGGACATCGGCGATCACGACATCGGACCAGTAGGTCAGCTGACGCCGGTCGTCCCAGGGATAATCGAAGAGCGTGGCGAGCATCATCGTCGTCAGCTCGATCGACACCCGGTCGACCCAGTCAAAGGTCTCGCCACGCGGCAGGCTGTCGAGGATGCGTCCGGTGCGCTCGCGGATCACCCCTTCCATGTTGGCAAGGTTGCTCGGCCCGACTGCCGGGCTGACGACTAGCCTCTGCTCGTCGTGCTTCGGCGGATCCATCGCGATAAAGCTCTGCCGCTCCAGGCCTTTCGGCGGGTCGAGAATCGAGATCGCCGCGTCCGACGAATAGACTTGGTGGTTGATCTCGACCTGCATGATGTCTTTGTATTTGGTCACCGACCAATACGGGCCATAATGGCTTGCCGGGCAGTAATGCACCGGGTCCTCGCGCCGCAGCCGGGCGAAGTAGGGGTAATAGGTGTCGTCCTGGTAGAGCTTGGGATCGCTGACGTCGATGTCGTCGAGCGCCACTCGGTCGGCGTCCTTAAGAACCGCGATGTCGTTCATCGAACTGTCTCCCGTTTTGGGTGACGCTAATGCTGTCCTTCCGGCATGCGCACAATGAGGCCGTCCAACTCCTCACGCATCTCGATCTGGCAGGAGAGGCGGGAATTGGGTTCGGCGAGCGCGGCACAAGC